>Ga0306923_10004977_pt1 | contig 12838 bp, 14 predicted proteins | sample sta12Can44000108_FD_203841 | JGI IMG/M metagenome (GOLD analysis project Ga0306923, IMG submission 203841) | Lab enrichment of tropical soil microbial communities from Luquillo Experimental Forest, Puerto Rico - statanox.12C.anox.44.000.108 (v2)... | ecosystem: Environmental > Terrestrial >... | reverse complement strand
CAACCGCCAGCGTCGCTTCGCTCCGACCGCTGATCGGATCAAGCCCGGAACACTGATCGCGATCAATCGGAATGCTGATCGGCTTCATCGGAATAGCCAGTGGGTTCGATTCCCATCGCCCGCTCCAGAAATCCGCAAAATTACGTTGATTCGGCTACCCTTACTCACCAGAACATTCCTCGATTTGCGCACAAAAGCGTGGGGTTTTGCGCCCAAGTTGCACCCAAGTTTTGCTTACAGCTTTGAGCGTTGGAAGCAAGACAGCGCCACAGAATGAAAAACATGCAAGCGGCGCTACGCTGGGCCAGCGATCTGGCAAATAGGTACGATGCGGTTGTGAATTTCCTGGGCTTTTGATGAAAAACGGCATGGCAGCTCCCTGCCTACTCTGATGGGGCCTAAATAGTTCCTCGGAACACTCTCACCAAGAATGAGCGGACGCAAGGGCAGCACTGACAGCATGGGGATTAACGCTGCGCTGGACCGCCACGGGGTTTTTGCGAACGGCAAGTATCGCATTTGATAAAATTCACAGCGTTGATATCATTATCAGTAAAATTTATCTTGACTTCTCAAGCTGCTAATGAGAGCGTCCGTCTACAGTCGGACCGCCCAGTCAGCGCCATCCTTCCCGCCGCGCCGCCGAATCCTAAGGCAGCGATGATGGTTGTGGCTCACACCAAACTCACGCGGAGGCTACCGATCTAGGTGGTAGCTACGCGGAACAGATCCAGCACCAGTCTGAGAATCTATTTTTGAAGGAGGATGGATATGAACCGTAGAAACTTTCTCCATCGTGCAAGCGCAGGAACCATTGGGCTCGGGTCGTTGCAGTTGTTGGGCAGCAAGGCGTGGGCCGATCAAGACTGCCATAACAAGGAGCAGGATAAGGATAAGGGCTTCCATTTCGTCGTAGCTAGCGTTCCGATCAATGGGTCAATGGGGGCAACCGACCGGCTACTCTTTTGGGGTGACGGTACGTTCGACGAAGACGGGGTGGAAGGCGGCGGGAAGTTCGACCATTGGCAGCGTACGGGCGTGTTTCCGGCGCCGATCGTCTCGTCGGGAAAGTGGAAAGCGAAGGAGTTCGTTAGCTTCGTCTTGCCAACCATCACGGCCCCCGGTGACCCAGAGGCGACGCACGGCCCCTTCCAGGGCGGAATCCTCACGCTGAAGGCAGACTTCTATCCGAAGGGACAGCCGAAGATAAAGGACGTCGTGCTCGAGATTGTCTGCAACCTCGGTCCGGCGGGCGCATCCACTCCCGGCAAGGACGAGGGGGTGTACACAACATTCCAGGGGGTAGCATTTGGGCCGGGGCCTGGCGGCGCAGGGATAACGATCTTCGACGCGTAACGAGCACGGCGATTAAAGTTGCCTCGCGTCGTAGCAGGGTCTTACGGGGCCGCTAAGAGACTTTGGCATTCAGCGCTCGGGGAATTCTTCAGGGCCGCCCTTCTCCGTCCAGGTTCCATTTCGAATGAAAAAGGAGACAACCATGAAAGCGAAGCGACGTTGGTTATTCGCAGCGGCAATCCTCCTGGTCGTGCCCCTGCTCTTCGCGACCTACTCCAGGGGTGACCGCGACGAGGCCCAGTTCCAATGGGACCTCATCAGCGTAGATGCAAGTATCAACCTTAGAGCCGGGGGACAAGATTCGGCAGGGGCTGCGGATAATTCCTTTATCACGCTCACAGGTTCTGGCACCTTTGTGACGCCGGCTGGAGGTGACGAAGGTGAAGGCAGCGGCAGCGCTGTCACCGGCGGTGGTACCTGGGAGACGTTTAGCCCTGGCCCAAATAGTGTTCCCACCGGCAGCGGTACGTACAAGGTCACAAGACTTGTGCGATTTACCCTCGCGAATTGCACAGTGCCAACATGCGTTTCCGGGTTTGGTGGGACGGACCTGGTCCTGCCCGAGAGCCAGGCGCGGGCAGGGCTAGCTGTCCTGGAGATCAAGTATTCCGACGAAAGCCGGGGGGTTCTTGTGGTTAGTTGCGGCCTCAATGGCACGCCACCTTCGGTCTTTGAAGGCATAGTCGCATCGAAGGACTCTGTGGAGTTTTGGAATCAAAACCCCTTCAACGCCGCCAGTAACGCCACGATTTTTCACAAGATTCAACGGGCGGATGAGAACTAGCGGGATATGAAAAAAGGTGGCGGAAGCCCCTCATTAACGGCAGGGAAGAACGAAGGCGTCACTTCACGCTCCCGGACAGGACGGAATTCGTACCGAAGGGCATGGGGATAGGGAGTCTTCACGCACAACAAGGACAGCGACTGAGTCGCTTCGTCTCATAAATCAAAAGGAGAAGACTATGCTAGGGAAAATGAATTTGTCCAGGCACGCGATAGTGGTGGCGCTGAAGTTGGCTGGCTCTATTTTAGCTTTTGCCTTGTTGCTTTCAGCACGAACAGTTTCCGGGCGGAGTTCTGGTGATTCCGCAGGACTAATCGCACGCGGCGGCGGGACCACCATCATCCACGGCGGGACGGGAGCGCCAGGGTTCGTCCCAGTGATCACGACTATAGCGTTTCACGCCACGAGAAGCGGCAACAGCGCGACCGGTTCATTCGAGTGTCTCGCGAAGGCGCCAGAGGTGGCTACGGGTACGGGTTCGCAAAGTGCCCAGTTCACGGTGAATGCGATGTACGTCACAGGGCAGATCACCGGAGCAAGCGTACACGGCGATACTGCTACTCTGACTGGCACAGCGAACATTACCGGTCTCGGAGCGGGCTCCAATGTGTCCTTCACTTTCGTCGTGGAAAAGGGCGGTCCAGGTTCGACCTCGGTCTTAACGGTTGGCACACTACCCACGCTTCCATTCCACGAGATTCTCCTGGACGGATCGTTCGAGGTAGCAGGCGAAAATTAAGCGTGTCCAGACGTTGAAGCCCTTGGCGCGTTCAAAACATGCCAGCAGTGGTTAAGGGAAAGCGGTAGGTTCATTCCCTCGCTGTCGGCGTCTATATTGGATACATTAAAGTAGCGTTTCAGGTTGCACAGTGAGGTGGATCTCAGGTAAGACATACGAAGCCTGGGCTATCTATGCTAACACTGAAAGAAACACACAATGGCTAACCGCAATCCGAACACGAAGGGCCTCATACCGTGGAAACCAGGCCAGAGCGGCAATCCGTCGGGCCGGCCGCGCATGCAGCCGATCTCTGATCGCTACGCCCACATTGCTGAAGAGAAGCTGCCCGAGAATATCCGGAAAAAACTGAAGCTCGGGCCAGATGCAACCTATGGCGATGCCATCGCATTGCGGACGTTTCAGGCTGCCCTTGAAGGCGATATCGCCGCGACGCGCGAGGTCCGCGAAGCGATCGAGGGCAAGGCCGCGATTCGCGTGACGGAGGAGCGGGAGTCGCCGCAGTTCGATCTGAGCGAGATCCCGACGCGGCATGTCCCAGTCCGCCCCAACTGATATCGATATCGGCCGCTTCTACACGCCGCAGCCGGTACAACGGACATTCCACGCGTCAGAAGCCCGCTATCCGCTGCTCGAGGGCGGCCGCGGCGGCGGCAAGTCCACTGCGCTGCTCTGGGAAGCAATCTCGCAGTGCCTGCTTGTTCCAGGCGCGAGCTGCCTCCTACTTCGTCGAAGCGACTAGTAAATCCGAGAATGCTGTTATCTAGTCTGACGTCTGAGATATAATCCGCATCACCGATGCCGTTAGCTGCAGGCACAAGACTTGAAAGCTATGAAATTCTCGGCCTGATCGGTGCAGGCGGGATGGGCGAGGTTTACCGCGCCCGTGACCCGGCACTGAAACGGGAAGTAGCGATTAAGGTTTTGCCACCTTTCGTTTCGCACGATCCTGAGCGGCTCTCCCGTTTCGAACACGAGGCACAGGCCGCTGCGGCTCTCAATGATCCCAACATTCTTGCCGTCTACCAATTCGGCACATTCAACGGCGCACCCTACCTTGTGTCCGAGTTGCTCGAAGGCAGCACGCTGCGCGAACTGCTGCAGCGCGGCGCGCTGCCGGTTCGCAAAGCGATCGATTACGGCGTTCAGATTGGGCACGGATTAGCGGCAGCGCATGACAAGGGCATCGTTCATCGCGACCTCAAGCCGGAGAATCTCTTCCTCACCAAATACGGGCATGTCAAGATTCTGGACTTCGGCCTTGCGAAACTGATGCAGCGCGAAGCGGACCCGGACGACACGATAGCGACTCTGACCGGCCCCGGGGTGGTGATGGGTACAGTCGGATACATGGCTCCGGAGCAGGTGCAAGGAAAAGCGGCTGACCATCGCGCCGACATCTTTGCCTTCGGCGCGATCCTCTATGAGATGCTGTCGGGCAAACGAGCATTTCAGCGACCAACATCGGCGGAGACGATGACCGCCATCCTGAACGACGATCCGACCGGCAATGCACAAATTGCGGCGAACGTTCCTCCGGGTTTGCAGCGGGTTGTGCACCGCTGCCTCGAGAAGAATCCCGAGCAGCGCTTTCACTCCGCATCGGATCTGGCATTTGCGCTCGAAGCGCTGTCGGAGTCGGGCAGCGCCCCAACGGCTGCAATCGGAGCGTCGTCTGCCCGCCGGCCGCGAAGAGTATTCCTGGGTCCCATAGCCGTGGTCGCGGTGGTTTTGCTGGCGGCCTTGGCTTATCTCGCGATTGCAAGCCGGAATCGAGTCACTCCACTGCGAATCTCGGAGTATACCCGGATCACTCACAACGGCCACGCTGGCGACGTTGCCGCAACGGATGGGAGCAGGCTCTATCTGCAGACCTACCCTGAGTTTTCCATTGAGCAAGTTGCTGCCTCAGGTGGGGAGATCGAGCCCGTCTCCTCCGTCTTGCCGGCGCCAAAGCTGCTTGACGTCTCGCCTGATGGCTCGACATTTCTCGTTCAGTCGTTCGATGCAGGCATCTCGGCCTCGGCACCGCTTCACACCGTTAAGGTTGTCGGAGGCTCCCATCAGTACCTGGCCGACACCGCAGATGCTGCCTGGTCTCCGGATGAAAAATATGTGGCCTATGCCACATCGAATGGTGACCTCAACCTGATGAACAGCGATGGGACTGGCGCCCACAAGCTGGCATCTGTGGGAGGCGTTGCTGACTCACTCAGTTGGTCGCCAGACGGCAAGACTATCCAATTTACCCGGGATAGGTCGCTTTGGGAAATAACATCGAGCGGTTCGAATCTTCACCAGCTGGTTGCGGCCTGGCATACGTCGGAAGGGAAGTGTTGCGGTAAGTGGTCTCCCGATGGAAGGAAATTCGTCTTCCTCGGACCCGAAGACCAAATCTTCGCTCTGGATGAGAGCAGCGAGCTCTTGCAACAGTCAGCCAAAGAGCCGGTTCAACTGACGTCTGGGCCGATCCAGTGGGGCACACCAATTTTCGGCCGGGACGGAAAGAAGATTTTTGCCACCGGTTCCATAAAAGCGGGTGAGCTTGCCCGTCTGGACTCGAAATCCAATCAGTTTCAGCCCTTTCTTGGGGGCATCTCCGCCAATCTGGTGGCCTTCTCGAAAGGCGGCCGATCAGTGGCGTATATCTCATACCCAGACGACATCCTGTGGAGAGCAAACAGCGATGGCACCGAGCGAGCCCAACTGACCAGTCCTCCCTTGGAGCCGGCGTCCCTTAGTTGGTCGCCCGACGGCACCCAGATCGTGTTCATGGCCTTATCTCCGCAAGGGACGCATGCGTGGATCGTCCCCGCCAGGGGCGGTAGTCCGCGGCTTCTACTGCCAGAGGACCGGGGAGAGCAGGGAGATCCGAGTTGGTCGCCCGACGGACGCAACATCGTTTTTGCCACGGGCCTGTGGGGAAGCAAAGAGAGCTCGATACGCATGCTCGACCTCGCCAGCCATCAGGTCACCACCCTTCCGGAATCAGCCGGCAAGTTCTCGCCTTCTTGGTCCCCGGATGGTCAATTCATCAAGGCCGACTCGCTCGACATTCACACCTTGTATCTCTTTGATGTAAAGACCCAGCGCTGGTCGACACTGTATACGGGCAGCACCTTTGCATATGCCACTTGGTCGAAGGATGGCCGCTTTCTTTATTTCCTGCGGTACACAAGTGACCCCGCGATCCTTCGAATCCCGGTTACTGGCGGGGAAGCGAAGGTGGTTGTCGGATTGAAGGGATTTCCTTATACGGGGACATTCAGAGTATGGTTTGGGCTGGACTCCGACGACACACCTCTATTGCTTCGCGATGTATCGACCAGCGATGTCTACGCCCTGACGCTGGAAGAGAAATGAGGCGTTCAACGCCGCGATGACGGTTGCCTGGGCTCGGTGCGGCGCCAAAACGAAACACTAATTCGAACCTGCGTCGATTATTTTGTGGATGAGATGAAGCCCTAATCGCTATCCGGTTATCCGCTTTCTCGCCCATCATCCAAGGTGGGAGCCGTAATGCGTTGAAGCGCTTGTACGAATCTGTCCGGCGGGCGGTCAGCGAATGATCGTCCCTACCGCGACCCCGGCGTTAGCCAGCCTCCGGCTTTGTGACTGTTCTAACTGCTAGCCCCGCTGCAGTCAGATGCGATAAAACCTAATTGACGAACATTGCTGCGCCATTCTTGGCGAGAACGAGGGAGAACATGAACCCGGGAGATTTCCCCGCTTGGGGCGTGGATTGGGCTTGGGGCATGCCAATCATCGTCGTGACCGTGATCTTTCACGCTTATTCTCTTGGGCTAGTTAACAGAGACATTACGCTGAGGTTAAGGCGAACTGACGAGTCTCGGTTCACATTCGTTTCGGTCTTCGTTATCGGAGGGACAGCCCTTGCGGCTACTATGCTGCATGGGTTGGAGGCATTTGTCTGGGCGATCGCGTACCGCCTACTCGATACTAAAATGGACTTCAAGTCCGCGATGCTGTATTCGATGAGTGCCATAACAAGTTACGGCCATGCGAATCTGTACCTGGAACCACGTTGGCAATTGATGGGTACGCTGGAAGCGTTAGATGGCTGGATCGTCTTCGGTCTTACGACGGCCTTCCTTTTCGCCGTGATCCAAAAGGCATGGTTGCAAACCCATTTATCCAGGTAGGCCTCCGACGTCTCCCGCGCCAAAGAACGCCAAAGGCGCGTGCGTACCCGGCTCCAACCCACAATATGCGTAGTTTATATTGATATGCGCCTTCCCTAGACGAGATGCCGCAATCTCGCCGGGTCGATGTTGAATTTTAATTTGTACGATTTCTTTCTCGGCGTATGTGAGCTTCTCGTTGTCCAGCACCGTCTGGGGGTGTCCGGCTTGTCGATGATGAGTCGAGTTACGAATTTTCCTCGGGTCGGGAAGCATTCAAGTGCGAGTATATTCACTTCTTCGTCGGCAAATGCTTGGCAGACCTTCCCGAGCATGCTAGGCCGATACTCAATTAACGCGGGAAATTCCTTCGTGACTGGCATCGTCTGCGCCCGTACTAAACATACTCTTTAGCACCAACAATGTAGTGGCATAGAGGGCGAAATTGAGGTCTCTTTGGTTCGCAGCAGCCCTTTTGCGCGGAGTCGGGCGAGCGGCCACGGCATTGATAGTCACTGGGGAGTTGACCGCGATGAGTGGATGTGTCGCAGTCGAAAAGCGCTAGCGCGGAATCTCTCCCATTGCGCGCCTCAGTTCCCCTTGTGCCAGCGACAATCCAAGGTTTGCTTCGAGCAGAGAAGCCTTCGCCGAACTCGTCTTTGCTGCCGCCTCCGCGCGGGCGGAGGCGAGGGCCGCATTCTGCTCGAATTTACGGTCGGCGACCAGGGCTGCCTCTGCTCTTGTCTTTAGGACTTCTTCTGCCACCGCTATGAAGTTCTGCATCTGTTCAACCTTGTCGTAGGCGATCTCAACTTGTACGGTGACCTCCTCTTTCGCTTTGGCGAGACTGACTTCCGCTTGCGAAAGCATTGTGCGCGATTCATCGATCTGTGCATTGCGACGCCCGCCGTCAAAAAGTTCGTAGGTAAATATGACTCCAAAAGTACCGAAGTTATGCACCAGGAATGGGATTCCGCTCTGATAGCTATATCTGGCAAAAGCGCTCACATCCGGGATGTAGGCATCTTTCGCCGCCGCCAGGCCGGCCTTGGCTTTCTCCACGGCTTGCTGGGCAGCCCGTATCTCAGGACTCTGCTCGCGTGCGATTCGGACGCACTCCTCGCGAGGGGAAATTGATGCCGAGGCAGCGGAGAGGTCTTCGCTTAGCTTTAATTGAGTGTTCAACGGCAGGCCCAGTAAGTAATTAAGCTCAAAAGTTAGATCGCGGACCTGCAGGTTTTGCATGAGGGTTGTTTGTTTCGCGTCGAGCAGCGCCGCGTGGCTCTCTAAAGCCACGACCTCTAGCGCGCTCCCTTGTTCGACAGAGCTCGTGCTCTCCTCGAGCTTGAGCTGCGCCGCTTCCGCTTCGTGTTTCGCCGCGGTTTCCTTCAGCTGGGCAATCAGAATTTCGTAGTACAGTTGCCTAACCTTCAGGGCGATGTCATTCTCTGCCTGCTTCACCTGGATCCTAGCGGAGTTAATGTCGGCTGTCGCGGCGCGGTTGTCCTCGCGGATCTTGAACATCTGCGTCAAAGGTTGTTGCAGTCCGGTGCCGCTGGTGTAGGCTGTAAAGGTTCCCTGGCCGATGACTGCGGTCTTGGGCGGGATCGGCCCGGTTACGGCACCAACCCCCAAGCTCCCCTCGGGAATCACCAATTGCTGAATTTCGGTTACATGGAAAGCAGTGGACTCGTTCTTTATCCGCGGAAAATAATCGGCACGAGCGATTCTTTTCTTTTGCTCGCTGTCGACTACCGCAAGTTGCGCTAGCTTGAGGCTTGGGTTTTGTTTGAGGGCGAGATCGATAGCCTGTGACAGCGTCAACTCCATCGGAGCATTACCTTGAGCGGCCGCGGTTCGAGGAAACTCGACATGCAAGAACATGCCGACAACGAAGAGCGTGAGTCCGGCTAATCTTTACCGGTATTCGCTGCACGACCTTGGTGAAATTCCCCGTGGCGTTGTCAGGAGGCAGAAGCGCGGATTGGGAACCGCTGGCGGGCGCGATCTCTTCTACCTTCCCATGCAGCACGAACCCTGGAAACGCGTCGATCTTGATGTCGGCTTTGTCTCCCTTTCGAATGTTGGTAATTTGCGTCTCTAGGTAGTTGGCCTGGATCCACGGGTCGCCCTTCACCAGGTCGACCATTTCCATACCGGGCGTGACCAGCTGCCCTTCCTGGACGTGGCGCTCGCCGACAGCGCCGTTCGTGGGTGAGGTGATCCGCGTATACGCGAGATTTACTTCGGCCACGGTGATAGCCGCCCGTTTCACTAGAATATCTGCCTTGTAGACTGCGTCTCGGCTGTCGAGTGCCGCGAGCTCGCGCTTCTCGGCCTCGAGCTGCGCCCGGCTGCTCGCCAGGCCGGCTTGCGCCCGCTCCAAGTCAGCCTCACGGCTGGCCAGCATTCCAGAGGATTGACCTGCATTCGCCACCGCCGATTCCAGCTGCTGCCGCGTCGTCGCCTTCGAAGCCAGCAGGGCCTCCTGGCGTTTGCGCTCAAGCGCCGTCTGCTCGACCTCCGGCTGCGTGGAGGCTACGCCAGCACGTGCCGTGCTGACCGCTGCCTCCGCCACGGCGACCATCGCCTCCGCGTTTTGAATCTTGGCTTCCTGGATACGTTTCGCTGCTTGGTTGTCGTTGAGCGTCGCCTGCGAAGCGGCCAGCGCCGCCTGAGCCTGCTGCAGGACCGAGCGATAGTCGTCGTCATCGATCTCAACCAGTACCTGGCCGGCCTTCACGCTATCGAAGTCTTCGACCTTCATCTTCCGCACAGTTCCGGAGATGCGGGTGCTCAACGGGGTCATGTTCGCTCGGACGTAGGCGTCGTCAGTCTCTTGCTCAGCGCGACTGCCGGACCATGCGGTCCACTTGCCGTCGATCACAAAAAACAATAACGCTGCGACAACCAGAACTATCAACGGAATGACGATCCCTCGTTTTGCCATGGCGAGAGGCTCCTTTAACGCCTTTCACACCGTCGCCAGTGCGATCGGGTAGGCTCAAGCAAATCAAAGGTCAAGTGCCTCGTCTTATGGGGAGGCGGCTGTTACCACTAATGGCGACAGCCATTTTGCTTTGCAAAAGGATGAAAACACCGCCTGTTCGTCGGTGGACTTTCCCAAAGTTAGCGGGGCACTCGGTACTCCTGGCTCTCGAGCACAGAACGGCCTGCGAGCCCAGCAGGTACCACGGTCACGCGAGGTCCTGGAACCGTTGGGATTCAAAATCTTACCTACCTTCCCGGTCGGCGTAACCATCGCCGTGTGCGTTTCCTAAGTGGTTGTAGCTTGGCACGCTCCCTTGTCCGCGAATGATGCCGGAAAAGGAACTGTCACTTGCGACAGTGGTGCCGTATGCGAACTCACCAATAATGACGGCCTCGAGCAAGATCGCCGACACCGGAGTAGGCAGTGACTCCCCAGACGACTCAACCGACCCCAATGCCGGACGAACCCAAACGCCCGAATAAAGAAACGCGAGGTCCGCGGAGCCTTTTTGCAGTAGCCTCTCTTTCAGTCGTCGTCGGTGCTTTTACCGGCGGCGTTGGGGCTTTGTTCCGCGTGTTTCTGCACAGTGCCGACGGCTGGCGCACCGACTTCATCGTTCGAGCTCATTCGTGGGGCTTGCCGGGGCTTCTTTCCGTCGTTCTTGGTATTGCCCTGATTTCATCATTGGCGGCGTGGATGGTCTCTCGTTTCGCGCCTGGAGCCAGCGGCAGCGGCATCCCTAACGTCGAGTGTCAGCTCAGGGCCGGGCGGTTCGAGAATCCTCTCCCCATCGTCATCGTGAAATTCATTGGCGGCCTTCTTGCCATCGGTGGAGGACTCGTACTCGGTCGCGAAGGGCCGACCGTTCAGATGGGTAGTGGTATAGGGGACCTCGTCGGACGCGCCTTTCAGCGCAATGAGAGTGAATGCCGCCTTCTACTGGCAGCCGGTGCCGGTGCGGGGCTGGCCACGGCCTTCAACGCACCTATCGCCGGTGCAATCTTTGTTCTCGAAGAACTTACGGGTAGCTTCGAAATCGCCGTTACCGCCACAACCCTTGGCGCATCCGCTTCCGCCATTTGCGTGTCGCGTGTTTTTCTTGGCCAATCTCCAGACTTTCAGGTGCCCGCGCTCGGCTTCCTGAATTTCGGGGTATTTTCCGTCAGCCTCGTTATCGGCATGTTGATGGGCCTTCTTGGCGTCGCTTATAACCGTTGCATCCTTGCCGGGCTGAATTTGAGTTCACGCTTCACGCAGTTTCGTGGCGCACTGCGCGCAGCTGCGATCGGCGCGTTCGTAGGCGTCGTCGGGTGGTTTATGCCATTGTTGATTGGCGCTGGTGATCGTTTGACCCAAGATATCCTTGACGGCAAAATCCTTCTCGGTGCCCTTGCCAATGGTTTCCTCCTCCACTTTTTCCTTGGCCCGGTTTCTTACGCGACGCGCGCACCGGGCGGTTTGTTCGCCCCCATGCTAACCGTGGGTGCGCAAGCCGGGACTCTTTTCTTCATGTTGTGGGGGCACTTTCCCTACTTGAATGCCACCTCTCAGCACTTTGCTATCATCGGGATAGCGGCTTTCTTCTCTTCTGTGGTCCGTGCTCCCATCACCGGCATTATCCTCGCCGTCGAACTCACCGGCAGCTTCTCTCTGTTCCTGCCCATGCTTGGTGCCACTTTCGCGGCCATCGCGATAGCGTCACTCTTAAAGGAACCACCCATCTATGATAGCGAAACCCGCTGACGGCCCAGAGGGCTTGGTAGGGTCGAGGAATGGCGCCTTGCTCCGTAGGTTCAATCTAGCTGTTGCTCCCCGTTTCCTCTGGGAGATGCCTCACTAATTGGAATGTAAGCTGGTTTCCGCCCCTCGCCACTTCGAACGGAGCATGCAGATTTCCGGTACTCCGCTCTCCTCTTGCTTCACAAGAAGATTTAAGGGACGGAGCCAGTTGGCGGTACCTTCGATCCTGTTTCTTGACCAGCATTTTCTCCACACCGTGCAACCACTTCCGTCTTCCTCTTCTGTAATATATCCTCTGTCTCACGTCTTGCAGATTGCCGAGCGTTTTTATCAGACGCCCCGCCTCGCATCATTGCCAGAGGAATTACGGAACAGCTGGGTTCTTTCGCTCCCCGGGAGTTACCCCAGTTCATCGCTACTGCAAACCCTTCCGCCACCTTCTCGACTTCCTTCCTTTTCCCGGTTCAGCCGGTTATAGGTCGGACCTGCTCCAGAGTATTTCTCTCTGGGACGAGGAAGGTTTCTCCAGTTGCTGAACATGCCCTTGTCACCGTGCTGTCCCTACCACCCCGCCGGAGTGTCAGGTCGCCTCGGTCAGCCCGCGACATGCCATGCGGCCTTCGCTCCGAAGCAGGGGGATCGGCCTCCGGATCTAAGTTTGTTTGGAGGCCACCTGTGGGTTCACTTTCGTTACGGCACGGAGACTCGCTCTCCAGCCTTAGGAGGGCTTTGTCAGCAGCCAGCAGTTATTTGTATTTTCGGGCCTTTTGAACGGACAGGCGCCTGCGAGAAGGATACAAACGGTCCGCACGCCCATTGAGGTGAGTGGTTCCGACGCGGTCGACTTGCAGCTTCAAGTGGTTCTACCGCCCGGCGGCATCCTTCTTTAGTGGCATGGGCTTGGCATCCGGGCCTTGCGCATCTCCGTCATCGTCATGCCAATTAATGCTCGCGGCGTCCGAACGGTCGAGCAACATTGATTCGCCCCCCTTGGAGAAATAATTCCAAACCCAATCCACGAAAGTCTCGACTTTAACCCGCAGACCGCTCAGCAGAGCGATATGGACGCCGAGCCACATGCTATA
>Ga0306923_10004974_pt1 | contig 12842 bp, 21 predicted proteins | sample sta12Can44000108_FD_203841 | JGI IMG/M metagenome (GOLD analysis project Ga0306923, IMG submission 203841) | Lab enrichment of tropical soil microbial communities from Luquillo Experimental Forest, Puerto Rico - statanox.12C.anox.44.000.108 (v2)... | ecosystem: Environmental > Terrestrial >... | reverse complement strand
GACAAGGGTCCCGGGGCCTCTCGGGTGCTGCGCCGAACGCCGCGAAAGCGGGCGAGATCTGCCTGGCTGATCGGCGGCAATTAGCAATTCCCGCTCTTGCGCGCGCCGGTGAGAGCTCGGCTTGCACTTCGAAGGCAGGGCTTAAACTAATGAGGAAACAGCCAACCAGATAACCCCCCAAAGCCCGAGCGACAACAGCACGATCATAACCAGCGCAACTCCTGGGGCCAGAGGGCCCTCGCGCTCGGATTGGTCGGGTCGGGTTATCGCGTTATGGCGCCTCCAGTATTCGGCGGCATAGCCGAAATGCGGCGCGGTGCGCCTAGTCACCAGCTTCCTCCTGTCCCACCCGATAAACGCGCAGCAGTATTGTTTGGTTCCACAGCCCATAGCGGCAGCGGCATCAGTCTTCCGGTACGCCCGATGGTTGAGCGTCCCGCGATCCGCAGCGAGGTGCTTGGCGGCTCCCGGTGCGCGGCCCGTACTACCCGAGCCGCGACGTGCCGCGTCTCTAAAGAAACCCCGGCGGGGGACACCGGGGTTTCTGAACCGGGCGACCGAGGGATCTGGGGTTATCCCATCGCCCTTGTGAGTAGAACAACACGCGATAGCTGCCAGTTCCAGATTTTATGATCTCCGAGGTCGTCGGCATCTTCCCCAGGGAGGCGGCCATCGTCCGCCTGGTCGGCGCCATCATGCTCGAACAGAACGACGAGTGCTCTGTTCAGGGCGCGCGCTAGCTGAGCCTGGAATCCGTCGCGCCGCTGAGCGATAAACCCTGGTCAGTCTGCCGATCCTGGGCGCCAGACCAATCCGGGCACGCCGGAGAGCGCGGTGATCACGCTGTAAGTTACACCACCGAATAAGGACACCGCATGTTTAGATCCCCCCAAATCAACATCTACTCTCGCGATCTCGCGAAGGCGCAGTCGTTCTACGCGTCACTGGGATTCAAGGAGACCTTTCGTACACCGTCGACGGGCAACCCGAGCCACGTGGAACTTCAGCTTGATGGATTCAAACTAGGGATCGCGACCATCGAGGCGGCGCAGCACCATCACGGCCTCGCGGCTGGAGGCGAGGGTCGCTGGATTGAGATCGTCCTGTGGACAGACGACACCGACGCGGCCATCGAGCGGACCACGGCGGCCGGAGCGCCAGTCCTATCACCAGCGCACGACTTTCTGGATGGGCGATTGCGTGCAGGTTGGGTCGCCGACCCTGACGGAAATCCGATCCAGATTGTGCAGCGCAAGCGATAATGCACCGAGGGAGCAGCCGAGTGAGCCCGCGTCGTGCGCATGCCCCAACGTGCTTTCGCGCTATTGCGGACAGGAAACCGCAGCGCGGGCGGGTTTGGCAAGCCTTGTTGAATGTCCGCCTCACGAACTAAAACCAACCACAGCTCTTGGCGCTGGACGAGCCCAGGCCTGCCAACGTCAATGTCCGGTTCCAGGAAGGCGGCGAACGGCGGCTTCGGGTGGTAGATCGGATAGGGGACACCTCGCGGTGCCACCCCTCCCACACCACTGGGCATACGGGTCACGTACCACGGCGGTTCGACGGGTTATGCTTGGTCAAGAACATGAAGTCGAGGGAGACCGAGGGAGTCGAAGTAGTGGTTGCGCAGGGCTTGTTGGACCGCCTGGTATCCTGACATGCGCCAGAACCCGGTCGGTGACACCGGCGGCGATCGCTGCATGGAACTTGGGTACGCCACGACGGCGCAGTTCGTTGAAACGGTTGTGCCCGTTCTGCCACTGCCGCCAAAAATACGAGCGTAATCTTCGGCGGATCCAGGCTTCCAGGTTGGCGAGCACACGTGGGGTCTGGCAGAAGCGAAAGTAGCCGCGCCATCCAATGAGGTATGGCCTCAGCTCTTCGATCAGCTGCGACAAACTGACCCCTCGTGTCCGGCGTGTCATGTCCCGCTCACCGGCGCGGCGGTACGAACATAGATGTTGCAGTCGTCCGCGCAGCGGCAAAAGCGGTGACCCCGTCGGGTCAGCTCATTGTCGAGATCGTCGAGCACGAGGTTGCTCAAGAGGGGCGAGAGAGGACCGCCTTGCGGGGTCCCCTCGTCCACCGGGCTGACCAAGCCGTCTTCCATCACCCCGGCCTTGAGAAACGCCCGGATGAGCTTGAGCACCCGTTTATCGGTCACCCGCGCCGCGACGCGCGCCATCAAGAGGTCGTGATGGACCCGGTCGAAGAATTTTTCGAGATCAAGGTGAACGACGACACTGTAACCCTAGGCAATGTATTGTTGCCGCTTGGGCCACCGCCTGATGGGCGGAGCGTCCCGGTCGGAAGCCGTAACTGTGCCTGAAAAACGTCGGGTCCCAGCGCTTCTGAAGAACCTGCAGCAAGGCCTGCGGATCAGTCTGTCGATGCCTCACGGCACGCCAAGCTTTCTGACCCCGCCCTCCGGCTTGGGGATTTCGACCCGTTTTACCAGCTGCGGCTGATAGGTTCCCTCGAGCAGTTGAGACCGAAGGCTTGGCCAGTGCTCACGCAGGTAGTCCCTGGCGTCGCCGATGGTCATCCCATCGACGCCGGGACTGCCCTTGTTCTGGCGAACGCGTGCTCTGGCCGGCATCCGAAACCCTTCAGGTGAGCGGTCCTTCGCCTCGACGCATCCAGGTGGCGGAGTTGCCCCGATTGCAGCCGCTCCCATTACCCTGCTCGAACCATCACGCTCGACCCCCTCCGGACATTCGGCCCGGCGTATGACAGCGAGCCTCCTGCAACGCCCCGACTATCCAGAATGGGACTGGTGTGACTTTGACAGTAATGCTGAGAACTCGCTGCGTACTCACAGGGAGCCTTCGGCAATGGTTCTCGTCGCGACGGGAACAATCCACGGCGACTGTGGAAAAAGCTGTGCAAAACGCCGAGAGGATCAACATACTCGGATGTTTCTAAATGTAAACTGACGGATTGCCCAAAGAGTGGGCACGCGCTAACCTATTGTGATTACTCATCTAGAGGTCGGAAACTCGCTCAAGAGCTTCTGTACTGCAGCGTACCAATCTAATTTAATGCGGATCTTTGGACCGCGTTCTGCGGCACTGTGCAAAATTGACTCGGCGGATGCCGCGTTAAGTAGCCTCCTGTTGCCGAGCTCAAAGCCAAAACCGCATGAGGCCGACCCCCCCGACTTCAAAATTCCCAAAACCCGGGCGGTGATTTTTCTATAAACTGGGGTCACATCGGCGTCGCGAGTCCGAGCCGACTTTGTGCGGAACCGTACCATCTGCCGCCGTTTAACAGGGTATGATGGATAATCCCAGCATACTGCGTCGCAAGGCAGTACATTTTTTCGAAGACGCGGCCTCGGCACCTCCCGCAGAAGCTGAAAAGCTGTACGAGGTCGGCCGCCAATTACAGCTTTGGGCGGATGATCTCGAAGAGATGCTGACCTGCCAGAGCAAGGACTCGATCCATCAGCACCCGGCAAGAAAGAAGGGTCAGGACGAGTCAACCCGATCGTGAGCACGCATCGTCTGTAATTTGCGGATTTCGATTGCATCGATGGCGTTGCCATCTCGCATTCCGCGGAGTGGCCCGATTTCCTTAACATCGAGGCCGCGGCCCAACATTCCGCAAGACATGCTGATGGCTTCGTCCCTGCTCCTGGCTATGCTCATGACGGTGGCGCATCCACCTCAGTAAGAAACATACCAACCGGACATTGCCCTTCTACTTGCTCGCTTGTCCATAATCAAAGGCGATGATCTCATCGCTCAACGATCTCATTTGAGCGATGGAATGACCTGAACCTGTTACTTGTCTGTACGATGGCAGACGAAGCGCTATTTTTTTAACCCGTCTGAGCGGTCGTCAGAGCAGCCGGATGAGCCGTTCGTAATAGATGCGATCGCCGGCCCCTATACTGGGTCACTCGCTCGCGCCCGGCCGGAATCCCGAAACCCTTAGGGATAACGCCACTGAAATTCCTTCCTTCAGGCGGCGCGGCTGCCAGCGTTGTTCGTCAGCACGGCCGGCAGCGATCCACGGAGTGGACGATAAGCCGTCAGACGATCCGATTCGCCCCCGAATGGTTGAAAAAGTTCAGAAAACAAACCACCTATAACAAATCGCCGCCAGAAGCCTGGGTATGACGGTGGCCGAGAGATACGAGCGCTCCCGCTCTAGTCGGAAAGGGAGCGTTTATGAGCTCACCCGATCGTAATACTTTTCAAAACCGTCTTCTCGCGGCGCTCCCGCCGGAAGATGCGCGACGCTTTTTTCCGATCTTCATCCGGTTTCTTTTCCCCTGCGGCATGTGCTCTATGACGTAGACGCACCGCTCGAGCACGTTTACTTTATCGAGCAAGGGCTGTCGTCCATCCTGATGAGCATGTCGAACGGCTCCACCATCGAAGTCGGGATGATCGGCTTGGAGGGGATGATCGGGATTCAGGCTCTTCTCGGATGCCTGACATCGAACCACCAGCACATTGCACAGGCTCCGATAACCGCGCTGCGCAGGAACACCGCTCTGTGCAAAACGGCATTTGATCAGAGCGCGGCGGTACGCCGTGTGATGCTGCGTTTCACCGAAGTCGTCTTGGGCCTCGCCTCACAAACCGCGGCGTGCAACCGGCTCCACTCGATCGAACAGCGCTGCGCGCGCTGGGTGCTGATGTCGAGCGATCGTCTTCACTCAGACATAATCCCAATGACGCACGAATTCCTGGCGTCGATGCTCGGCGTGCGGCGTGCTGGGATCACAACGACCCTCGGAGAACTCGATCGCTCCGGGGTGATCGAAAACGGTCGCGGTCGCGTCACGATTACCGATCGTGAGGGTCTCGAAGCGGCCACTTGCGAGTGCTACCAGCGCGATCGTAGTAGGCTCGATAGGCTGCTCTGAGGACGCTTGCGCCTGAGCGTTCAACTATTGTTGCCAAGCCTACGAATTGTTCGGAAGCGAACAGACGTAGGGGGGACGGCATTTTATGATTTCCTTGTAAGCGGAGCGGTCGGCCGATCCTCGTGCGCCCGCCAATCCCCTTCGAGGAGAGCCGTATCATGTTCCCGGTGGAGATTCACATCGGTGATGAAGCCGCTCTGACGGCGCAAATGGCTACGATGCGCGCGTGGCTTGACCACCGTCGGTTCGAGCCATCAACGTTCCACTATAGGTTTACCGCCGCTGGCATGTTGTTTCGCGTCGATTTCGACGCCGAGACACAAGCAACAATGTTTGCGAAAGCATTCGGCGGGCGGATCTTAGCGCAATCCGAACAGATGCCAACCGCTGGGTAATGTGCCGTACAAATTACGGGGCGGTTCGACTTGCATATTTACCGATGCTTCTTCCTAAGTGAAGACGATCACATTAAGGCTGCCGAAATCATCGAAGCCGACGCCATCGGCGAGGCGATCCACAAGGCGCTCGTCATGCTGCGAGAGCGGCCTGAGCACCGAACTGTCGAGCTATGGGAGGGAGAGCGAAAACTCTACCGGGCGGATGAACCTGTGCGATCGGATCGGACTTACGGTGGCTGAGTTATCCTGAAGTGCGCTGATGAACAACGTCACGCTGACAGCGCATGAGTTGCCGCAACGCGCTGTCTATCACCGCGAACGTGCGACAGACACTTCAGACGCCGCACAAGACGCAAAATATAACGGCCATGGGCGAGATGCGCCAATACCTCTCGTCCTCTAGGCTGCACGACGCTCTACGTGATAATTGTTTATCGTGCGGGGCAAATGGTGATCGTCAAGGAACGCTTGACGTGCTCTGTGTCATGGTTTTCCTGACAGTCAGGAATGTCTTGACGGCCGGTGATCGACATGGCAGCAGCGCGGCGCGAGATAGAAACCCCATCCGCGGCATCAGACCCGGCGGAACCGGAGAGAACCCTCTATTGCTCGTTCTGCTACAAATCCCGTACCCAGGTAAAGAAGCTAATTTCTGGCCCAGCCAACATCTTCATCTGCGACGAGTGCGTGGACCTGTGCAATGAAATCGTCGCTGGCCGCCCGCCAAGAGCAAAACCTCCGTCGGCCGAAGAATTGCCTACGGAGCGCTTGTTAGAGCGGCTTGAAGCAATTGAAGACACGGTCCAGGGAAAAGGCAATAAGCTTCAGCAAGCCGTCGATCTTTTACGCTCTCGCCAGGTCAGTTGGGCGGTGATCGGCGCGGCCTTGGGGATTTCCCGGCAGGCGGCCTGGGAGCGGTTTACGTGAGGGCCGGCTTCGGAAACTGCGAGCGTTTTTTGAATTTTGTCCTCCGTCGACGCGCCGTCGTTCGTGCACCGGCCTGCAAGGCGCAGTCAAAGGGGCGGCAACGGGGAAGGCGGAAACTCGAGCGCGGCCCCAAGAATCACGAGTTTGCACCGCTTCGCACAATTTCAGCTCGCCGCTCTCTCTTCCGCGACTGACATCGTTGAATCTTTGACGCGCCTGTGCATGGGTTCCCTCTTGCGGCGCAACCAAACAAATAATCTGCTAGAAGCAAGGCGCTAATTCGCTTCGCCGGCTTCGCGCCGGATGATCCGATCAGCAATAGCCTGCCTCATGATGTCTCGATGAGCGAACAGACTCCGCCCAACATCTTCTGGGAAATACATAGCGGACTTCCGCGAGAGGGGCCAGGAGATGATCGGTCAACGGAACGAGCGTTTGCTATGGCTGTAGGGCTGCCCAAGAACCCGCGCATTCTCGATATCGGAGCTGGACATGAAGCCAATTCTTTGGCGCTCGCACGGTCTAGCGCTGGGAAAGCGACTGCGGTTGACAGGCATCAGCTCTTCCTTGACGAGCTTGAAAGGCGGGCGCGTGAAAACTGGGCTCGCGGAGCAAATAACAACGCTCAATGCGTCGATGTCTCGGTTGCCATTTGAGGAAGGGAGTTTTGACCTCATTTGGTCTGAGGGCGCAATCTACATAATTGGGTTTCGACAAGGCCTCACTTGCTGGCGGAGGTTTCTCTCCCCGAACGGCTACATCGCGGTGACCGAGCCATGTTGGCTCAAAAAGGAAATCCCCGACGAGGCGCGCCGAAATTGGGCTGAATATCCAGCAATGACCACAATCGAGGACACGCGGCGCATTATAGCGGACTGCCGAATGAGGGAGGTTGGCAGCTTTGTTCTGCCCGAGTCCTCTTGGTGGGATGAATACTATTTTCCCATGGAGGTTAAGCTTAAAACTCTGAGGTCGAAACACGCAAGCCAGCCTAACGCCATAACCCAAATCGAAGAAGCCCAACTGGAGATAGATATCTATCGAAAATATCCCGAAGTGTTTGGCTATGTCTTCTTTGTAATGCAGCTGTCTGATTAGGCCAGTAACTCCGGTGCGAATGTCTGCAATGGGTCGCTAATTGTCGCCGAAATACGGGCTCGGGATAAGCAGTGCTACATGCGGCGCGAATTCGGAGCCCCGGTTTCTCGGCCGCTCCAATCTCCGCTGAAGCCAGTATCGCCGTCGCGAACATCGGCGGGAATCGTGTCCTTTACGCCTTTCAGGTATCCCATGCCGTATCCGACCAGCCAGGCGGTTACAGCGCAGGCCGATAAAAGGAGCCAGAAGAAGGACACTACCGGAATCCCTCCGCCCATGCACGAGCCGAAGCACCCATGGATTGGCTACGAGGCTTTGGCTACGCCGCGGCCCAGCAAGTCAACCTTGCGGTTCAATGCAATGACCAGACCATCGACCCCGTCGCGCCGGAGGATCGAATAGAATTCCGAGCGCTGTATTGCCACCTGGCTGATCGTCCCGTCGAAATAGACGTCGGAAACTTGCCACGAGCCTTGGTTCTGCCGCATCAGATAGTCGAGGGTAGTCGTATCACCGTCGGACTTAACGATCTTGGTTTGGACAACGACGTCCCCGTTATTGGGCCGCTCCCCAGTGACCTGCAGCTGCTGCCCGGAATAGCTGTCGAACCGATCGGCGTAAGTCGCCGCGATATAGTGCCGGAACGCCTCGACCAACTGCTGCTGTTGAGCAGGGGAGAGGGCTGCCCAGGACGAACCTATGGCCAGTCGCGTCATGGAGGGAACGTCGAAGACCCGGTCGACAACGGGGGCTAGTCTCGCATAACGACCGCTCTGCCCGAGTGTTGGGCCGTTCCTCATTGTCGTCAGGAGCGCATCGTAAAAACCGCGCACATTGCTCTGCGGGTCCGCAAGCGCGGAAGTATTCTCGGGGAAGGTGCCAACCGCGAGCGAGAGCGCGATGCACAACCCCGCGATCTTGCCCCTCGGGACCACCAACGTGACGAGATTAGTCATGATTCAGCCTCCTCACTCTCTATGTACTGGTCTTTATGTACTGGTCTCTCGGCATGCCTAATTCCATGGCGAGGATCAGACAGCCGTCCACCGCTTGATTTCCTCATCGTTTCTTAGTGCATGCCGGCTTGTTGATGATGTTGCTCGAGGCGTTCGAATTGCGCGATCACCACCTTGCAGGGCGGGATCAACGCGTCCCCGTCTTGGTCCGGGAAAGCGCTCGCCATGAAGATTTGGGCAAAGCGCGAATCGGCGGCAGCTTCCTCGGTCAGATCGTAAGAAGCAGCGACGATCAGGTCGTGAATTACTTTTCCGGCCTACGCGACCCGCTCAGTTTGCACGCCGCAGCGATGAGCGTTGCCCAGGAGGAAGCCACCTGTCTCCGCAAGCCCGGTTGAATCGGCGGCCTCGGCTACACCGGCGCCCAAAAGAAGGAGCACGGCGGTCGTGACGGCAAGAATTGGACGCATGGAAAGCTCCTATCCAGTACGTCCCCCAACGAAAGCTCCTATACGGTACGTTCCCCAACGTTGAACACCTGCGCGGTCAGTTCGTGCCGGTAACACGTAAGCGCCAAACACAGTTTTACCGCCTTTCCAGCGTGTCATTTTTTGGACATTGGTGGTGGCATGGTACAGAGCCAACCTCTCCATGTCCTTAATGTGCAACGAATGCGCATCAGCGCTTCAGCTCCCAGTGCAACCTAAAGGGCGGCGGCGGCGTTCGCTGCAAAGTGACAACTGAGCGAGAGGCCGATCATGTCGACTAGGGTCGAGTCGACGTTCTCGGCAAGTGAAGGCACGCTTGCCGGCGACATTCTATGGCTCGCAACGGTCGCGTTCGTGTTCGCGATCATCACTGGGATCGTCGGTTGAGCTGACGCTCTCGGTCATCTTTTTATAGGCAGCAATCAAAGCGCCACCGCGTAGCACCGGTAGCCGAAAGCGTGGCGACGAAGGGAGAATTGAGCATCCGGTGGATCTGACGCTGACCCCGACGCATCTCGATCGACTCGCGGAGGTTGCCTGGACCTGGGCGGCAGCGTTTTTGCCGCGGCTCGTCGCGGCTGTCCTCATTCTGGTGATCGGCACCATCGTCGCGCGCTGGGTCTCGCGCGCCGTCTACAACATCTCGCAACGAACGACAACATCTCGCAACGAACGACGCATATCGACCCGACCTTGCGGCCGGTACTCGCCTCGATGATCCGTTATGCGGTTCTGATCCTGGTCCTTATCGTTGCCCTGAGCCAAGTCGGTATCCAAACCGCCTCGTTGCTGGCAGTGGTTGGCGCGGCCGGCCTGGCGATCGGCTTGGCATTGCAGGGTGCGCTCAGCAACTTCGCCGGCGGACTGATGCTGCTGTGGCTGCGGCCGTTCCGGATTGGCGATTTCATCGAAGTCGGTGCCATAGCAGGAACAGTGCGTGAAATGGGACTGTTCGCCTGCCATCTCGAAACCTTCGACGGCATGTTCCTGTTCGCGCCCAATTCGGCGATCTGGAACACCCCGCTGAAGAACCACACCAGAAACGCCGGCAGGCTCGTCTCAATCGACGTCACTGTCGCGAGCAACGCCGACATCGATCGGGCGCGCGACATCCTGGTCGCGATGGCCGAGCGCGATAGCCGCGTCCTAAAGATGCCCCCGCCACACGTCTTCGTCGACAGCCTGACTGGAGCGGGGCTGCTGCTGAAATTGCGGATTTGGGCGTCGCACGACGATGTCGGCGAGCTCCAGCACACGATCATCGAGCAGGCGATGCACGAGCTCGAGGACGCCGGCATCGAGGCGCTGCAACCGCAGCAAGTCGTCCGAATCATCCCACCCGATAGCGATCCCTCACGCCTGCTACCGAGCTCGCAGTCTGTCTTTAGCGGCTTCCAATCATCTGCCATTTCCGGTCGGCGCTGAGTGATCCCGGGTCGCGACAGTGATACGAGTTTATCATCATCGACGCCGGCTTATGTGTGACGGAGCGGCCGCTGCGGCCAGCAACGCTAACGTCATGGGTTTCTCCAGCCTATGTGGTCAGCCGGATACTGGCATTGATAAACATCAGCAAGCTGGCGTGAACTGAGAAAACCTCAAATCCTTGCTTCTCCAGCTTCAGGTGCCTGCCGTTGCAGTACCTGGCGGAGTTTCCTGGGCATTGGCAGCGCGTGGCGAGGCGACGCGCCCCGAACCGTTCACAAACCTTCCTAAGGCATGACAGTCGCATGGAAGCGGTCATGGGGCTCGCGCAATGGAGTTGCGCCAGAAGGTTGACGCGCGCCTCACCTCACTGGGGAGCCGAGAGCGTTGAAACTGCTTTTGAAAAGCGCAACGGCACCGGATTCACCGGTGATGTGTTTTTGACCTCCACCCAATTTTGGTCAGACCCGTGATACCGGTGCTTACAGGGAAGCTACTCGGGCACCAGTGCGGACGGGTTGCGACGAAATCAACCGCAGGTATCCAAGCGGGAACGGGTTTCCGCCTGCTGGCGTTGGAATTTCAAACACCCATGCGCGGAGGACGGCCATGCTCATATCCGAGAGGCGCGCTCTCGTTACCGAGATACAGGATCGGCTGATTGAATTTTATGTGCAGCAGGACGAAGCGAGGAGAACAGAAGATCGAGACCGAGAGCGTGAGCTGCAAGTCGAGATCGATAAGGCCACAGCGCAGCGGGAGGAGATCCGCCGCTGAAGCGCCTTGGGATCGACGTAAACAACGGTTCGGCAGTAAACAACGGTTCGGGAGGATCGGAAATGGCAAAAGCACGGGGACGCGTGCAAAGACGACACGTGCGCGAGAAAGCCACCATCGACCACCTCGTACGGGACGTCTACGAGCCGAAGGTCCCTGATGAGAAAGACACTTCTCGCAGCCCACTACTTCTACCGGCTTGCCGGTCGAGGATCAGGTTCGCAAGAAATGGGATCCTCGCAAGGGTGGGCTTCCCACTTTTTGTGGCGCGGGATGACAAACCTCTCGCGACTTCGCAAGCGACTGCTGGAAGCCGATGCGGCGACGAGCACCCGGGCTGCTGATGAGATCGATATCGCTGGCTCTGCGACGATCGCTTACTCATCAGAGAATGCTTCTCATCCGGTCGAGCTTCTGCTAGACGGACGCTCCGGCCCGGCAGACACGCGCTGGATCAGTACGCGCCCTGCCAACATCGAGCACATGATCGTAGAATTTGACCAGCCGCAGGCGATCTCGCGGCTCGTGTACGAGGTCGAGGAGGCAGAGCGGGAGCGCACCCAGGAAGTTCGCGTGGAAGCCTCGGAGGACGGATGTCGAAGGTATCGCCAAATTTTGGTTCAGGAATTCACCTTTAGCCGCAGGGGAGCCACCTACCAGCGCGAAGACCAGCGCTTTAATCTCCACCAGATTAGCCATCTCCATTTCACGATTTCTCCAAACAAGGGCGGCTCCGGCACGGCGACGCTCACCGCACTCCGCCTCTTTGCATAAAACGGCCTGGATCGCGCAATTATATGCCCCGGCTCAGATCCCGGCTCGTCCCCTAACCGCCAACTTTGTGGCCCCCGCTGCCCGAGGGATTTTCCCCGAGTAGGCCGGTCTACGTCCGAAGCGCCGCCGCATCACCGCCCGGCGCGTCGTGTGGCTTGCTGCTGGGAGGGCTGGGGGCGGCTCCGCCCTACTGAACCAGGCGATGTCGGGCGTACGTAGGACATAGTCAGTGCCGCGCGTTGAGCGCATGCTTCTTGAGGTGGTGGCGGAGCTGGTCGTAGGTGAGGCCGAGCGCGGCAGCGGTGCGGCGCTGGTTGAAGTGGTTCGCCGCCAGCGCCTCGGAGAGGAGCTTTTGCTCGAAGGCCGCAACCCGGCCGAGGAAATCGCCGGGTGCGGCGGGCTCAGCAGCGGGTAGCAGCGGCGGTGCCGCCGCCGGCGCGGCCGGGCGGTGCGGCGAGCCAAAGGCGTCGAAGACGATGTCGTCGATCGGCGCCTCCGGGCGGGGCCAGCGATACAGGCTGCGCTCGACGACGTTCTTGAGCTCGCGCACATTGCCTGGCCAGCGATATGCCATGAGCCCCGCGAGCGCGGCCGCGGTGAACCCCCGAAACACCTCGCGGCCCAATTCGCGCGTCATGCCGCGCCCGAAGTGCTCGGCGAGCACCGGGATGTCTTCGGCGCGCTCGCGCAACGGCGGGATGGTGACGACGTCGAAGGCCAGCCGGTCGAGGAGATCGCTGCGAAAGCGGCCGCTTTCGGCAAACGCCGGAAGGTCGACGTTGGTGGCGGCGATGACGCGGACATCGACGTGGTGCACCTCGTTACCGCCGACGCGCTCGAAGCTGCCATATTCGATAACGCGCAGGATCTTCTCCTGTACGGCGAGCGAAGCGGTGGCGATCTCGTCGAGGAACAAGGTGCCGCCGTCGGCGATCTCGAAACGCGAGAGGCGGCGGCGCGTCGCACCGGTGAAGGCGCCCGCTTCATGGCCGAAGAGCTCGCTGTCCAGCAGGCTCTCGGCGAGAGTGGCGCAATTGAGCTTGACGAAGGGCCTGTCCCAGCGCGGCGAGAGATAGGTGAGTCGTGCCGTGACCAGCTCCTTGCCGGTGCCGCGCTCGCC
>Ga0306923_10004972_pt1 | contig 12844 bp, 10 predicted proteins | sample sta12Can44000108_FD_203841 | JGI IMG/M metagenome (GOLD analysis project Ga0306923, IMG submission 203841) | Lab enrichment of tropical soil microbial communities from Luquillo Experimental Forest, Puerto Rico - statanox.12C.anox.44.000.108 (v2)... | ecosystem: Environmental > Terrestrial >... | reverse complement strand
TTTTGAGAGCAGGTTTTGCAATTCTGGCTTCGCCTTTCGAGTGACCAATTCCCTCGATTGGGTGCCGCAGGTACCATTCACACTCGAGTTTCCCGGCGACATCAACACACCAAATCCGCTGAGCGCTTTAGCTGACCCGCGTCTGACAACGATTTTCACTGTGCTTAAGCCGCTTGTTGATAATGCTCGCAATAATATCGTTGATCATGCGCGTCACCGGCTGCAGCCGAAAGCGGTTGCGCTTGCACAACGGGTGGCGGTGGCGCCTGGCCCACAAGCTGAGCTCGTGGCGTCCAGCTTCGACGTCACCGTTCTTCCTTCCCTTAATTTCGTTAATGCCGGTACCGAAATCTCCCTCATTGGGACGCCTTGTGCCGGCGCTCAATGCAAAGATGCCTTTTTCGAGCACCATGCCACTACTTACTTCGCGCTGTTGCAGGCACAAATTTCATAACCGGACCGCAACGGGCTACTGTACTCAGGTAGCCTTTCATGGCTGGAGAGCTAACGGTCAGAGGCCAGTCCTGGACACCCTCGCCTGGCGGAACGATGATGTGCGGCATTCGGAGTTTGGGTCGCGGTCATGGACATCGTGGTCTGGTTGCGGAGCCTTGGCCTCGGACGGTATGAGGCGGCTTTCCGCGACAACGAGATAGACGAGACCGTTCTTCCGAACCTCACAGCGGAAGACTTAAAGGACCTCGGTGTCTCTGTCGTCGGCCACCGCCGCAAACTTCTCGACGCTATCGCTACTTTACGAACAGATGCGGGCGCCAAGGCTCAATCCTCTGATGTAGCGACCACTTCTAGCGCGCCGATCGTCTCCCCCGAAGACCGCGCCGAGCGCCGTCAGGTCACGGTGCTGTTCTCCGACTTGGTCGGCTCAATGGCACTCTCGGCGCGCATGGACCCTGAAGACCTGCGCGAAGTCATTTCGGCCTACCAGAAGTGCGTCGCAGAAACCGTGCGTCGCTTCGGCGGCTTCGTGGCGCAGTATCTGGGGGACGGCGTGCTTGTCTACTTTGGCTACCCCGAGGCCCATGAGGATGACGCCGAGCGGGCAGTGCGTGCCGGGCTGGAGTTGATCGCAGCGGTGATCGCACTCAAGACGCCGGCTTCGTTGCAAACCCGTGTTGGCATCGCCACTGGGTTCGTGGTTGTGGGCGATCTGATGACTGGATCGGGCCAAGTGCACGAACGCGGCATCGTTGGTGAGACACCGAACCTTGCAGCGCGGCTGCAGGGGATTGCCGAGCCAAACACGGTGGTCATTGCCGAAGCGACGCGCAGGCTTCTCGGCAATCTCTTCGAGCTAAGGGACCTTGGTGCCAGAGACCTTAAGGGCGTCGCCGAGCCACTTCGCGCTTGGGTGGCGCTGCGGGCGAGCACGGTCGAAAGCCGCTTCGAGGCTCTGCACGCGGCTGGTCTGACCGCGCTGGTCGGCCGGCAGGAAGAAATCGAATTGCTGCGCCGGCGCTGGTCGCGGGCGAAGAGCGGCAATGGCCAGGTGGTGCTGATTTCCGGCGAACCAGGCATCGGCAAATCGCGGCTCACAGCTGCTCTGCTAGAAAGCCTTGCGCCTGAACCGCATACACGTTTGCGCTATTTCTGCTCGCCCCAGCACACCGATAGCGCGTTTTCTCCGATCATCGGTCAGATGGAACGTGCGGCGGGATTGCTACACGACGATACGCCCCAGGAGAAACTCGACAAGCTCGACGCTCTGTTCGCGCAGACTTCGACCTCGATCACCGACGCCGCACTCATCGCCGAAATGCTCTCGCTGCCGAACGATGGTCGGTATCCCGCACTCGAGCTGACGCCGGAGCAGCGCCGGCAAAAAACGCTCGAGGCGCTTACCGCGCAAATGGAGACGCTGTCGCGGCAAAAGCCTGTGCTGATGATCTTCGAGGATGCGCAATGGGCCGACCCCACCAGCTTGGAAGCGTTCGGTCGAGTCGTAGACCGAATTCGGACGCTCAGGGTGCTGTTGCTAGTGACGTTCCGGCCGGAATTCGACGCCCCGTGGGTTGGACGGCCTTACGTCACCGCCCTCATTATCAATCGACTGGCAGATCACGAAGCTGGCGCCATGATCGACCGCGTCGTCGGTGACAGCCAGCTATCAGCGAGCAATCGGCAGGACATCATCGAGCGTACCGACGGTATTCCCTTGTTCGTAGAGGAGATGACCAAGGCGGTGCTGGAAGCAGGGAGCGAGACTGCCGCCGCGCGCGCGATTGCTGCTGTTCCTTCTCCAACACTGGCGGTCCCTGCGAGCCTGTATGCCTCGCTCATGGCGCGGCTCGACCGGCTCGGCGGTCCGGCCAAGGAGCTGGCCCAGATCGCGGCGGTAATCGGCCGCGAGTTTTCCCATGCCCTGCTCGCCTCGGTAGTGCCCCAGCCGGAGGCGGGGCTGACATCGGCGTTGGACCGTCTCATCGCGGCCGGTCTGCTGTTCCGACGGGGCGTGCCCCCGCATGCGACCTACGTGTTCAAGCATGCCCTCGTGCAGGACGCGGCGTATGGGACGCTGCTGCGCGAGCCGCGACGCACACTACATGCCCGCATCGCCGAAACCATCGAGAGCGAATTCGCGGAAAGCGCCGAGAGCCGACCGGAGTTGTTGGCGCGACATTGGACCGAGGCCGGCGTGATCGAGAAAGCCGCAGACCTTTGGGGCAAAGCGGGGCAGCGGTCGCTGGCGCAGTCGGCACTGGTCGAAGCAGTAGAGCAACTCACGCGCGCCCTCGATCAAATCGCCACTCTGTCTGCCACGCCCGCGCTGCGCCGTGAGCAGATCAAGCTTCAGGTCGCGCTTGCAAACGCTCTGATGCACGTCAAGGGCTATGCCGCGCCGGAGACGAAGGCGGCGGATGAGCAAGCGCGTGTGCTGGTCGAGCACGCTGAAGCGCTCGGTGAAACTCCCGAGGACCCCCTGGCGGTGTTCTCTGTCCTCTACGGGCCGTGGGCTACGAGCTACGTCGCTTTCAACGGCGATACGATGCGCGAACTTGCAGCGCGTTTCATGACGCTTGCCGAAAAGCAAGGGGCGACAGTCCCGCTCATGATCGGACATCGCATGGTGGGTCTTTCCTTGCTGTCCACCGGAGGGATCGCGCAAAGCCGACCTCACCTTGATCGCTCGATCACACTTTATGATCCAACCGCACATCGAACGATAGCGACACGGTTTGGCCACGACAACAGAGTTGCGGCCTCGATTTACCGCTCCTGGGCGCTGTGGATGCTCGGGTATCCTGAAGCCGCGCTCGCGGACGCTGAACGCGCGCTCAAGCATGCCCGCGAGCTTGGTCAAGCTGCCACGTTGATGCTCGCGCTATGCTTCACGAGTTTGACTTATAGCTTGTGCGGGAGCTATTCGGCAGCGAATGCGCGATTGGACGAAAATCGCGCGTTGGCGAACGAAAAAGGTGCCGCGCTGTGGAAGGCGTTTGGTATGTTGTCTCAAGGTTGCGTATTGGCGCTGACCGGCAAAAGTTCGGATGCAGCGCAAACGATCACCGCCGGTCTCGCCGGGTACCGCGCAACGGGATCAACGTTCTGGACGCCACTATTCATGTCATATCTGGCGAAAGCGTATGCGGAACTCCGCCAATTCGATGACGCTTGGCGCAGCATCGACGAAGTGCTAACCGCCGTGCAAGCGACCAAGGAAACATTGTGCGAGGCCGAGGTCCACCGCATCGCCGGCGAAATCGCTCTGCTATCCCCGGAGCGGGATGTGACGAAGGCAGAGGCGTATTTCGAGCGCGCACTGGCCGTCGCGCGTCAGCAGCAAGCAAAATCCTGGGAACTCCGCGTTGCTACGAGCCTTGCGCGTCTCTGGCGCGACCAGGGCAAGTCGCAGCAGGCTCGCGAACTGCTCACTCTAGTCTACGGCTGGTTCACTGAGGGGTTCGACACGCGCGATCTGAAGGAGGCGAATGCGCTGCTCGACACGCTGGCGGCATGAGGCAATCGAGGGGGACGCGGGCTAATGGGTTGCGATGCGTGAGGCTGCAAACGCCTTGATACGAGTACACAAGGCGAGTACACAAAATCGAAAGCTGCGTACGAAAACCTCAAAGATTTCAATGTCTCAAAGAGACAATCGCAAATCCTGCCACTCCGACCAGCTTTCCTCACACGAGAAGTCGTCATGGGGAACGATATGGGGGACGAAACGGTCGCCCAGAGAGCATCTGCTCTGCTTCTTTAAACACGCCGCTAATTCACTAAAGCCTGGACATGCCGCTTACGCCGGTGATGTCCGCTTTGTGCCAAAAGCGGACTCATGCAGTGCAGCAAAACAGCATCCTTATTCGATCACCTCGTGGGCGTGTGCCATGAGCGCAGGCGGAAGTTCGAGGCCGAGTGCCTTGGCGGTCGTGAGATTTATGATGAAATCAAACTTGGTCGGCTGCTCAACCGGGATGTCGCCCGGCTTGGCACCGCGCAGAATCTTGTCGACATAGTCGGCGGAGCGCCGGTACAGGTCCGGGAGGTTTGCTCCATAGGACATCAGACCTCCCGCTTCGACGTACTCCCGATACGCATACATCGTTGGCAGTCGCGCGCCCAGCGCGGAGGTATTGATTCTAATCTTATTGGTGTCCACGAGTCCGTCGGGACAAACGTAAAGTGCTTCCGCACGGCCCTTGATCGCGTCGAAGGCGGGCGCGATATCTTCTGCTCGCCGAATTTCGAGTGCATCGAATTCGAGACCGAGCGTGCGGGCCGCCGCGTGAGCTTCGTCCAACTCCATTACAGAGAAGGGATTACCGACATTAGCCATGATCGCCACTCGGCGGAGACCTGGAACAACCTCGCGTAAGAGTTCGATCCGCTTGCCAGCAAGATCGTCCCCTTGAGTGGACAGGCCGGTCACGTTGCCGCCCGGTCGGGCCAGACTGGCGACAAGGCCGCTGGCCACGGGGTCTCCCACCCTCGCAAACACAATAGGGATGACTGATGTCTTCTGCTTTGTCGCGACGACTTGTGGCGTTCCAGAGGTGACAATGACGTCGACCTTGAGCCGGACGAATTCGGCTGCGATCTGGTCCAAGCGCTCAGCGCGTCCTTCAGACCAGCGATACTCGATCGTGATGGTGCGACCCTCTATCCAGCCGAGTTCACGCAGTCGCTGCGTAAAAGCGGCGACCAACTCGCTTTCGGCCAAAAGCGTGCTCTGGCCCGAAAATCCGATGGTCCGCAGCTTCCCCGGCTGTTGCGCGCTCGCCGTTAGCGGCCAAGCGGCAGCCGCCCCGCCGAGAAGCGCCACGAACTCGCGACGCCTCATTCGATCACCTCGTCGGCGCGGGCAAGCAGCGACTGCGGCACGGTGAGCCCGAGTGCCTTCGCGGTTTTGAGGTTGATGACCAGTTCATACTGGGTCGGCGCCTGCACAGGGAGATCGCCCGGCTTCTCGCCCTTGAGAATGCGATCGACGTAGCCGGCCGCGCGCCGGTACATGTCAACGCGATCCGGTCCGTAGGAGATCAGGCCACCACTCGCGACGATGATGCGGTCGTTGTAGATGGCCGGCAGCTTATAGCGGGCGATGAGTTTTAAGATCAGATCACGATGAACCGTATACAAGGCGGTGCCTGTCACAATCGCACCGCCATTGGGGCTATGGGCAAAAGCCTCTACGGCGCTGGCGATTTCGTCACTGTTGCGAACGTTGACCGGCGTTACTTGCAGCCCAGCTGAGGTCGCCATGGCCTGAACAGCAGCGAACTGGGCGATTCCGACAGGGCTGGTATCGTCGCGAAAAAGAGCCACCCGGCTCACGTGCGGCGCGATCTCCTTGAGGAGATCCAGCCATTTTCCGCCGAAACTGAAATCGAAGACCATGAAGCCAGTTATGTTGCCCCCCGGTCGGGCCAAGCTGTCAACGATGCCAGAACCGACCGGATCGGCAATATTCACGAATACGATCGGCACCGTGCGCGTGAGTTGCTTGATTGCAATCGCTCCGTAGATGCCAGAGACGAAAATGATATCCGGCCTCAGCGCGAGTAATTCCGCGGCGTAGGCGCGAGCGGCCTCGGGGTTGCCTTGATGCCATCGATAATCGATCCGCGCATTGCGGCCGATGATCCAGCCCGATTCTGCCAATCCCTGAGAGAATGCTCCGACCAATGCCGGCGCTTCTGGATCGTCCGCCCCGATCTGCATCAGCACGCCAATGCGCCGCACCCGCTCGGGCTGCTGCGCGCGTGCGGCACGTGGCCAAGCGGCGGCTGATCCAGCAATTAATTTGATGAAATCGCGTCGTCGCATTGCCTTCCCCAAGGCTTAGGACAAGGCATTGTAGCGGGTCAGCTTAGTGCGCTGAAAGTGGCCGGGAAGCAGTCTCCCAATGTCCGCTTTGGCTCAAAAGCGGACATCGCTGAGCACGATCGCCATGTCTGCTTTGTGCCAAAAGCGGACATTCGTGACTTCATTAAATGATGGTCGATCAGGTAGTGTTGTCGCGGCTGACGAGTGACTCCGGAACTCCGCGTGGCGATGGCTTGGGGGATGCACATGAACACTGGCGCTGAGGCGAAAGATTCACTCCGCAAGAGAGCAGCCGATGAGCTAAGGGAATTTCTGATTATTGCCGCCTATCTCTATGTCTGCTTTACCGCCCTCGCATATTTCAAGGCCGCAATCTTGCAAGCGCACGGGGTATCCTTCGCGCCATTCGGTATCGCTGCTGTCAAGGCTTTGATCTGCGCCAAGTTCATGAGCGTGGGACACGCAATTCACCTCGGTGAACGGCATCAGAAGGAAGCCCTCATTTGGCCCACGCTCCGGAGGTCGTTCGCTTTTCTGGCCCTGCTCCTGGTTTTGAATGTACTGGAGGAGGTGATCATCGGATATTTTCATTATCGCGGGGTCATGGATTCGATAGCCGCAGTCGGCGGCGGCACGATTCACCAGCTGATTGCCGGAAGCATTATCGTACTGCTGATATTGATTCCATTCTTTGCCTTTCGCTCGCTTGGCGAAGTTGTTGGAGAGCGTACTCTGCTCCGCCTGTTCTTCGAGCCGCGTCAAGTTATCGAAAAGTCGTAAATTTATCTCCGCTGTCTGATATTCGTATAAGAGGAGAACATGCGGGGAGTGTGGGCGTGGCTCCGCTTTTGGTTTCACGCGGCCGGATTGCTCACCGCGACCGTGGTCACTGCTCATGCCGAGCACTTGATTTTTTTGTCAACGCAACTGCGTCCAATCGAAGAGACGCAGAAGATGCGCAACTTAATCCTTAAAGATTTTCCACGGGAAGTCGATTACATCACAGAGCAGCCGCAGCAATTCCCTGTGCGCATTGAAACAGAGCAAAAAAGCGGTACTCACACCATGGATGTTGTAGGCGCGCTCCACGGCGAACTCAAACCGCTTGCGCCACTAGAGGCCCTGGCTCAACTTGACGATCTCGCCACCGGGCTGGCAGGTCGCGGCATCCCTAGTGGGCTGCTCACGCTCGGCAAACTTGGTACTGCGCACCAGCTCTATATCCCATGGATGCAAGCGAGCTATGTCATGGTCGCTAACAGGAAGGCGCTGGCCTATTTGCCCGCCGGGACAGATATCAATGCGCTTAGCTATGACGAGTTAGCAATCTGGGCTAGCGCGCTCCAGCAGAAGACCGGCAAGCGTTTGCTCGGCTTTCCGGCAGGACCGCAAGGACTCATGCACCGTTTTTTTGAGGGCTTCCTTTACCCATCCTATACTGGTGGCATCGTCGTTCCATTCCGATCGGAGGCAGCCGAAGCGATGTGGGCGCAGTTCGCGTCGTTGTGGAAGAGCGTCAATCCGAACTCGACCAGCTACAATTTCATGCAGCAACCCTTACTCTCTGGCGAGGTATGGATCGGCTTTGACCACATTGCCCGCGCGCTCGACGCACTGCGTCAGAAACCGGAAGAATTCATCGCCTTCCCCGCTCCTGCCGGACCGAAGGGCCGGGGCTACATGGCCGTGCTTGCAGGCCTCGCGGTGATGAAAGGCGCGCCCGACATCAGCGGGGCGATGGCACTGATCGATTACTTGACCCAGCCGAAAACGCAAATCGCCACGGCTCGCACTGTTGGGTTTTTTCCGGTGGTGAAAACAGAACTGCCGGCAGATCTCGGCGCTGGCCTGAAAATGGGCGCCGCTGCTATCGCACAGACGCAGTCGGCGAAGGACGCCTTGCCCGCGCTGCCACCGATCGGCCTTGGCCGCCGCGGCCGCGAGTTCGATGAAGTTTTCATGAATACCTTCCAACGTGTTGTATTGCGTGGCGATAAGCCGCGACCGGTGCTCGACCGTGAGGCAGAAACCCTCCAACGCTTGATGAACGAAACCGGCGCGCTATGCTGGCAGCCCGATCCGCCAAGTACCGGCGCGTGCCAAGTTGAGTAGCGGGAGATTTCTCCTATCCACCTACGCGACTGCTTCAATTAACTCGTAGACGCGCGTTTCTGTCGTCAGGCCCTTGGCGATTACCGAAGCGATTGGCTGGAACCGAAAGCGATGCTCAACTCGCTCGTGGACAGCGTCGCTGACCAGGATCGTAGTACCGTACTCTTTATTTAACCCCTCCAGACGCGCCGCCAAGTTCACGCTGTTGCCCAGCACTGTATAGTTCATGCGCTCCTCGGAGCCGACATTTCCTACGACGGCTTCGCCAGAATGAATGCCGAAGCGGACGGCAAACGCCGGCAGGCCCTCCGCCTCAAATTGAGTATTGAGAGCGTCGCTTGCCGCCTTGGCCGAAAGGGCCGCGCGACAGGCCCGCTCGACATGGTCGAACTGCAAATGGGGAGCGTTCCAAAACACCATCACGGAGTCCCCGATAAACTTGTCTACAGTCCCGCCCTCAGCGAGAAATACCCTCGTTAGCGCCGTAAAATGGCGCGATGCTTGCCGCATCAAACTGTCGGGGTCAGCCGCTTCGGCAATGCCGGTAAAGTTTGTGACATCGGTAAATAGGACAGTGACTTCTCGCCTGACTCCGCCAAGCTCAGTAGAAATAGAATTATCGATGATTCCTCTGACGATATCCTTTGGGACAAAGCGAGCAAAGGACCAGATGCTGCGCTGGGCGACCGCCATGGTCTGGCCTAGTTCGTCAATCTCCGCAACATGCGACGTGATCGGCATATCATCAGGCGGTGCTAGCCGGCGGAGCCTGCCCGCCTGAGCCGTTATCCCCTTCAGCGAAGTCGACATCCGGCTGCCGAACATCCAAACTGCAGGGACGAAGCAACCGGCGGCGGCGAGTGCAACTATTATTCCTCTCAACTGTAACTTCCGGACGTCCCCGGCAAAATCATCCTGCGCTGCAAGCAACAGCGAGTAGCCGCTAAATTCGTCGGCCTGGGAAAATTTTTGCAGGCGATAAAGATAATCTCGTCCATCCTTGCCTCGAATGCTGCCTTCGTAGCGGTCACCGCCATCCCATCCCCGCATCACAGCGCCGACTAGCCCTGTTCGAATCTGGCCAATCTCGGGGAGCTGCGGATCGGGGGGTTCCGCGCTCGCGTATTTTCCCGCGCTCGCGTATTCCATCAGCCGTGCAAAGTCGGGATGCGCGATGAGCACGCCGAACGAGTCAAAGATGATTGCCGTTCCATGCTCTCCGGGGCGCTGCGCATGGACCAAATCGCTGAACTTATCGAGCTTGAGGTCGGCAGCTATAACACCGCGCACATTTCCACTTAGGGGTGCGCTCAAGGTGATCATCGGTGTGCCGATGCTGAATGAAGGATATGGTGACGAAACAAGACCGCGGTCCGCTCGCATCGTATCGCGATACCAGACCCGTTCCCGTGGGTCATAGCCGTAATTTAATAGATCGGTCTGCTCGATCGTGTTGCCTTGCTCGTCTTGGAAAAGCCGCCGCATCGGTAGCGAGCCGTTAGAGGTCGGGCGAACTAAATTGACATTGTAGACGGCTGCGGACGGGCCCCCTAGTTTCTCACGCTCTGCTGAACCCAGTACATCGAGGCGCCGGACTTGCAACCAGCAACCATTGTCGTACCCGACATAGAGGCTATCCGCTTGCGGCAACTCGTGCAGCGCAGCTTTAAACAGAGCGATTACGCCATCGGTCTCGCTCCTGTCATCCGAGTCAGTAAGAGAGGGATTTGATGACAGCACACGAACAACAGAATTTATCTCCGATATGTCACCCTCAAGCCGGTTAAGCGTGTTCGCGCTTGCGGCATCCATAGCTGCAGAGGCGGCGGCTCCTGCCGCCGCATGAAAGGTCTCAAGCTGGATAAATGTCAGAGACGCTGTGAGAGCCGTGATGATAGCCAAAACGGCGGCCGTTATGGCGACTCTAAACGTGAGCGTCCGATTTGTTCGCTCCCCCACTGCAACTCCCCTAGAGCAGCATTAGGTACCAAAAAAGCCCACGCTCTCCTGGCAAAATCAATCGATAAAGGACCGACTCTGCTACGCACTCACTTGCGCATTGGGAAGACTTCCGGTCCAGCGCGCAATCGGAACGGCGCGCACCAGCCGCTTCAACCGCGCTGGCCGAACTGAATGACAGTCGGCTTGCGAGAGGAACTGCTCCCCGCAACACCAAACGCGAAAAACCTTCGATTGGGAGTCCCGCCCATCAGTACCCTAGGTGGCTGCAAATAGGGATCGAATGTGGCGTTAGGCCGGCGCCGTTTGGGCTGCTTTTGGGTCAGAAGCGGACATTCCGCTAAGTCCGGCCAATGTCCGCTTTACCCCCGAAAGCGGACATTGCTGAGCACGACGAGGATGTCCGCTTTGTGCCAAAAGCGGACATGCGCCGCCCCACTCAAATACCTCGTTGGCGCGGCCGGACAGGGGCAGCGGAACTGTAATGCAGAGCGCCTTGGCAGTCTTCAGGTTGATATACATCTCAAAATTTTGTTGGCTGCTGCGTCGCCAATCTCGGCGGACTCGAGCGTGAGTCATCGTCCGATTCTTCGGTCCCAGTTGATGAATGGCGCTCGGTCGATATCGAGCAACTGCGGCCAGCCGCTAATTGGAGCTGGCGTGAACCATGTCACAGGCCAGTTCAGCGGCGGCACGGGGGCAAGTCCGAAGAATTCGGTATCGTTGTGCTTGACCGTCGGAAAAAAGATTTCGCGTTTGCCGGCCACTGGCGGCATTTCCGACCAATCCTGCATCGAGTCAATCATCTGGGCTGGAGCTGCAGGCGTTGACTGCAAATTTGGCTTGTCATAGTCGCTGGCGCGAACCGCGTTGAGCGGCAGATTATCCCAGCAGTGATTAGCGGTATGCCAGAACAGATGCGCTTTTGGCCACCGCTTCTGCGCTTCGGCTTGGGTTAGACATGGCTTTGCCGCCGATGCTATTGCGATCGTCAGCGTCAGACCAGTTAGCGCGCCGACTGCTATCCACACGTCACCCGCGGTAATACGCATTAAAGCCCAGCCTTCGCCGGATTCCTTGTCAACGTAACCGGCCTTCATACAAGATTGGGCGAGACTGGTGATTAGATCAACTACGGCACCGCTTTCGGGCATGACGAAGCGGCTTCGCAGACCGGCGTCGGTGCGATGTCCGCTTTACCCCCAATAGCGGACATTGCTGAGTCTGATGGGGATGTCCGCTTTGTGCCAGAAGCCTTCCTTATCTCATCCTCGTACCCGGCCCCGCACGGCATTGGCGAATGACTCGTATAGGATTTGTCCGTTGGAAGTAGCAGGCAGCTGTTCGCGTAGTCGCACGCGGAGTTGCTCGCGCACATCGGGCGACATGCCGGCAATCACTTTGCCCTGCGGCCCAACAGGTACAGTATTGGAATCCCAAAAATCATCGAAGTCGGCGTACTTCACAGGAATGCGGATGACACACGTCTCAATAGCCTCGAGCCCGGCCATTTCCCAGAAACCGTGCATGGCTTCGAGTCGCGACGCCGCCGGGTTGGGCCGAACTGGAAGCGCCGAGCCTAGTGATTCTATCGCGGTGTATATCGGCGTGGTCGGTGATCCGCCATTCAGAATATCCCACATGTAAGTGGCAACCCAACCGCCGGGACGTACAACGCGTCCCATCTCCGCGACCGCCTTCGCGGGGTCGGGTAGAAACGCAAGCACCAGCGCCATGATAGCCACATCGAAAGTGCGGTCGCCAAATGACAGTTTCTGTGCATCGCCCACTTCGAATTTTGCAATCTTCGCTCCGGGCCGTTTCCGCGCGAAGGCGAGTTGCTCGTTGGAGGGATCGATCGCCATCACTGTGGCAGGGGCACAGCACGCAATAATTTCCTGTGTAAAGGCGCCGTTGCCACAGCCGACGTCGAGCCATTGAAGACCCTTTGGAGCGTCAAGCCAGTGGAGGAATCTTTCGCCCGCAAGACGGCTCCAACGACCCATCAGTCGCTCATAAGCTTCGCCGTCTGTGAATAGCATGTTCGCTTGACCCATGTGCGTTGACCGATGGCAGCAGGCTAGTGGACGGCATTGTACGCAAAAATCAGGTTATGCCGCTTCCCATGCCAATGTCCGCTATGGGTCATTAGAGCCGCATCTGCCTGATGTCTGCCTTACCCCCAAAAGCGGACATGGTTCAGCACAATCGTGATGGCCGCTTTGTCGCCGAAGCGAGTATGCTGGCTTCTCATTGAGATTTTGCAATGAACGCGCGGTGGGGGCAGATAATCTTTTGGGCGGCAACCGCTATTGCCGCCGTGATCGTGATATTCGTTGTCTGGACGTACCTGTACAATGCGAGCGAAAATTACCCTGTCTTGCCGATCGTCCCATTGCTGTTGGCGGGGATCATTTGGCTAATTGGGTGGGCTTGCCGCTATGGGCTTCGTTAGAAGCCGAAATTTATATGGGCACAGCCACGG
>Ga0306923_10004970_pt1 | contig 12846 bp, 11 predicted proteins | sample sta12Can44000108_FD_203841 | JGI IMG/M metagenome (GOLD analysis project Ga0306923, IMG submission 203841) | Lab enrichment of tropical soil microbial communities from Luquillo Experimental Forest, Puerto Rico - statanox.12C.anox.44.000.108 (v2)... | ecosystem: Environmental > Terrestrial >... | reverse complement strand
TCCTGGTTCGTGACAACACATGACGATCCTGCGGTGGCCGCTGGTCACAACATAGACCCTGCAAGGGGATTTGGAGTATGGGAGCCGCCACGCGATACGGCGACAGCCTAGCTCGTGATGGGCTCGCTCGGTTCCCTAGCCAGCTGAGGCAATCAGGCTTCCCCGGTCATGCTCAGGCGGTCAGGGCGGCGTAGGCGGCGGTGAGCGGTCCGGTGGCTGTATTTCGGCAGCGATACCCGCCGCCAGCAGGGCCAGTGGCGCGGTTTCCCCGACGCGCTGTTCTGCGGCCGGGCCGCGGTCCTGTTCGCCGAGCTGAAAGCCCCCGGCAAGCAGCCCCGCGGCGACCAGAGGTCGTGGCACTGGTGGCTGTCGGAGGCCGGTGCCCGGGTCGAGGTCTGGCAGCCCAGGCACTGGCTTGACGGGTCCATCGCGGCGGCACTGCCGGCCTCCACGGCCAGGACGCCGAGGTCGTGGTCAGCGGCGAACCCGACCCGGAGAAGGCATTCTTCCGCGCCCTCTACGCAGGGCCTCAGTCGCAGTGAATCTGGCCCGGCCTGCGCGGTCACGGGTGCCGGACTTGAGCGCGAGGAGTCGATGCTGGGCCGGCCGCTGGCCAAGCCTTGACAAAGCTCCATCGCGCGTGTCTTCATCTATCCCCAAGGGTTATTCGGTGGCCCGCGGTCTTAGGGGGTTCAATGGTGCTCGCAAGATTTCGGATGCCCGCGCTCGCCGTCACGATCGGGGCAGCCGTGACGGTACCGCTGCTGAGCCTCGCGCCAGCCCAGGCGGCGGCAGGGGGGAACGTCGGTGGCCGCGGCCCCGCGAGCGCGCGAGCCAGCGCGCCATCTGTGATCAACAACACGGTTTTCGCGGGCTACCAGGCTTCGGTGGCCGCGGGATCGCCGACATCTTCGGCGGCGCAATTCAAGGTGCCCAGGCTCTCTTGCACTTCCGCGTTTCGCGGCATCACGCCCGGCGCCGGAGTGCAGGTAAACGCCTTCAGGTCCGTCTCGTTTGCCTTCGTGTTCGTCCTATGCCACAGCGGCCGGGCCGCGTACGTCCCCGCTCTGGTCATCAACGGGAACGAGGTCAACTACCCCCGCATGGCCGTCCGTGCGGGCAACGTCATCAAGGTCTCGGCCAAGGTGACCACCACGGGCACCACGGTCCAGGTCACGAACGTGACGACGGGCGTCACCAGGAAGCGCACGGGCCCGGGCGCAAGGTCCAGCGATGCCTTCGCAGGCGACAACGCTGTGGACTCCAACGGGGTTCTCGGCGTGCCCAGCTTCGGGACCCTCACCTTTACCCACTGCCTTATCGACGGGAGAGCTCTCGCTCGCTCGCATCCTGCCCGGTACCAGCGCGTGAACAGCAGACACGTCGTCCAGATCGCCACCGGGGCGCTGTCGTCGGGGGGCACCGCGTTCCCCACCTCCTACAAGCACTTCTAAACGCTGATCCACCGCCAGGGACAATAGAAATATGAAATAACGCGGGCGCGAAAATTCCCGGCCCAATTTGGCCGCCCGCCGGAAAAGGCCTGATAATGGGCTGGCCTAGGTCCCTAGGTGCGCTGAGCGGGGTGCTTTTCTGCCTAGGGCCTAGCTGCTGACCTGCGTAAACGTATGCCGCCTGGGCTCTGCGGCCGCGCCTAGGCATGGACAGTCCTGCTGACGCGTGGTTAGCGTGGTTGGGGCTGTCCGGATAGTAGCCGGACCGCGCAAAGGGCCGACCCCGGGCAGCCGGGAGGAGCAGGACCATGCGCAAGATCTTTCTGGCAGGTGCAGCCGCGGCTCTGGCGCTCGGCGTGGCTGTCGCAGTAGCGATTCCCGCCGTATCGCAGGCGGCCCGGTCCAGCCCAGCCGCCAAGTCGAGGACACTCGTGTTTGACGTGGTGTTCAGCCCCGAGGAGATCATTCAGGCGAACAATGTGCGTAACCCGAACTCCCCCTTCTCGCTGGGCGACGAGCTCGTCTTCCACGACCAGCTGTTCTCCAGCGGCCAGAACGTCGGTGATGAAGGCGGCTCCTGCGCGTTCGTCGATGTCAGCCAGACGCCTTTGGCCAACTGCAGCATGGTGGTACGGCTAAGCGACGGCACCATCACCGCCCAGTTCCTGAACTCGCCGCCGCCGGTTAAGCCGCTCGCGATAACCGGTGGCAGCGGAGTCTATGACGCCGTGAGTGGTGACGGGACACTGGTCGAGAACGGGAACGGCACAGGGACACTGACCCTCCACGTGGTGAGCCTCGTCGCCCGGGGCGGCGGCTGACACCGCAGCGGAGCCTGGGCGATGGCATCCCTGTGCCTAGGTGAAAGCGAGGAAGCCGTGCCGCTGGTCGTGTGGGATGCCTCGTGCGGGCACCGGAACGAGGTCCGGACCGAGTGCGGCGGGTACCCGACGAAATGCAAGGCATGCGGCAGGTCGGTGTGGTGCCCGAAGCGCGAGAGCGCACCGCCTGGCGCCGCGCCTCGGCGGGTGAACGGGACGGCTACGGCGGTTGCGGTCCGGCCGCTGCGGGACGTCGAGCGCCAGACGGCTGAGAGCGATGTAGCCCGCGTCGAGGCGGCGCAGCTAGCGGGCCAGATGCTCGGCCAACTGATCGCGGGGAAACCGGGCGCGATAGCCGGCCAGGCTATCTCGCGCCGGTATACGGCGGGTGCCGGGCCGAACCGAGACGGGCGAGGCTGTGGACCCGGGCCAGCTGGCAGCTGGAGCTATCCCTCGAAGCGGTCGCCGCCGGGCATCCAGCACTGCTGGAGTTGTGCGGCAACCATGTCCGCCAGCTGCCACGTGAGGCGATCGCCGTGCTGCGCCGCTGGGACAACGGCCGATGGGTGCTAGTTCCGGCCACGGGCAGCTGATCCTGGTCGATATCGACGTCCCCGCGGCCGCCGATGGCAGCCCGCTGGTGAACGCGATGCGCTGGCTGGCCGACCGTGCGGCGGCGGCCGGGGCACCGCTGGATTTGTCGGCCACCGTGTCCGTAAGCACCCCCGGCCACCCCGCCAGCGGGCACCGGCCCGGGTGGCACCTGTGGTACCGGGCCGACCCCGCTCGCCCTGTGCATCTGGGCCCGCTGGGCCGCTGCCACGTCATCGAACTGCGCACCCGGGGCACCTGCCCCGGATCACCGGGGTACCACGTCCGCTCGCACCCCGATGAGCTGCCGACCCTCCCCCCGTGGCTGGCCGACCTGGCCGGGCCGCCCCCCGCACCGGCCACCGTCACCATGACCGGGCACGGCGGCCCGCACGTCGAAGCCAGGCTGCGGGGCATCCTCGGACGCCTGCTGGCCGCGCAGCGCGGCGAACGGAACCAGTTGTTGTTCTGGGCCAGCCTGCGGGCCGGTGAACTGGTCGCCGACGGCGGCCTCGACGCCCGCACCGCCATCCAGGCGCTCACCAGCGCAGCCACCCAGATCGGGCTGGCCGACGAGGACGGCCCGCGGGCCGTCGCCGCCACCATCCGATCCGGGTTCCACCGCGCCGGGGCGGCATAGGAGCCCCCTGCCCCCGGCCAGAGATCACCCGCCAGGCCCACGAACAGGGCCCGCACAACCCACCGGTCAGACACGCGCAGTGATACCGGAACGCTAACCAGTGCCGCACCCAGCCCTCCGCCCGGCCCTGGCCCATTCTTCCCCGCTACGCCCGATCCCGATCCCGGCCAGATCACGGGCCAGGTCAGCGCACATGGCTGCCCATAGGCAAGTTCCTGCCACGGCACGCCGGCCTGGCGGAACTCTCGCGCCGTTATACCGCCTGCTCGGGACCGGGGCCGCGGTCACCAGGCAGGAGCAGGCTCTCGCGGTCCCGGCTTCGGGATGCACCTGCGGCGGGAACGACACACCTGCAGGCCTGCCTGGACGACCCGCGGGCCGTCGCCGACCGCTGGGGGAATCGACAAACCACCGTCAGAAGGTGGCCTTAGGTCTGAGCTGGAATCCGTTTTCACTGGCGATTGGATTCCAGAATTTAATAAAGTTAGCCTCTGCTACCACAGCATCTTGGAAGAGCGTAGCACCGGCATTGTAGACGGAGGAGTGCAAGTTCGGGGAGGTGCAGCCGTGAGCGCTCACTTCCTTAGCCCAGCTTAGGAAGATTTCATCAGCACGCTGAAAGGTGCTGATGGTCTGTACTAGGTATGACCTCACTGGCAGGCCGTTCGGCAGGGCCCAGGTGGCGAGGCCTGACGCTTCGCTCAGCTCGTTCGCACGCTGTCCCAGCACCTGGTTAATCTGGCTAACAGAACCTGCAAGATCAGTACACTTACTCACATTATTTATGGCGTTCAGGAATTCTGCCTGACTTGACGCGCTGGCGTCTACGACGGAGTTAACGGTCGTGGCTTCTGCCTTGAACACAGCCGTTTCATTCGCCGCTGCCGGTCCAGGCGCGGAGGAGAAAACGGTCAGCAATAGGATAACCGGGACTAGGACAATCACTGTGGCGATGCCTAGGGCAATGAGGCGCACCCGCGATTTCCGGGCGCCGGTGCCGCGCGAAGGGGGAGGGGGCGGGGACGGTGCCCCGCCGGGCCGGGCGTCCGCCGACCCGGGCATCCAGGCGCCCGAGTCGCGCGGAGGGCGAGGCGGAGAGGGCGGGGGCCAGCCGGGCCGGGCATCCGCCGACCCCGTCGTCCAGGCGCCCGAGCCGGGCTGCGGACGAGGGGGAGGGGGCGGGGGCCAGCCGGCCCAGGGGTGCGTCGACCCGGGCATCCGGGTGCCCGAGCCGCCCATCGGAAAGACTGTGCGGTGAATGCCCGGTGACGAGCGGGCCTTGTCATACTCGTGACGCCGCTGATCATCGAGCAGCACGTCGTGAGCCTCGGAGATCTCCTTGAAGCGCTTGCCGTCCGGATCACCCGGGTTTACGTCCGGATGATACTTTTTGGCCAGCGTTCTGTACGACCTTCTGATCTCGTCGGCGGCTGCGTCCTGATCGACGCCCAGGACCTGGTAGTAGTCCTTCTCGGGGTCGTACTTGGTACTCAACGGACCTCTAGGCCAGGTCTGGCTTGTGGGAGTGAAGTTGTCACGGCCCGCTCCTTCGGTGGTACAGCGTAACGTGGACAACACAGCTACTCACTTGGTTGTTCCCGGTGTCCGTGAACTTGTCTGAACCATTTGTTCAGACCATCGGAGACTACAGACTGATTAAGATGATCTATCGAACCAATCGTTCGTACCGGTTAAGATGGGTGAATGTTGTACACAGAGGACTCTGGCGAGAACCCCGGGGCAGCTCTGCGACAGCTCCGCTACACGGGAGGCCGCCGACTCAGCCAGCGCGCCCTGGCGACAATGCTCGGAACCAGCCGGGCCCACATCGCGCGGCTGGAGCTGCAAGGGTCCCCGCCGCTGACCGACGAGCAACTCGACCGGCTTGAGAAAGCCGGAGACGCCGTCCGGCCACCCTTCAGCCGTACCGAGATCGACGACCTCCGGGTGGCCATGCGCACGGTCCGGTCAGCGACGGTCGAGCACGCACATCAGGCGGTCGAGGACATCGCCACCCGCGCAGGCCTGGGCCAGATCTTTCCGGCGACGGACCAGGCGGACGAGCAAGGAGACGAGGACGCGCCACCGGACAAGCCATTCGCGGACTCGAACCGGCCGAAGTTCCTGACCACGATGTCCGAGACCATGGAGGCGGCCCAAGAAGACATAAAGTACCTGGCCTGGGAACACCGGACCCGGCAGCCCAGCCAGCCCAGGAAAGATCCGGACATGATCCTGACCTTCTTCGGCCCGCGCAACCCGGTGGGGGAGGCCAAGGACCCCGAGAAGTTCCGCGCGGCCATAAGGGAGGCCCTGCGGGAGGGCGGCACAGCCGAGCACCTCCTCGCACCCCCATCAGAGGCATCCCAGGATCTCGTGGTGGTGGTACCGCAGATGATCTCCTTCCTCGGGCAGGGCGGATCGCGCTACCGGGCTCACGTGATCGATGAATCCCGGCACCCGCTGGCCTACGGCATCTGTATCGCCGGCGACCGGGGAGTACTCATCACCCGCGGCGACGGCGACCGCACGGTCGCCGTCCGCACCAACGATCCCGATGATGTTGCGGCACTCCGTGACCTGCTCCGTCCTTACTGGGAGAACAAGGAGCCGATCATCGAGGACGCCGGACGGCGTACCAGGGAAACCGTCGCCGGCCATTCCCCCGAACCCTCCGTCGCGGTGCCCTTCGAGCGGCTGCTCACGTCGGTCGAGGTCGAAGACGGGCCCAGACGGCTATTCAAGGAAGGCCTGTCGATCCTGAACATCCCCGTGGCTATCCATGCCTGGAAATGGCGGGCCGCCGAACTGTGCACGGCAGGGTGGATACCCCCGGACCTGCTAGAAGTCCTCCACGCCCAGGCCTGGGACCTGGCCACCGACGGCCTGGGGCAGCTGCCGCGCGCCGTGCTGGACAAGTACCCGGGCAGCGGCACGGTCCGTCAAGCGCTGCAATACCTCGAGGAGTACGCGCGCGGCCTGCAGGTCAGGCATGACGCCTGGGGAAGCCAGCTCACCCGCTACCAGTTCTGGGATGCCTGCCCGAGAACCGCGCTAACCCGGTTCATCACCACCGGCGAGCTTCCTCCCGACGAGATACCGCCCGCCTGTGAATACCGGGCCGAGCGTGGCGACATAGAGACCATCATCACCCGGCTGATCACCCGGCTGCGCACCAGCCGGAACTACCACCTTGCCCTCATCGATGGCCCATTCCCCTTCCCGCAATGGTTCTACTTCGGGATCAAGGGAGCGCACGTGCTCGCCCAGGTCTCCGGCAGCCCGCCCAGCGCGGACCAGGCAGAACGCTCGGCCGGTTCCGGCAACGACATGCTCAACGTCCATATCGATTACGCCCCGATCGCGGCGGCATTCACCGGCTGGTTCGACGATTATGTGCTCAAGGCAGCTGACCCGCCATGGCAGGACAACCACGCCGTCGCCAACTGGATCGAAGACGAACTCAAGCGCCTTAGCTGACGCCACAAGGCGGTCGGCGTAGCGCAGGCTCTATGCCGGCCGCGAGCTCGCCTTAACCAGGCCTTCCACACTTTCAGGGGAACCCTCGTAACGTTGGTGGCATGGAGGAAGCCGCAACCGACGAGGAGCCGGGCAACAGCTCCGGAAAGGGCGACACCTCGGGCAGTCCCCGGCTGCGAGCGGCTCGGTGGCGGTGGCTGCGCCCCCAGCTTCCCGTATGGACCAAGGTCCTGGGCTGGTGCGGTACAGCTGGGCTGATCTACCTGCTGATTTGCGCGGTGAGCATTATCAGCGCTGGTTTCGCGGGGCTGGGCAGCGACGCAGCGCACAGTATGTTCGCCTTCGCGGCCAACCCCTGGGTCGGACTGAGCGTGGGCGTGCTCGGCACGGTCTTGATCCAGTCGTCGACCACCACCACGGCCATCGCCGTCACCGCCGTGGGAGCAGGCGCGTTGCCCATCCGCGCCGCCATCCCCATCATTCTCGGCGCGAATGTCGGCACCACCGTCACGACCACCCTGGTCGCGCTCACCTTCATCGGCAGCCGCTCAGAATTCCGCAGGGCGCTGGGCGCCTCAACAATCCACGATTTCTACAATTGGCTCGCGCTGCTGATCTTTTTCCCCATCGAGCTGATTTGGCACCCTCTGGAACGAATCAGCGGCGCCCTGACCAACGCGTTGTACGGCACGGGATGGCTGCCCGACCCGGCCCGCTTCAACTTCGTCCGGGCGGCCACCAGGCCGGTCGAGGACGGGGTGATCAGGGCAACCTCGCACCTCAGCGCCACCCTGGGCCCGCTGTTCACCATCGTGATCGGCGCAGTGCTGATTTTGGTGGTCGTCCGCTACCTCGGGAAGCTGCTGAAGGTGCTCATGGTCGGCAGAGCCCGCGACATCCTGATCAAGGCGGTCGGGCGCAACGCCTACCTCGCCATGGCCTCAGGCATGGGGGTGACCTTCCTTACCCAGTCCTCGACCATCACCACTTCGGTGCTGGTCCCCTTCGCTGGATCAGGCATCCTGACCCCGGCGCAGATTTACCCGGTCACCGTCGGCGCCAACCTCGGCACGACATTCACGGTAGTTTTCGCCGCGTACGCGCGTGATCGCGCTGCTATCACGCACAGCGGGCGCTGGCACGGCTGCGGGATGGTACTGGCTGTGCGGGCCATACCGGGAGGAACCGCGGATGAGAGTTGTCGCCTGCGGGAACGGAAAGGCAGGCCCCGCGCACCCGCACCCGGCCGCACCCAAGCCCGGACGGCCCGGGCTCAGACCCGGGACGCCGATCGGCGGAACGCACGACCGTGACCTCAATGCACCCGGCACCTGACAGGTCTATTCCGGCGGTACCCGCCTGGGTTAACCCGCAGCCGCTACCTGAGCGAGAACGCCGGCTGCTGATCTGGGAGATCATCGTCGTGTTCGCCGTGTCGCTCGGCGCGAGCGCCGTGCGGTCGGTGGTCTCCCTGATCGGCTCCCTGACCGCGCCGCAGGCGCTGAGCGCGCAGCACGTGATCATGAACGGATCCCAGGCACCCGGGCGCCCGTGGTTCGACCTCTCCCTGCAGCTTGTCTCCATCGCGATCGGGGTCGCGCCCGCGCTGCTGGTGTTCTAGCTGCTGGCCAGGAACGGCGAGGGCCCTCTTCCATCGGGGTGGACCTGTCGCAACCCGGACGCGACCTGTTGCGCGGCGCCGGGCTGGCCGCGCTGATCGGCGGCTGCGGCCTGATCTTGTACATCCTGGCCTTCAAAGCCGGGATCAGCCTGGACATCGTCGCGGCGAGCCTGCCGGCGGTCTGATGGCGGATCCCGGTGCTGCTGCTGAGCGCGTTGCAGGACGGAATCCTTGAGGAGGTGCTGGTCGTCGGCTACCTGCTGAGCAGGCTCCGGCTGCTCGGCGTGCGGCCCGCCGCCGCGATCGCGATCAGCGCCGTCCTGCGCGGCTCCTATCACCTGCACCAGGGGATCGGCCCGTTCTTCGGCAACGTGATCATGGGCGTCATCTTCGGGGTCCTGTTCCTGCGCTGGCGGCGGACGAATCCGTTCATCATCACGCACACGCTTATCAATTCGGTAGCGTTCATCGGCTACACGCTGCTGGCAGGACATGTGTCGTGGCTACCGTGATGGCTCTTATCTATGGATGGCCGTCGGCTCCTCAGTTCGGGCCGGCGGGATCCTGCACACCGAGCAGGTCTGCCGCGGCTGGCAGCCGTTCACGAGATCTGTCGACCAACAGGGGGGCACCCAGTTCCGCCTCGAGGGCGCCGGGTTCCTGATCGTCAGCGGGTTCGAGCGCGTGGAGGAGCACTTTCACGAACGCGTCCGGCCGGTCGACCTGAACGTAGTGATTCGCGTCCGGGATGAAATACAGGCGATTGTTGCCGGGCCTCAGCATCAGGTATTCGTTCCACACGTAGCTCGCCACCCGCGGCGGCGAAACGGTGTCGTACAGGCCCCAGATCACCGTCACCGGAAACGGGGCCTCGGTGAGCGCCGCCAGCCAGGTCTGCTCGTCCTTCGAGCGCTCGACCAGATACTGGATCCCCTCGTGCAGAACCTTGATGCCGTCGTTGTGCGCGAAAATGGCCGTCAGAGCCTCGACGTCGGGATCACCGGCTTGGCGCGGCGGGGTGAACGTAGCGGCGCCCATGCCCTCGGCCAGCCGTGAGGGAGTCAGCGCGGCTGCCACCTGAGGCCACGAATTGGCGTCGAGTATCAGCCGCTGCGCCTGGGTCAGGTTCGACAGCGGCAGGAAGATGTTGCCGTTCGACAGGACCAGATGATCGATTCGCATCGCCGACCGGCCTTCCGCGCAACGGGCGGCGAGCAAGAGCGCCACGCTGTCACCCCGGTCGTGCGCCACGACCACGCCAGCCTCGGCGCCGATCACCTCCGATACGTAGAACTCGATGAGTTCCTCGTCCCGGGTGAGGCTGTAGCCCCATCCCTGCGGCTTGTCCGAGAACCCGTAGCCCGGGAAGTCCAGCGCGCAGACCCGGAACCTCGCGCTCAGCGGGCCAGCGACCGCAGACCAGTCGATGCTGCTGGTGGGCCAGCCGTGGATGAGCAGCAGCACCGGAGCGTCGGGGTCGCCCATCTCCACATGGAATATCTCGACCGAGGAGGCGTCCTCCTGCGCCGGCTTCCAGGAGAAGTAGCCACCGCGCCCTCGCCAGTCATCAGCTCGCAGCGTGTTCACGTTGTACCTCCGCTCCACGTGTGCGGCTGCGTGGACTTCCACTGTGCCGGCGCCGGGCGCCTCCCGGCAACTGTGGGCTGGCGGCTGCGCAGGGCCTTTCATCGTCAGCGGCCCGCATGCCTTGCGGACCGTAGGGTTGTTGGCGTGAACGAGGTGTGGCGACCGGCGGTAATCGAGAAGCTGGCGCGAGAGCGGCTCGGGTTCGAGCAGCTCCGTCCCGGGCAGCTACGCGCGGTCCAGGCCCTGGCCGACGGGCGCGACGTGCTGGCCGTGCTGCCGACCGGCGGCGGAAAGTCAGCGATCTACGAGCTGGCGGGAATGCTGCGGCCGGGGCCGACGGTCGTCGTGTCGCCGCTGATAGCGCTCCAGGATGATCAGCTGGCCCACCTGCAGGCGGCTGGCCTGCCGGCCATCGTGCTCAACTCGCAGCAGTCGGCGGGCGCGCGGGCGGCAGCGCTGCTCGCGTCGTGTGACCCGGACACGTTCGTTTTCCTGTCTCCGGAGCAGCTGGCGAACCCGCAGACCCGGCAGGCGCTGGAGCGCGCACGGCCGGGGTTGTTCGTCGTCGACGAGGCGCACCTGATCAGCCAGTGGGGCCATGACTTCCGTCCCGATTACATGCTGCTCGGGGCCCAGGCGGAAGCGGTCGGCGCGGCGCTGCGGCTGGCCTTGACCGCGACGGCCGCGCCGCCGGTGCGGCAGGAGATCATGCGGCGGCTGGGGCTGCGCGATCCCGAGGTGGTGATCGGCGACTTTGACCGGCCGCAGATCACGCTGTCGGCGCGCCACGTGATCACGCTTTCCGACAAGCAGCGTGAGCTCGTGCGCGCGGCGGGCGAGCTGGCCGGGCCGGGAATCGTCTACGCGGCGACGCGCGCGGGCGCGCAGGCGGCGCACGACGCGCTGGCCGCGGCGGGCGAGCGGGTGACGCTGTACCACGCTGGGCTGCCGGGCCGCGAGCGCCACGAGGCGATGGCCGCGTTCCTCGACGGCCCGGCCCGGATCATCGCGGCCACGGTCGCGTTCGGCATGGGAATCGACAAGCCGGACGTGCGCTGGGTGCTGCACTTCGACCCGCCGCCCTCGCTGGACGCGTACTACCAGGAGTTCGGGCGCGCCGGCCGGGACGGGAAGCCATCGCAGGCCCGGCTGCTGTACCGGTACGAGGATTTCGAAACGGCGCGTCATCTGACCGCAGGCAGTGTCTCTGACGCGGCGGTGGCGCAGGCCGCGGCCCCGCTCGCGGCAGGTCAGCGTATCGAGCCCGGCACGCGGCAGGAGACTGCCGCGTTGGTCCGCCTGGCCGACCTGGGCGCCGTGACCTGGCGGGCGGACGGCGAAGTCCGCTGGACCGCGGCGATGCCCGTCGCGGCGGCGCTGGCGGCCTCGGAGGCGGAGACGCAGCGCGAGGACGAGGTGGAGCGCACCCGGCTGACAATGATGCGCCGCTACGCCGACCACACTGCCTGCCGGCGGTCGTTCCTGCTCTCATACTTCGGCCAGGACTACCCCGGACCGTGCGGGAACTGCGACAACGACCTGGCGCACACCGAGCCCGCGCCAGCCGAGTTCCCGTTCGCGGTGGGCGCGCGCGTCGTGAGCGAGCGGTGGGGCGAGGGCACCGTGCAGCGTTACGACGGCGACCACGTTACGGTGCTGTTCGACGAACACGGCTACCGCGAGCTGTTCGTGCCGGTCGTGCTGCAGCGCGGCCTGCTCCAGCCCGCCCCGGCCAGCGGATGACCGCCGGAACGGCTCAGCCCATCCGGCCGGTGACGTAGGCCTCGGTGCGCTTATCCCGGGGATCCTCGAAGATCTGCCTGGTCGGGCCGTACTCGATCAGCACGCCCGTGCGAGTGTCGCTCTCGGGGTTGACCCGCACGGAGAAGAACGCGGTACGGTCGCTGACCCGGGTGGCCTGCTGCATGTTGTGGGCGACGATCACGATCGTGTACGGGCCGACCGGATCGTGGCGGGTTTGCCCTGGTGGGCGGGCTCGGCGTGGTATCCGGCGTACGATTCCGTGACCGGCCCGGCACGAGCTGGGCGGACCCGCCACGGGCCGGGCGGATCGGAGCACCTCATGGACGACGAAGCGAGATCGGTGCTGATCACCGGCGCATCGGCGGGCATCGGCCGGGCCTGCGCCGAGACGCTGCAGGCGGCCGGGTGGGCGGTCACCGGGGCCAGCCGGCGGGGCACGGTCCCGGCCCGCTGCACGGGGCTGGTCATGGACGTCGACGACGACGAATCGGTCCGCGCTGGCGTCGCGGGCGTGCTGGAACGGCGCGGCCGGATCGACGCGCTGGTCGCCGCCGCCGGGTGGGGCCTGGCCGGCGCCGTGGAGCAGTGCTCGGTCGCCGAGGCCCAGGCCCAGCTGGAGACCAATTTCTGGGGCTGTGTCCGGGTGGTGCAGCAGGTCCTGCCCCCCATGCGGGCCCGCGGCGGCGGGCGCATCGTGCTGCTGAGCTCGATCGGCGGCCTGATCGCCATTCCCTTCCAGGCCTTCTACACCGCCAGCAAGTTCGCCCTCGAAGGGTTCGGCGAAGCCCTCGCCTACGAGGTCGCCCCCTTCGGCGTGCAGGTGACGCTCGTCGAGCCGGGCAACATCAAGACGGACTTCACCGCCAGCCGCCGGACCCCGGCCACGGC
>Ga0306923_10004954_pt1 | contig 12858 bp, 12 predicted proteins | sample sta12Can44000108_FD_203841 | JGI IMG/M metagenome (GOLD analysis project Ga0306923, IMG submission 203841) | Lab enrichment of tropical soil microbial communities from Luquillo Experimental Forest, Puerto Rico - statanox.12C.anox.44.000.108 (v2)... | ecosystem: Environmental > Terrestrial >... | reverse complement strand
TCTAACCTGCCCTGATCCCGTGTCGGCGCGGCTCCATGTCGACCCTTGCTTTCGGTCGTGCCAGGCACTGGAGGGTGACGAGATCTATCCCAATGGGATTTTCGAATTCAACATCACCCGACTCTCGGCCTACATCGGCGCTGCGGGACGATTTCGTTCAGAACTCGTCGCGCTTGACGACATGCCCCACGCCGGCCAGAGCGCAGGGCTGAATAAGCTGGCTGTGGTCGCAGCGGACCTGACGCGTCCGGTCATCCTCGCGGAGATCGCCCCTGGCCGTTACAACCTCATCGCCGGCCATCACCGAGTAGCGAAAGCACGGCTCGAGGGCGTGCCGAGCATTCCCGCGTACCGAATCCGCTGCCCCCAGCATGTGGCCTTTCTGACCTCTACCAGGGCCTGCGAGGCGCACGTAGCGTACTGGAACTCCAAGGTGGACGACGCCGCAGGGAATCGTCCAATCCGCAATCGGACTCGAAGTCTCCGTAGTAGTCGTGCGGTTGGTAGCGGCGTCAACCGGTCCGTGCTGCGGGACAGACCCGGGCGTTAGCGGTAGATCGTGCGCCCGCGCGATTGTCCGCCTCAGGAGGGTCCATCTCGATCCTGCCTATAGCGGGAGTTGGCCGCCTCCTGACACCTCAGCATCACAACGTTCCTGGTGGGTCACCTGACATTTGACGCCGCGATGCCGGAGGTTGCCCTTGAGCGTGGCGTCGCTGCTAGCAGAGCTATTCCCCCGTGCAGGTCACGACAGCCGGCGTGGGATCGCCTGCGGACCTTCGTCGAAGTTTGTACGAAAAAACGCTAGAAACTCGGCCGAAACCGCCGCCGCTCTTTACCGCGATCCTCGCGACCGCCACCGTCGAGGTATCGACGCAAACCGGACACATACGTCGGCACACACCCTCACTCTTCCGGTCCATGCTATGCCAGCGGTGGAAGTTCGCCCTTGGATATCGGTTTCGCAGATGGCGACTCGACGAGCATGACCACCGCCAAACTGGATTCACCGGTTGAGTCCGCTGCCGCTCTCCTTCCGCGGTTCATCCGGCTACGGGATGCGCCGCGCTACCTCGCCATGGACAAGAATCGGTTTAACCGGGAGGTTCGCCCGCAGCTCACGAACATCCCAATTGGCAAGCAAGGTATCGCCTTCGACCGCCTTGAAGTTGACGCGTGGGCAGAGGACTATGTCCGCCGCAACGGGCGTCCCGCGGCTTTACCCGAAAGGAGAAAGTCATGGGACAACGTAAACCGCCCGGTCTCACCTTGCGCGGTGGGGTCTGGCACATCGACAAAGACGTCTACGGAACGCGCATTTGCAAAAGCACTGGCACAGGCGATCTCCGGCAAGCCGTAGCGATTCTCTCGCGACGACTCGAGGAGGTCAGGGTCACACGGTTCTTTGGCGTTCGCAAGCCGCGCATCTTCCGAGAAGCGGCCACCCGGTTTCTGGAGGAAAACCAGCACAAGCGAAGTCTCGAGCGGGATGCAAGGGCGCTGGCGGTGTTGGATCCGTACATTGGCGAGCTGACCGTCCAGCAGGTCCATCACGGCACCTTGCAGTATTTCATTCGAAATCGACTCGAGGCGGGCAAGAGTCCAGGGACGGTGAACCGCGACTTGGCGGTGGTGAGGCGAATTCTGAATCTGTGTGCTCCTGTGGCGAAATGAGTCTGATCGGCCCTGGTTGGACACGGCACCCTTGATACAGATGCAACGCCATCCGAAACAAACGCGCTCCCTATCCTCTTTCGATGAAGGAGCAGCGGCTGTTGTTCTCGGAGCTGGCGCCGCATCTCGCCAGGATGGCGCTCTTCAAGGTCAACACGGGCACGCGGGAGCACGAGGTCTGCAGCTTGCGATGGAGTTGGGAGGTTCGGGTCTCAGACCTCGAGGCTTCCGTCTTCGTCGTCCCTGCGACTGACGTGAAGAATGGGATCGATCGGTACGTCGTGCTGAACCGGATCGCCAGTAGTTCCGTGATAGAGGAGTGCCGGGGAGCTCACGACGAGTTCGTATTCACTCACGAGGGACATCCGCAACCGCGGATGAACAACTCAGGGTGGAAGGCGGCGCGGCGGCGGGCGGCGGCGCGATACGCGGCCGAGCTCGGCGCGCCATGCCCGGCGGGATTCCGGTCCATCCGAGTTCATGACCTCAAGCACACGTTTGGCCATCGCCTGCGCGCGGCCGGCGTGTCGTTCGAGGATCGCCAGAGCCTTCTCGGACACAAAGCGGCTCACGTCACGGCGCACTACTCGGCGGCCGACATCAGCAATCTGATCGCAGCCTCGGAGAAGGTCTGTGACTTCGCCTCCCGCAAATCTCCCGCACTGTCGATCGTGCGGTCGGGAGGAGCGTCGCAAGTGCCTGAGATTGTTGGTGGAAAGGGAGGGACTCGAACCCTCGACCCCGGCATTATGAGTGCCGTGCTCTAACCAGCTGAGCTACCTTTCCACAGGGGCGCGCATTGTCCTCAGGGGCGCCCCCGAGTGTCAAACCGCCATCCTGAGGCCGGAACAACTGCACCGAACCCGTGCCGCACCGCCCAGTGCGTCATCACACGTTGAACCTGAAGTGCATGACATCGCCCTCCTGGACGATGTACTCCTTGCCCTCGAGACGTAGCTTGCCGGCTTCCTTGGCGCCCGCCTCACCGTTGCCGGCGAGGTAGTCGGCAAACGCGATCACTTCGGCTCGAATGAAGCCGCGCTCGAAGTCGGTGTGGATGACGCCCGCCGCCTGCGGCGCGGTTGCGCCGATGCGCACCGTCCACGCGCGCACCTCCTTGGGTCCCGCGGTGAAGAAAGTCTCGAGCCCGAGCAGGCGGTAAGCCGCGCGGATCACCCGGTTGAGTCCCGGTTCTTCGAGACCGAGCTCGGCGAGGAACTCGGCGCGCTCGCCTTCATCGAGCTGGGCGATCTCGGCCTCGATGGCGGCGCACACCGGCACCACCAAAGCGCCTTCGGCGGCTGCGTGCTGCTCGAGAGCGGTGAGCAGCCGGTTGTCGCTAAAGCCGTGCTCGGCGACATTCGCGACATACATCACCGGCTTCGCGGTCAGCAGCTGCAGCTCGCGCAGGTCGCGTCGCTCCTCCTCGGAGAGCGTCAGCGCGCGCACCGGTCTCGCACCATCCAGCTGCACCTTGACGCGCTCGAACAGCGCGCGGCGGCGGATCGCATCCTTGTCACCGCTTTTCGCCGCGCGGGTAGCGCGCTCGAGTCCTTTCTCGAGCGTCGCTAGATCGGCGAGCGCCAGCTCGGTATCGACGATCTCGACGTCCGCGATCGGATCCACACGACCGGCGACGTGGATTACGTCGCCGCTCTCGAAGCAGCGCACCACGTGAGCGATCGCATCGACTTCGCGGATGTGCGCGAGAAACTGATTGCCGAGACCTTCGCCCTGAGAGGCGCCCGCCACGAGGCCCGCGATGTCGACGAACTCCACGGTCGTCGGCACCACCTTCTCCGGCCGGGCGATCTCTGCGAGCTGCGTCAGGCGTGGATCCGGCACCGGTACCACGCCCACATTCGGATCGATGGTGCAGAACGGATAGTTTTCCGCCGCGATCTGTGCGCGCGTGAGCGCATTGTAAAGTGTCGACTTGCCCACGTTGGGCAGGCCGACGATGCCGCAGCGGATGGGCATGGGGAGGAAATCTCCGGAGGTCAGGAGTTGGCCGGCGTCGTGCGCACGGCGGGCACGGGATCGCGGCTGTGCAGTCGGTTCATGGCGATCTGCGCGCCCTCGGTGAGCAGCACCGGTACGGCATCCACCGCGACGCCGATCGCCTCGTCGATGAGCTGTGCATCCGCCGCCGTCGGGCGGCCGAGCACGTAGTCGAGCACCTGCGAGCGATCGCCCGGGTGGCCGATACCGATCCGCAGCCGCCAGAACCCATCGCCCATCTGCGCGATCACATCGCGCATGCCGTTGTGACCGGCGGCACCGCCGCCCTGGCGCAGCCGCACCACCCCGGGGGGAAAGTCCAGCTCGTCGTAGGCAACCAGAATCGACGCCAGCGGCATTTTATAAAAGGAGGCGACGCTGCGCACCGGATCGCCGCTGCGGTTCATGTAGTTCATCGGCTTCAGCAACCACAGCTCGCTCTCGCCGATACGTGCCCGTGCGAGCTCTGCCCGGTGGCGCGGCTCGCTGCGAAAGAGGGCGCCGTGTCGGCGCGCCAGCTCGTCGACGAGTTGGAAACCGGCGTTGTGCCGCGTGCGCGCGTATTCGGTACCGGGATTGCCGAGTCCGACGATCAGCTTGAGCGGCTCACCTGACATGGATTCACGTCCTGCTTAAACGCCGCCGGCCGCGTTCGGTGGCTTCCGAAGCGGCCGGCGGACCAACCGTGTTGCGAAGCGTGCGGCTATTTCTTGCCGCCCTCCTTCTTGCCGGCAGCGCCTTCCTTCTTCTCCTCGCCCTTCTTGGCCTCTCCCGCGGCGGCAGCCGGTGCACCCGGCGCCGCACCCGGAGCGGCCGGAGCCGCGCCCGGAGCGCCCACAGCAGCGGGAGCCGCGCCCTCGGCAGGGACTGCCGCGGCGGCCTCGGCCGCCACCGGCTCCGGCTCCTCGGCTCGCGGCGCGTGGATCGACACGACCGGCGCGTTGCGCTGGGTGAGCTCCGGAATCGAGACACCCGCTGGCAGCGGAATGTCCGCGAGGAACTTGGTGTCATTGAGGCTCATGTCCGAGAGATCGAGCTCGAGAAACTCGGGCAGATCCTTCGGCAGGCAGCTCACCTCCACATCGGCGCGCATGTGCGACACGACGCCACCCTCGGTCTTCACGCCGGGGGAGATGCTCTCGCCCTTGAAGTGAATCGGCAGGCGAATGCGAATCTGCTCGTTGTCGACCACCCGCTGCAGGTCGACATGCAGCACCAGATTCTTTGCCGGGTGCATCTGCACGTCCTTGATGATGGCTTCGTGAGTGCCCTCGCCGATCTTCAGCCGCACGATCGAGGAATAAAAGCGTTCATCCCCGATCATCGTGAGCAGGTTCTGCTGGTCGAGCACCAGCGGCTGGGCGTCCTCGTGGGCGCCGTACAGGATGGCGGGGACCTTGCCGGCGTGACGCAGGCGGCGGCTCGCACCCTTGCCATGCGTCGCGCGGATATCCGCGCCGAAGGTGAATGAAATACGCATTACACGACTCTCCGTTGATTACCCGATCTCAGTGCCGGCTCGCGACCAAGCCAACACGCCCAAAAACCTAGTCCACGTACAAGGAGCTCACCGAGCCCTCATCGAGGATGCGGCGGATGGTCTCCGCCAGCAGCTCCGCCACCGACAGCTGTCGTATCCGTCCCGCCCCGCGCGCCGCGGAGCTGAGGGGAATGGTGTCCGTCACCACCAGCTCATCGAGGTGTGACTTCGAAATCCGCTCTACTGCGCCGCCCGACAGCACCGGATGAGTGATGTAGGCCACGACCTTCTCGGCGCCCGCCTCCTTCAGTGCCTGTGCGGCCTGGCACAGCGTGCCGGCGGTGTCGACCATGTCGTCGACCAGCATGCAGGTCTTGCCCTCGACCTCGCCGATGATGTTCATCACTTTCGACTCATTCGGCCGCGGCCGGCGTTTGTCGATGATCGCCAGGTCTGCATCGTCCAGGCGCTTGGCGAAGGCGCGTGCGCGCGCCACACCGCCGACGTCCGGCGAGACGACGATCAGGTCGCGGTAGCCCTGCTTCCACGCATCGCCGAGCAGCACGGGCGAGGCATACACGTTGTCCACCGGTATGTCGAAGAACCCCTGGATCTGATCCGAGTGCAGATCGATCGTCAGCAGCCGGTTGACGCCGGCGCTCGACAGCATGTTCGCGACCAGCTTGGCGGTGATCGCCGAGCGCGTGGCGCGCGGCCGGCGGTCCTGGCGCGAGTAGCCGAAGTACGGCACCACCGCCGTGATGCGCGCGGCGGATGCCCGGCGCGCCGCGTCCACCATCACCAGCAGCTCCATCAGCGTGTCGTTCGCCGGTGGGCAGGTCGACTGCACGATGAAGACGTCGCGCCCCCGCACGTTCTCCATCTGCTCGATGTTGATCTCGCCGTCGCTGAAGCGCCCGACATACGCGCGCCCGAGCGGTATCTGCAGGCTGCGCGCAATGTCGTGAGACAACGCCGGAGTGGCATTGCCCGCAAACAGCGCCAGTGTGTCGCTAGTGCTCATAAGCTTGCGCGCCGCGCGCTCGTTACTTCCCGCCTCCACCTGCAAACTGGCTGGGGTGGAAGGATTCGAACCTCCGAATGGCGGGATCAAAACCCGCTGCCTTACCACTTGGCGACACCCCAGCACTCTCACCCGCGCGGACAACAGGGCGGGCGCGCATCTTACTGCTGCTTCAGGTTTGCCGCCCGTGCCGCCGCAGCCGCTCGTGCAGCGGCGAAGTGTTAAGTCCCCGCGCGACGAAGCTCATCCAGCGGTCGGGCACGCGCGCCGCGAGCCGTTCGGCATCCGCCGCGCTCTGTCGTGCCGTGAACACGCAGGAGCCGGTGCCGGTCAGCGCCGCGCTGCCCTCGCGAGCGAGCCAGTCGAGCGCTGCCGCCACCTCGGGAGAGCGCAGTCGCACCACGGGCTCGCAGTCGTTACGTCCGCCCGACTGAAAAAAGGCGCGTATTGTGATGAGGGGCGAATTACGTGTCAATTCAGGGCTCTGGAACACCTCCCGGGTGCTGACGCCGACCCCCGGATAGATGATGACGTACCAGGCTGCAGGCAGGCTCACGGGGGTCAGCTGCTCCCCGATCCCTTCCGCCCACGCCGAAGAACCCTGAATAAAAACAGGCACATCCGCGCCGAGCGGGAGCGCGAGCCGGGCCAGCTCATCTTGGCTTAGCCGGCAGCCCCACAGCTCATTCAGCGCCAGAAGCGTGGTGGCGGCATCGGAGCTGCCCCCGCCCAGACCCGCTCCCTGCGGAATACGCTTGCGCACCCGCAGGTCTGCCCCCAACGCGGTACCGGTCTCCGACCGTAGTGCGTGTGCCGCGCGCACCGTCAGATCGGCCTCCGGCGCGATGTTCGCAGGTCCGACGGGCCGTTCGATGCGGCCATCCGTGCGCAGTGCGATCGTGATCGTGTCGCACAGGTCGATGAGCTGGAACAGCGTCTGCAGTTCGTGATAGCCATCGGCGCGACGGCCGGTCACGTGCAGGAAGAGGTTGAGCTTCGCGGGCGCGGGCCACTCGCTCGGGGCGAGCTCAGGAGCGCGATTCTGGTGCGTTGCGCCCATATCTCATATCTGCCAGCCGTCCACGAGCAGCCGGACGCGCACGGTATCCCGCACGAGGGTGAGCCGCGCAGGCAGCGCCTCGCCGGCCGCAGATTCGTAGCTCTGATACTCCACGTGCCATCCGTCTTGAGTGAGACCTGAGAGGCGTTGCTGCACCGGATCGAGCGACTCGCTCGCCGGTCGCGCGGGGTCCGGGACACCGAGCACCCAGTAGCGCAGCGATGACAACGGCGGATCGAATCCGAGCCGCGCGGCGAGCTCGGCGTGAGCCGCCTCACTTTCGACGCGCTCACCGCGGGAGGTGACGACGGTCAGCTCATCGCCCGTCGCGGTCAGCTGCGCACCGCCGACACCGAGTGGGCCCTCGAGTGTGACCTCGGAGCGGGCACCCTCCTGGACCCAATGCAGACTTGCGTTGAAACCCTCGCCGCCAGCTGCTACCGCGACGCGGCCGCGCAGCTGAAAATGTGTCAGCGCCTGCAGCTGCGGCCGCCGCACCTCCCAGCTGGGTCCCGGGGGCGGTGCGGGCGGAAGTGTGCGGCATCCGGCCAGCACGGCGAGAGCCGCCGCGCCGAGCCGCAGTGCGCTACTGCGCATCGGGAATGAGTCGCTTGATCGTCGCCTTGAGTGGTTTGGAATCCGGCTCGCGCGCGAGCGCCGCGGCCCACACGCGGCGGGCTTCGGACTGCTGGCCGCTCACCCACAGGGCTTCGCCCCAGTGTGCAGCGATCTCGGGGTCGTGACCGAGCGAGTAGGCTCGCCCCAGCGTGGTGGCGGCGCCCCGCGCATCGCCGCGACGAAACTGCACCCAGCCGAGACTGTCGATGGCCGCCGGGTTGTCGGGCATCACGGTGAGCGCGCTGCGGATCAGTGACTCGGCGTGACCGAGCTCGAGGGTGTGATCGGCGAGCGTGTAGCCGAGCGCGTTCTGCAGCGTTGGATCATCGGGCCGCTCGTTCAGCATGTGCTCGAGTGCCTCCACCGACTCGTGCACGTGTCCGGCCTGCTCGAGGATCACCGCCCGGTCGTATTCGATGGAGGGATGCTGCGGATGGCGCTCGAGTGCGGAGGAGAGCAGCGCGAGCCCGGCGTCAGCCTCGCCGTGATCGGCGAGGAGTCGCGCCTTGGCGAGGGTCAGGTCGAGCTCGTCCTCGGGATGATCCGCCGCGTAGTCATCGAGCAGCGCCAACGCCTCGGTGCGCGCGTTGCGGTCGAGCAGCAGCGCCGCGGCACGCGAGCGAGCCGGGATCGCCACCGAGGAGTCATACAGCCGGCGATAAGCCGCGATCGCCCCTTCCGGGTCACCGTCGCGCGCCGCGATGTCCGCGAGATACAGCTGCGCGGCGTCGTTGCCTTCGCCGTTCACGAGCAGCTCCGTGAAGCGCTGGCGCGCTTCCTTCATGTCGCCGGAATTGAACGCGAGCAGCGCCAGGCGCCGATTCACCTCCGCCTGCGGTGCGCCACCGGCGCGCAGCAGCTCGAGCTGCTGATGGGCCTCTTCGCTGCGATCGAGTGAGGCGAGGATTTCCGCGAGCTCGAAGCCACCGCGGGTCGCATCGTCGGCCTGCGCACGGCGAGCGGTCGCCACCGCCTGCGGTGCGTCGCCGCGCATGACATAAGCCCGCGCCAGCACCCGCAACGCCGCCAGGTCCTTCGGGTCGAGCTGCAGCGCGCGCTGCGCGTAGCCCTGCGCGCGCTGGCCATCGTACCCGGCCAGCGCCAGCTCACCGAGCAGGGTGAAGGTCTCAGGCGAGTTGGCCGTCGGCTCGAGCGCACCGCTCATCGCGGCGAGCACTGCGGGCGCGTCTGATTCCTCGAGCAGCAGCGTGCTGAGCTCGCTCATGCTCTTAGCCGCGCGCTGCTGCGCGCGCACGCCGAGCGCGGCTCCCGGCGCGGACGCGCCCGGGACGGGTGAGGCCTGTGGCGCGCCGGCGGCGGAGCCGGCGGCCAGCTGCTCCTCGGCTCGCCAGAAGTCGTTGATGGCGGCGCGGGCCTCCGCGGTGCGGTAGAGCTTCAGCGCCACGGCGGCATAGAGCGCATTCGCTTCGCGATCGTTCGGTGCCAGCGATCGCCAGCGGGTCGCCGCAGTCCAGGCCGCCGGCAGATGCTCGCACGCCATCGCCACCTGGGTCGCGCGGCGCGCCAGCTGCACATCGCCGTCAACGGCCGCCTTGGCGTAGTTCTCCGAGGCGCCGCGGCAATCACCCCGCTTGAGATCGGCCTCGGCGACGACGGTGAGCGCGGTGGGATCGTGGTGCGGGGTGGCCGCCGCCTTCGGCGCGTGCGTGCTGGCGCAGCCACCGAGCAGCGCCACCGTGAGCCCCAACGCAACCAGGCCCCCCGAAAGGCGGGAATTCCTGCAGTTCATCCTTGGCACCTTATCACTATAGAGGGTCCGCGAGCCCGCCGCATTGCGCAACTTGTCACAAAGCTCGCACATCCCGGAGAATGCCGCGCCCGCGGTTGACTTAGCGCAGGCGGCGCTTGGGCCGCTGCGGGACCGCGGCACCAACGGCGCGGCCGTGCCGCCAGATCCAACGCCATGAAGGACTCCATCCGCCAGCGCCTGCAGAAACTCGCCGATCGCTACGAGGAGGTCGGGCGGCTGCTCGCGAGCGAAGAGGTCGTGGGCGGGTCGCGGCAGTTCCGTGAGCTGTCGGTGGAATACGCGCGGCTGCAGCCGCTCGCCGTGCGCCTGCAGCACTATCAGGGACTCGAGCGCGATCTGCAGGCGGCGCGTGAGCTGCAGGCGGATGCCGATGCCGGCGTGCGCGCACTCGGGAGCGAAGAGCTCGCACTCCTGACGCGCGAGCTCGAGTCCGGAGAGCTCGAGCTGCGCCGCCTGCTGCTGCCGAAGGATCCGCGCGATGAGCGCAACATCTTCCTCGAGGTGCGCGCCGGCACCGGCGGCGACGAGGCCGCCATCTTCGCCGGCGAGCTCTACCGCATGTACGCGCGCTATGCCGAGTCCAAGGGCTTCAGCGCGGAGGTGCTGAGCGAGAGCCCGGGCGAGCACGGTGGCTACCGCGAGATCATCAGTCGCATCGCCGGCAAGGGGGCGTTCTCGCGGCTGAAGTTCGAGTCGGGCACGCACCGCGTGCAGCGCGTGCCCGCGACCGAGGCGCAGGGGCGCATCCATACCTCGGCGTGCACCGTGGCGATTCTGCCGGAGCTCGATGAGGTCGATGAGGTCGAGATCAATCCGGCGGATCTGCGCATCGATACCTACCGCTCCTCGGGTGCCGGCGGCCAGCACGTCAACAAGACCGATTCCGCGGTACGCATCACGCATCTGCCGAGTGGCATCGTGGTCGAATGTCAGGATGAGCGCTCCCAGCACAAGAACCGCGCACGCGCCATGGCACTCCTGCGCGCACGGCTGCTCGCCGCCGAGCAGGAGAAGCAGCAGAGCGCACAGGCCCAGTCGCGGCGCCTGCAGGTGGGGAGCGGCGACCGCTCCGAGCGCATCCGCACCTACAACTTTCCGCAGGGACGTGTGACCGACCATCGCATCAACCTGACGCTCTACCGTCTGGCGCAGATCATGGACGGGGACCTCGATGAGTTGATCGAGCCGCTGCAGCAGGAATACCAGGCGGAGCTGCTCGCGGAGGAGGCATGAGCGCGCCACTCCCGGAGCTGAGCGTCGACAGTGTTACCGGGATCGATGTCTCACTGCCGGTGGCGGGCCCCGGAGCGCGCTCCTTTGCCTTCATCATCGACTGGCACATCCGTTTCGTGCTCGCCCTTGCCTGGTACGTGGTGGCGACGCTCGTTTACAACGGCGAGTTCTCGCTCAGCCCACCGGCGACGTTCGCGGGCGCCTGGTTCGGCGCGATCCTGGTGCCGGCGCTCGCGATCTATTTCCTCTACCACCCGGTGCTCGAGATCCTCCTGCGCGGTCGCACCCCGGGCAAACGCAGCGTCGGTATCCGCATCGTGACGCGCGCGGGCGGCGCGCCGGGCGCCGCCGCGCTGCTGGTGCGCAATATCTTCCGGCTGATTGACAGCCTGCCCGTGGCGTACGGAGTCGGACTCACGCTCATGGTGTTGACGCGCGAGAGCCTGCGCTGCGGAGACATGGCGTCCGGCACGCTGCTCACCTACGAGCGACCCGTGGGCGATGCGGAGCTGCTGCAGAACGCCGCGCAACGGGTCGGCAGGCTCGATACCGTCGGCGCGGAGATTGCCGCCGACCTGCTCGAGCGCTGGTCGAGTCTCGTGCCGGAGGCACGCATTCGTCTCGCGCGGCAGCTGCTGCAGCGTTACCTCGGGCCCGAAGCCGATCTGAGCGAGGGCGATGAGCTCGAGTGGCGCTCGCGGCTCGAGCGCCTGGCGCGCCCTGGCGATGGCCGCTAGCGCTCGCGTCGCCGCACGGGACAAGGCGCTCGCGGCTGCGCTCCTCGCACGCGCGCGCGACTGGCAGGCGGCAGATGCGCGCGCGCGCAGATTCGCCTACGGCCGCAGCGATGATGCCACCGACGCGGCACGCCTCGCGGATGACTATCGGCTGCTGGCGCACGACCTGGCGCGGGCGCGTTCGCTCATGCCCGGCAGCCGCACCCGCGAGTACCTCGAGAATGCCTACGCACACACGCATGCCACGCTGCACCATGGCGCCTGGCGCGCCGGCAGCGCGCTGCGCCGGCTGTTCCTCGAGGAGACGCCGAGCGCGGTACGGTGGCTTGCGCCCTACCTTGCCTGGACGACGCTCATTTTCGTGTTGGCGGCGTGCGCCGGTTACGCGCTGGTGCACCGTTATCCCGAGCTCATTGCGCTGTTCGCCTCACCCGAGACCATCGCGAGTGTCGAGCGCGGCCAGCTGTGGACGCAGGGACTGCTGAACGTCGTGCCCTCCTCGGTCCTCTCGATCCAGATTCTCACCAACAACATCGTGGTGAGCCTGTTTGCCTACTGCCTGGGATTCCTGTTCGGCCTCGGTACGCTCTACATTCTCGGCCTCAACGGGCTGATGCTCGGGGCGATGTTCGCGTTCGTGGGCCAACACGGGCTCGCGGCGGCGCTGTTCCGCTTCATCGTCGCGCACGGCTGCGTCGAGCTGTCGGTCATATGCCTGTCGGGAGCGGCGGGCGCCGCCATCGGCGAGGCGCTCATCCGCCCCGCTGCCGGCGGCCGGCTCGAGTCGTTCCGGGCGGCGGCGCTGCGTACCGTTCCGGTGTTGGTCTCGTGCGCGCTGCTGCTGACGGGCTCGGCGCTCATCGAAGGCTTCATCTCTCCCGATCCGCGCTTCCCGCTCGCGATACGCGTCGTGGTCGGAGTGGGCTACTGGTGCCTGATGGTCGCGTTCCTCACCGGTCGGCTGTTTACGAGGCGCAGCCGCGCCGCAGCGCCGGCTTCGGCCTAGACGCGTCGCGAGCGCCGCAGCGCCTCGTAGCGCTCGAACAGCGCGCCTTCCAGGCGGTCGGCGGGAGCCCCCACCAGCGGCGCACCGAGTCGCTGCAGCAGCAGGCGTTGCCGCGCGGCGCGCTGCTCGTGCTCGGCCGCCGCGAGCGCGATCCACGGATCCTGCCATTCGCGCGCCTCGTCGTGCGCCAGCGCCTCGATCTCACCGCTGTGCACGCCGGCGACCAGCACCAGATGCGGCGGCGCCAGCAGGCG
>Ga0306923_10004951_pt1 | contig 12864 bp, 4 predicted proteins | sample sta12Can44000108_FD_203841 | JGI IMG/M metagenome (GOLD analysis project Ga0306923, IMG submission 203841) | Lab enrichment of tropical soil microbial communities from Luquillo Experimental Forest, Puerto Rico - statanox.12C.anox.44.000.108 (v2)... | ecosystem: Environmental > Terrestrial > Soil... | reverse complement strand
GTCGGGCCCGTGCCGCCGAGGATGCCATTCAGGAAGGTCTGGTTCCGCTGGGCGAGGTCCGCGCCCTGGAAGTCGAGCGTCGACACGAGGAGCGATCCCACGTCGACCTGGGACGTCCCGCCGAAGACGACGCCGTTCCGGTTGATGACGTACACCTGCCCATCGGCCTTGATCCCGCCGAGGATCCGGCTGGGGCGCATCGCGGGATCCTCCACCCGGTTCAGCACGATCCAGCTGCGGGCGTCGTCACCACCCTGGCTCTGGTCGAAGCGGAGATCGGTCCCCTTGCCCACGTTGAACGTGTTCCAGGTCAGGATCGCCTTCGGCGCGGTCTGCTGCACGACGACGTCGATCCGTCCGGCGTCGGTCTGCTGCGCCGTGGGGAGATTGGCCCCGATCCACGCAGCGGAACCGGGGGTGGCCCCCGGCGCAGGATCCAGCCCGCCGACGACGAGCCCGTCCGGCGGATCGCCCGCCGTGGACGCCGCCTGCGCCGCGGCACGCGCGGCCGCCTGGGCGGCCTGGAACGCCCGGATCGCGTCGAGCGCCCGGTGCAGCGGGCTCTGCGCCTGGCGCGCCGCAGCGGCCTGCGCTGCAGCGGCCTGCGCAGCGGCCGCCGCGATCTCCGCGGCGTCGGCAGCGGCCGCTCCCCCCGCAGCGGCGGGTCGGCGGAGGACGTTCCCCGCCCATGCCGGGTTGGAGTGGCCGAGCAGGAGCCCGACGACGACGGCCGCGACGGCACGGCGAGCGAACGGCTGCCGGACCGCGCAGCCATGCCGGGGAGAGCGCTGTTGCGTTCGCATGGAGGGCTCGATCCTTGCCCAGGCCACCCGCGGCGGAAGCGACGACTCGGTGACGACGCGAGCGTTCCGCCGCGGAGCGGACCGGTTCACTCGAACTTCGAGAGGAAGACCTGCGGAATGCCCGGGCCGGGCGTCGTCAGCACCGGGGTCCCGTTGCCAAGGTCCAGCGTCCCGGCGAACGAGCCCACGATCTCGAGCGCGTTGGCCGCGGTTCCCGCGAGGTGCCGATTGATCAGGACCCCGACCGCGCTCTGGCTGGCGGCGTCTCCGAACCGGGCGGAACCGGTCGTCTCGCCGCTGGCGTCATCCAGCCGGACCACGAAGATGTCCGAGGCGCCGGCGCTCACGAGCCCGAGCGTCGTGCCCGCCGCACACGGCGGGGCGGTGCAGACGGTGCAGCCGGTCGTGCCGTTCACGCAGGCGCTCGGTCCGACGTCGGCCGTGCTGCTGAACCCGCCCACGGCGTAGACCTGCCCGCTGGAGCCGACCGCGACGCCGGTCGTCGTGTCGTTCGACGCTCCGCCCCAGCGCCGCGCCCAGATCGCCGAGAGGTCGGTCTTGCTCAGCTTCGCGACGAACGCGTCGCTGCCGAGCGTGCCGTTCGCGAAGAGCTGCAGCGCGGCGGTCGCACCGAAGTTCACCTGGCGCTGCATGCTGCCGCCCAGGATCACGTCGCCGTTCAGGTCGAACGCCAGCGAGTTGGCGGCCGTGTTCCCCGCGCCCGCGCCGCCGTTCGGGTACACCGACGCGAGCAGCGTGGCGCCCGTGGCGCGCGCGAGCTTCGCCACGAAGAGCTGGCTGCGCGTCGTGGAGGTCACGAGCGGGAACGCGCCCGTGCCGAGGTCGAGCTGGCCGTTGTAGTTGCCGGCCACGAGCAGGTCGCCGAAGTCGTCGAAGGCCAGGGCCGTGCAGTACTGCGACCCGACGCCACCGAGCTGCCGGGACCACAGGACCGCGCCGTCCGAGGGACGGATCATCGCCACGACGATGTCCTTGTGGGCCGGATCGCAGAGGCCGGTCAGGGTCGTCCCCGTGCAGGTTGTCGGGGTCCCGCAGCTCGCCGGATCGGTTCCGGTCAGGGCGGCGCAGCGCGTGGCGCCGGGCACGAGCGTCGTCGCCGCCTTGTCGGCCACGCCGCAGATGGCGAACGCGTCTGCGTTGGGGTCACCGGCGATGGTCATGAGCTGGCCGGTCCCGAGGTCGAGCGCCTTCGCCCAGAGCGGGGCCCCGCTGGCGCCGTTCAGCCCGGCCACGAACTCCTTCGCGCTCGAGCCGCTGCTGATCGTGCTCCCGATCGCGACGGTGCCGTTGAACGTCCCGATGACGCCCACTGTGCCGCTCGCCGTCACGGCGACGCCGTTGCTGGTCTGATCCGCGCCGCTCGCCTCGCCGAACGACTTGGCCCAGAGCGCGGTCCAGGTGGTCGGATCGAGCTTCGTGACGATGATGTCGCTTCCGCCCTGGTACGACAGCGTCACGCCGCCCACGACCGTCGCGCCGTAGAGCCCACCGGCCACGATCACGTTCCCGCTCGAGTCGATCGCGAGGTTCCGGATCCCGGTGACGTTCGAGTCGAGCGCGGTCGCGCGGGTCGCGACCACGAGCGGGGCCGGGCCGCTCTTGCACACGCCGTCGAGTGGGTCGCAGCTCTGGCCGGTGGGGCACGACACGGCCGGATTGCTGCACGTGCCGGTGAGCGGATCGCACGAGCCGACGAGATGGCACTGGTCCAGCGCGACGCAGGTGACGCCGGCGCACAGGTCGACCTGTCCCTTGCAGACACCGTCCGCCGGATCGCACGTCTGACCCGTCGCGCAGCCCTTCGGCGCGCCGGCGACGCACACCCCGCCGCCGCACACGTCGTTCAGCGTGCAGGCGTTCCCGTCGACGCACGGGGTCGCGTCCGCCTTCGCAGGGTTCGAGCAGGCGCCGGTCGCCGGATCGCAAACACCGACATCGTGGCACTGGTCCAGCGCCGTGCACACGACCCCGGCGCAGCGGTTCGTCGTCGCCTTGCAAATCCCGTCGGCGGGGTCGCAGGCCTGGCCGGCCGGGCAGGCCACAGGTGTGCCGGTGCACGCGCCGCCCTGGCATGCGTCGCCGCCCGTGCAGGCGTTCCCGTCGTCACAGGCCGTGCCGTCGGCCACCCCGGAGCAGGTGAGGTCGAACGTGCGGTTGGGGGGCAGGACGAACACGCCCGTCGTGCGCCCGCCGCGAGAGTCGGTGACCTCCACGGTGATGACGCCCAGCGCGGGTGGGCTGGGATCGGTGAAGTGCGGCGTCGTGGCCGAGTACGGCGCCGTGAGGTCGAACCGGAGCGTGGGGCTGTTCGATTGCCAGGAGTAGTTCAGCGGATCACCGTCGGGATCCGAGGCGACGATCGTCATGTCGCCCTGCATCGGGCTGCCGAGGACGACCGCCCCGACGAAGCTGTTGATGATGGGCGATCCATTGATCGTCGCGATGACCTGCGCGCCGCCGGCCGTGGTCTGCACGCGGATGGTCACGTACGACTTCACCGACCCGCCGCCCGCGCTCCGGACCGTGATCGAGAGCTGGCAGCTCCCGGCGGTCACGGGCGAGGTCCACGTCGTGGTCGGCGTCGTGGTGCGGTTGAACGTGCCGCAGGTCGCAGACCACTCGTAGGAGAGCGCGAAGCCCATGGGGTCGTGCGCGGTGACCGCCACGGTCACGTTCACGCCCGGTCCGACGACCGCCTGCGATGCGGTGATGCTGTCGATGACCGGCGTGCTGGCGGCTGCGGGGGGCTCCGCGTCCGAGAGCATGATGGCCACGAGGGCCGGCGATCCGCTCACGATGTCCGCCTTGGCCGAGCCGCGGTACAGCACCGCCCCGCCGGCGTCGAGCGCGACGGCGTCGAACTGCCGCCCGGGGCCGGGCGGGATCCCGCCGATCGTCCCCGACCACTGGCTCCCGTTGCTCGTGAGGTCGACCGTGATGGCGGAAAAGGCCGGGCCGTCGCCCCGGCTCACCGTGACCGTCACCCGGGCGATCGCGCTGGCCGAGAGCCCCGAGCCGACCACCATCACCTGCGCGGAACCGCCGTGGTTCTTGTGTCCGCCGTTACACGCGGCGAGGAGGACGGCCGTGACGAGAATCCACGCGTGCTTCCACCAACTCCCGGATGCCATGCTGCTTCCCCTTCCCTCTCTCGAGACCCTACGCCCTCACATGGCGACGCCCGCCGAGGGCGGGCGGCGCCGTGTGAGGGGGGGAGCGCCCGGCGCGGGCGCTCCCCCGTGCTGCGCTGCTGCTACTTCTCCTTCACGAGGAACGGCGTCGACAGCGTGCCGGCGGACAGCGGCGACTGGCCGCTGATGCCGAGGTCCAGGTTGCCCTGGAACGTGCCGATCACGAGGAGCGAGTCGAGCTCGCTCCCGACCACGTGGCGGTTGATCACCGCGCCCAGCGCGCTCTGCGACGAGGCGTCACCGTACCGGGCGGAGCCGGTGGTGTCGCCGGTGGCGCCGTCGAGGCGCACGACGAGGAGGTCGGCGGCGCCGGCGCTCGTGACGGTCGTGACACCAGCGCAGCCCGTCGTGCCGTTCGCGCACGAGGTCGGGCCGACGTCGGCGACCCCGTTGAAGTCGCCCACGGCGTAGACCTCGCCGATGGAGTCGATCGCGACGCTCGCGACCTGGTCGTTGGCCGTGCCACCCCAACGACGCGCCCACAGGGCCGACAGGTCGGTCTTGCTGAGCTTCGCCACGAAGGCGTCGCTGCCCGTCGTCCCGTTCGCGACGAGCTGGATCGTCGCGCTGAAGTTCACCTGGCGCTGCATGCTGCCGCCGATGAACACGTCACCGTTGCCGTCCGCCGCGATCGAGTTCACGGCCTGGTTGCCGGCGGCCGCGTTCGGATAAGCCGCCGCGAGCAGCGTCGCGCCGGTGGTGCCCGAGAGCTTCGCCGCGAACAGCTGGCTCCGCGTCGTGGAGCTCACGAACCCGAACGCCCCGGTGCCGAGGTCGAGCCCGCCGTTGTAGCTGCCGCCGATGAGCAGGTCACCCATGTCGTCGAACGCGAGCGCCGTGCAGTACTGCGAGCCCACGCCGCCGATCTGACGCGACCAGAGGACGTTGCCGTCCGACGCCCGGACGAGGGCCACCACGATGTCCTTCGCCGGATCGCAGATGCCGGTCGCCGCGGTGCAGGTGCTCGGCGTCGTCGCGCAGAGCGGGTCGAGCGAGTCGGTGGCGTACACGCCGGTGCAGCGGTGCGCCGACGCGACGAGCGACGTCGCCGCGAGATCCGCCGTGCCGCAGATGGCGAACGAATCGGCGTTCGGGTTCCCGGCGATGGCCATGAGGTTGCCGGTGCCGAGGTTGAACTGCTTCGCCCACTGCGCCGTGCCGCTCGCGTTCAGCGCCGCCATGAACTCGTTCGTGCCCGAGCTCACGGTGAGCGGAGAACCGATCGTCACGCTACCCTCGAACGTGCCGATGAGGCCGACGGTGCCGACCGAGCTCACCGCGACGCCGTTCGCCGACTGGTTCGTGTTCGCCGCCGGGGCGACGATGGGCTCACCGAAGCCCTTCGCCCAGAAGGACGTCCAGGCGTTCGGATCGAGCTTCGCCACGAGCACGTCGGCACCGCCCGAGTACGGCAGCGGGGCGCTGCCGCCCACGCTCACGGAGGCCCAGAGGCTGCCCGCGACCACCACGTTGCCGCTGCCGTCCACCGCGATCTTCCGGGCGAGCGCGTTCGAGTCGAGCTGCGCCGCGGACTTCGGGCCGTAGAACACGGGCGGGGTGCAGTTGCCCGTGCCCGAGTCGCAGACGTAGCCGGTCTGGCAGACCTTGTCCGTGCCCGGATCGCAGGTGCCATCACCCTTGCACACCTGGCCGACCTTGCAGAAGTTCGTGACGCAGGCGCCGCCGGTGTTGGCCGCGGCGTAGCTGCACGAGCCGTCCGCCGGGTTGCACGTACCGGTCGCCGCCTGGCAGGCCGGGGTCGTCGGCGAGTTGCAGACCTTCGCCGTGCCGCCGCCGCACGTGCCGTCAGCCTGGCACGTCTCACCCGTGGTGCACGCGTTGGAGTCGTTGCAGGTCACGCCCGCCGTGACGACCGCCGGCTGGCAGCCGGTCGCGGGAACACAGGCCGCCGCGTGGCACTGATCCACCCCCGGGCACGCCGGAGGCAGGCCGCCGAGGCACGCGCCGAGGCCGTCGCACAGATCGTTCGTGGTGCAGGCGTTCGAGTCGTTGCAGGTCGTGCCGGCGCTCGCGGCATGCTGGACGCAGGCACCGGTGTTCACGTCGCAGGTCGCCGGGTTGCAGGTCGTGCCGGAGGCGCTGCAGTCCTTCGGGTTCGAGCCCACGCACACGCCGGCCTGGCAGGTGTCGGTCTGCGTGCAGGGGTTGCCGTCGTCGCAGGCGTTGCCGTCGGAGTTCGGGAGGGAGCAGGTGTTCGCGGGGATGAGGTTGAAGACCTGCTCGCTGTGGTCGCCGTACACGTTCGTGACACGGAGCCGGATCTTCATGTTCGGGACGATGGCGGGCGGCGTGAACTCGGCCCAGATCGGGCCCGCCGCGGAGAGCGTGCCGCTGCTCGGGCTCTTCGCGCCGAAGCCATCGGTCGCCGCCTGACCGGCCGTATCGTTGAACCACTCGATCGTGAGCGGGTAACCGTTGTAGCTGTTCACCGGCTGGCCGTTCGGGTCGCTGATGTCGGCGCCGAACCGCGCGGGCTGCCCGGCGGTGATCTGGTTCGTCGGGTTCGGGCCGCTGGCGTTGGCGATCTTCGGGAAGAGGGCGAAGTCCTTCGCCGCGCCCATGTTGACGATGCCGACGTTCACGCAGCCGCGGGCCGCAGGGAGGCCCGAGCCGGCCGGAGGCGTGTTGTTCGGCCAGTAGTCCGTCACGTCGACGCGCGCGCTGCAGGCGGCGACCGTGTTGGAGGTGAACGCCACGGTGTTCGGGGCGTTCACGATCTCGCCGGCGGGGTTGAACGTGGCCCCACCGCACGAGCTCGACCAGGAGTAGTGCAGGTCATCGCTGTCGTGGTCGACCGCGTTGACCGTGAGGTTCGCGACGTAGCCGTTCACGGCGTGGTTCGCGTCGTACGTGAAGTCCTGGACCGAGCTCACGCAGGTGATGACCGGGCAGGTGTTCGGGTACGCGTTGACGCTCGCGTTGCCGGTTTGCGGATTCACGACCTTGAGCTGCATGTACGCGGTCACGGACGAGCTGCAGGCAGCCGACTGGTCGGGGTTCGCCAGGCTGGCGCCGCAGACGTCGCTCACCGTGACGGTGATCACGCAGGTCGTATCGGCCGACGGGTTCGGAGCGGTCCAGACGGCGTCGGGCGTGTTCGGGTTCGTGAGCGAGCCGCAGCCCGTGCCCTGGATCGCCCACTGGTAGCCGGCGATCTTGTTGTCCGGGGCCGTCGCCGTGTCGGGATCGGTCGCGGCGATGTGCAGGCTCACCATCCCGCCGGGAGCGACGCTGCTCGAGGAGGCCGTGAGCACGTCGATGACCGGCGCGTGGTTGCCGAAGTTGTTCGGCGGCGCCACCTGCTGGAGCATCAGGTAGACGTCAGCCTTCTGGCCCACCAGGACCGGCGCCGTCGTCTCGCCCGTGAAGATGACGTTGCTCGTGGCATCGAAGGCGTCGACGTGGAACTTGCGCACGCCGGCGGGGATGTCGGCCACGAAGCCGGTCCACGTCCCGTCGTTCTTCTTGCTCATCTGACGGACGATGTTGGCGAACGTGGGGAGCTGGCCGTTGTCGGAGATCGTGAGCTGCAAGGTCACGGCGTCCGTCATCTGAATCGCGTTGCCGCTCACGGACACCACGGCCGAGCCCTTCGGGTCGGCAGCCTTCTTCGAGCTACACCCGGCACCGGTCGCCGCCACGAGCATCCCCATGGCGAGCGCGAGTGCGCGGGTCCACTGCATTGGATTCGACATGATTGTATTGCTCCTATTGCTTCCCGTTTTGCTTCGTTTGGTCCGCTACCGGTTCATGGATCGCTACAGATGATTGCTACTGGCACGAGCTGAAGAGGTCGCCGACGACGCACGTCAGGCCCGTCGTGCAATCCGCATCGGTCGTGCAGGCGTAGCCGGCGGAGCGCTGCCGCGGCGCAGGGCAGACGCCGCCCGTGCAGATCTCGCCGCTGCAGCAGAGCGCGCCGTTCGTGCAGGCCTGACCGGCGTTCTTCGAGCAGCTCGCGTTGATGACCTCCTGCGGCTCGAACGGCTCGGTCGCGCAGAGGGTGCCGGCCGCCGGCGCCGAGCCGCACTGCGTGCCATCGCAGGTGATGAAGCCGCGGGCCTTCACGAACGGATCGACGTTGCAGCGCTGCGCGCGGGCGGTGGCCCAGTCGAGGAAGTCGGCCTCGACCGTGTTCCGCGTGGCGTCGGCCGTGGCGGCGGTGCTCTGGTTCAGGAACAGACGGCGCGAGAGCAGGTACTTGTTCAGGCGCACCGTGTCGTCGGTCGGGTTCCGGTTGTTGAGGCTCGGGGCCTTCGTGGGCGCGCCGGTCTGCTTCACGGCTTCGCGGCCCGCGAAGCCGACGAAGATGCCGTTCGGGTCGTTCTTCACGCGGTTCGCGATCGACACCGTCACGTCGGCGCTGCCGGGATCCCACTCGGTGAGCGAGACCACGTAGCCCTGGGTGCAGTTCGCGTCGGGCTGCACGCACGTCTCGGCCCCTGGGCAGCCCATGAGGCCGTTGTCCGAGGGGAGCTGGCCACCGAAGCGGCAGAGCTTGGTCGTGGTCGTCGAGCAGTGCGCGCCGCAGAACTGACCGCTGGTGTCGGTGCACACGGTCGCCTGGTGCGTGGCGTCGGCGCCGACGCACGCGAAGCGGACCGGGTCGAGGTCCTCGTTCGCAGAGCGATCGCACGTGCTGCCCGGGCACTGGCTGTTGGTGTAGCAGCCCTGGTTCACGCTCGTGCCACCGGCGCACTTCCCGATGTTGTGCCAGAGGAGCGGGGGCGTGACGCTCGGCGGCTTACCGATGCCGTTGCAGAAGCGCTTGATCCGGAGGCGCTCCTTGAACGTGTCGGTCGTACCCGAGTTGTCGTCGCGCCGGAAGAAGTGCTGGATGGTCTGGAACGCGGGGCCGTAGCAGGCCTGGAGGTTGCTGAGCGCGGCGATCCGGTCCGGGTGGCTGCAGGCGTCGACGGTCCCCTCGGCGCCCTGGATGCAGCTCCCCTCGTTGGTCGCGACGCAATCGGGCGCCGTGTAGCTGACGCTGTTGACGGTCCTGGTGACGGTTCCGTTGAGCTGGCAGGCGCGGCCGCCGACCGAGCAGGTCGGACCGATGAGCGACTTGCCGCCGAGGATGAGGGCGAGGGGGTTGTCCACCACCGCCTTGCCGGTCGTCCCATCCTCGGTGATCGTGAGGTTCGCGCAGGCGCCGAGCGCGCTCTTCTCCACGAAGACGCCCGCGTCGAGCCCGACCACGTTGAACACGGTGGGGACGTGGCCGGCGCCGCTCGCCGGCGGCGGGAACGCCGGGGTGGCCGCCGGATCGCCGATCTTCGACACGGCGTAGTTGCGCGACATCGGCCCGATCGTCTGGGTGGGCGGGCTGGACGTCATCGCGGTCTCGGCGCCGCCGGAGCCGCCGCCCGTGTACGTCAGCGAGTGGGGGCTGACGGCCGGGTTGCTGACCGTGTCGCCGTCGACCTTCCACGCCGCCATCGCGTCCGAGATGACGTCGAACAGCGTGTCCGAGCCCTTGACGGAATAGTTGTTCGCGTACGCCGTTCCACTGATCGCGAGAGCGCCGAGCCCAGCCAGCGCCTTCAAGATCGTGGAGCGCGCGATACGCTCGTTTGCCTGCCTCATGTACATGCCTCCCTGGATTGCACTTCATTGCCTGACATCGAAATGCGCGACCGATTGCTGGCCCACGCTGCGCTTTGCACATCGCCTCCGCCGTGACCGCCGGCGTCCCGTTCTCCCGACTCCTCGAGTAGCCGCACGCTACGCGGCCGGTGACGCAGTCGCGGCGACGTTTGCGTGAAGGACCTGCGACCATAGACGCACACCTAGCGCACGGGATGCGCGGCCGGCTGACCGTCGCAATTCGTCCGTAAGCCTTCGATTGCGGTCGTACTTCACGCGCAATACGATCGTTCGCGCTCCGACCTTCGCGGCGCGTCCTCGCCACGCGATCGAACGACGCGGACGCCCCGGGAGGTGCCCGGCGTCGCGCGGCGCCCTGGATGGAGGAGGCTCAGCGGGCCTTCACGTCGACGATGATCGACCCGGCGACGAGCGCGCCGTGGTTGTCTCCCACGCTCACCGTGAGCGTGCAGGAGCCCGCGGCGGCCGGCGCCGTCCAGGTCGGCGATGCAGACCAGGGAGCGTCGAACGTGCCGCAGGTGGCGGTCCACCCGTAGCCGAGCGGGTCGCCGTCGGGGTCGACCGCGACCGCGTCCAGGAGGACGGCACCGCCGGGCTCGACCTCGACGGCAGAGGCGGTGAGCCACTCGAGCGACGGCGCCGAGTTCTGGAATGGGGCCGGCGCTGGCGCCGAGATCGTCAGGTAGAGCGTGGTCGTCCCGCCGTTCACGACGTCGGCCTTCCTGGACCCGCTGGCGATGAGCCCCGTCGCTCCCGTCACGGCGACGTCGAAGCGGCGGCCCGGGCCGGCGGGGATTCCGGTCACATAGCCCTCCCAGCCGCTCGCCGACGCGCTGAGCTGCGCGACGATCGGGCTGAAGCCGGGGCCGTCGCCGCTCGAGATCGTCACCGAGACCGCCTCGACCGCGAGTGAGGCGGTCGACACCGTGACGTGAGCAGTGCCCTGGCTCGGGGAGCCGCAACCGCCCGCGACGAGCAGCGCCACGGCGAGCGCAATGGTCCTCGGCAATCTCGCGATGGCACAGGCCAGCGCCAGGAGCGCGTTCTCGCTGTTCGATCTCATGTGCGGAGTAGCGTTCCTCGTGGCGCTTGCCCGGATCCCGAAGGACCGTGCGCTCTTTCCCACTACGTAACACCCTCGGAGGAGGGCTCGGTGCCACTTCCGTGAATTGGTCCCGCACCCGGCACCCACCATCAGACTCGTCCAGCCAGCGGCAATACGTTCGCCAGTCGGCCGCGTGGCAGGCGCCACACGGCCCATCATCCCTCCGCGAACTGGAATCGGCGGTACCTCGGACCGGGCGCGCGCGGCGACCTCGGCGCTTTCAGCGCCGGGCGAGGCGTGCCTTCTCGAGCTGCCGCTCGACCGCGGGGCGGAGCGCGTTCGAGCCGACGACGACCTCGCCGTTCACGACGAACGTCGGCGTGCCGGTCACGCCTGCGGCGCCTGCCGCGGCGGCGTCCTCGTCGACGCGCTTGCGTGTCGCCGGGTCCTTCAGCGTAGCCTGGAAGCGCGCGAGATCGAGCTTGAGCTCCTTCGCGTACTGCACGTAAGCGGCCTCGGAGAGCGCCTGCTGGTTCGCGAACAGCTTGTCGTGCATCTCCCAGAACTTGCCCTGCTGCCGCGCGGCCTCGGCGGCGATCGCTGCCGGCATCGCGTTCGGGTGGAACGAGAGCGGCAGGTGCTTCCACACGACCCGCACGTCGCTCCCGAACGCGCTCTCCAGCTCCTTCACCGGCTGGACCGCGCGCGAGCAGAACGGGCACTGGAAGTCGGAGAACTCGACGACGGTCACGGCTGCGCGCGAGCCACCACGCGCAGGGTCGTCCTTCCGGATCGCGACGTCGCGCGGCGCGGCCGCGACCACCGCGGGCGCCGCGGCGACGTTCGCCGCGCAGGTTCGATCGTAGAACCCGGCGTCCACCGTCTTGCCGTCCGCCTTCTTCAGCTCCTCCTCGATCACCGCCTTGAAGGCCTCGAACGGCTGCGCGCCCACCACCTTCCGGCAGTTCACGAAGAGCGTGGGCGTCCCGGTCGCTCCGACTTCCGCCGCGAGCTTCTGGTCCTCGGCGATGCGCTTGCCCCCTGCGTCACCGGCCACGTCGCGCTGGAACCGGGCCGCGTCGAGGCGAAGCTCCTTCGCATACTGAGAGTAGGCCGTGTCCGAGAGCGCCTGCTGGTTCGCCATGAGCTTGTCGTGCATCTCCCAGAACTTCCCCTGCGCGCGCGCCGCCTCGGCCGCCTTGGCGGCGGGCATCGCGTTCGGATGGAACGGGAGCGGCTGGTGCTTCCAGGCGAAGCGCACCTTGCCCGGGTACGCCTGATCGATCTGCTTCAGCGTGGGCTCCACCCTTCCGCAGAAGGGGCACTGGAAATCGGAGAAGAGCACGATCGTGACCGGCGCGACGGCGGGACCGTGGACGACGTCGTCCGGCCGGACCGTCACCTTCGCGGCCTGGGCCGACGGCGCGGCCGGTGCCGCAGCGGGCGCCGGAGCCGCGATCCGCACCGGCGCGGTGGCGCCCTTCTCGATCGTGCGCGCGTACACGTCCCGCGGCGCGGCCCCTCCCTTCACGAGGGCCTCCGCCTTCGCGAGCTCCTCGTCGATCACCGCCTTGAACGCCTCGAAGGACTGCGCACCGACGATCTTCCGCCCGTTCACGAAGAAGCTGGGCGTGCCGCTGGCGCCGAGCGCGTTCACGAGCGTCTGATCCTGCCGGAGCCGCTCCATGTGCTTCGACCCGTCGATCGCAGTCTTCACCGGCGCGGCGGAGAGGCCCGCCTCCCGCGAGATCTTCTCGAGGACCAGCGCGTCGAGGGACGGCGCAGCGAGCAGGGCGTCATGCACCGCCCAGAACTTCGCGTCGCCTTGCTGGGCCCGCGCCTCCTCGGCGAGCATCGCGGCGGGCACGGCGCTCCGGTGCATCGAGAGCGGGTTGTGCTTGAACACGAACCGCACCCTGCCCGGATACGCCGCCTCGATCTGCTTCATCGTGGGGGCGGCCCGCTTGCAGAACGGGCACTCGAAGTCGGACGACTCCACGATCGTCACGAGCGCGTCGGAGGGACCGCGCGCCGGCGAGCCGTCGACCGGGACGCGGTAGACGGCCTTCGGGTCGTCGACGAGCGCCGCGCCGGGTGCGGGAGCGGACGGCGCGGCCGCGACGGCGGCCGGCGCGGGCGCGCGCTGCGGGGCGGCGACCGCGGTGGGTTGCTTCGT
>Ga0306923_10004950_pt1 | contig 12864 bp, 9 predicted proteins | sample sta12Can44000108_FD_203841 | JGI IMG/M metagenome (GOLD analysis project Ga0306923, IMG submission 203841) | Lab enrichment of tropical soil microbial communities from Luquillo Experimental Forest, Puerto Rico - statanox.12C.anox.44.000.108 (v2)... | ecosystem: Environmental > Terrestrial > Soil... | reverse complement strand
TGCTTCATGCGAACGTCAGATCCAAAGCTCCACTAGCATTAATAATCTGGCGGTGGTCCTATGATTCTAACATTCGCAAAAGTGGCTCTCCCGATGGGGAGCGAATGTTAGAATCGGACCACCGCACTCCTTCGTCTTTTGGATTGTGTGCAACGAGAGATTTGATGCGCCCCATTTCGCTCAACCCGTTGTTTGCTCCTGTCACGGGCCTTGCCGGCGTCGGCCCGAAGCAGGACAAACTGCTGCGCTACCTGCTCGATCGCCAAGAAACGCCAAAGCTCATCGAACTTCTCCTGCATCTGCCGAGTAACGTGATCGACCGCCGGGCACGGCCGAAAATCCGCGATGCCGTGCCGGGAACCGTGGTGACACTCGAGGTCACCGTGGACCGGCATCGGCCGCCGCCGCCGCGCAACAAGCGTGTTCCCTACCTTGTCTACGCCAGTGACGACACCGGCGACGTCGTATTGACCTATTTTCGCAGCCAGCCCGGTTATGTCGAAAAGCTCCTGCCGGTGGGGGCCAAGCGTTTCGTTTCCGGCACCTTGCAGATGTACGACGGCGTGCCGCAGATCGTCCATCCCGATCGCGTGGTGGATGAGGCGACATTTGCCGGCCTTTCAGGCATCGATCCGGTCTATCCCCTGACGGAGGGGCTCGCGCTCGGCTCGCTCAGGCGTGCGATCGCTCAGGCGCTGGCAAAATTTCCCGACCTACCCGAGTGGATCAGCCCGGAAGTCGTTCGGCGCTGTCATTTCCCGCCGATCAAGCAGGCGCTCGACCGCCTTCACCGGCCTCTCGAGCCGACCGACACTTTGCCTGACGGTCCATTCTGGTCGCGGCTTGCCTTTGACGAATTGCTGGCCGGCCAATTGGCGCTTGCGCTGGTGCGCGCCCAATTGCGGCGGCCTGCCGGCAACCGTCACGCCGGCGACGGACACCTCCGCAAGAAAATCATCGATGCCTTGCCATACGCGCTGACTGCATCGCAGCGGAAGGCCGCCGCCGCAATCGCCGAGGACCTGCGACAGCCCGTGCGGATGCTGCGGTTGCTGCAAGGCGACGTCGGCTCCGGCAAAACCGTTGTTGCGCTGCTGGCGGCCGCCGCCGTCGCCGAGGTCGGCGAGCAGGCCGCGTTGATGGCGCCGACAGAAATTCTGGCGCGCCAGCACATCAAGACCATCGCCCCGCTCGCCGAGCGCGCTGGCCTGCGCGTCGCGATTCTAACCGGTCGCGAAAAGGGTAAGGAGCGCCGCGAACTGCTGGCGCAGCTCCAAGCCGGCGAGATCGACCTCCTGGTCGGCACGCATGCGCTGATCCAGGACGACGTCGTTTTCAAGTCGCTCGCGCTCGCGGTCGTCGATGAGCAGCACCGGTTCGGCGTGCGCGAGCGTCTCGCGCTGACATCCAAGGGCAAGGCCGTCGACGTGCTGGTCCTGAGCGCGACGCCGATTCCCCGCACGCTGGTCCTGACCTATTTCGGCGACATGGACATTTCCGAACTGCGCGAGAAGCCGGCCGGTCGCCAACCGATCGACACCCGCGCGATTCCCGACAGCCGGCTCGAGGAAGTGATGGACGCCGTGGGGCGCGCCCTGGCGGCCGGCAAGCTGGTGTACTGGATTTGCCCATTGGTGGAGGAATCCGAGGCCGAGGGCACCGACCATCTCGTTAACGCGATCAAACGGTTCGAGAGCCTGAAGAAGCGCTTTGGCGGCCAGGTCGGCCTCGTACACGGCCAGATGAAGGGCACGGAAAAGGACCGCGTGATGGCCGCTTTTGCTTCGCACGAAATCGGGCTCCTGGTCGCAACCACGGTTGTCGAGGTTGGCGTCGATGTTCCGGCCGCGACCATCATGGTGATCGAGAATGCAGAGCGCTTCGGGCTCGCGCAGCTCCACCAACTGCGCGGACGGATAGGCCGCGGCGCGGAGGCATCGACCTGCCTCCTGCTCTACCGCGAGCCGTTGAACGAGATGTCGAAGGCGCGCCTGCGGGTCATCCGGGAAACCAACGATGGTTTCCTGATAGCTGAAGAGGATTTACGGCTTCGCGGCGAGGGCGATGTGCTTGGCGTGCGGCAAAGCGGCATGCCCGGTTACCGCGTCGCTCGTCCCGACGTACACGCCCAGCTCATCAGCCAGGCCCGCGACGAGGCGCTCCGTGTCATGAAGGAAAACCCGCGACTGACGGGTGCGCGCGGCGAAGCGCTGCGCTGCCTGCTCTATCTGTTCGAGCGCGACGAGGCCATTCCGTTGATAGGGGCCGGCTGAGTCCCTCTGGAGAGCCTCAGCGTCAATCCGCCTTCGCGGCCTCGGGCTGCAACGCCGACGCATTGGCGACGCGGGCTGCATTCGCCATGCCGGCCAATGCCGCAACCTTCTTCTGGGCATCCGAGCCTGGTTGCACCACGCCGCAGGACATGATCAATGTCGCCGCATCTTCCGTGCTCATGTCGACTTCGACGATCTTGCTTTTGGGAACGTAGAAGAAGAAACCGGTGGTCGGGTTTGGCGCGCAAGGCAGGAACACCGCGATGTGCTCCTCCTGCCCCGGAATGCTCCGCGCAACCTCAGCGCTTGGTGACTGCGAAATCAGCACGATCGACCACATTCCGGGCGATGGAAATTCGACGAGCCCTACGCGGCGGAAACTCGAGCCGTGGCCCGAGAACAGCGTCTCGAAGACCTGTTTCAGGCCGCGATAGATGGCGCGCACCGCCGGAATTCGCCCGAGCAGGTTCTCGCCGAAATCGACCAGCGTGCGCCCGATCAAGTTCGCGGCGAAGAAGCCGAGCAGCGTCAGCGCGATCACGGCAACGATCAGCCCCGATCCCGGCAGCCCGAACGGCAAATAGGTCTCCGGCCGATAGGTAATTGGGACAAAGGGACGGACCAGACCGTCGACCCAGGTGACAAACCACCAGGTCAGGTAAAGCGTGATCGCGACGGGGCCGGCGACGACGAGGCCGGTCAGAAAATAGTTGCGGAACCGCGCCATCAAACCGCCGCCGTGCGGTGTCTCGACCGGAGGTCTATCGGGCGTGGGTGGGTCTTTGCGGGCGTCCATGGGGGTTCCAGCCGGGGGGTGGCGCTTGGCCTGTTGTCAGCTATGCACTCTAGCAGATTTTTGTAGGCCGCAGGCGCCAAGGCAAGTCCCCGCCAGAGCAGATCCAGCAGGCGCAAATGTCAGAACCGGGACGCTAGGCTATTCGACGGTGACGGATTTGGCGAGATTGCGCGGCTGATCGACGTCGGTGCCCATTATGACAGCGGTGTGGTAGGCCAAAAGTTGTACGGGAATGGCGTAGACCATGGGCGTGAAGGCCGCGGCCATGTCGGGCAGCACGATCGTCACAAGCGAGTCCACGGTCGCTTCAGTTGCGCCCCTGGCGTCCGTCATCAGAATGATCCTGCCGCCGCGCGCGGCGACTTCCTGCATATTTGAGACGGTTTTTTCGAAAACCCGGTCGTGAGGTGCGATGACTACGACGGGCATGTGCTCATCGATCAGAGCGATCGGTCCGTGCTTGAGCTCGCCTGCCGCGTAGCCCTCGGCGTGAATGTAGGAAATTTCCTTCAGCTTGAGTGCGCCTTCCAGCGCGAGCGGATACGACGTGCCGCGCCCGAGATAAAGCACGTCCCTTGACTTGGCGATATCGCGGGCAAGTTTCTCGATTTGCGCTTCACTCGCCAGCGCCGCCGCCATCAGGCGCGGAATTTCGATAAGTCCGCGCACGAGATCGGTCTCGTCCTGAAGAGACAATTCGCCACGCGCCTTGCCGGCCGCGATCGCCAGCGCAGCCAGGACCATCAGCTGGCAAGAGAAGGCTTTGGTCGAGGCAACACCGATCTCGGGTCCGGCGAGCGTCTGCAGCACGGTCTCGCTTTCACGCGCAATCGAGGAGGCCGGCACGTTGAGGATGGACAAGGTGTGGCAACCCTGCTCCTTTGCATAGCGCAGCGCCGCCAGCGTATCGGCGGTTTCGCCGGATTGCGAAATGAAAATCGCAAGATCGCCCTTGCGGAGCGGTGCCTCGCGATAGCGGAATTCGGAGGCGATATCGGTCTCGACCGGCACACGCGCGAAGTGCTCGAACCAGTACTTGGCAACATAGCCGGCATAGCTTGCGGTGCCGCAGGCGGTGATCGAGACGCGCTGGATGTCCTTGAAGTCGAATGGCAACGCGATCGGCAGCGTGACGCGCTCGCGCGTCATGTCGACATAGCGGGCCAGCGTATGGCCGACCACCTCGGGCTGTTCGTGAATTTCCTTGGCCATGAAGTGGCGATAGTTCGCTTTGTCGACCAGGAATGACGAAGCGCTCGACTTGAGCACCTCGCGGTTTACGACCGCGCCGCCTGAATCGTAGATCACGCCGACTTCGCGCGTAAGCACGACCCAGTCGCCATCCTCGAGATAGCTGATGGTATCGGTAAAGGGTGCCAGTGCGAAAGCGTCTGAACCAAGATACATCTCACCATCGCCGTGGCCGATCGCCAGCGGCGAGCCCTTGCGCGCGCCGATCATGAGGTCCTCGTGGCCCCTGAACAGGAACGCCAGTGCAAACGCGCCGCGCAGGCGCGGCAGCGAGGCCTTTACCGCCTCCTGCGGCGAGAGGCCCTTCAGAAGGTAGGCATTGACGAGATGCGCCACGACCTCGCTGTCGGTCTCGGAGGCGAATTTGGCGCCTTCCCTTTCCAGCTCATTGCGTAGCTCGCGGAAATTTTCGATGATGCCGTTGTGAACGATCGCGACATTGTCGGTAGCGTGTGGATGGGCGTTGCTTTCGCTGGGCCTGCCGTGAGTGGCCCAGCGGGTGTGCCCGATACCGATATAGCCGGTGAGCGGATCCTCCTGCAGGCGCTTTTCGAGATTCTTGAGCTTGCCTTCGGCGCGCCGCCGCTCAAGCTCGCTGCCCTCAAGGGTCGCGATACCGGCCGAGTCGTAGCCGCGATATTCCAGGCGCTTGAGGGAATCGACCAGTTGCTCCGCGACCGGGCCGCGTCCCAGAATGCCGACAATCCCGCACATACGATCCGTATCCCCAAAATTGTCGCCCGAAACAACGCGCGACTGTCATTAACGAAAATCGGCAGAGTCCAGAAACTCAATAATTATTGCCTAACCGTATGATCCAGTGATCTCAAGCATTTCCCACCCTTTTCTGGGGTATCACGGCAAAAATTTTCCGATTTCGGTCTTTTGGCCTTCAAGCCAAAACCTTGTCCGCTGGCTCGCACAGTGCTGTTCAAAACACCGACGCGCACTATCTCTGAGGCATGTTCGAGTTCTGCATCCCCACCAAGGCGACCAGCGTCCCGACCGGCCCGGACTGGCCCCACGAGATCAAGTACGACGGCTACCGCCTCCGGCTCGAGCGTGACAGCAAGGGCGTGCGCCTGATGACTCGGGGCGGCTACAGCTGCGTCGACCGCTATTCAGGGTTTATCGAGAGGCGGCGCTGTTAGCTGGGGCCATCCTTAAGGCTGAGGAGCAGGAATTGGAAGAATGCTCGTTATCTTCCAACCACTACCAGTTTTCACTAGCACTTGGTTCATCAGAAACCGTGTAGGTTGTGCAGTTTGCCCAGCCGGTGCAATCATAAACGTTATAGGAACATAAAGCTGCGCAATTCCCGGCTGCAGTTCGATCACCTTCAATTCGTCCATCTTCGGATCGAGAGACCACGTGCCCTGATAAAGTCCCTCGAAACGCTTGATCGCTGCATCGCGGCCCCAGACGGGCGAACCCCGAGTGATCCACAAGAATTGTGCTGAGTCTTGCAACAATGCGCCAACCTCTTTGAGGTCGTGAGCGTTTTGTGCCGCAACAAACCTTGCGAATGTGGCCTTCACTTCATCTTCGCTGCCCGCTCGAACTGTCCCGGTCGTGGCAAGCACCAAAATCAGAATGAGCAAAGCAAATTGGCCTCGTGCGCGGAAAATCATGTTCGTTGTCCTCTACAGACCGCCGAGGGCAGAAATGATACCTCGAAGTTGCAAGCTGTGAACAACAATATCGCCCAATCTGGCGCGCCGTCCGGACGGCATCTTTGTTGCGCCGTTCGAGCAGGGTGAGATCGGTCCCGACCTGTTTCGCGCCGCCTGCGACATGGGGCTGGAGGGACTAGTGTCAAGGCGCCGCGACCGGCCCTATCCAGGGTGGCAAGGTCAAGAACCGGAAGCATCCGCCGATGAGGCGGGTGATGGAGGCATTCGCGGGCTATTCGATCACCTCGTCGGCAGCGGTCAACAAAGTTGCCGGAAATTCCAGCCCGAGCGATGTCGCGGTTTTTTGATTGAGCACGACTTCGTATTTGGTCTGCCGGTCGAACGGAATGTCACTCGGCTTTGCGCCCTTCAATACTTGCCCTGTCATTTCCGCAACGCGGCGGAACGCGTCCACCAAATCAATGCCGTAAGCCATGAGGCCACCGACCTCGACGAACTCACGATATGGGTAGATGGCGGGGATGCGAAATTTGGCCGCGAGGTCAACAATCACCTGACGATAGGAGAAGTGCTCGCTTGCCTCGGTCAGGATAAGACCATCCACGCCCGCTTTTTCCATCAAATCGAAAGTCCGTTCGTATGCTGCTCGGTCGATCAATTCGCCAGTGATGATAAGAGGACCGAACATGTACGGGTTTTCGAGTATTGCGAGCGATAATTGATCAATCTTTCCGGCGACAACGACAAAAGCCATCGAAATTCCAGCTCGCTGCGCGGCTTCGCGCACAAGTCCGCCGGGCCTGAGCAGATGGTCGATTGCGCCAGGCTCAAAAACAACTCTGCCAGCGTTGGCATAGAGAAACCCGAGTTTCGTCATTTTTCGCGCGGTTTCAAACAGCAGTTGAAAACGCTTGGCCCAGATTTCCAGTCCTGCATCAAGGACCACTCCGGTGAAATGCTTGTCAGGTTTTGCGAGGTTTGAGGTAAACCCAAACGCAACCGGATCAGCAGTTAAACCGACCATCGGAATGAAGGCGTTCAGCGCCATGATCCCTTTAAGGAACACACCAGAGAGCGGCAAAACGACATCAGGATGGTTTGCGACTATCTCGCGAGCGAGGTCTCCGAATCGGTCGGGATGACCGAGAGCGGAATACCGCTCTACGATCAGATTTTGGCCTTCGATATAGCCGTGCTTCCTTAGCTCATCAAAGTAGGCCTTATACACGCGGTTGGCATTGCTCGTCATTTCCTCGGGCGGGTCGGTGGGATGGAAGATGGCGATCCGCTTTGCGCCGGGCCGAGCGTTGGTCTGCGCGCTTATCGGCCGAGCAAGACCCATTGCCGCCGTGGCAGCCGTCCCCGCAACGAACTCCCGCCGTCGCATGTGCCCCCTCCAAGGACCACGCCTGTGGGATGACGAGACTAGCACTTTGTCGTGGGGCCGATGAGCGGTAAAAGCACGCCGATCGCGCCTATCGCGCGGGGAGCTGTTCGCACTGGCGCAAGATCAAGAACCCACAGTGCCCACCCTCAGTCTGTCCTATCGGAATGACGTGATTCAGATACAGCGGAGACTTATCGAGTTAGGGTTTTTACCGGAAGGGTTTTTCCCCGAGGGCAATTGGGGACCAATGTCCAAGCAGGCATTACTTGAGTTTAAGAAGCAGTCAGGACTAGCCAGTTCGGATACGTGGGATTTCACCACGCGAAGTGCGTTATTCAGTGGGCACGCAACGCATGCGCTTGTCCGCCGATCCAGTTCATGAGGACGTGAGATTGCGCCAAGCGTCTGCGCCCCGTCTCACAACTTTCAGCGCGTCATCCGGCAACGGCCGCGACAGGGTTAAGCCTAAAGCTTAACGCATCACCTGCCGCCCTTGGGCTTCTTGCCGCGGGTCCTGATCTCGCGGAAGCGCACGGCTCCGCCCTCGCGGTTTGTCTGCTGACTGCGCTCGACCGCCAGGGCATCGTCAGGCACGTCCTTCGTGATCACCGAACCCGATCCGATATAGGCGCCGTCGCCGATCTTGACCGGCGCGACCAGAGAAGCATTGGTGCCGATGAAGGCCCCCTTCCCGATCGTGGTCTTGTGCTTGGAAATGCCGTCGTAATTGCAGGTGATGGCGCCCGCTCCGATGTTGGTGTTGGCGCCGACCTCGGCATCCCCGATATAGGCGAGATGGTTGGCCTTGACGCCTGCCTCCAATGTTGCGGCCTTGGCTTCGACGAAATTTCCGATTCTGACGCCCTCGCCAAGCGATGTACCCGGCCGCAGCCGCGCAAAGGGGCCGACGGAGGCGTTCTTGCCAATCGTTGCCTGCACAATGTGAGAAAACGAGTGGATGACTGCGCCGTCGTCGATCGAAACGCCAGGTCCGATCACCACGAAGGGTTCGATGGTGACATCCTGGCCGAACCTGGTGTCAGCTGCGAGATAGACCGTCTGAGGCGCAACCATCGTGACGCCCGCATCGAGCGCGTTCTTTCGCAAGCGCTCCTGCATGACGCTTTCGGCTTCCGCCAGTTGCGCCCTGGTGTTGACGCCGCGCACCTCGTCTTCGCCGGTTTCGATCACGACGGCCTCCAATCCCATATCCCTGACAATACCGACTGCGTCTACCAGATAGAACTCGCCCTTGCTGTTGGCGTTACCTATCTTGTCGAGAACCTCGATTGCCCTGCGGCCGTCGAATGCCATCACGCCGGCATTGCATAGCGTGATCTTGCGTTGACCCGGACTTGCGTCGGCCTGTTCGCGGATCGCGATCAACCGAGAGCCGTCCATCACGAGCCTGCCATAGCCGGTCGGATCGGCGGCGCGAAAGCCGAGCACGGCAAGTGCTGCGCCATTCTTCAGCGGCGCCCGCATCCGTTCAAAGGTCTCTGCCGTAATCAGCGGCGTGTCGCCGAAGGCGATCAGAAGATCGTCAGTGCCAACAGCGATTGCCTCCCTGGCCGCCAGCACGGCGTGCGCGGTGCCAAGCCGCTCGTGCTGAACGAAGATTCTGGCGTCCGGGCGAACGTGCCGCGTTTCCTCCGCGACGCTCTCGTGATCCGGCCCGATCACGACCGCCAGCGCCGTGCCGCGACCGCTGGGCGCGGCCTCCAGCACGTGCGCCAGCAATGATTGACCGGCCACAGGATGCAGAACCTTGGGGAGGGTGGAACGCATGCGCGTTCCCTCCCCGGCTGCAAGCACCACTGTCAGGCTCGATCGAGGGGTCATGCGAATCCCTAGGAACTCCCGGCTGAACCTAGTGGTGTCATAAAGCGTTTTCCGTCCGCCGCAAGCGACCTGAACTCAAGGTGAGCGCGCAATTCCTGTTAATGTTCTCCGGTGATTCGGCGGTTCCAAGGATTCCACTGAGGCTTATGGCTAAAGACACCGACCAGTTGGCCGGCGCACGAGATCCTGACTCCGACGGCGGCTTGCTGCCGGGACTTCTGGCCGAGGAGCGCGACTCCACCCGGCGCGTGCTGTGGCGGCTCGGCTCGTGGGCCATGGCTGCTGTCGGGGCCGTCATGGTCGCTGTCATCGCCAATCAGTCATCCCTCGGATGGCGGCGCGAACAGCTTGCGGCCGCCGATCTGGCCCGTCAGGCGCAGCAGCTCCAGGAGCTTGCCCGCGAGAGGCAGAATGAGATGCGCCGGCTGACCTCCACCATCGAGACGCTTGGTAACGACCGCGACCGGCTCTCTTCGCGCGTTACCGTGCTCGAGCAGGGGCTGGAGTCGATCACAGGTGCGATTGCAAGGCAAAACGCATCCGCGACGGCGCCAACGGCGATGGCCTCGAAGCCTGTACCAGCGGCGACTACCCCGCAGACGGCTACCGTGGCACCGTCCGGCTCGGAGGGGCCGCCAGCTCCGCAAAATCAGGGCCTGACGCCGGCACCAGTAACGATGCCAGTACCGGCCTCAGCACCGGCAACGATGCCAGTACCAGCGCCGGTTGCGACTGCGGCGCCGCCACCGGCTGTTCCGGCCGCGACGCCGGGGCCACCAGCGGCAACGGACAAACCCCGCGTCGAGGCGAAGTCTGGGCCGGCCCCCAACGTGACGATGACCGTCGTGGGCGCTGCACCTATACCCCCTGCCGCCTCTTCGGCGCCGGCGCCGCCGCTGGTTTCCACCGGATCCATGATGGGCCCGCCTGATCCGGCGGCCTCCAAAATGACCGAGGCTCCCAACGAGACGGGCAAGGATCCTGCAGCCGCGCCGGCAGCCCCTGAGACGCCCGGCGCCCTACCCGCTAGGGAGGCGGGCGAGGCCGACGCAAATCTCGCCAAATCTGCGGTGCAGCGAACCGAGTTTGCGATCGACCTTGGCAGCGCCAGTTCCATCGGCGGCTTGCGTGCGCTGTGGCGAGGTATCCTGAAATCGAACGGGGAGCTCGCCTCGCTGCATCCAATCATCGTGGTGAGGGAGAGCAACACGGGGCTGGGGATGCAGCTTCGGCTTGCGGCGGGGCCGCTGCAGGACGCCGCCGCCGCGGCAAAAATCTGTGCCGCATTGTCGGAAAACGATCGGCGCTGCGAAACCACTGTTTTCGATGGCCAACGGCTTGCCGTGGCCGCCGAGGAAGCCCCACCCGCTACCAAGCCGCCGCCCGTGATCAAGCCTATGCCGATCAGGCACGGTTCAACCAAACAACAGGGCAAGAGAGAAGAGGCGCCGGCGAAGCAGGAAACCTCGCTTTCCTCATTTTTTAGCAGTAGCAACGGCGCCAAGCATTAAAACATCGCAATTTCAGATGTTTGGGGCCTCCTTTTCAGATCCCTGCGGCGGCCACCGAGGCGGGTTGTCCCAAGCCCTTTTCGCACGCATATTGCAGCTCATGAAAAAGAACCCGTTTCGCCTGACCCCCTATCAGGTCCAGTGGCTGCTGATCGTCGGTTTCCTGACCGTCGGCTATGCGCTTTACCTGCGCTACCTCGTGATCGAGTTCTCGACCATGGCACTTGCATGCGACGCCGGGCTCCAGACGCTTCCTTGCAAGGCAAGAGCGCTGGCGACAGTTCTGTTCAAGAATTCGGTTTTCGGCGGCACCGCAATGGTGATCGCCGTTTTGCATGTCATCCGTCCCTCGATCGTGCTCCTGACTGTCGGGCTGATCGCCGCCTGCCTCGGGATCGTGCTCTACAATGTGGCGCTGTCCGGGCTTGCGGTCGGGCTGTTTATTTTGGGCTTTGCGCGGCCCGCGCCCGCCACAGCGTGATTGCAAACAGCAAGTAGATCGCGCAGGTCCACATCGATTGCCAATTTTCCCTGCCCTCGTTCACGCCGATGAAGATCGCCGACCCCGCGAGCAACCCCGCGAAAACGGCTTCGGCCAGCGGGCGAAGACCCGTTTGCGGACGGTTCAGCATCAAGGTGGCAAAGGGCACCACGGCCATGGTGAGCGCAGCATAGGGAAAGTCGTGATAGCGGGGATCGAACACAAACCCGAGCGCTGTTTCGCTTCCGATCAACGCGGCAACGACCAGCGCGGCGCCAAGACAAGTCATCGACAGCGAAAGACTTTCGCCCGCGCCGCGCGGGCCGAACAGGTCCAGGAACGTCGGCAGGCTCCGGCCTGACACGACGGCATTGGCGCTCAGGACCGGGGAAAGCAGGCCTGCGGCAAGCAGCGCCCCCCACTGCAGCCACCCGCCAATGCCATAGCTCTCGTAGAACATCTTGTCGGCGGCGACCCCGATCAGAATGCCTGCGCTTGTCGCCGACAGGCCGACGGCGATCCAGGAGGAAAGCCTCGGCGTCCACGGCCGCCGCCGCGTGGTCAGCCAGGCCGAGCCGAAGACGATCAGGCTGGCGGCCAGCCCCAATCCCATCTGCCACTTCCATAGCGGAAAATTGCTGATGGCTTCACCGGGCGGATATTTCAACCGCCGGGCGGAGTCGAACAGGCCCCAATAGCCACCGACGGTGCCCTCTAGCTGGCGCTTCCAGGGCTGGTCATAGGCTTCGATCAGGTTGACGCGAAAATTCTCCTGCTGGGCGAGCGTGAGGATTTCCGACACCACGCGCGCCTGGTTGGTTCGTGACGGCAGCGCTCCCTCCCGCATCCGCCCCTGGCTCGGCCAACCGGTCTCCCCGACCAGGATTTCCTTGCCCGGAAAGGCGACCGCCATGCGCCGGCGGATCGCATCGACGTGAGCGGCGGCGAATTTGGCGCGGATCGGGAAATCCTCCCAATAGGGAAGGATGTGGATGGTGATGAAATCGACCGCCTCGTAGATATCGCGATAGCGCAGCCAGAATTCCCAGACGTCGGCGTAGGTCACCGGGACGCTCACCTGGGCCTTGACCGCGCGGATGGTGGCGGCAAGGTCACTCGTGGTCATTTCGCCCCGCAGCAGCACCTCGTTTCCGACCACCAAAGCAGTGATCACGCCGGGAAACTCCTTGGTGAGCCGAATTGCGGTCGCGATCTGCACCTGGTTCCTGGGGCGACTGGAGTTGAGCCAAATGCCCTGGATAACCTTCAGCCCGGCCTTGGCGGCCGCCGCCGGAACATGATCAAGCCCGTTCTCGATCGAATAGGTGCGTACACAATCCGTGATCTTCGCCAGCTGGGCGAGATCCTGGTCAATCTGCTCGGACGGGACACGGGTTGTCAGCTGCAGCGGCGTCTGGTCGCCGCTGAATGGGGCATAGGATACGCAGGTGAGCTTGGCGTTGGGATCGATCGGCGCGCGCGACAGCGTGATCGGCGTGGCTAGCCACCACCACACGGCGACTATTGCGCTTAGGGAGACGAGCAGAAGCGCCAGTGGCGTACGTAAGGAAATCGGATTCGTCCTCCAGGAAAGCTCGTCGATTAGCCTCTTGCCCGTGGTCTGCCAAGGGCGTCAAATCTCGGGCCCTTTACCACGATGCGATAAATTTGTGACTTGCTGGACAAATT
>Ga0306923_10004948_pt1 | contig 12866 bp, 12 predicted proteins | sample sta12Can44000108_FD_203841 | JGI IMG/M metagenome (GOLD analysis project Ga0306923, IMG submission 203841) | Lab enrichment of tropical soil microbial communities from Luquillo Experimental Forest, Puerto Rico - statanox.12C.anox.44.000.108 (v2)... | ecosystem: Environmental > Terrestrial >... | reverse complement strand
ACCAGGTTTCGTGACTGCACCGAAGACCGATACCGGCTGACTCCGAAACTCGGTCACCGTCACCGAAATCTGCGGCTCTTGGATGAACGCCTTAAATCGGGTGGTCAACTCCGCCTCGAGTTGCTCTACGGTCAGGCCGCCAGCCTTGACACGTCCGATCATCGGCAGTGTGATGTTGCCGTTCGTGCCGATGAGGACTGGCTTGTCGGGCTTGCCGGCAAACTCGGGGGCCTCTATTCCACGAATCATAATCTCGTCATCCGGGCCGAGGACATAGCCAGATACCGTTTGCGTAGCGGTGACCGCTGGCTGCTGGGCTGCGACGTAGACAACAGCAAGAGTCAGCATGACGAACGCAGCTAGTGAAGCCTGCACAATGCTTTTCATGATTCTTCTCCCCAGGAAGGATCCGATATTCGGGTTCGAGGGGCTCTCTAAGACAGTGGAGACGCTAGGCTGGCGCAATAACTATGTCTCTCTTACTGATACGTTGAATTCTCATTTACGTCCGCATCCTGGATTCCAAAGACCCGCAAAAATTGCTGATACTGCACGCACCACTGAAGGTTCTTGCCAAGCGATGACGCCTACCGCCTTGCCATTTTCGGTTTTTTCGGCGTCGAGATGATGAAGATGGAGGCGCGGGACGGAATCGAACCGCCGTTCAGCGCTTTGCAGGCGCTGCCGTTGCCGTCTTGGGTACCGCGCCTCAGACCTGCATCACATCAGGAAGCGTCAGTGGAAAATCTTGCCATGATCATGGAAGAAGCTGAGTACAAAAAGTAAGTGACTGTTAGGGTTGCTCCTATCATTGCCCAAACGCGCGGCTCAGCGAAGTACACCGTCTTGCTCCGAGGCTGGTTTGTACTTAAAGAACTTTAAAGGCCAGGCATACATTTATTGAAAGTTGTCAACCTTCCCATTGGGTCGTTTCCAAAACACGCCCGGGATGTAAAGATGATTGTTCGGCATGCTCAGATCCGTTACTGCTGATTACGATGACGGGGCTCCTAGGATCAGACGGCTCGTTGCTTTCCCAGGTCAGGTAACGGATTCGTGCCCCTGCGGAATGATTCTTGCAGCAGGAAGGTTTGCAAGGCATGCTGGCCCGCTAGATGCGACGCAGCCAGACTTCCCGCCAGTACAGAAAACAGGACCGGTCGCAACCGAGTCCTGCGCCTCCACAAACAACACCTTCGAGAAGGACGGTGTTCTTCACACGGCGTTGAGATTTGTGGTATTCATCGAACATCAGTTCGAGCCGCTTGAAGACCCGATATTGCTTAACGCAATGCTGCCTCATTTCTGGTGTGAAAACCAGACCGTGGCATCTTCCTTTGTCATCGAGCGTCTTCAGAATCTCCGGAAGTGACTTCACCTCCACCATCTCGCCCGGTCTCAGGTCCAGAATTTCGTCTTCGCAAACCGGCGTGCGAACGGTGCGCTGGTAGCTTTCGAAGCGCCCTCGAAAGGCCGCCATCCGGGGACCAAGGGTGGCGTAGAATGTGTACCGCAAACCGCGATGTTGGAGATTCCAGAGAATGCGCGAAGGAACATACAGCCATCCTGGCCTTCGCATGTGGCCTCCCTCCTGCGCGGTCTCAATCTGGCATAGCGAGGGGTTGTTCTGAGCAGGTAAAGCATTGTCTTTCATCGCTGTTCCCTTGTCTTTGTATTCAGACTTCGAGATGCCCGTCTGAAGTCATTCCTTCGCGCTGTTTGTCGTGAGCGTTCACAACCTGACAAGGTGCACGATAACCAGGAAAGTATGATTCACTCTTCGCGAATCCGAGCCTCTCAACCTGTCTCTTCCGATCGACATTCAGAATGTCATACGTATCCTGATCCAAAATCCAGCGACCTGTGTGAAACGGATAGAATACATCCGAGAACAACGCCTTGAATTGGAACAGCGAATCAGCACTCCTGCTCCCGCGTCCACCGCCAAGATGGAAGAAGCGATTACCGCGGCCACGCGCCCAAGCCTGCGCTTCGTGAATGAGAAGCTTGCTAGGTGACAGTTGGACGAATCGGTCGTCGGTCGCCAGGAGATGGACGTTCACGATACCGGCATATTCGATCAAGAGGGCCACCGCAACGGTCTGATCCGTTTGACGCACTATCACCAGACTGCCGTGTGAACCAAGTGCCTCCTTGAGCCGCAGAAAATATTGGCCAGAAAACAAGTAGGAGGACGCAGCGTTATTTCGCTTCATCGTGCTGTAATAAATTCGCACGAATTCGTCGAGATATCTCCACTCTGGATCAAAGGTAGTGATCAGGTCAGAGCTTAAAAGGCGGCGCAACGTTTGCCGAAGCTGGCGCTTGTAACCGAGCCAAGCTTCGTCCTGGGAGCGTGACAGGTCTATCGCGACGGTTCTCCCCTCGGAGGGCGTATCGTCTGTGATTTCGAATGCTGCCCTGTCGTCTCTGAGGGAAGGCAACCAACGGTGATTACTTAAGACAGGGTGAAAGCGGGTGAAAGCGCTTACGACATTCTGCGAGCGCCACGCTTCCAGTATCGCGTTCCACGCCGAGAGTAGAAACGCTCCATCGTGCTCGCACCCGCATACCACAGGACCGGCGTAGCCGTAAACCGACGTAATGTCGTGAAAATTGCGCCCTGAGACAGTCTCAAATCCTTTTATATCCTGCAAGAGATAGGGCCAAGCCACGAACTTCTCGCCGCTTCCGTATACGGCCAGCCACGCTTGTCCGTTTCCGAAACTTTCGGCTATTTGATGGAACTCTGTCGTGTGGAAGAAGTCATGCCTCGTACGCCCGACATAAGCGCACCACTCGGCGCTAGTTGAAGGAATCAACGTGATCGATTTCAACGAGTGCACGAACTCAGGAGCTGGTGTCGGAGGTTTGCTGGACTGCTTGCCTAGGTATGAGTCTTCCGGATTACGGTGGCGTATGATTCGCGCCGGTGTACCATATGCTACGACCCCGTCGGGGATATCTCCTACAACCGTAGCGCCTGCGCCCACAACGGTTTTTTCTCCAATCTGAATTGCGTGGGAGATGACCGCCCCGATGGCGATCGCCGAGAACGCGCCGATTCTGACGCCTCCGCCAGTGATAGCTCCGGGTGCCAGGCTTGAAAATTGTTCCATAATCGAATCATGGTCCAATGAGGAAGCGGTATTCAAAATGCAGAATTCCCTAATATCGCAGCCCGTGTTCACCACAACCCCTGCCATGATCACGGTTCCTTGTCTGATCGAGACATCTCTCGCGATTTGTGCGGATGGGTGGATAGCACTGACAAAGCGAATTCCCGGTACCAACTCTCTAATGCGTATGACCATTCGGTTTCGCGTCCAGTTGTCGCCGATTGCAACGATGACGCTATTACAAAGGTTCGCGCTGACAAGCGCAGGCAAATCGTCCTCAGTTCCGATTACCTGGTGTCCAAGCACATCAGTCGCAACAGACTGATACGTATCGAGCAGTCCGACCACCTCGCTATGGTTTTGATGGAGGATGTCGACAACAACTCGCGCATGCCCCGAGCAACCGATTACAACAATTCTCGGTACATCAGACGAATTGGTGTCCTGCCCAGTGTTTTGCACACGAACGGCAAGTGCCGCGGTTCTACTGCCGTCACCGCCATTACTCGCCCGCGGGTCGTAACCAGTCTGGTGGCAAATACTCATTTATTGGCGCTCTGTCTCAATGAATTGGCGGCAAGGCGCGGATCTTTGTACGTCGAGCGGCAAAGCTGCAATGTGGCCATCTGCGGTAATCCCTCGCCCCCTGAGCACAATCCACAACGTAGCAATCACGATGCGGAAATCGAGGTGCCAAGACATGTGGTCGACATACCACACGTCCATGGCGAGGCGCTCGTCAAAAGGTACCCAGTTGCGTCCACGAATCTGCGCCCAGCCGGTCAGACCGGGCCGCACAGAATGTCGGCGGCGCTCTTCGTCTGTATAGTATGGCAGGTATCTTTCAAACAGCGGCCGGGGGCCAACGACGCTGAGATCACCCCGCAAAATGTTCCAGAGCTGTGGGAGCTCATCCAGACTTGTGCGCCGTAACCACAGACCCAGACGAGTCAGGCGCTGTGCATCGCTTAGCAATCGGCCTTCCTGGTCACAAGCTTCATTCATGGTTCTGAACTTCAAACAGGTGAAAGGCCGTGCGTTCAGCCCAGGCCGGATCTGGCGGAAAAGCACAGGCCTGCCTATGGTAAACCGCACTGCCGCCGCAATGAGCAGCATGAGCGGCCCTGCCAGAATAAGAAGTCCGGTGGCACCTACTACATCGAGAAGCCTTTTGAACTTCGGGTACACGCGTAGAACCTCGCCATCTCAACTTCTGGGACTGACAGACTGCTGGAGACACTGGCACCAGGCGGCAGGCGTGGAGCTGGGCGATGGACCTCCCGATGGTGTCGCCTGCAGGAACTTCCCGCGCGCGCCTGCCGCCTTGATACGCCCGATCATAGGCAGTGTGATGTTACCGTTCGTGCCGATGAGGACTGGCTTGTCGGGCTTGCCGGAAATCTCGGGGGCCTCTATTCCACGAATCATAATCTCGTCATCCGGACCAAGGACGTAGCCAGATTCCGTTTGCGCAGGTGACCGCAGGCTGTTGGGCTGCGACGTAGACAACAGCAAGAGCCAGCATGACGAACGCAGCTAGTGAAGCCTGCACCACGTTCTTCATGATTTTCCCCAGGAAGGATCCGATATTCGGGTTCGAGGGACTCTTTGAGACAGTTGATGCGTTAGCTCTGATAGAGGAGCGGCACTAGTTCTATATCGTATCCTTCGAGCCGAATCGATATAGATCGCCGGAGAAGTTGCACCGACACGACCAAGCTTTGATCTTTACCCGGACGCACGAGTGATTCCCTCAACACCGTCGAGCGATCCCCCACGAATGCGCACGCGCTTTCCGGCGCTGACGAAGGGATGTAAGGCATATGGGATTTTTTCCCTGATCGCCGCCCGCAGATTTTCGACTTGGTCATCCGGGATCGGAGTCCCTTGCCTCTCACTACCTACGAAGCCAAGTACGCCTGGGGTCCGCAATACCTTCAGCCGCTCCTCGGCCGTCTGCGCAATGCGAACGAAGGCATAGCAACTAAACAACGGGATTTCCACCTTGCTCCGCCGGTCGCTCCACTGGTGGATTTGTAGGAGCAGCGGAAGAAACGTGATGACTCTCTTCTCCTGGAGCTGTTGGGCAATCCACTTCTCATGCCGCGGCCTGGTATGAATTGCGTACCAGTTCGATTCCTCGAGCTCGAGCACTGACGGAGGAAGTGGTGATGTGGATTCGAGATGTAGATCTGGAGCTGGGCCTCTCCGTTCTCCAGATTCGTCTTTATCTCACTCAAGTGTGCCGCTAACCATTCTGCAGTTCGTTCCGTGGACTCCCATCGCATTTGATGGCTCTGCTCGACGAACTCATTCACAAGAGTGTTGGCAAAATCCGCGGCGACCTTGGGATCCTCGCTTTCGAAGAAGACTTGCACCAAACGCGTCTCACCGGAAGAACGCACCGTGAGCCGTGAAGCGACCCTTTCAATGGTGCGTTGCGGGTCACCGCTTGAGTTGGGCACAGCAAGACGAAGGTATTTTCGCCAGTGCCATCGTTGATTGCTACTCTGCTCTGGAGCGAGAGCACCCGCGATTGTGGGGTTCTCAATCACACGCTGCAGCAACGAGTCACTCTGCAGAATCTGCACCTGCGTTTGGAAATACGATTCCGCTGGTCCTGCCGGATTGATCGCGGTGGGATCCTCTTTCAAGTTGAGAAAATTTTCGTTCAAGTCCTGTATGGCAATCGAGGTCCGTGCGCGGTAAATCGGCCTCTGAAAGAGGCCGAGCGAGACTGCCAGCAGCAGCCCTAAAAGGCAAATCGCAGGATGAAGAATTTCTTGAGCCACAGAATATCCCAGAAATCCGTCGAGTCCCGAGTGGTGTACCCTGGCAATTCGTTCGGAGTACCCTCGATCCAGTCAGAATGTATAGTGCATCTAGAGTGCAATTTTGCACTAGTCTGTGGAGTCGATGTGGGTAGGCCCCGATCGCCTCATTTGAAGGCGCGCTGTTCAGTGCCTCCAGATCACAACGCCGGTGGCCGTTTGCACAATCGCTTCAGCGGTCCGTAGTCCCACCCGCTTGGCCGTGCTGTCAGGTACAAACAAAATGTCGCCGCCCCGCAGGGGCACATCGTTGGACGTGCCGTCCAGGATCTTCTTCACGTCCACGGGAATCTCAACTCGCTGCACTTGCGCCTCCGATTGCAGACGCAAAATCTTTGCGTGATGGGAATCTGCAGTGAGGATCAAGCCCTCCGCCAGCGAAAGCGCTTGCAGCACTGCAATTGCGGCGTGACGCTCGCACACCGCTCTGTTGTCAAACCAACCTAGGCAGCAATCCTGATAGAGTGTTAGAGCCAGATTTCGTCAGTCTTTCTTGGTCGAAAAAATTCAACACCTTCTGCGCAACACGATGCTGCTGAGAAAATTCGAGCTGAGGGTACATAGGCAGCGCGAGGATCTCGGATGCAATTTTTTCAGCCACGGGAAAGTCTCCTGCCTTGTAACCAAGAGCCCGATGAGCATTTTGGAGATGAAGGGGCACAGGGCAATGAATCTCACTGGCGATATTGGCGGCGAAAAGATATGACTGGAGCTCGTCTCTGTGGCCGGTACAGATAACATATGCTTGGTAAACTGCCCTAGCCCATGAAGGTTCGTAGGGAATCGTTATGCGGTCAACTACCGAACTTAACAATCCGTGATAGCAAAAGGCGTTCTCGCGGCGCTTTTTATTCCAATCGGCCAGATGCGCAAGTTTGATTTGTAAGATGCCAGCTTGAATCGCATCCAACTGAGACCTGGAATCTTCGACGTCGCGGGACGCTCCTGAGGTCTGGTAGTGATCGCGCAGCCTCCGGACTTCTTGTGCAAGCTCAGTATCGTTGGTTGTGACTGCTCCAGCCTCACCACAAGCCCCCAGGTTCGCTCGAGGGCAAAAACTGAAGGCAGCCGCATGACCCATTGCCCCCGCTGTCTTCCAGCGATTCTCCTTGTTCGAAAAGTACTCCGCACCTTGGGCCCAACCAGCCTCTTCGACCACAATCAGATGGTACCGCTCACTAATTGCCAGAATGGGATCCATGTTGGCTGTTTGACCGTAGAGATGAACTGGAACCACGGCAGTGACAGGGCTTTGAGTTTTGCTGTCAATCAGCCTGCCGGTCACCGCATCGATAGAACAACGCGTTTCTAAGTGTTGGTTTAGCCTAAGCCAGTCCATGCCATACGTGCGTTCATCAATATCGATGAAGTCTGGACGCGCCCCGGCGCGGAATATGGCATCCGTAGTTGCCGTGAACGTGTTCGGTACCGTTAGCACCGTATCACCCGGCATCACTCCGGCGGCAATCAGTGCTAGGGTCAGGGCATCAGTCCCGCTGCTGACGCCCACGCAGTATCGCGTGCCACAGTACCGAGCGAAGTCCCTCTCAAAATCTTCGACAAGTACCCCGCCAACGAAGGTTCCGGTTCGCAATGCTGTTCTGAAAACCGAAAGTAGTTCCTCTTGCAGCTCCAAATGAGGCGTAACAAGATCAGTGAACGGAATTCGGCCGGGAATTGTCATCGTGTGTAAGTTGGAGTGGCTTGTCATCAACGAAGTTGATCACTCTCGCTGAGTTGCTGAACAAAAGTTATTTCTTGAATCGATTTCATCATGTCCGCCGCTACCTGGTGGGGAGACTTGACGTTACTGGCTTATTTTGAATTTTAAAGCGCGTAGGCATTTCGGAAGAGGTGTTCCGACTGAATGGCTTCTAGTTCACTCGCTCGGTCAACCGCGCGTCTACTTCCACAGCAGCCGCCTTGCCGAGCATCTCTACAGAGAGCACCAGCCGATAAATATTTTTCTTTCGCACTAGCACGCCTCGGACTCCTGCCAGCGGGCCGCACTTCACTCTTACACAATCACCACACTTCAAGAGAGGATGTGGCTCCACCCGGGCGCCGCTTCCCACCGCTTGACGGATGCCTTCGATTTCAGCAGCCGGAATTGCTGCAGGCTGCCCCGCACATGACACCAGGGCATGTATTCCTGGAGTCGTCATGATGTCAAGCCGACGCGCAAGACCTTCTTTGAGGAACACGTAGCAGGGAAACAAGGGCAGGTCCAGCATTTTGACTCGGTCCTTCCAATTTTGTGCCGCGGCGTACAGCGGAAGAAAAGTTTCAAATCCCTTGGAATTGAGATTGCGCGCGACTGCCTTTTCGTGCTGATGCTTCGTGTACAGGGCATACCAAGAACCCGGCTGGACCTGATCGTGACTCGTAACGACCTCAGAATGCATATAGCTCCGCCCTGTGGCTTACAGTGACCACCATTGCTCTCGTGCCCTACGTGGAAGAGTGCAGGGCATCTTTTGTCATTTGTGTCGTACCCAGCAGAAAATGCCCACCGAGACGAAGCACCTGTGATTCAGATCCGCACGATTCTGGCCGTTTCTTCGCATTCGCGCTATTTTCTCAAATCCCTTGATGCGCCGAACTTTAGGTCCAACAAGTCGAGCATTAGGAAACTTGTAGTGTTCGGCTTCTATAATTCCTTTTAGAAAATCTATAATTCGTTTTCACTCATTCGCTGACTCGCGCGAAGGCGCTTGGATACCTCACTTGATTAACCTTCCGTGCGATCGGTTTCAGCCAAATTCAGTCCCTCCACAACGCTGACGCCCAGTCTTCGGCATCTTTTCATGGGCAAGCCAGCGTTCTTCATTTTGTAGAGGAGGGTAGGGTAACTGACTCCTAAAGCGCGGGCCGTCACACCACGGTGCCATCCATTGGCCTCCAGCGTCTCGAGGATGATTCTTCGCTCGATCTCTTTGGCACTTCCCTGAGTGATCTCTTTCAGCGCAATCGATTTGCTGCTCGGCCAATCAACGACTAGGTCCTCGCAATTCCTACGGTCCAAATCGCTGCTAATGGCCTCCTCGGATTCGAAAAGCACGTAATGATGGATCACATTTTCTAGCTCTCGGATATTTCCCGGCCAAGAATGTTTTTGCATGCGGCTCAGGAGGGAATTGGAAACGGGAGGCACCGAACAACCGTACTTCCTCCCGTACTTCTCCAAGAAATAGGCGACAAGCATGGGAATATCGCCGTTGCGCTGCTGCAACGCCGGCAACTCCACCGCAAAAACACTGATCCGATAGAAGAGGTCTTGCCGAAAGGTGCCCTGCTTGACAGCCTGCTGCAGCCGCTTATTCGTGGCGCAAACAATGCGGGCCTGCACGACTCTCTCGTTTTTACCGCCAAGCCGACAAAACTCTCCGTCTTGAAGCAACTGCAGCAGCTTGGCCTGTACATTGAGATCCAACTCGCCCATTTCGTCCAACAACAACGTGCCTCCGCGGGCTAGCTCTACGCGACCTAGTTTGCTTTCGTAAGCGCCGGTAAATGCGCCTTTCTCGTAGCCGAATAATTCGCTTTCAAACAGCGCAGCTGGAACCGCTGGGCAGTTGACTTTGATGAAAGGTCCATCACCCCACTGCGAAGAGCAGTGAACGAATCGAGCTAGCACTTCTTTTCCAGTGCCAGTCTCCCCTTGAAGCAAGACAGGGATATCGACACTGGCTGCCTTCTCTATTTTTCGGCGGATGTCCAACATGGCCGGCGAGCTACCGAAGATCACCTCTTCGGGCGGCAATTTCCGCTCCCATGCCAAAGCGGCGGATTTGCATCGCACGCCCTCGGTCCCATTTCTACCTCGCAAAAGCGGTTGGTCGCGGCCGATCCAGACTGTTTGAGCCTGACTCTTTCTTTCGCCGCTCATCTTCAAGGTCTTCCTTTCCAGTACTTCCCTTCTCAAACCTGCTTCTCGAGCACCGCTTTCTCATTGCGCAGCGTGTAAGTTTTTATGGCAGCTGCGAATCCGGCGGGCGCCTCAGCTTGCAGGAATAGGCTCCAGTGAAAGCCCCCGTCTGATAGCCGAACAATTCGCTCTCGAGTAATGTGCCGGGAATTGCGGGACAATTCACCTTTACGACTGCCCCGTTTCCCCAAGACGAGCGACGGTGAATGTATTGAGCTAGGATTTCCTTGCCGGTGCCGCTCTGACCTTGAAGCAATACGGGCAGGTTTGTGGTTGCAGCCATTTCCGCACTAAGGCGTACAGCTTCGCCCGCCGAGGAAGTCCCGAAGATCACAGCGTCAGGAGGCAATTCCGTATTCGACGGAGGAAACAATACAGCAGAGCGCGAAGTACATCCCATCGTTACTCTACCCCTTCCGGCTTAGCGCCGGTCTTCGCTAGGTCGCTCCGGACAAATCGTCCGAAAGGCATGACCCGCGTCTTTTCTTCTGCCAATTCCAGTCCGAATTTCCCGAATCGATCCGTCGCTTGAGCCATTCCTTAGTCTTGGCCAAGAACTTTCGCCGGCTCTTTTCGCATGGAACCCGTATCAAGGCAAACTTGCCGTCTCGATCCGTGCCGCATACGTGCTTGAAACCCAGGAAGTCAAACGTATGGAGCCCGTTGCGGGAAATCCGCCCGGCGGGTTCTGACGAGCCTGCTTGAAATTCGCAATTTGATACCCCTTACTCCCTAGTTTTTCTTGAATTCAACCTGCCGATCAGTTCCTCATGGTTCTCGTGCAGAGTGAATGTCTTTATGCTGGCCGCAAATTGCGTGGGTCCCTCCGTTTCTGAGGCTGACTCCACCCGCAGCACCTGTCCGACAGCCCGAATAACGAGCCGCGCGCCCCCGTACAGAGGGCGAAGGCAAACTGTAAAATGAATGCAAGCTCCGTTTGGGGGGGGACCATGCGTCGAAACGAGAATCCCGCCGCCCGAGATGTTGCTTAAGAACCCCTTCCGGCGCTGACGAACATCCCCTGGATCATTCCATGAGAAATTTACTGGGGTCTCTAATGTATAGCGTTCATGCTGCCTCCGGTCCATCGGCGCCGTTCGTCTGCCTGCGACGATTAGTTGGTAATTCGGGCAGAAACGCCGCAGCATGTCGCTGTCTGATTCGGCCGCAAAGATATAGTGAGCATGCGCGCATGGCAAGGAGCGAAACTTGCGGTGGAGCGTCTACGTCGGGCCGAGGGGAAAATGACATAAATGGGGGTCACGACCCGATATGCACGAATTTCCTCGCAAAGGAATTACCCTATGTCGTACAGAAATTCTTGCACCTCGACTGAGCAGAAAATTTTCGCTGGTTTACTTGGATTTAACCTCGATTAGCTTGACTGAGGCTTCTATCGGGATCTATACTCAGGTGTTGGTGTAAGGTCCTTCTCCCGCCCTCGGAGTAAGGTTTTGAATGGTACGTCGGTCCTAACCCCGTCGATTAAAGAACAGTGCTCCACGGCTAATTCCTCGCGGATACGTGTTCTCATAGCAGATGAGACCCACATGGGTTGTCAACTGCTAAAGAACGCACTCGGTCGTTTCCGTTTTCGGTTTGAGATCGTTGCGAGCGCCATCAGTTGTTCCGAGATCTCAGAGTGCTTGAAGGTAAGTCCAGTCGATGTCGCTTTGGTGAGCGAGAGTCTGCACGGCGGAACCTTTGCCGGATTTCAGGCTTTGACTGAACTGCAGACATCCTTCCCTCATGTGCGTGTCGTTATGCTCCTCAAGTCGGCGCCGCGAGATTTGGTAGTAGACGCTTTCCGTGCAGGAGCCGAGGGCGTGGTTTGTAGGAATGAACCCATTGGTGTCCTTTGCAAATGCATTCAGATCGTACATAAAGGACAGATCTGGGTTAACACCGATCAGCTCCATTTTATTCTCGAAGCCTTCATGAGCTCTGCCCCTCTCCGAGTGATCAGCTCTACAGGACGATACTTGCTTGCTCAGAAAGAGGATGAAGTTGCCAATCTGGTGGCTGAGGGAATGACGAACCGCGAGATTGCGCGGAAACTGAGGGTCACTGAACACACGGTAAGCAATTATCTCTTTCGGATTTATGAAAAACTAGGTGTGTCAAGTCGTGTCGAACTGGTGCTCTACGTTTTTAAGCATGGTCGGACCCCCGAGGGCTTAGCCCGGAGGTTTAAAACCGATTGAACGCTAAGCAAGTCTTCAACTAATCTACCAGCGGGAACCCCCATAATCTTCGCAAAAACCGCAACGATAGTCCGTTGTTAAAACCTCCGGTCTTTCCGAGGTCACTTTTGAAATTCATCTGGTTGTCTTTGAAATTCATCTGGTCGTCTTTATTGATGGCGAAATCGCCGGCCGATCCCGGCTGCCGTGGCTTTCTTCAAGTAGTTATGGACCGCACCCTGGCTGATCAAGCAAGCTCGGGCGATCTCCCTCTGCGCCAGCTGGAGTTCAAAAGCGGAGGCGCAGGACTTTCTTGATCTTTCGCATGGACATTGCTCTTCATTAGCACTCGATCTCTCCCGTAAGGTATATAGGAGAAATAGTTTGCCCCGGTGTCATGTCCAGCGCCACTTCGCCCTATGGAAAACATCCCAACTTCATCGTGATCACCATTCCCGGAATCACGAAAAACTGATCACGATCATCGCGGAATCGAAGGCCGTCAAAAAGTGATGTTTTTTTGGATTCCACAGCGTCCACAGGGATGTGGAAAGGTGCGAAAAAATTTCGTTTGAAGTGCTTGACATAAAGCAATGACGTAGTACAATTACCAATGGTTCGGCCCTCACCAAAGGTGTCGGACCGTGCAGGGGATTCACAGTCGGGTCTGAAGTGATCCAAGGTAACAGATCCTATAGTGAGGCGCCTTATTAGCACAGGATAGAACTGTTGAGCATCGTGCGGAACCACCCGACGGGGGTGGTTGTGCCCGGCGCTCGACGCCGGGTTTCGTATTTTATGGGCC
>Ga0306923_10004947_pt1 | contig 12867 bp, 13 predicted proteins | sample sta12Can44000108_FD_203841 | JGI IMG/M metagenome (GOLD analysis project Ga0306923, IMG submission 203841) | Lab enrichment of tropical soil microbial communities from Luquillo Experimental Forest, Puerto Rico - statanox.12C.anox.44.000.108 (v2)... | ecosystem: Environmental > Terrestrial >... | reverse complement strand
GTACCGCGTGTACGCACTCGACCTGCCCGGGCACGGCACGTCATCGAAGGACGTCGGGGACGGCTCGGTCGGCACGCTGGCCGGCGCCGTCATCGGCGTGCTCGACACGATCGGGGCCGAGCGGGCCCATCTGGTCGGGCACTCGCTGGGCGGCGCTATCGCGGTCGCCGTCGCCGCCGGGAACCCCGGGCGGGTCTCGTCGCTGACCCTGATCGCGCCATCCGGCTTCGGCCCGGAGATCAACGCCGACTACCTGCGCGGCTTCGCCGATGCACAGACGCGACGCGAGCTCAAGCCGGTCGTCGGCCAGCTGTTCGCCGACGAGAGCCTGGTGACCCGCCAGGTGGTCGATGACCTGCTCGCCTACAAGCGGCTGGACGGGGTCGCCGTGGCGCTGCACACCTTGGTGGACACGCTTCTGGACGGCGACACGCAGCGCATGGACTCCGCGGCGGCCATCGCCGCGATCGGCGATGCCTTGCCAGTCACGGTGATCTGGGGGCGTGCTGACCAGATCATTCCGGCCACCCAGGCCGGGTCGGTGGCCGGCGCGGTCCGCCAGCTGCTCGACGGTGCCGGGCACCTGCCACACATGGAGCGCCCCGCGGAGGTCCAGGCTGCGATCGAAGAGACGATAGCCAGGACGCCGTGAGACGAAATCACTGCGTCCAGATTTGCTGGTTATGTGGGGAGGAGGGCACATGGATGAGCACCAGCGGTCCGCGATCGAGCGGGCGCGTATCGCCTGGCACGGGCACCAGTTTGAGCACGACTGCTACGGCCAGGACTGCGCCGAAGACCGCGAGCTGTACCACGCCTACGAGCGGGCGATAAGGGGCGGCCTGGCCGAACCGGGCGAGCAGCCCCAGGTGCCGGGCTGGCCAGCTCCTGATAAATAAGGCCCGAGCCAGCTAGCGGCAATAGCCAGCCGCGTGAGTAACGCTATGGCCACTGCCGTCGGCGGCCTGGTCGGGTACCTAGGTGCCGAATCGCGGATGAGCGTGCCCCCGCCCTGGGGCAGGGCAGGTTGCTGCCGGCGGCTTTGCGGAGGGCGGTCAATACGCCATGCAACGCCACGCAACGCCCGTGCCGACTGCTTCTTAAGCGACATGCGCGTCATGGTAGCGGCGTGCTGACGGCCAAGCCCGCAGTTGTGCCGAGGCTCTGCGCTGGTGCTGCCGATGCCGGTGACTCGCCACGGAGGACGAATGTCCTTTCCTCTCAGGCGGGGAAGCTGATCCGGCAGTGACCATGGCCTCTAAGACGGGGTACAAAGGCAGCCCACGATGAGAGTGCAGACGAAGGTGCCTGGTGTTGAAGGATCGTTGGATGAGCCGGATCGCGGGCCGCCGCCCCGCCGGTAGCCGCGGCAATTGCAGTGCGGAGAAGGTATTCGCCGAAATCAACGGGACGCGCCAGGGGATGTTCATCCAGGGCACCGATCCGGCGCATCCGGTGCTGCTCTGCCTTCATGGCGGCCTGCCAGAGTACTTCTTGACCGAGCGTTATCCCACCGGCCTGGAGAATGACTTCACGGTGGTCTGGTGGGAACAGCGTGGCGCGGGACTCTCCTACAGTCCCGCTATCCCGGCCGAGACCATGACGACCGGGCAGTTCATCGCGGACACACTGTCGGTCACCGATTACCTGCGAGACCGGTTCGGCCAAGAGAAGCTCTACCTGATGGCGCATTCGGGCGGCAGCTACTTCGGGCTGCAGGCCGCCGCACGCCAGCCCGAGCTGTACCACGCCTACATTGGCGTCGCCCAGGCCGTGCAGCAACTGCGGTCCGAGACGCTGGCGTACGAGTACATGCTCGAGCGATTCACGCAGAATGGCGACAGCAGAATGGCCCGGAGACTGGCCGCAGCACCGGTCAGCATGGCAGGCGGAACGCCGCGCGCCTACCTCGCGGTCCGCGACCGTGCGATGCACCGTCTCGGCATCGGCACGACGCACGACATGACGTCCGTGCTCAGCGGGATCGTCTGGCCTTCGCTGAAGAGCCCGCACTACACGGCGCGGGAGAAACTGAACATGTGGCGGGGCAAGCTGTCCTCCGGCGTGAGCGCCCTATGGCAGGACATGCTCGCCACTGATCTTGCCGAGCGAGTGCCGGAGCTGGCGCTACCCGCCTATTTCTTGCACGGAATCCACGATTACACCGTGAACTACCAGCTGGCGAAGTCCTACGTGGACCGGCTCGAGGCGCCGCTGAAGGGTTTCTATACCTTCACTGAATCCGCGCACAGCCCGATCTTCGAGGAACCCGGGAGAGCGCGGAGAATCATGCGCGAGGACGTGTTGCGCGGCAGGAATGGACTCGCGGACCTCCCGCGCTAGAAAGCGCAGTCGCACAGCTTCCCTGATCCGATGGCCCGATCGCCCCGGTCTGTGGCCCGCCCTTTCGCGCAGGTGTTAGCCGTCGTTCCCAGCACGCTGCCCGGTCATGGTGATGGATGGGTGCAGCGCCGCGTTCAGGAAGCTGATCACGTGGGTTTCCCAGGCCCGGGGTGCGGTGGCCAGGCCCTGGGTGTGCCCGGCGTGCGGCACCACCCACATGCGCACGGTGGCCGGTGAGGCGGCCTGGAACCAGTGGGCCGCGACCGGCTCGTCGGGCTTGACGGTGCCGGCGATGATCAGCACCGGCCGGGGTTCGGCGCCGCGGATGTCGGCGGGGATGCTCATCGGACGGGGGCGCCGCTGAGCAGCCCGGCCATGGTGTATTGCACCCATTCCATGCCCCGCTGCAGGACCCCGTCGATGCCTTGCGGCGCCCAGCCCTTGTCGGCGAGCTGCTGTCCTGTCACGCCCTCGGCGACCACCGCGCGGATCCGCGGGTCAGCGCCCATGGCGGCGAGGGACTGCTCGCCGCCCATGGACTCGCCCAATGCGGCGATCTTGCCGGGGTGGACGCCGGGCTGGCGGGCCAGGAAGGAGACGGCGGCGGCGGTAGGTCCGGAGCACCGCTGCCCGGCCCACAACGGATGAATTTCAGGCGCAGGATGCTAGGTGTCTTGGCTGCGCGGCGCGGTGGCCGGCCGGTCCGGGAGGTGGTCGCGGGCCCAGACGGCGGCGCTGGTGCGGTCGGCCACGCCGATGCGCCGGAACACGTTGCTTATGTGAGCTTTCACGGTGGACTCGCTGATGCCCAGGTAGCGCGCGATCTGCTTGTTGGCCAGCCCTTTGGTCACCAGCCTGAGCACCTGCTGCTCGCGGGTGCTGAGTTCGTCGGCGGGGCGGGCGGGCTGGCCGGAAGGCAGCAGCGCCCGGGCGACCCGGGGGTCAAGGGGCGCGTGTCCCTGCTCGGCGGCGCGGACGGCGGCGATCAGATCCCGTGGCTCGCAGTCTTTGAGCAGGTAGCCGACCGCGCCCGCGGCCAGAGCGTCGGCCACGCGCGGCTGGTCGGAGAAGGAGGTGAGCACGACGACTTTGGCGGCGGGGTTGGCTGCGAGCAGCCGACGGGTGGCCTCGACGCCATCCATGACCGGCATGGACAGATCCATCAGCACCACGTCGGGGGCCAGGTCGGCGGCGAGCTCACGCGCTTGCTGGCCATCCGCCGCCTGGCCGACGACCTGCAGGTCGTCGGCGCTGTCGAGCAAGCTTGCCAGTCCTGCCCGCACCAATTGGTGATCATCTGCTAGCAGGATGGTCGTCACGGGTCCGGCACCTCCAGCCGCCACCGGCAGCCCGCCCCGGGCGCGGTGGCTAGTAGCAGGTCCGCCCCGGCATCCGCGGCCACGTCGGTAAGAATCCGTAGACCGAAGTGGCCGTCTTCGGGGTTGCCGAGGACAGGCGCGGGATCAAAGCCTGTCCCGTCATCGCTGATCTCGAGCACGGTGGCAGGCCCCTGCCGGAACAGGCGTACGTCGACGTTACGCGCGCTGGCGTGGCGGGCGGCGTTCCGAAGGCACTCGCGGGCGATACGGAACACCAGTTGCTGCTGGTCCGGGGTCAGCCGTGCCGCCGCGTCTTCATCCAGGCTGAGGTGCGTGGCAATGCTCCGGGCCGCGAGCACCTCGGTCAGGTCGGTGAGCGCGGGGGCCAGGCCCGCAGTGGTCAGGCTGGGCGGGTAGATGTCAACCAGCAGCGACCGGAGCCCACGGATGCTCGCACGGACGGCGCCGGCCGCGGTGGTGAGCTTCTCAGCCAGTTCCGGCTGACCGCTCCCCGCCGCATTTTCGGCCGCCCCGGCCACGGTGAACGACGTGGCAGCGAGTTCTTGCACCGGGCCGTCGTGCAGTGTGCCCGCGATCCGCTGGCGCTCTTCCGCCGATGCGTCGACGGCGCGTTGCAGCAGCACTTCCCGCTGGGTCTGGGCCCTGCTGACCCGGTTCAGCAGCCGCCACAAAACGGGCACGAGCAGCGCGACCAGGATCAGCAAGCTGGAGATGGTGATGCCGGCGAACCCGCGCCACAGCTCGCCGGTGCGCTGGGTCACCAGCTTGTAGGGCGAGTAGGTCTCGAACAGCAGCGGCTGCCCGGACGGCGTCCAGACCGGCCGGTACACCTCGAGCAGCTTGCCGAAGCCCCGCTCGTACCGGTTCTCCGGCCGCTGCAGGTCGGACACTTCCGCATGCACGGCGGGCCCGCTTAGCGCTGCCAGGTCCTGGCTTCCCAGCGGGAACGTCTGGCCGATCAGCCGCGGCTGGTCGGAATAGACGATGCGCCCGGCAGCGGTCCATAGCTTGACCCGGACCAGCGATGAGCTGAGCACCTGGCGGCGGATAACCCGGTCGAAGGCGTGCAGCGCCGTCGGGTCATCCGAGACCAGGCCGTTGGTGATGGCCGGCTGGACCACATGACGGGCAATCAGGTCGGTGGTGTGAGCGGCGTCGGTGACCGCTTCCCGCTCGGCGACCCGGCGGCTGGCGAACGCACCCGCTACCGTAACCCCGATCAGCACCACCACGATTCCGGCGATGACCTGGATCACGACCCTCCGGGGCCGCACCGGCCGCTCCGGCGCGGTCCGCGCCGCCGTTCCGCTGAGCCGCAGCCATGGCACACGGGCAGGCACCCCCGGGTCGGAGTCCCCGGTGGTGCCTGCCCGGTCTGCCTGAGTCAACGGTCGGCTGACCCGTCGTCGTGGCCCCCATGCCTTGACCCGTCGTCGCCGGCCGTCCCCGAGACGGGCGCCTGGCCGTCGTCGGAGCCCCCGCTGGTGGCCGTCGCGGCCGGGCCGCGCTCGGCGTGACGGCCGCGGTCATCTCCGGGCTCGGCGCGCTGGCCTCGGTCATCTCCGGGCTCGGCGTGACGGCCGCGGTCATCCCCGGGCTCGGCGTGACGGCCGCGGTCATCCCCGGGCTCGGCGTGACGGCCGTGGTCGTCAATGGTGCTGGCGCCCGCCGGGACCTGGACCGGGACGCTCTGTGCGAACGACGCATTGCCCGCCAGGCCGATGACGCCGGGCACGGCTGCGGCTGCCGCCACCGCCGCGGCGATCAGCAGTTTCTTCATGGTTTCTTCCTTCCGTGGGTCGGGTTGCAAGTAGTGAAACCCGAACCACGGCCAGGTTCGCCATTGGCTAGTCGTCCTAGTACCAGGCGGGCGATGACACCCTCCACACCTAGAGCACGCGCCCCGGCAGGTCCCGGTTCAGCCCGCCGCGGGGCAGGCAGCGGGGCCGAGGGCCGCGAGGCGCGTGACACTTCTGGCTTACTTGAACCTTCAACGTCGGCGGCGCACCATGTCATCCCACGCCGGGTCTGTCCCGCCGCTGGTGGATGCCGCCTTCCCCGGGTGCCAGGCAAGGGACTAGGCCTATCGGCCAATGGCAACTCCGACCGCCGCGCCGCCAGGCTTACGGCATCAACCCAAAACAACCCAGGAGGCAGCCATGCGAAACCACCCACGTACCCGGCTTCTGATCACCACCGCCGCGCTCGCCGCCGGCCTCACCGCCCCGCTGCTGGCCACGGCCACACCGGCGTTCGCTTCGGGCGGCGGCGGCGTCAGTGCCAGCGGTGGCTGCACCAACGGCGGCCGCTTCGAACTGAAGGCCAAGCACGACGACGGCCGGATCGAAATGGAATACCAGGTCGACTCCAACCGCGCCGGCCAGGTGTGGGCGGTGCGGATCACCGACAACGGCACCGTTGTCGTCTCGCGGCACGCCACGACGGCGGGGCCAAGCGGCTCGTTCACGATCCGCAAGGTCATCGCCGACCAGACCGGCCCGGACAAGATCCACGCCCACGCGACCTTCCAGAACCACACCTGTGGAGGCGCCGTCACGCTCTGATCCACCGGCTTGCCAAGTGCCGGACCCGGGCCAGTCCCGGGTCCGGCACTTGCGTGCGGAATCCGTTTTGCCAATGTGCCCGCGTCCGCGGCGAACGCCAGCAAGTCACCTGGCTAGTCACTGGCCTGGACAGGGCGCCGTGGCCATACCCGGATTTGCCCGGGCTGCCTCCCCTTGCGGCACCGCTAGGTGGCACGATGACCTCAAGTCTTGCCGTGAGGAATGCGCGCTACGGAGGCTCGCGACCTTGCCCAACGCGGAATGGGGCGGTTCGCCCGACCACAAGGATGCACCGCCCGAGCCTCCGCAGGCGGCCGGGTGGGAATGGGAACTGGATGGCAACGGCGTGCCGGTCCAGAACCTCTCAACGACCGCGAGCAGCGGCCGGGGCCGGCGCCTGCGCTCGGACATACGCCGGACGCTGCCACCGCGGCCGACCCCGTACGTGGCGGTGGTCGCCTGCATGGACTCCCGACTCAAGATCTTCGAGCTGCTCGGCATTGGCGACGAGGAGGCGCAGGTAATCCGCAACGCGGGCGGCGTGGTCACCGACGACGTGATCAGGTCGCTGGCGGTCAGCCAGCGGCTGCTCGGCACCACCGAGATCATCCTGATCCACCACACTGACTGCGGCCTGCAGAAAATCACCGACGACGAGTTCATGCGCGAGATCGAGGAAGAGACCGGCGTCCGGCCGCCATGGGCGGTACAGGCGTTCACCGACGCGGCGCGGGACGTCCGTGAGTCGATCCGCCGGATCAAAGACAGCCCATTCCTCCCACGTACGAACAAGATCCGTGGCTTTGTCTTCGACGTAGCCACCGGCAAGCTCAACAAGGTGCGCTAGACCCACTCAGGCGCCGGGCGGCGGCTGGATACTGACGCTGTAGCCGTAGTGGTTGACGAGCAGGAACGCTTCACGATCGTCGGCGGGCAGCCGGTCGAGGGCGGCCCGCAGGTCGACGCGGTCGGCGAGCGCCTCCGTCTCGGACGTGCTGCCCGCGGCGGACTCGAGGTCCGGCTCGGTCACCGTCTCCGGCCGCTTCAGCCTGGCCCGGTCGATGCACAGCCTGCGGCATATCGTGGCCAGCCAGGTCCGCAGCGAGGCATCGCCCCGCCACCCGCTGAGCGCACCATAGGCCCGCAGGAACGTGTCCTGGGCCAGCTCCTCCGCGGCCATCTCTTCGCGGGCGGACAGGAACGCGACCCGCCACACCGCCGCGTAGTGACGGCGCATGAGCATCTCGAAGGCCCGAGTGTCACCGCCGGCCGCGCTGGCGGCCAGGGCGGCGTCAGTCGGCTCGGCCACAACAGCCCGCCTGACGGCATGACACCCAGCCGCACGGCTGGCGCGCGGTGGACAGGCGGATACTGCGGGCACACCGGTATAGACGGGCGCAGCCGCGGTTACTGACGACACGGGGATTGTGCCCGCAGGAACCTAGCAATCAGATCGCCTCGTCAGCTGGACGCCTTGCCTTCGTCTACAAGCGCATGGAGCATACATCCCGCAACACCGGCCGGCTTGGATTGCTGGCCACCCCGTTGGTAACCACGGCTCTGGCTCTGGCGCTGTCGGCTTGCGGCAGCCTGGCTCCGAGCAACGCTTCAGCCCCGAGCGGCGCCTCACCGAGCACCGCCTCAGCCCCGGCTAATGCCTCCGCCCCGGGCAGTTCAGCACCGAGCGGCGCCTCCGCGACGGCGTTCTGCGGGATCTGGCAGGAGACCCGGACAGCTCTAAGCGAGATGAACGCCATCATGGGCAACGGCTACAGCATGTCCACCTCGGCCTCAGTCCTCCTGCCCACAATGCAAGCGATCAACGGCGTCTTCGGCCGCCTCGACCAGGTGGCACCCGCCGCCGTGAGCGCCGACATGGGCACGCTGGCAAGCTTCTGGAACGAGGTCGTGGCCGCTTTCCAGCACGGAAGCACTGTCGGCCAGGTCAAGGCGTATCTCCACGCGCATCCACCGGCCCAGACCGCCGCAATCGGGCCCGCCGTGCACCATCGATTGCACTATCTGAGCACGACCTGCCACATCAATGTGAGTTCCTGACCACCAGCACAGCCGCGGCCACGCAGCACGAGTGGCCGCGGCTGTCGTCATCGCCGCCGGCGCCGCGTTCGCGCCATCGGGGCCGGCAGCCGGGCGGCTCACGCTTATTCCGGGCTGCAAGGATGGCAGGCATGGACGCCACGCAACTGGAGAAGGTCCGCTCGGGTCGCGGGTTCTTCGCGGCGCTCGACCAGAGCGGCGGCAGCACCCCGAAGGCGCTGGCCGAGTACGGCATCGACGAGAGCCGGTATTCCTCCGAGGAGGAGATGTTCGACCTGGTCCACGCGATGCGGGCGCGGGTGATCACCGACCCGGCGCTCGGCGGCTCTCGCATCCTCGGGGCGATCTTGTTCGAGCAGACCATGGAGCGGGACATGCAGGGCGTCCCGACGGCACGGTACCTGTGGGCCGGCAAGCAGGTCGTCCCGTTCCTCAAGGTGGACAAGGGGCTCGCCGCGGAGCAGCACGGCGTGCAACTGATGAAGCCGATCGACACGCTCGAGGAGTTGCTCGAGCGGGCCAACCGGCACCAGATCTTCGGCACGAAGATGCGGTCAGTGATCCACGACGCCGACAAGGACGGGGTCGCCGCGATCGCCGATCAGCAGTTCGAGTACGCCGCGCGGATCTCGGCTGCCGGGCTGGTCCCCATCCTGGAGCCTGAGGTCAGCATCGACAGCCCGCGCAAGGACGAAGCGGAGGGCCTGCTCGATGACGCATTGCGGACACACATCGAGGCACTGCCCGGCGACGCCGCAGTCATGCTGAAACTGACCATCCCAACCCAGCCGGGCCGCTACGCCGGCCTCGGCGCCGACCCGCGGGTCGTCCGGGTGCTCGCGCTGTCCGGTGGCTACAGCCGCGACAAGGCGTGCGCGTTGCTGGCCAGGGACCCGAGCATGATCGCGAGTTTCTCCCGGGCGCTGCTCGAGGGACTGTCTGACCAGCAGACCGGCCAGCAGTTCCACGCGAAGCTGGACGCCTCGATCGGGCAGATCTTCGACGCCTCCGTGGACAAGGCGCCGGCCAGCGGCTAAGCGGTTCCCGCCCGAGGCGCTGCCGCGTCCGGCCGGAAGGCCGGCAGCTAAGCCGCGTCGGTGGACACCCTGCCCGCCGGCTGCTTACAGAACCTGACGGAGCACGGGGCTCCCGGCGCGGCCCTGGCGGTGCGCTAGGCGCCCGCGCTGACCAGGAACTGAGTCGCGGCGAGTTCGGCGTAGAGCGGGTCGCCGGCCACGAGTTCGGCGTGCGTGCCCACGGCCTTGACGTGCCCCGCGTCCATGACGATGATGCGGTCGGCCATGGTGACCGTGGACAGCCGGTGCGCGACGACCAGCACCGTGGTCATCAGCGCCGTCTCGGCGACGGTCGCGCGCAGGGCCGCCTCGTTGAGCGCGTCCAGTTGTGAGGTTGCCTCGTCCATGAGCAGCAGCCGCGGGCGGCGCAGCAGCGCCCGCCCTATGGCCACCCGCTGGCGCTCGCCGCCTGACAGCCGCGTGCCCCGGTGCCCGACCGCCGTCTCCAGCCCGTCGGGCAGGCGCGCTACCAGGCCGGTGAGCCTGGTGATTCGCAGCATTTCGGCGATCTCCGCTTCGGTCGCTTCCGGCGCACCGAGCAGGAGGTTCTCCCGCAGCGAGCCGGACAGCACCGGGGCATCCTGCTCCACGTAGCCGATCGCGGCCCGCAACTGGGAGATCGGCCAGTCGCGCACATCGGTGCCGTCCACCAGGACCCGGCCGGCCTGTGGTCCGTAGAAACGCTCGATCAGCGAGAAGACCGTGGTCTTGCCCGCCCCGGATGGGCCGACGAACGCGGTCATCCCGCGCGGCGGGATGGTGAAGCTGACGCCATGGTGGACCTCGGGCAGCTCCGGCCGGTACCGGAACCGCACCCGCTCGAATGCGACGGAGGCGGGCGGAATGGGTACTACGCTGGCGGACCCGGCCGTGCTGGGCAGGTCAGCGGGCCGGACGGTGGCGGCTGGGCCAGGACGGGGCAGGCTCGCGGGCGGGTCGGCGGGTTCTACCGGCAGCCGTTCGGCCTCTTGAATTCTCGCCACCGCGGCGGCCGCGACCTGAAACTGGCTCGCGGCTTCCTCCAGCAACTGGATGGGCATCATCAGGTAGAAGATGTACAGCAAGAACGCGACCAGGGTGCCCACGCTGATTGCCCCGGAGCTGACCCGGGCGCCGCCGACGGCGAGGATGGCCAGGAACGCGCACTGCACCGACAGGCCCGCGGTGTTTCCGGCGATCGCCTGCCATTTGGCGGCCCGGACGTCGGCCCGCCACGCCTCGCGGGCCGCGGCGTGGATGCGTTCGCCCTCGCGACGCTCGGCGCCGGACGCCTTGATGGTACGGAGCGCGCCCAGCATCCGTTCCAGCGCCGCGCCCATCACGCCCACCGAGTTCTGCGCCTGGCGCGCGGCGCGGCCGATCCTGGGCACGACGACGCCGATGACCACCGCCGTCACGCCGAAGACGCCCATGGTGACGCCGAGCAGCACGAGATCCAGCAGGCCCATCAAGACCAGCGTCGCGACGAGGGTGAGGCTGCCGGTGACCACACCCACAACAGAGTTGGTAGTGACATCACGCAGCAAGGTCGTGTCCGAGGTGACGCGGGACATCAAATCACCGGGCTCAGCCCGATCCAGGCCGCCGATCGTGAGCCCGAGCAGCCGGTCCACCAGCCGGCGCCGCGCGGCCAGCACCACGGATTCCGCGGTGCGCCGCAGCACGTAGCTGCCCACCGCGCCCAGCGCGGCGTTGGCTATCACCAGGACCGTCATCAACAGCAGGACAGCGGCTACGGCGCGATGGTTGCCCAGGTCACCGATCAGGGCCCGGACGACCAGCGGAAGGGCCAGGCCAGTCGCGGCAGTGAGCAGGCTGAGGACGCCTCCGGCCAATAGCGCGAGCCGATGCGGTCGCACATAGCCGTACATGACCCGCCACCGGGCCCCTTCCCCGTGTGCGCGCCGGCGTATCCCAGCTCCGACCCAGACCTCGCTCGTCACCCAGGCCTCCGCTCATTGGCGATGCCGCCAGTCTCACCCGGGCAGCCGCGCGCCGCCAACGTCCTATCAGCTGCCCCACAGGCTGCGGCCTGCGGCATCCAGGCGTCTGCTGCTTGTTTTCACCGCGCCGGGCAATCGCCGGGGACGCTGGCGGCCCCTGCGGCCTGGCTGCCGACGTGGTGACAGCCGCGATGCACTGCCTCGGCCCACGGCTATGGTTACAGGCGTGAGGCTGGCCTACGACGATGCTGGCAGCGGCGACTGTGTTGTCCTCATCCATGGCCACCCGTTCGACCGCACCCTGTGGCAGCCGCAACTCGCCGCGTTGCGCGACGGCTTCCGCGTGGTGGCACCCGACTTGCGGGGCTTCGGGCACAGCCCGGTAACCCAGCACCTGGTGACGATGCGCGAGTTTGCCGCCGACATCGAGGAACTCCTCGGCGTCCTCGGGATCGGGCGCGCGGCAGTGGTCGGCCTGAGCATGGGTGGGCTGGTGACGATGGAACTGGCCGCATCGCAGCCCGCGCGCTACTGGGCGATCGGCCTGGTCGCTACGACCATGGAGCCGCCGACAGCTGCCGAGCGCGCGGCCCGGCGGCAGCGAGCCGACGCGGTGGAGCGCGATGGGATGCAGGTCCTGCTGGACTACATGCACACCGGCGTGTACGGCCCGCGCTGCCCGGCGCCGGTGCGGGCGCGCGTGGACGCCATGATGTCGGCGGCCCCGCCAGCAGGAGCAGCGGCCGCTCTGCGCGGCCGCGCAGAGCGGCCGGACTACCGCGCGCTGCTCACAGGCCTCGACATCCCCGCGCTCGTCTGCACGGGCTCGGCGGATCCATGGTCAGACCCGGCGGTGACCGCCGAGATCATCGCCCACCTCAAACGCCCCGAGCCGGTCGTGATCGATGGCGTCGGGCATCTGCCCAACCTCGAGGCCGAGGACGACTTCAACGACATCCTGTGCGCCTTCCTCCGGGCCCACGCACCAGGCTGAAACGCACGCCCGTCAGCGACGTCAGGCGCTCCTGCCACCGGCGCACGCGCCTGACCGGCGTGCGCGGTGAGAGGCGGCCGGGTTAGCTACAGGCTGGTCCACCAGGCGTTGATGATCACGTCGTGGCCGATGCCGGCGTCGATGGTGTGATGCACGCCGAGGCTGACGATCCGGTCACTGTGCGGGTGGAACGGCCGGGCGGGGTCTTCGCCGAGCACCGGGCCGAAGGCATCGATGAGCGGCGTCCAGAGGCGGGCCCAGTTGCGGCCCGGCCCGGTCGTCAGCGCGATGGTCAGCCCGGCCGGGCCCGGACCGAGGGGGGCCGCCTGCCCCGCCAGCCGGTCGTGCAGCCTTTGTGTCCACTGCCTGCGCTCGGAGGACCCAGTCATCCGGGCCGAGAACTGCGGGGCGGCCACGGCGGTGCCGGGCTGGGCGGGCCCCACCGCGAGTGACGACGGCCCGTGGATCTTGCGGCCGAAGAGGGCTGCCACCCGCTGCGGGCCGAGCCGCGCAGCGACCGGGAACAGATAGCTGTCCAGGTTATGGCCA
>Ga0306923_10004945_pt1 | contig 12869 bp, 9 predicted proteins | sample sta12Can44000108_FD_203841 | JGI IMG/M metagenome (GOLD analysis project Ga0306923, IMG submission 203841) | Lab enrichment of tropical soil microbial communities from Luquillo Experimental Forest, Puerto Rico - statanox.12C.anox.44.000.108 (v2)... | ecosystem: Environmental > Terrestrial > Soil... | reverse complement strand
ATCGAGAACATTTTCCGCCGCGCGGGCTACAAGGTCGCCCGACTCGGGCGTGAGAGCCAGGTGCAGCAGATGCTGAGGACCGGCATCAGCGAGTTCTTGCCGGACTTTCTGGTCTGGAAGGCGATCGATCCGGGGGACGGAAGCGTCTCCTCGCTGAATCGCGTGCTCAGCGTCGAGGTCAAGTACCGACACAACGTACCCAAGTACCTCGAGCGATTCGGAGCGGCCTTCCTCTCCGATGTGGCGGCGCAGTGGCCCGATCTCTATGTGGTGATCGTGACCGACCACCCGGAGCCGTCGCGGTCCTGCTTTCAGGCTCTCGATCTCCGCGGATACGATCCGAGCGCCCCACCGATCACGCGCGATCTTCACGAGGTCTCGGAGCTCGACATCTACCGAACCACGGTGGCGGAGTACGAGGAGCTGGTGAATCAGATCTTCTCGGTGCTGGGGTCGCCGTCGCTCGGCCAGGCTCTGCCGCGCCGGCCGCTTCACGAGATCGGCGTTCACGATGACGGTGCGCATGGTGCCGGAGCGGCGGATCGATGAGCGCGCTGGTCCGACACCTGCTCATCCCCGCCGTCGCGCCGGTGGCGCTGGTGGGGCTCTACTTCACCCCGGTGACGCTGTTCGGTTGCGTGAATCGGGGATTGCTGGCTCTGGCGGTGGTCCTCATCTCAGCGGTGGCCGCGTGCGTGACGACCGCGAAGGGCGCGCGAGCAAGGCTCCAGGGCTCGCCGTCGGCGAGCTGGTGGCTACTCTCCACCCTCGTCCTCGTGACGCCCATCGTCCTGATCCTGGGCCCTCTCGGTTGACCAGCAGCTCTCGCTCACCTTCGCGAAGCGACGTGCACCCGCCACACTTCCTCGAACTCCTCCGGCCGGACCTTGCGGAGGTGCGGCTCGCCCATCAGGCCAGTCCGCTCATCTCCACCTCGGCCTGCCCCAGCGAGAGCCGCATGTCCATCTCCCGGTACATCGCGGTGGCCGTTCTCAGGTGCTGGCGGGCCAGATCCTGCTTGCCCATGCGCCGACAGAGCTTCGCGAGGCCGGCGTGACAGTGAGCGCTGAGTGGCCGCATGCCAAGCTCTTCTCCTAGCGCCAGGGCCTGACGGTAGCAGCCCTCGCTGCGCTCGTCCTCGGGCGCGGGGCCGCGGGAGGAAATTTCACCGAGGAGCCAGAGGACCGACGCCTCCAGACCGCGCTCGCCGCGCTCCCGAGTGAGCACCAGGGCGCGTTCGGCCTGCGCGAGCGCGTCCTCGCGTCGATCTGCTCGCATGAACGCTTCCCCCAGCCACACGCTGAGACGCGAATGGTAGAGGGCCAGGCCGCTGGAGTCCGCGTCCTTCTTCCCCTGTTCCAGCAACGAGAGCCCCTCGGCAACCCGCCCGGACAGCACGTAAGCGTAGCCCAAGAATCCCGAGGTCACCGGCGACAAGACTGGGACCGTCCAATCGCGGCAGAGGGCGTGAGCGCGTTCGAGGTGAAAGGTGACGTGGCTCAATTCCCCCTTGAGCGTGTAGAGCAGGGCGAGACCCCAGCACATGAGGATGAGGCTGTACGGATGACGTACCTCCTCCGCGATTCTGAGCCCCTCCTGCCCGTGGACCAATGCCTCCCCGAACTCGCCAAGCTCGGCGAGCGAGGACACGAGCAACCATCGGGCCATGACGGCGGGAAAGCCCGCCAGGCCGAAGCGCTCGCGAGTCAGATCGCCCTCGAGCGAACGTATCGCTTCGCCGAGAAAGCCCTTGGCATCCCGATAGTCGGTTGAGGCGAAGCACGCGGCCCCCGCATAGTAGTTCGCCACGGCGCGGACCGACGAATCCCCGAGGCTTTCGGCCACGGTCCCCGCGTGCTCGCCGAACTTCCGCGCCTCCGTCAAGTGGCCGGTCACCCACGAGTACTGGCTCATATAGATCGACAGCCAAGCAAGCCGCCGTGGATCACCGAGCGCTCCGGCCAGACGCTCGGCTTCTCGGAGAGTGGCGAGCATCGCCTCGGTCTCCCCGAGCGGGAAGAGCGAGCTCCGGAGGTCGAAGCGAAGATCGATGGCCAGCTCGAGGGTCTCGCGACTCTCGGGAAGATGCGTCAGGGCCGCCAACGCCTGCTCGAGGTACGCGACGGCCTCTCGGTTGGCTGAACGCGCGAGCGCTTTGGCCGCGGCCTGTCGGAGATAGCTCACCGCTTGTGCCCACACCTCGCCCCTGAACGCGTGGTGGGCGAGTCGTTCGATCTGCTCGGAGACACGGTCCGAATACAGCGTCTCGATTGTCTCGACGACCCTGGCGTGCAGTTCGCGCCGCCGATCCTGCAGGAGGCTTCCGTAGGCCACGTCGTGGGTGAGCGCATGTTTGAACGTGTACTCGAGGTCGGGGAAGAGGCTCGCCTCGTAGAGGAACTCGGCGCTCTGGAGATGGGTCAGCCCTCGGCGAAGCTCTTCTTCGGGTAGCTCCGCGATGCCTTGGAGCAGTGGGAATGGGATGTCTTTTCCAATGACCGCGGCCGACTGCAGCAGCCGTTTCTCGTCGAGAGGCAAGCGATCGATGCGGGAGGCGAGAATCGACTGGACGGTGGCCGGCACTTGAATCGCTTCAACCGGTTGAGCGAGCCGGTAGGCGCCGCGCGTCCCGGCCAGCGCCCGGGTCTCAACGAGGGTCCTCACGCTTTCCTCGAGGAAGAGCGGATTGCCTGCCGTCCTCGCGATCAGAAGCGTCTTGAGCGGCGCCAGGGCAGGATCGCTGCCCAAGAGATTTTCGAGCAGCTCGCCCGCACTTTCCGCGGGCAACGCATCGAGGCGGAGCTGCGAGTAGTAGGTCTTGGCGCCCCAGGAGTGCTGATACTCTGGACGATAGTTGACCAGCATCAGGAGACGCGCCGCCGGCAGACTCTCCACGAGGCTGTCGAGCAGCGCCTGTGTCTCGGTGTCGATCCAGTGGAGGTCTTCGAAGAGCACGACCAGGGGCTGGGCCTGCGCCTCCCGGAGGAGCAAGCGTTTGTTGGCGTCGAGCGTTCGGTGGCGTCGCTGGGCCGGGTCGAGGGCCTGCCATTGCGGATCGTCGACCGGCACTTCCAGGAGGCCGAGGAAGGCCGGCAAGAATGGCTTCAGCGATTCGTCGAGGGTGAACAGCTTGCCCGTGATCTTTTCCCGGAGTGCTCGAGGATCGTCCCGATCCTCGAGCTTGCAATACGCCTTCAGGAGGTCGATGACGGGCAGGTAGCTGATGGTCTTGCCGTGGGAGACGGCGTTGGCCTGGAGGACGAGCCAGCCCTGGACACGGTGGGAGTGCGTGAACTCGTAGAAGAGCCGAGATTTGCCCACCCCGGCCTCACCGACGAGCGCCACAATTTGTCCCTGACCGGCGCGCGCCAGCTCCTGCGCGCGGACGAGATGCGCGAGCTCGGGATCCCGTCCGACGAATCGCGTGAGGCCTCGAGCCGCCGCTGCCTGAAGCCGGGACCGTGCCGTGCCCGCTCCTGTCAGCTCATAGACTTCTATCGGCTCGGGCAGACCTTTGACCGGCACGTGTCCGAGGGAATGCACCTCCACGAAGCCCTCGGCCAGCTCGAACGTCGCGGGGCTCACAAGGATGCTGCCAGGATCGGACAGCTGCTCCATGCGGGCCGCGAGATGCGTGGTCTGGCCGATTGCCGTGTAGTCCATGTGCAGATCGCTGCCGATGGCGCGAACGACGACCTCGCCGGAATTGATTCCCACCCGAATTCTGACGGTCATGCCGTGGATGCGACGCGCCTCCTCGGTATAGCGCTTCACCGCCTCCTGCATCCTGAGGGCGGCGTAACACGCCCGCACCGCGTGATCCTCGCGGGCGAGCGGCGCGCCAAAGAGGGCCATGATGCCGTCGCCCATGACCTGGTTCACCGTGCCCTCGTAGCGGTGCACGGCTTCCATCATCCGTTCCAGCACGGGGTCGAGGATCTTGCGCGCCTCCTCCGGGTCGCGGTCGGCGAGGAGCTCCATCGATCCCTTCAGATCGGCGAAGAGGACGGTGACCTGCTTTCGCTCGCCTTCCAGCGCCGCCTTCGAGGTGAGGATTTTCTCGGCGAGGTGCTTGGGGGTGTATGACTCCGGAGCGGGCGAGCGAACGGGCGCGGCGGTGCCAGCGGCCACGGCCTGGCCGCACTGGAGGCAGAAGCGGGCGCCCCCGGGCAATTGTGTTCCGCACGAGCCGCAGGCCAGCTCGAGCCGCGCTCCGCAGCCCAGGCAGAATCTGGCGTGGGTCGGGTTGTCCTGCTCGCACCGGGGACACTTCATACCGAGGAGCCTCCAATCGGTGGCTGATCCGAAACGCGGTCCGTTCAGGGTCCGACCGCGTCAGAAGCCGCCCGAGCCTAACTGGAGATGCGCAAAGGGTCAAGGATCGTCGGACGGAAGGAATGCCTCGACCTGCGGGACAGTCCATGGGGCGCGGCACGATGGCCGCGTTTGGGCGTGCTAGGATGCTGCCCGGCGTGTCATCTTTCCAGGAGGAAGCCCATGACGACGAAGTCCATGGCCCGGCTCGCGGCGCTCCTCGCCTTCGGTGCGATGCTCGCGCTGCCCGTCGGCGCCCCCGCGCAGGAAATCATCCGCATCGGCTGCCCCACCAAGACCTACTTTCCGACCATCCTCGCCACCGTGGCGAAGGAGAAGGGACTCTTCGAGAAGGAAGGTCTTCGTCCGGAGATCACCATCTACCGCGGCGGCGGCGAGACCTTCGAGGCGATCGCCGCCAACTCGGCCGATCTGGGGCCGGTGGCGGTGCCCCTGGTGGCCACGTCGCGCAAGCGCGGCGTGCTCGTCAAGATCGTGGGTGGCAATGCCGACGAGTGGTCGGGCTGGATCCTCGGCGTCAAGGCGGCCTCGCCCATCAAAGCGGTCAAGGAGCTCGATGGCAAGAAGGTGGGCATCACTTCCGCCGGCTCGGGCACCGATACGTTGGCCCTGTGGGCGCAGAGTGAAGCCAAGGTGACCTTCCAGCGCGTGGGGGTGGGCGGGGGAGGCCTCGTGCCGAACCTGCTCAACGACAATCTGGCCGCCGCCGTCATCTACTCGCCCCTCAGCTACCAGGTCGTGTCGGAGGGCAAGGTGCGGGTGCTCCAGGACTTCGCCACCGCCATGCCGCCGAACCTGATCGGAGGCTGGGCGGCCACCGACAAGAACCTGAACGAGCGGCGTGCCTTCATCCTGAAGGGCTTGAACGCGCTCTATGGCGCCCTCGAGTACATGCGCAACAACCCCGACTATGCGATCAAGACCATCGCCACCAACAACGAGCTGCCGGTGGAGATCGCCAAGATGGAGTACGAGAAGACCTTCCTGCGCCTGTCGCGAGATGGCAAGATGACGCTGGCCTCGGTGGAGAAGGCCATGGAGCTGGCGGCGGCGAGCGGCGTGAAGGACATGGCGCCTGCCTCGGAAGTCTTCATGAACGTGCCGATCATTCCCACCAAGCCCTAGAGCCATGCGGCGGCACGAGCGCCTGATCGTCGCCGCCGCCGTCCTCGGCCTCTTCGCGCTCTGGGAGGTGCTGGCTCGTCTGGGCCGGATCGATCCGACCCTCGCGCCCGCACCCACCACCATCGTGGGCGCCCTCGCACGGCTGGCCGCGCGGTCGGAAGTGCGCGCGAGCCTCGCCGTCACCGGGTGGGAAGTCCTCGCGGCCTTCCTGATCGCCCTGCCCACGGGACTCCTCCTGGGCTTCCTCCTCGCCGAGGTGCCGGTGCTGGGCGCGCTCGTCCGTCCTCTCGTCAACTTTCTGTTCGGCGTGCCCAAGTCCATCTTCCTGCCCGTCTTCATCCTGGTCTTCGGGGTGAGCATTCCGCAGAAGATCGCCTTCGCCGTCTTCACCACCATCTTCGTGCTGATTTTGGGTGGCATCGCGGCCGTGCAGTCTGTCCCCCGCGAGCTCGTGCTGGTGAGCCGCGTCTATGGGGCGAGCCGCGCGCAGATCATCCGCGAAATCTATCTGCCCGCCATGGCGCCCATCCTTCTCGAGTCGGCCCGGCTCGGCATGGTGTTCAACATCACCGCGGTGCTCCTCTGCGAGATCTACGGCGCGCGCGACGGGATCGGCTACCGCATCGCCGCGTGGGGCGAGAACCTCCAGATGCCTCAGCTCTACGCGGCGCTGGTCATCGTGGCCGCGGCCGCGGTGGCCATCAACGAGGTGCTGCGTGCCATCGAGACGCGTCTCGGCGCCTGGAGACAGCGCGCGTGAGCCGTTCCCTGGTGGCCATCCGGGGCGTCTCGCAGCGCTTCGGCGTGGATGGAGCCACCGTGACCGCGCTCGACACGATCGACCTCGAGATCCCGGACGGCCAGTTCGTGGCGGTGGTGGGGCCGAGCGGCTGTGGCAAGTCGACCCTGCTCTCCCTCGTCGCGGGCCTACGCTTGCCCACGAGCGGCAGCGTGCGCTGCGACGGCGAGCCGATCACGGGGCCGATGCCGCGCAAGGTCGGCATGATCTTCCAGGAGGCGAACCTGCTCCCGTGGCTCTCGGCCATCGACAACGTAGCCTTTCCCCTCAAGCTCCGTCGCGTGGCGAAGCCGGAGCGCCTCGCCGCCGCCCGCCGCATGCTGGAGCTGACGGGTCTCGCCGGCTTCGAGAGCCGCCTCCCGCACGAGCTCTCCGGCGGGATGAAGCAGCGCGTGTCCATCGCCCGGGGGCTCGTGCAGAACCCTGCCGTGCTGCTGATGGACGAGCCCTTCGCCTCGCTCGACGAGCAGACGCGCATGGTGCTGGGCGACGAGCTTCTCCGCATCTGGTCCGAGACGAAGAAGACCGTGCTCTTTGTCACGCATAGCCTGAACGAGGCGGTGTACCTGGCCGATCGCGTGATCGTGCTGAGCGCGCGCCCCGGCCGCGTGGTGGACGACGTGGCCGTCGACCTGTCGCGTCCGCGCGACTTCGCCATGACGGGCAGCGAGCAGTTCGCCGTGCTCAAGGAGCGGATCTGGCAGCACATCAAGAGCGCGGAGCGCCCATGACCTGGCTGCGGCGGCACCTGCGGATGAGCCAGGCGGTATTCTACCTGGCCATCCTCGCCACCTGGGAGATCCTCCCACGCGCCGGCGTGATCCCCCGTCTTTTCGTGCCGCCACTGAGCGAGGCCCTGGGCGCTCTCGTGACCAACTATCGCGAGTATCTGAGCAGCCTTCCCACCACGTTCGGCGAGATCCTCGTGGCCTACGCGATCGTCTGTGGCGGCGGCATCCTCGTCGGACAGCTCGTGGGATCTTCGGTGGTGGCGCGGCGCATGCTGTTGCCCGTCCTGCGCAGCGCGATAGCGGTGCCCCTCGTCGTGCTCTATCCCGTGATGATGGTGTGGTTCGGTCTGGGCTCGCCGTCCAAGATCGCCTTCGCCTCCATCTACGCCTTCATCCCCACCATGCTGACGGCGATGGCGGGTGTGGCCGCCCTCAACCCCGCGCTCGGGGAGACGGCGCGCGCGTTCGGCGCCACCCGCGCTCAACAGATCCTCTACATCTCAGTGCCCGCGAGCCTGCCCTCCATGGTGGCGTCGCTCCGCCTGGGCGGAGCCCTCGTCATCGTGGGCGTGATCGTGGCCCAAATGCTAGGTGCCGCCGAGGGGCTCGGCTTCCTCATCACGCGCTACCGGACGCTTCTCAACAGCCCCGGCGTGTACGCGGGCATCGTCCTGGTGCTCCTGATCACCGGGATCCACGAGATCCTCCTGCGCCGCCTGGAACGGACGGTGGCGGCCTACCGACAAGGAGACTGACGCGATGGCCCTGCCCGTGCTCGCGACCACCGTGGTGGGCAGCTATCCGCAGCCCGACTGGCTCGTGGACCGGGCCATGTTGTCCAAGGGCGTGCCGCGCGTGCGCATGCGCGGCCTCTGGCGCGTGCCCGAGCCGTGGCTCGAGCAGGCACAGGACGACGCCACCATCGTGGCCATCCGCGACATGGAGCGCGCCGGGATCGACATCATCAGCGACGGAGAGATCCGCCGCGAGAGCTACTCGAACCACTTCGCCACGGCCCTGGAAGGCGTGGACGTGGCCCAACCCGCGGTGATCACCGACCGCTACGGCAACCAAACGAACGTGCCCCGGGTCACCGGCCGCGTGCGGCGCGCCCGGCCGGTCGAGCTGCGCGATCTGCAGTTCCTCCGCCGCCACACCGACCGTCCCGTCAAGATCACCTTGCCGGGTCCGTTCACCATGGCCCAGCAGGCGAAGAACGAGTTCTACCGCGACCGTGACGAGCTCGCCATGGACTTCGCCGTGGCCGTGAACGAGGAGGCGCGCGAGCTGCAGGCCGCGGGCGCGGATGTGATCCAGCTCGACGAGCCGTGGCTCCGCAACGATCCCGAGGGCGCCACGCGCTTCGCGGTGCCCGCCATCAACCGCGCGCTGGAAGGCCTCACGGTGCCGACCGCCCTCCACCTCTGCTTCGGTTATGCAGCGGTGGTGCGGCACCAGAAGCCCACGGGCTATGCATTCCTGCCGCAACTCGCCGCCACCACGGCGCAGCAAATCGAGGCGGCCCAGCCCAAGCTCGACCTGGGCGTGCTGGCCGAGCTCGCGGGCAAGACCATTATCCTCGGCGTGATCGATCTGGGCGATCCGGCGGTGGAGACGGCGAAGCAGGTGGCGGCGCGTATCGAGGCCGGGCTCGAGCGCGTGAAGCCGGAGCGGCTCATCCCGGCGCCCGACTGCGGCATGAAATACCTGCCGCGTGACACTGCGTTCGGTAAGCTTCGCGCACTGAATGAAGGCGCGCGGACCGTCCGCGCTCGCCTCGCATAGCCCTCGATCCCCCGCCGCGGAGGGGACAGGGTAGGGGAGGGTGGGGTGCGACGACCTGCCGTGGGAAGGTTCGAGCCCAAGCGATCAGAGTCTCACCGATCTCCGCGCGCTCGCGTGAGCGTCAGGCTTTCGTCGCTGGCGCTCGCGACGCTCCTCGTTGCCGGATGTGTGCGCGCAGCGAGCCGAGAATCCATGGACCAGGGTGAATGGCCGAGCTACGGAAACGATGCCGGCGGCACCCGCTACTCGCCGCTGGCGGAGATCGATCGCCACAACGTGACGAATCTTCGCATGGCGTGGACCTATCGTACCGGCGAGGTCGCGGGTGTCGCTCCGTACGCGCACACGGCATTCGAAGCGACACCGCTCATGGTGGATGGCACGCTGTTTTTCAGTACCCCGTATGACCGCGTGATCGCCCTCGATCCGGAGACTGGCAAAGAGCGATGGAGCTACGACCCGAAGGTGGATCGCGCGCGCCGGTTCGCCATCATCACCTCGCGCGGGGTGGCGACATGGCTCGATACGGACGCTCGAGAGGACCGCATGTGTCGTCGTCGCATCTTCGTCGCGACGATCGACGCGCGTCTCATCGCGCTCGACGCGGCAACGGGCACCGCGTGCACGGAGTTTGGCCAGGACGGAACGGTCGATCTGACCGCCGGCATCACGATAGGCGACGATTGCGCCTGCTATCAGATGACGTCGCCGCCCGCCGTGGTGGGCGGCCTCGTGGTTGTCGGCTCGTCGATCGGCGACAATCGCGCGGCCGATCTCGAGCGCGGCGTCGTCCGCGCGTACGACGCGAAGAGCGGCGCCCTGCGTTGGAGCTGGGACCCGATCCCGACACGGGACTCGGATCCCGCGCGGGCGACGTGGGCCGGCGACAGCTGGCGGCGCACGGGAGCCGCGAATGTCTGGTCGGTCATGTCCGTCGATACCGCCCGTGGGCTCGTCTTCCTTCCGACGGGCAGCCCGAGCCCCGACCACTACGGCGGGGAACGTCTCGGCGCGAACGCGTACGCGAACTCGGTCGTGGCCCTCCGGGCGGCGAGCGGCGCCGTCGTCTGGCATTTTCAGGTGGTCCATCACGACCTGTGGGATTACGACGTCCCGGCGCAGCCCGTCCTCGTGAACGTCATGCGCGACGGAACATCGGTGCCCGCGGTGGTCGTGGCGACGAAGATGGGGCATCTCTTCGTGCTCAATCGCGAGACTGGTGTGCCGCTCTTCCCCGTCGAGGAACGCCCGGTGCCGAAGAGTACCATCCCCGGCGAAGAAGCGTGGCCCACGCAGCCCTTTCCGAGTCATCCACGACCGCTCGTCCCGTCGCGGCTCACATCCGACGACGCGTGGGGGCTCAACGACGGCGAGCGGGAGGCGTGCCGCGCGCGCCTCGCGACGCTGCGCTCGGAGGGGATATTTACTCCTCCGAGCTTCGAAGGCACCGTCGTGTTTCCGGGATTCGGAGGCGGAGTGAACTGGGGCAGCGTCTCGTACGATCCCGTGCGCGGACTCGTCATCGCTCCGACGAACCGCGTGGCCTACCTCCTCGCGCTTGTCCCGCGAGAGCAATTTCAACGCGAGCGAGCGGCGCTGTTGCAGCCTCGGCGCGAGATTGCTGCACAGCGTGGCACGCCGTATGTCATGTACCGTGAGCCCCTCCTGTCTCCACTGGGGCTACCCTGCAACCCGCCGCCTTGGGGCGGCCTGACCGTTCTCGATCTCGCGACCGGTGACGTGCGCTGGGAAGTGCCGCTCGGGTTGAACCCGGAGCTTTCGACCGTCCCTCGGGCGCGAGAGTGGGGCTCCGTGAACTTCGGCGGCGCCCTCGTGACGGCGGGCGGTCTCGTGTTCATCGGGGCGGCACGTGACACGGTGCTGCGAGCGTTCGACGTCGACACCGGAAAGGTGGTCTGGAGCGCCGAGCTGCCCGCGGGGGCGCAGGCGACGCCGATGACGTACCGTGCGCGGAGCGGCAAACAGTTCGTCGTCATCGCGGCGGGCGGGCACAGCTCGCTGAGAACCAAGATGGGCGACTACGTCGTGGCGTTCGCCCTGGCTGAGTGACCCCGTGCTCTCTCAGCGACACAGCCAGACCGTGGGGTAGGGGGCGCGGGCGGAGACAGCTCTCACACCAGGTGCGTCGGGCGCAATCCAGCCACCTCGGACGGGAGGGGAAGACGCGCCGTCGGCGTCATTAACCTCTGGGACTGATCGGCTATGCTGCGGGCACTTCAGTTTGACGCAGATCGCGCAGCCAAGGAGGTCTCTATGGATGAGGTCTTTCCCGTCCTCGGCGGCATTGCGCTCGGGCTCGCAAGCTACACGGTACGGCCGTTGTGGCTCAGAGCGGCGGTGGTCGTGATCCTCGGAGCGGGCATCGGTGCGGTGGCAGCCTGGATCAGCGGCGAGCTAGCCGTCAGTCAACTCTATCTGCTCGTCGACGCCGTCCAAGTGATCGTGGCGGGCGTCCTCACTGGAGGCCTCGTCGAACTCTGGCTCCGTCGTCGCGCCCGCGCACTAGCGCGATAGGCGAAGTTCCCAGCCGCGCGCCCCGGCTCTCCCGCGTGAGTGGAGAGGGCCGAGGCGAGAGGCGAGGCGAGAGCTAGGGCACGGCCATCACCCACGCCCCCCGATTCCGGGTGGCGCAGATGAGCATGCGATCCTGCTTATGGAAGAGCAGATCGGCGGCCATCGCATTGGGAAGGCCGCTGGAGAAGGGCGTCCAGCTCGTGCCCATGGTCACCGTCTGATAGACGCCGACGTCGGCGGCGACCCACACCCGCTTGAAGTTCGCGGGATCGATCACCACGGCATTCATGGGGATAGAGGGCAGGCCCGCCGTCGAGCTGACCCAGGACGCGCCCTGGTTGTCTGAGCGATAGACCATGGGGCCGCCGATCTGCGAGATGGTCACCCATACCCGCAGCGGGTTGCTCGGATCCACCGCAATGCAGCTGATGAAACGTGGCGTGGGCGAGGTCAGCAGCGTCTTGCTCCACGTAGCGCCCGTCCAGCTCATCTTGACCACGCAACCCAGATTGGTGCCGACCAGGATCGTGTTGGCGTCGATCTGACGCATGGCCGACGCGGCCTCGTTGGAGGCGAGCCCGAGGGAGAAGGTCGTCCACGGCCCCGCGCCGGTCCTCGTGACCACCAGCGAATTTCCCCCGATGGCTACCGTCGACCCGGAGACCTCGACAGGCGGATAGAAGAACGACGGCACGCTGGGAGGGGAGACGTTCGTCCATGTGGTGCCCTTGTTGCTCGAGCGATCTAGCGACACGTTGTAGAAGGTGTGTTTCACGATGCTCGGATTGAGCTGATTGACCCCGCAATCGCCGCCGTCGCCGTCGGCGATGTGATCCCACACCGTGGAGCCTGTGAAGCGAATCGTGCCGTTGTCCTGGGTCCCCGCCATCAGCCACCTCCACGTCGTGGGGTCACTGGCGAGGTACTCGAGCTCCGTGATGCCCAGCCCCCTGTTCAGCGGCTTCCAGGTTCCGCCTCCGTCGGCCGAGCGGAAGATCCCGCCGTCGTTCCCCGCATAGATGATCTGCGAGTTGCCCGGAGAGAAGGTCAGGCAATGCTGGTCCGGGTGGATGCTGTTGGCGCCCTGGGTGGTGATGTCCTTCCAGCTCCAGGTCGAGCCGCTGAGCGTGCCGCGATAGCTGTCGATGGCCCCGAGATAGACTCGCGCCTTGTCGTCGGGCGGGGCGGCCACATACCAGTCGTACCAGGCCTGGTTCACACTCAATGGCGGCACCGAGGTGATCTTCGTCCAGGTCGTGCCTGATCGGCGCCACAGGTAAGCCGTCGATCCCTGGGCTCCGAACGTATAAGCGACGTCGGGGGCCACGGCCACCCGATCGACGGCGAGCCGGCTCCACGAGCCCGTTGGCGCCGTGGGGAGCGGGACGGCAGCGAACGAGTTGCCGGCATTAGTCGACACGAACAGTCCATCCGCGAAGGTCGCAAGCAGCTCGGTCGTACCTCCTTGCGGATGGATGCTGATGTCCCAACATGTCCCCGGGCGCTTCACGCTCCAGGACACCCCGCTGTTGGTCGATCGGAAGAACCCGTTGGTGGTT
>Ga0306923_10004941_pt1 | contig 12876 bp, 13 predicted proteins | sample sta12Can44000108_FD_203841 | JGI IMG/M metagenome (GOLD analysis project Ga0306923, IMG submission 203841) | Lab enrichment of tropical soil microbial communities from Luquillo Experimental Forest, Puerto Rico - statanox.12C.anox.44.000.108 (v2)... | ecosystem: Environmental > Terrestrial >... | reverse complement strand
GGGCGAAGCGTCGACGCGGACGATCACTTCCTCAGGCTTGGGCTCGGGCGTGGGGACGCTGACCAGCGAGATCTCGAGGGTGCCGTCCTTCTTGACGTTGGAACGAAGCTGAAGACCCGTGCTCGTGTTCGCCATGTGTCCTCTCCAGTGGCTGACGTGGAGCCGCACGATCGCCTGATGTCGAAGGGCAGAGAGAGGGTATCAGAGAACGTGGAGCTTCCGCAGATGCCCGCTCGGTCAGCCCTGAGCGAGCGAGAGGTCGGAACGATCCTCGTCTTCGCCGGCGTTGCGGAGCATGTCGAGAAGCCGCGGCCCTGCCGGCACCAGCACGCCCGTGGCGCCCGCCTCTTCGTACTCGCGGAGCGCAAGATTCCACTGCGCGCGGTCCTGCGGGCTCGGGAGCAGCGCCCAGAGCTCGCTCGCCGGCCCGGCGCCTCCATGGGACATCGCTTCCCGCATCGCCCGACAGGCGGCGGGCGAGCTGCACGCGAACACGAGCCCGGCGACGGAAGCGTCGGGCGACGCAGTTCCTGGGCCCTCCTTCGCCTCCACGACGACGGGCACCTGCCTCCTGTTCGCTCTCGTCAAGGACTCCCGCACATCAGGAAGGGACGGGCCGTCGACCCTCAAGACGAGGCGGCCGCGCGAGAGCCGATCGAGCGTCCGCACATCGCCTTCGAGGGAAGCGCCCTCGCGAGCGGCCGAGACAGGAGCGACGAGGCGTGCGCGGCCGGTGACGGAAGCGATGGCGGCGAGGACCAGCCACGGCTCGTGGCCGTCACCGTCGATCCACAGGGAGTCGGCCCCGGCCGCGTCCAGCGCCCGCGCATCGGCGAGGAAATCGCCGGCGTCCTCGAAGCTCGACGGAAGCAGCACGCCGATCTTCAGCATTGATCCGCCTCGGCCGGCGACGACGCCGGTGGCCTAGGCCTGCGCGGCAAACACTACCACCATTCTGAGCGCCAGCCCGCCCACCAGAACGAGGACGGCGGCGAGCACGCTGAAGGCCGGACGTCCCATCGAGGAGCGGAGCTGGAGGAGGAGGGGAAGCAGGGTGCCGGCGAGGACGATCAGCCAGAGGATGAGATAGCGGCCGAGGAGAAACTTGCCGCCCATGGCTCCCAGCGTCACGAACAGGGCGACGATGAGGATCAGCTCGAGTACGATGAAGACCCGATCGGCGCGGACGAGCTTCACCTCCGTGTCGCTCGCCTCGGGCCCCATGCGACTCAGCAGGACGATACTCGCCACGGCCACGCTCAGGCCGGAGGCGAGGAAGAGCCCGCCCAGCGTCCACGTGTCGCTCCAGATGGGCTGGTTGCTTACGCTCAGGAGCACGCCGGTATACCCAGTGATGAAGAGCCCGAACAGCGAGCCCACCACCATGAAGAGGCGGCCGAAGGCGCCGCTCAAGAATCCTCTGATTCGCTGCGCGGAGGGATGACGCACCCAGCCGCGCAGGGTGGCCGCCTCCACGAACGACACGGCGGCGAAGATGCCGAAGATGAGGAGTATCCACGCGCCCACGGACATGGGCGACCAGTACTTGAAGTTGAGCCCGAAGGTGCGGCTATTGATCAGCATGTGCCAGAAGCGCACGGGGTGGCCGAGGTCGAGAGTGAGGAGGATGGGGCAGATGACCATGGTGGGGAAGCTGATGAGGAAGGCGATGCGCGCAGCCCCCTCGTCGCGCGCGCTGCCGAAAAGGCGGAGGAGGGTGCCGATCACGTAGGCGCCCCCCGCGATGCCGCCGAAGAAGAAATACCAGACGATGTACCACTCCCACTGAGGCGGAGCGACGAAGTGCTGAGGCATGGCCCTACTCCTTCCCGCCGCGATCGCGGAAGGCGATGACGGCACCCACCAGGCCGATGACCGCCGTGACCGCGGCGCCCAAATATCCGCGGAAGTTGTTGCGGCGCGGCAGCACGGCGTTGTCGGCGTTGGGCAGCCCGTAGGCTTCGGGCTTGTCCATGAGGAGGAAGAGGGCGTGCAGGCCGCCGTACTCTTTGTCGCCGTAGAGCCGCGCCTGCGACACGCCCTGAGCCTGGAGCTGGGCCACCCGCGAGGCGGCCACCTCCCGCATCTGGTTCAACTCGCCGAACTTGATCGACTCGGTCGGGCAGGCCTTGGCGCAGGCAGGGATCAGGTTCTGCTGCAGGCGCGAGTAGCAGAACGTGCACTTCTGGGCGAGGCCCGTCTTCTCGTTGAAGCCGATGACGTGATAGGGACAGGCCGCGATGCAGTCGCGGCAGCCGTTGCACACCTCCGGCTGGATGTACACGGTGTCGAACTCCGTCCGGATGATGGCGTTGGTCGGGCACACCTCCATGCAGCTCGCCATCGCGCAGTGCTTGCAGACGTCGCTCATCATGTTCCACGCCACGCCGCCCTTCGGCGTGGTGAATTCGTGGAACTGCACGTGGCGCCAGTTCTGGTCGTCGAGCTGGCCCGTGTTGTCGAAGCTGTCGCGGAACTGCGGGGCGTGGCCCGGGAGCTCGTTCCATTCCTTGCAGGCGACCTCGCAGGCCTTGCAGCCGATGCAGAGGGTGGTATCCGTGAAGAACCCAACCGTTCGCGCCATCGCGAGTCTCCTATCCGATCCCCATGAGATTGGGCACGATCTTGGTGAAGCCGCGCTCCTGAGCGTGGAGCTCGAAGGGCAGCGCTGCGAGCTCGTCCACCACCGGCACGGCTTCCGCATCCTTCCGGAGATCCACCGTGACCAGATAGCGGTGGCAGCTCTCGCAGCCGTCCACCCGCAACTGGGGGAAGCGCTCGGTGTCCGCGTAGATGACCAGCTTGTCCGTGGATGCTTCGCGGCACGCCGGGCAGGTCATGCGCTCGAAGACCCAGCTCAGCGCGCAGCGGGAACAGAGGAGACAGCGAGGTCCGGTGGTCAACGCGTCGCCGCTGTCCGTGAAGTAGGCGAGCTGGGGCCTCCCGCCGCATTGCGGGCACGGGGAGGCGGTGTCGATCTCCCGCCCCGTGGCGCCGATGTCGGCGCCGCGCGCCTCGAGCACCGGACCGGCCGCGGCCCGGGCGAGGAAGGTCTCCACGGGTGACTGCCGGTCGCCGGCGAGCCACGCGCGAATCAGGCCAACCAGGTCTCCCGCCTCGATTCGTTGCGCGCTCGCGGCCCGAAGGGCGTCCGGTCCTTCCGCCACCGTCACCGCGACGATCTTGGGAAGCACGCGCTCGGCGACGTGGGCGGCCAGTCCTCGGGGATCGAGGGAGCTCTCCAGCGCCTCCAGGCACGCGGCTTCCTGCGGATCGAGGAGCGCCGCATAGAAGGTGAGTATCTGCTCGGCGAAGGGGTAGCGGTCGGCGAGCTGGCGGGCCCGGCGCCGCCGCCGGGCCCAGCCTTCCCGCACCTGCTCCGCCGTGATCGTCTGTGCCATCAGACCTTCTCGATGTTCACCAGGAACGACTTGAACTCCGGCGTGCGCGAGTTGGCGTCGCCTACGAACGGCGTCAGCGCGTTCGCCAGCCAGTTCGCCCCCTTCGTCGGGTCCCGGTCCGCGGCAATGCCCACGAAGCCCCAGTGGATCGGAATCCCGATGTGGTAGACCTTCTTGCCGCCGACTTCCAGCCCACCGAGGCGCTTCGTGACGATGGCCGCGACCTCCAGCTTGCCCCGCTTGGACGACACCCGGACTCGGTCACCGCTCTTGATACCTTTCTCACGGGCGAGCTCTTCGGGAACTTCCACGAACGGATAGGGCTGGAGCTGGGTGAGATGCGGCACGTGCTGGGTCACGTAGTGCTCGTGCTCGGTCAGGCGATAGCTCGTCGCGATGTACGGGTAGTCCGTCGCGGTACCGAACCGATTCTCGCGTCCCGCCGCCTTGTCGTACAGAAACGCCACCGGCGATTCCGATTGATTCGGGTGGAGCGGGTTCGGAATCGGCGACTCCATCGGCTCGTAGTGCTCCGGGAACGGCCCATCGAGCATCGAGGCCGAGAACAGGCGGCCGACTCCCTCGCTGTTCATGATGAACGGCCCCCACGCCTTCGGGCTGCGAGGCTCCATCGTCGCTGGATAATCCGGCACGTCTCCCGTCCACTTCTTCTGCTCCGCGTCCCAGACGATGCCAGGGCGCGTTGGATCCCAGGGCTTGCCGTCGAGGTCGGCGGAGGCCCGGTTGTACATCACCCGTCGGTTCAGCGGCCAGCTCCAGGCCCAGCCCGGGTAGAAGCCCATGCCGGTCGGGTCGTTCTTTGCCGGATCCTGGATCCCCGCCCGCCGCTTGGCCAGATTCCCGGCCTCCGGGTACGAGCCGGTGTAGATCCAGTCGCCGACGGTCGTGGTGCCGTCGTCCTTCAGCTTGCCGAAGGTATCGAGCCGCTTCCCCGTGGTCAGGTCGTAGCCGTTGATCTCCTTCGCAATCTCTTCCAGCTCGGGCTTCAGAGGATTCTTGTAGTTCATCGTCAGTGCCATCAACGAATCGGGGAACTTGCCGCCCTGCTGCTGGTAGAGCTTCTTCACCCGCTGGAACACCTCTGCCATCACCCAGTGGTCGTGACGGGCCTCGCCCTCGGGCGGGATCACCTGCTCCTTCCACTGCGACCACCGCCCGCTGTTCACGAAGGAGCCGTCCTTCTCGATCCAGTGGGTGGTGGGCACCATGAAGACCTCGGTCTGGATGCTCTTCGGATCGGCACCCGGTCGCCGCCAGAACTCGGAGCTGGTGGTCGGCAGGGCATCCATGACCACCAACCACTTGAGGTTGGCGAGCGCCTGTATCACCTGGTTCGAGTCGGGCCCTATGCTGGTGGCGGTCATGCCCGAGAGGATGACGCCCTGCATCTTCTTCTTGAGGGCCTGGTCGTAGATGGTGATCCACGAGGAGTTGGTGGCCGGCTTGGGCACGAAGTCGAACGCGAAGTTGTTCTCCGGCTTCGCCGCGTCGCCGTACCAGTTCTTGAGCAGGCTCACCATGAAGTTGCGGTAGTTCGTGCCGAAGAAGTTCCACGAGTTGGCGTCGAACTTCTTCGGCGCGCTCTGCGCGACATAGTCGTCCAGGTTCTTCTGGCCGGGAGCGGGGATGCGCAGATAACCGGGCAGGATCTCCCAGGAGATGGCGTGATCGGTGTTGCCCTGGATGTTGGCGTGCCCGCGCTCGGCATTCATGCCGCCGCCCGGCCGCCCCATGTTGCCCAGGAGCAGCTGGAGCAAAGCGGCGCTGCGGATCAGCTGGCCACCGGTCGTGTGCTGAGTCAGACCGACCGCGTAGACCATCGTCATGACCTTGTCGGGACGGCCGCACTCTCCGACGATCTTGGCGATCTCGAGGAACTGCTCGGTCGGGATGCCGGTGACCGCGGTGACCATCTCGGGGGTGTAGCGCGCGTAGTGCTTGCGTAGGAGCTGGAACACCGAGCGGGGATGCTCGAGCTGCATGTCGCGCTTGGCGATGGCGATGCCCGCGCCGGGGCGCGCCTCGCCCTTGGCCACCGCGGCCGCCTGCGCCTTCTCGAGGGTGGCGGTAGCGGCCGCGTCCGCCTCGTACGCCCACATGGACACGTCGTAGGCGCGCTTCTGGGCGTCGTAGCCCGCGAACAGGCCCTCATGGAAATCGTAGCCATCCTTCACGAGGAAGGAGGCGTTGGTGTAGTTACGGACATATTCGTGATGGATGAGGTTCTTCTCCAGCACGTAGTTGATGAGCCCGCCGAAGAAGGCCACGTCCGTGCCGGTCCGGATCCGAGCGTGGATGTCGCTGACCGCCGAGGTCCGAGTGAACCGAGGATCGACGTGGATGATCTTGGCCCCGCCTCCCGACCCGATGCCGCGCTTGGGGTCGAGCTTCGCCTTCATGAACCACTGGAAGCCAACCGGATGCGCCTCGGCCGGGTTGGCCCCATTGATCAGGATGACGTCGGCGTGCTTGATGTCGCGCCAGTGGTTCGTCATTGCGCCCCGTCCGAATGTGGCCGCCAGACTGACGACCGTGGGGCCGTGTCAGACTCGGGCCTGCTGTTCTATGAATACCGTCCCGAGGCCACGCATGACCTTGGTGGCGAAGTAGCCTTCCTCGCTGCTGAACGCCGCGCCGCCCGCGAAGGCGATGCCTTCGCACCGGTTCACCGTATTGCCGTTGGCGTCCTGCGCGACGAACGTGGCGTCGCGGGACTCCTTGATCCGATGGGCCAGGCGGTCGAGCATCTCGTCCCAGGTGATCTCCTGCCATCGATCGCTCCCCGGCGCTCGATAGAGCGGCTTCTCCACTCGGCGACTGCTCACCGCGAGCTGCATGGCGGTCGCGCCCTTGGGGCATAGCCGGCCCTCGTTCACCGGGCTGTCGGGATCGCCCTCGATTTGCAAGAGCTGCGTCTGGCCCTTTTCGTTCTGCTTCGTGTAGGCCACGAGGGAGCAGCCCACGGCGCAGTAAGGGCAGAGCGAATGCACTTCCTTGGCGCCGGCGATGCGCAGCTCACGCCTGAGCTCGACGGCCCGGGCCACGTCGAAGCCGAGCGACGTGACGCCGGCCGCGCCCACTCCGGCCGCGCCGACCTTGAAGAAATCACGGCGGGTCAATTGCGGCATGACTAGACCCTCCTCGGGGAATGATCGGGACTCTCCGCAGCGTCCGAAACGATTCGATGCGCTCCTGCGTAGACGTTGAAGCCGCCCTCGCGAAGAAACCCCACGAGGGTCATGTCGGAGGCGAGGGCCATTTGCACGGCCATGCTCGAGGGCGCGGACACCGCGGCCACGACGGGGAGGCGCGCCTTGAGCGCCTTCTGCATGATCTCGAAGCTCGCCCGGCCGCTCACCATGAGGGTGTAGCGATCGAGCGGCATCCGGTGGGCGAGGACCATGTGGCCGACCACCTTGTCTACCGCATTGTGGCGACCGATGTCCTCGCGGAGGACGACGAGACGCCCCTCGGAGTCGAAGAGACCCGCCGCGTGGAGCCCGCCTGTCTTACCGAAGATCGGCTGCGCCTCGTTCATGGCGCGGGCGATTCGACCGAATAGACTCGCTGGCGCCATGAGATCGGAGGTGACGGGCGGCAACGATTGGCCGATCGCATCGATGGTGCTCTTGCCGCACACGCCGCAGGACGAGGCAGCGATGAAGTTGCGGCGCAGGAGCTTCCGCGCCGCCGTCACGTCGCCGCGGAGGAGAACGTTGATGACGTTGCCCGAGTCACGCTCGCCCTCCGGGCCCCGGTAGCGCGCCACCACGTCGAGATCGTCGGCGCTCGCGATGGCGCCCTCCGAAAAGAGAAGCCCGGCCACGAGCTCCTCGTCGTCGCCGGGCGTGCGCATCGTCACAGCTAGGCTCATGCCCGCGAGCCGGATCTCCAGGGGCTCCTCAACTGCGATCTGGTCTTCTCGGTGGGAGGTTTCGGCGCCGCGGACCTTCAGGATGGGATGGGGAACGCTGGAGGCGCTCGTGCTGATATCGAGCTTCAGATCGAGACCCATACGCCCTCCACGCCGTTGCTGGAGTCAGGCCTCAACTTCATCTCTAGCGCCTCGCGTCAGACGATTTGGACGTATATCTATGCTTCTTGGCCCACCGTGTCAAGAAATTCGTGCTTCCGGGACGGCACGGGCCGCGCCGGATGGACGTGACGAATCGTAAAGCAGAGCAAAACGAATGCCTCTCTGCTTTCGTCCAAGCAGGGCGCGTACTCTCGCTCGTGGGCATGACGTAACGGCTCCGTGAGCCACGTGAGACAGGCTCGAATGACCGGGGAGTTTCTTACCTAGGGGTAAGGACTGACTACCGGGTCACGTGACGTGTCAAGGAAACAGTTACCGAAATTGCGCATGTTTAACGCCAGTTCACTTACAAATGACATTCACTTACACAGAAGGAAATGTTCACCTTGGATCAGGACCGGTCCTGAGGAGCTTCGACGGAGCCTGTAACCAGACGTAGGACTCCTGAGTTCCGCCGGCGAGCAGGTAATCGCCATCCGTCTTGCGCCACCTCTCGGCAAGGGGTAAGAGTGGTGCTCGTGCCCTACACGCCTGCCAAGACGCCCTGGCTCCGACTCCTGGACGTGCTCGCCATCCTCAGCCTTCCGCTGGTGGGCGTGAACATCTACCTCGTCCACATCAATCAGGCCTTGCAGCGTGAAGTGAGCGACCGCCAGCAGTTCATCGCGCAGAGCGTGCAGATCCAGCAGGTGACGCGGGATCTCGCGAGCCTCCTCGCCAACCTCGCCGTGAAGAACAACGACGAGCAGATCCGGCAGCTCCTCACCTCGCATGGCGTCACCTTCTCGGTGACGCCCTCCTCGAATCAGCCGTCAGGGCAGGAACACAAGCCGTGAGCCTGGACGCATCGCCAGAAGCGCCGGTCGACGTCGCGCCGACCCGGGCCAGCCTCGCCCTGACCTTCGTGGTCCTCTCGTGGTTCATCTGGGTCGCCTTCCAGACCACGCAGCTCACACGCGATCGGTACCGGCTGAACCAGCTGAAGGCGGGCCAGGATGCGCCGTTGCAGGAAGCCGGCAAGATCAGGGCGCAGCTGGAGGGCATCGCCGGTGACACGGCCAAGCTCGCCGCACAAGGACATGCAGGAGCGCAGGCGGTCATGGCGGAACTTCAGAAGCGCGGGATCAGGATCGACGTGCCCAAGGCCCCGCCCCCCGCCAACAAGTAGGGTCCTCCCGGCGCCGCCGTCTAGCGCTGGAAAATGTCCTCGGGAAGGAGCGCCGACACCACGTAGTTCGGCACGTCGACCACGTTGCTGATCCGAAGGTCGACCGCCACGCTGCAGATGATGTAGGCCTGCTCCCGCGTGTATCCGCGCTCCTCGAGGAGGCCCATCATGTTCAGCAGCGCGTTCCGACACGCGAGGTTGAGATTCTCCCCGTGGTTCACGCCCTGGTCGTCGACGGGCATCCCCATGGTGGCGACGAAGCGCTGGGGGGCGGCGAAGCGCGGGTCGACGAAGTAATCGGAGCGCTGGAAGCGAGGCCAGCGAATGCCCCGCCGCTCTGCCTCGCCGCGATGCACCCGGAAGCGCGTGACACACGTAGCGGCCATCTCGATCGCCGTCACGCACACCTCGCCGTCGCCCTGGGCGAAGTGGCCGTCTCCCGTGGAGAACAGCGCGCCCTCGACGGCCACAGGGAGGAGGAGGCGGGAGCCCTTGCTGAGCTGCTTCACGTCGAAGTTCCCGCCATTCTCGCGCGGGGGCAGGGTGCGCAGGCCCTGGCTGGCCGCCACTCCGGTGGCGGGCACCGCGCCCGCGGTGTCTGGCGGGAAGATCATCCCGCCGCGCGCGCCCAGCTCCGCCTCGCGGCGGGACCATGCCTCGACCTGGGCGCGCGAGGGCGCCACTCCCGATACGCCCATGAAGGACGCGTCAGGGATGCGGACGTGGGGAAGCTGGCGCGACGTTGCCCATCCGCTCGCGATATCCCAGTGGACGAGAAACGGCGTGGTCATCACGTCACGCAGAAAGCCCAGGCCCGGCAAGATGGCCGTGAAGGCCCAGCGCTGCGGCACGATGTCGACGAACTCCACTTCGAGGAGATCGCCGGGACGCGCGCCCTTGATCAACACCGGCCCCGTGAGTGGATGGACGGCGCCCGTCTGGATCGACGAGAAGTCGGCGATGGTGGACGAGGGCGTCAGGTACGCGTCGAGGGCGTCACGCGTCTCCAGGGCAACCTCCTCGCCCTCCTCCACCTCGATCACGGGCGGGATGTCCGGATGCCAGCGGTTGTGACCGATGCGTGGCTCATCCGCGAGACGACGCGTGCGATCGATCGAGACGGTCTTCATGGAGGGCTCCTTTGGTCCGAGGAAGCGGAGCGGCTCGAGCGAAGCGACGACGGCGCGATACTGCGGCACGGGTCCGGCACTGTCAAGCCGAGGGCTGCCGTTGAGCCGATTGATCTTCGCCGCCCGCTTCTGGCAGGATTACGTTCGATGCCGCACGTGTTCGCGCCCGCCCGACGCTGGGCGGTGTGGATGGTCGCCAGCTCCCTGATCCTGACCGGGTGCAGCCTCCCGTACATCCCGGGGGTAACCTTGCCGCCCCCGTCGGCCGGCGTCGATCTCCGGGACGCCAACGGTCGCATCGTGGGCAGCGGGGTGTTCCTGCAGCAGGACGACGGTGTGCGTGTGCTCCTCGATGTGAAGAATCTGCCCCCGGGGATCAAGGCGGTCCACATTCACGAGGTCGGCCGCTGCGAGGCGCCTAGCTTCACCTCGGCGGGCGGTCACTTCAACCCCACCAACGCTCAACACGGCTTCGACAATCCCCGCGGGCCGCACGCGGGCGATCTTCCCAACATCACCGTGGACGCGGACGGCCAGGGCCACCTCGAGTACACCGACCCGCTCGTCAATCTCAGGACGGGACCGGCCTCGCTGCTCGAAGGTCGGGGGGCTGCCCTCGTCCTCCATGAGAAAGAAGACGACAATCGCACGGATCCCGCCGGCGACAGCGGCGCCCGGATCGCTTGTGGAGTCGTGACGCGCGCGGGTTAGGCCGGAGACCGCTGGCTCACCGGCGGCGACAAAACGAGCGCCGCCGGTGAGCCGGCTTCGCGGCTACTTGGGCTGCGGGACGATCCGGAGGTACGGCTTGGGAGCCTTCCAGCCGCCCGGGTAGGACTGCTTCGCCTCCGCGTCGGAGACGGCGGGCACGATGATCACGTCCTGCCCCTGCTTCCAGTTTACGGGGGTCGCGACCCTGTGCTTGGACGTGAGCTGGCAGGAATCCAGGAGGCGCAGCACCTCGTCGAAGTTGCGGCCCGTGCTCATGGGGTAGGTCAGCATGGCCTTGACCTTCTTGTCGGGGCCGATCACGAAGACGGAGCGGACGGTGGCGTTGTCGGCCGCCGTGCGCCCCTGCGCGGTGCTGCCGGCATCCTCCGGCAGCATGTCGTAGGCCTTGGCCACCTTGAGCTCGGGGTCGCCAATCAGCGGATAAGTGACGGCGTGGCCCTGCGTCTCCTGGATGTCCTTCGACCACTTCTCGTGATCGGGGACGGAGTCGACGCTGATTCCGATGATCTTACAGTTGCGCTTGTCGAACTCGGGCTTCAATCCCGCCATGTAGCCGAGCTCGGTGGTGCACACCGGAGTGAAGTTCTTCGGATGCGAGAACAGGATGGCCCAGCCACTGCCGATCCAGTCGTGGAAGTTGATCTTGCCCTGGGTGGTATCCGCGGTGAAATTCGGAGCCTCACTATTGATCCGCAACGACATACCCTCACCTCCGTATCGTGAAGACGCACGTGGTCAAAGGCACTGCAGGGTGCTGACGCCTCCCATAGGCGCCAGGCCGTCTCGCCACGATCACGACAGCTCATCCTCCATCGACGGTGGACAGGGCCGGCCGCCCCGGCGGAGCCACCATCAGGTCCGATACCAGTTCCTTGCCCTTGGTCTCGGGACCCAGCAGCAACGCCAAGACGAAGCTGATGGCGCCCACCACGGTGCCCACCAGCATGGGGATGCCGAACCCCAGCTTGTAGTTGATGGCGAAGTACGTGAGCACCGGGGCAACCAGGCCGCCGAAGATCGCGCCTTGATGATAGCAGAAGGCGCTCGCCGCTGCCCGGACCTCGGTGGGGAAGCGCTCCGAGAGGTAGCTCGGATTCTGCCCGTAGAGCGCGTCGCCGAACAGGCCCTGAAGAATGAAGCCGACCACGATGAGGGTCAGATTGTCCGTGAGCAGGTAGAGAGGCGCCACGAACACCGTGATGATGCCGGGAATGATCATGGACCAGCGCCGCCCGATGTGATCGGCCGTCCAGCCCCAGAAGCCGCTGGCCAGGAAGGCAAGGAAGTTGGCCACAGCGATCGGCGTGGCGACCTCGGCCGGGCTGAAGTTGAGATCCTTCTGCAGGCGGGTGGCGAAAAGGGACCAGATCGAGTAGTAGATGACGAAGGCGCTCGTCATCCACCAGCACGCGTTCAGCGTGTTGCCGATGATGCCGGGCTTGAAGATTTGGAAAAGCGGGGTGCGCACCTCACGCTGGTGCTCCCGCTGCAGCCGCCGGTTCTCGACCCACACCGCCGGCTCCTTGACGAAGTAGCGCACGAAGACCACGGCGAGAGCGGGAAGGATCCCGATCCAGAGCATTCCGCGCCAGCCCAGGTGCTGGTAGAAGAGGCCGTACACCGCGCTCGAGAGGAGGAAGCCCAAGCTCCACGATCCCTGCAGGATGCCGCTCATGATACCTCGCGAGCGCGCGGGCCAGGACTCCATGGCGAGGGCAGCGCCGGCCGGCCACTCCGCTCCCATGCCGATGCCGAGGAGGGCCCGGAAGATGAAGAGGAACATGAAGGTGGGGGAGAAGCCGGCGATGAAGTTGCAGATCGAATACCAGAGGATCGAGATCATCAAGGGTGTCTTGCGCCCCACGCGATCGGCAAGCCATCCCGAGGCGCACGCGCCCACCAGCCGCATCCAGAGCGTGATGGTGAGCACGAACGTCACTTCAGTCAGAGGAACGCCGAACTCCTTGCCGATCGGCACCATGATGAGCAGGAACACGGTGAAGTCGAACGCGTCGAGCGTCCAGCCTAACCAGGCCGCCCACCAGGCCATCCACTGATCCTTGGTCGGCTCCTTCCACCATCGGACATGTGTCGCGGCCCCAGCTGTCGTCGTGGTCATGGGTCCCTCCGTCGGTGTGGGAATAGGAGAACACGGAGCAGAGGCGGCGAGGGCGGGGCTCGGCCCTCGGCGTCGACGACGCGGGGGCAAGACGATGCGGGGTCGCGAGACGCTCCGAACCGAGGCATCGGCCCCTCCACCTTCTGGGCAGCCCAGGACGTGAGCCTTGGAACGTTCTCCGCGGAAATCGGGGCGAATGTAGTCCTGCCGCCGAAGGTCGTCAAGCGGCGAAGCCATGGGACCGCGCGACGGGAATCTAGGAGCGGGAG
>Ga0306923_10004940_pt1 | contig 12876 bp, 11 predicted proteins | sample sta12Can44000108_FD_203841 | JGI IMG/M metagenome (GOLD analysis project Ga0306923, IMG submission 203841) | Lab enrichment of tropical soil microbial communities from Luquillo Experimental Forest, Puerto Rico - statanox.12C.anox.44.000.108 (v2)... | ecosystem: Environmental > Terrestrial >... | reverse complement strand
CGGAGCCGCGCCGGCCGTCGGAGCGCTCGATCCCGGGTTCCCTACCTAAGTAGGTGGGCGCCATATGTCCGAGCCCACGAGCCCGGTCAGGGACAGCTCCCTTAAGGATCGATAAGGCCCCGGGGATTATGGGCTCCTAACGCGTCGTGCAGCCCCGCGCAATTAATGTAATGCGCAACCGCGCATCAAGCCAAGCCTCGCAACAAGGCCTTGCAACAAGGCCTTGCAACAACGTTTGCAACGAGCCTCGCAATAACGATCGCAGCAAGGCGCAGCGCAGCCAAGCGACGAAACTAGCCGAGCGCGACACCGCTATTTGCGATCGTCGCATTAAGCGCTTTGGTTATGTTTTCGACCCGCTCGGCGGCTTTGCTGAGCGCGGATGCAATCGCCGCCTGCGCCGTTTTGTTGCGATCGGAAATCGCGACTTGGGCGTTTTGCAGAGCCGCGAGCTCTTCTTCGAGTCGTCTGATGCGCAACCCGGCCTCGGAAAGTTCGTCGGCGACGGTAATTGCCGCCATCACCGTCAACCGCGTGTCGCCTATCTCACCGAATTTGGTCCGCAAATTATTGATGCGATTATCGAGCTCGCGCGCGAGATTCATCAAATGGCCTTCTTGGCCATCCTCGCAGGACATCCGGAATTGTCGGCCATTGAGCGTTACGCTGACTTGGGACATTCGCTTTAAAAGATTTCCTCTCGCCCATCGCCTGGGCCGTTTGTTGAATTCAGTGTTCTTCCAGCCGCGCTTTGCCGGTCCTTTATTCGCCGCGGCTAGTTGCCGAACTCCAGAACGCCGCGGATGGTTTCGATTGCCTGGTCGATTCGCTGGGCGACTTCGCGATTGGCCGCTTCCAACGCGCGAGCGCGAGCAGTCGCTTCATCAAGTTGGCTGGCAAGCCGGGCGCGGTCGCTGCCCAAAACGTGAACCTGCTCCGCCAGCTTGCCATCGGCGCGATCGGCCTCGCGCCGCCGCTCGGTTGCGGCCTCGAGCGCTTCGAGCGCCTGCGACAGCCGCCGCGTCGCGGCTTCGATCGGGTCGGTGTCGCTCATATGGCCTTCCGCCGGCCAAAAACGCCGCCGCACGTCCTATGAAAAGCGTGCGACCGCAACTATTTATGACGAGAAGCTTACGTCGTCTCGCGGGGAAACGTCAACGCTGCGGCGTTCGCCCTGTGTATGACGGCGCTAACGCGCCCGGCTGGAATTGACTTGGATGGTTCGCATGTTATCAGTCCGCCGCCTGTTCCCACGACAGCGGCACCGCGAATCGCGCCGCGATGACAGGTTCCCGGCGCAGGCGCCATCGCGGGTCCCATTGCAGGCGTCATGACCAAGCCGGACCGTCTTTCCTCGGCGAGTGCAATCGCCCAAACGTCTGCTTTTTCCGCTGCCGCTCATCCGAACGCGAAACCGGTCGCGCGCGCCGAGCATGACCGCATGGCCAATGCCATCCGGGCTTTGGCGATGGATGCCGTGGAACAGGCCAAGTCCGGCCATCCCGGCCTGCCGATGGGTGCGGCCGATATCGCCACCGTCCTGTTCACCCGGTTTCTGAAGTTCGACCCGGCCGATCCGGCCTGGCCCGACCGCGATCGCTTCGTGCTTTCCGCCGGCCATGGATCGATGCTGCTTTACGCACTCCTTTATCTCCTCGGCTACGAGGCCATGACGATCGAGGAGATCAAACGCTTTCGTCAGCTCGGCTCGATTACGCCCGGCCATCCCGAGCACGGCCACACGCCCGGGGTCGAGACCACCACTGGCCCGCTTGGCCAAGGACTCGCCAATGCCGTGGGCATGGCGATCGCGGAACGCCATCTCGCCGCGGTTTTCGGCGCCGATCTCGTCGATCACGCTACCTATGTGCTCGCGTCCGACGGCGATCTCATGGAGGGGCTGAGCCAGGAAGCGATCGCGCTCGCCGGCCATCTGCAGCTGAACAAGCTCACCGTGCTCTACGACGACAACGGCATTTCGATCGATGGCGCCACCGCGCTCGCGGACTCGGTCGATCAGGTCAAGCGTTTCGAATCGGCGGGCTGGGCGGCGACGCGGATCGATGGCCAGGATCCTGCGGCGATTGCGCGCGCAATCGAAGCGGCGCGGCACTCCGACCGGCCGTCGCTGATCGCCTGCCGCACCACGATCGGCTTTGGCGCGCCGACCAAAGGCGGCACCGAAAAAAGCCACGGCTCGCCGCTCGGCGCCGAGGAGATCGCGGCGGCGCGGCAGCGGCTCGGCTGGACCGCGCCGGCTTTCGAAATTCCGGCCGACATCCGCGGGCAATGGCGAGCCGCGGGCGAACGCAACCGGCCGGCCCGGCTCGCCTGGGAACAGCGCCTGGCCGCGCTTGAACCGGGCCAACGCGCCGAATTTTTCCGTCGCATGCGCGGCGACGTTGCCGAACGGCTCGCGCCGGCCGTAAGCAAGATGAAACAGATGCTGGCGCAAGCGCCCAAGGACATCGCAACCCGCGCGGCTTCCGAATTCACGCTCGACGCGCTTACCGCGGCGCTGCCGGAAATGATCGGCGGCTCCGCCGACCTGACCGGCTCGAACAACACCCGCGCCAAGGAAATGAAGGCGCTCAAAGCGCCGGATTATGCCGGAACGTTCATTCATTACGGCGTGCGCGAGCATGGCATGGCCGCCGCCATGAACGGCATGGCGCTGCACGGCGGCGTCATCCCCTATTCCGGCACCTTCCTGGTGTTTTCGGATTATTGCCGGCCGGCGATCCGTCTCGCCGCCTTGATGGGCCAGCGCGTCATCTTTGTGATGACGCACGATTCAATCGGGCTCGGCGAAGACGGCCCAACGCATCAGCCGGTCGAACATCTCGCCGCCCTGCGCGCGATCCCGAAACTCAAAGTGTTTCGGCCGTGCGACACGGTCGAGACCGCCGAATGCTGGCAGCTGGCACTGCAGTCGCAGGACGGTCCGAGCATACTGGCGCTCACGCGGCAAACCGTGCCGCATTTGCGGACGGGTTTTGACCCGCACAATCGTTGCGCGGCCGGGGCCTATGAGCTCTTCGGCGCCGAAGGCGGAACAGCCGCGGTGTCGCTGTTCGCCTCGGGTTCGGAGCTTTCCATTGCCGTCGAGGCGCGCAAGCTTCTTGCCGCGCGCAAGATCGCGGCGCGCGTCGTCTCGGTGCCATGCTTCGAGCTGTTCCTTGCTCTGCCGCAAACCGAGCGCGCCGCGGTGATTGGCGCGGCCAAAATCAACATCGCGGTCGAAGCCGGGATTCGCCAGGGCTGGGACGCGATTATCGGATCAGCCGGAATTTTCGTCGGTATGAGCGGCTTTGGCGCCAGCGCACCCTATAAGGACCTGTATCGGCATTTTGGACTGACTGCAGACAACGTCGTCGAAACAGCGTTGAATAAGCTATGAAACCCGCACACATATGACTCTGTTGAGTTCTGTTTGATAGTACAACGGCCCGGCAAGCGGCCGTTTGCGAATAGGAGACCGGGGAAATGTCCGTGCGTGTGGCCATTAATGGATTCGGCCGGATTGGCCGCAATATTCTGCGCGCCGTCGTCGAGGCGGAACGCAGCGACATCGAGGTCGTCGCCGTCAACGACCTGGCGCCGGTCGAAACCAATGCGCATCTGTTACGCTACGACTCGGTCCACGGCCGCTTTCCCGCGCCAGTGACCGTCAAGGGCGACACCATCAGCTGCGGCAACGGCGCGATCAAAGTGACCGCGCTCAAGGACCCTGCGCAATTGCCATGGAAAGACCTCGGCGTCGACGTGGCGTTGGAATGCACCGGAATTTTCACCTCGAAGGACAAGGCTTCGACGCATTTGAAGGCCGGCGCCAAGCGCGTCCTGGTCTCGGCGCCCGCCGACGGCGTCGATCTCACCGTGGTCTACGGCGTCAACCACGACAAGCTCGCGAAAGTGCACACGGTGGTCTCGAATGCGTCGTGCACCACCAATTGTCTCGTGCCGGTCGTGAAAGTGCTCAATGACGCGATTGGAATCGACAAGGGATTTATGACGACAGTGCACTCCTACACCAATGATCAGCCGTCGCTGGATCAAGTGCATAAAGATATGTATCGAGCGCGCGCGGCAGCCTTGAACATCATTCCGACCTCGACCGGCGCCGCCAAGTCGGTCGGCCTGGTTCTGCCGGAACTCGCCGGGCGGCTCGACGGCGTCTCGATCCGAGTGCCGACGCCGAACGTCTCAGTGGTCGATTTCAAGTTCGTCGCCAAGCGCGCGACCAGCAAGGACGAGATCAACGCCGCGGTCAAACGCGCCGCCGAGCAGCAGCTCAAGGGCATCCTCGGCTATACCGAGGCGCCAAACGTTTCCAGCGACTTCAATCACGATCCGCATTCCGCCGTCTTTCATATGGACCAAACCAAGGTGATCGACGGCACGCTGGTCCGCGTCATGGCGTGGTACGACAACGAATGGGGTTTCTCCAATCGCATGGTCGACACCGCGGTGGCGATGGGCAAGCTCGGCTGACTGCGGCCGCGCGACTGTGCGAGTGCGTCATGCCGACCTTCCGTAGTCTCGACGACGCCGATGTCAAAGGGAAACGCGTGCTCGTACGCGTCGACCTCAACGTGCCGATGCAGGACGGCAAGGTCGCAGATTCGACGCGCATCGAGGAAATCGTGCCGACCATCACCGAACTCACCGACAAGGGTGGCAAGGTTATTCTGCTATCGCATTTCGACCGGCCGAAAGGCCGGGATCCGAAATATTCGCTCCGCCCCGTCGCGGTTGAGGTGGCGCGCCTCGTCAAGCGCCCGGTCGGCTTCGCCGACGATTGCATCGGGGCGAAGGCCGAAGCGGCCGTCGCCGCCATGAGGAATGGCGACATTGTCTGTCTGGAAAACACCCGGTTTCATCCGGGTGAAGAAAAGAACGACAAGGAATTTGCGCAGAAGCTCGCTTCGCTCGGCGACATTTTCGTCAACGACGCCTTTTCAGCCGCACATCGCGAACACGCCAGCACGACGACGATTGTGACCGCCTCCAAGCTTCCGGCCTATCCCGGTCGGGCGATGAAAGCCGAACTCGACGCCTTGGCTCGGGCATTCGAACACCCCGAACATCCCGTCACCGCAATTGTGGGCGGCGCGAAAGTGTCCACCAAGCTCGAGCTTCTTGGCCACCTTCTCATCAAGGTGGAAATTCTGATCATCGGCGGCGCGATGGCGAACACCTTTCTGGTCGCCCAAGGCAAGCGTGTGGGCAAATCGCTCTATGAAAGCGAGCTCGTCAGCGCGGCGGCCGACATCATGGGAAGAGCTCAGGCGCTAGGCCGCGAAATCGTGCTGCCGGTCGATGCCGTAGTGGCGAAAGAGCTCGCCACGCACGCTCCTTCGCGCGTGGTATTGGTCGACCAGGTCGGCGACGAGGAGATGATCCTCGATATCGGGCCGCGCACAGTCGAGCACGTCATCTCGGTGCTGGCACGCAGCAAGACTCTGGTCTGGAACGGCCCATTCGGCGCCTTTGAGCATGAACCGTTCGATGATGGTACTATCGAGATAGCCGAGGCGGTGGCGGAACTCACCGCGGCCGGCAAGCTTGTCAGCTTTGCAGGAGGCGGCGATACGGTCGCCGCGCTCAACCTGGCCTCAGTCAAGGAGCGCATGACGCACGTCTCGACCGGCGGCGGCGCGTTCCTGGAATCGTTGGAAGGCAAGACACTGCCCGGAGTAAGAGTGTTGCTGGTTGCAGAACCGTCGCGGGCGACCGCAGGATAGCAATAATGGCGCCGGGCCACGGCGCCGCGCATAACTATGTCGAGGAGGGCGCGATGAACCTGAGCGAGTTGAACAAGATCGCGACCGCGATGGTCGCTCCCGGCCATGGCATCCTGGCGGCCGACGAGTCGACCGGCACGATCAAGAAGCGTTTCGACGCCATCGGGGTGGAATCGTCCGCCGACAATCGCCGCGATTATCGCGAAATGCTGTTCCGCTCGACCGAGGCCATGGGTAAATACATTTCAGGTGTCATCCTCTACGACGAAACAATCCGCCAGAACGCCAAGGATGGCGCGCCGCTCGTCAAGCTGATCGAGAAGGCCGGTTCGATTCCCGGAATTAAAGTCGATAAGGGCACCAAGCCCCTGCCCTTCTGCTCCGGCGAAGTCATCACCGAGGGGCTTGATGGCTTGCGCGAGCGCCTCGTCGAATATCGCGGGCTCGGCGCCAAATTCGCCAAATGGCGCGCGGTCATCGATATCGGCGCGACGCATGTCATGCCGAGCTATACATGCGTAAAGGCCAATGCGCATGCGCTGGCGCGTTACGCCGCGCTGTGCCAGGACGAAACCATCGTGCCAATCGTCGAACCAGAAGTGCTGATGGACGGCGACCACGACATCGACCGCTGCGTAGAAGTGACGACCTGGGTGCTCAAGGAGACGTTCCAGGAATTGTTTTACAATCGCGTTGCGCTCGAAGGCATGGTGCTCAAGCCTAATATGGCGGTGCCCGGCAAGAAGTCGCCAAAGCGCGCGCCGGTCGCCGAAGTTGCGGAAAAGACCTTGCGCATACTCAAAGACTGTGTACCCACCGCGGTGCCGGGCATCGCGTTTTTGTCAGGCGGGCAATCCGACGAAGAGGCGACCGCGCATCTCGACGCGATCAACAGACTCGGCGAACTGCCGTGGCGCGTCACCTTCTCCTACGGTCGCGCGCTGCAGGCGGCGCCGCAAAAGACATGGTCCGGCAAGGCGGAGAACACCGCGGCCGCGCAGCGCGCTTTCAATCACCGCGCCATGATGAACGGCCTTGCGACGCTCGGCCAATGGAAAGCCGATCTTGAGCGCAAAGCGGCGTGACCGCTAACACTCCCCGCCAGCGGCTTTATCTGGTCACGCCGGCGGTCAGCGATCCCGCGCGTTTTGCCGGCGCGCTTGAACCTGCGCTCGGCGCCGGCGACATCGCCGCGGTTTTGTTGTGCCTTGCCGACGACGGCGAGCGCGCGCTGATCGAGCGCACAAAGCACATCGCCAGTGTGGTACAGCGCCACGAGGTTGCGCTCCTCCTCGATAACCGTCCGGAGATCGTGGCGCGCGCCGGCGCCGACGGAGCGCATCTGAGCGGCGTTGAAAAATTTGCCGCGGCAGTCGCGCTTCTCAAGCCGGAACGGATTGCCGGCGCCGGCGGCCTGCGCAGCCGTCATGATGCCATGCTCGCCGGCGAGACTGGCGCCGATTACGTGATGTTCGGCGAACCTGACCGCCATGGCCGGCGACCGAACTTCGAAGACTTGCAGGAACGCCTGACTTGGTGGGTGGAGCTGTTCGAAATCCCATGCGTCGCTTATGCCGGCGGCAAGGACGAGGTGGCGCCGCTGTGGCGGACGGGCGCCGATTTTCTCGCGCTTGGCGACTGGATATGGTCGGCACCGGAGGGCGCGGCCAAAGCGATCGCCACCGCGGCGGCGTGCCTTGATGAGGCGGTGACATGAGGCGCGCGATGGCAGCCACAGCCGCCGCAGGCTCGGCACCGGCATTCTTGGCATTGGCGTTCTTGGCGTTGGCGCTGAATGAGCCGGCCTTCCCGCAAAGCGGCGCGCCGCGCCCGCCCGCGGCCAAGCCGAACGCCGTCGCCGCGCCGGCTGAGAAAACAGCGCCGCCGCCAGTCGCGCCACCGCCCGATATGGCCTACGGCGCGTTTCAGCGCGGCTATTTTCTCACCGCTTTTTCGCTCGCCACCGACCGCGTCACCAACGACGCCGATGCCAAGGCGATGACGCTGCTCGGCGAGCTCTATGCCGACGGCCTCGGCGTGCCGCAGGACGATCGGCGCGCGGCCGAATGGTATAAGCTCGCGGCGGCGCACGGCGACAGCAATGCGATGTTCGCGCTCGCGATGTTCGCTCTCAATGGCCGCGCTGGACCGCGCGATCGCGACGCGAGTACGCGATGGCTCGCGGCTGCTGCCAAGCTCAGTCATCCACTTGCCGCCTACGATCTGGCTTTGCTCTATGTCGAAGGGCAGATGTTCCCGCAGGACTTTGGCCGCGCCGCCGAGCTCCTGCGCATCGCGGCGCAGGGTGGCAGCGCCGATGCGCAATATGCGCTCGGCACCTTTTACAAAACCGGCCGCGGCGTGCCGCAGGACGCGCGGCAAGCGGCGCAATGGTGGGCGAAAGCGGCGCTGGCCGACAATACCGATGCGCAGGTGGAATATGCCATCGCGCTCTATAACGGCACCGGCGTCGACCGCAATGAGGTTGCCGCTGCCGCCTTGTTTCGCAAAGCGGCGATGCGCGGCAGCCCGATCGCCCAGGATCGCCTGGCACGCATCCTGGCGACCGGCCGCGGCGCGCCGCGCGACCTCGTCGAAGCCGCCAAGTGGCGTCTGGTCTCGCGCGCCGGCGGCGAGACCGATCTCGAACTTGATGATGTCATCAACAAGTTCGATCCGCAGACTCGCGCCGCCGGAGAAAAAGCGGCGAAGCCCTGGCTCGATGCGATCGAAACGGTGCGAAAAGCGAAGGCCGCCGCGCAGCAGGAACAGCCGCCGCAAGCAGCGAAGCGATAGTTTGATTCAACGCCAAGCAGCTGAAACGCGCCGGTTCCACGCGGAGGGCGATCCGCGCGGGCTGGTAATTGCCGGCGCGGCCGACTCCGTAAGATCCTTGGGCGTGTGGGAGCCAATCACGCGAAAACGCCGGGAAACGTTACTCTGCCGTCTGATTTCGCCATGTTTCAGCCAAAGCTTTCGACGTATTGTTCGGCCAGACTTACCGGAGGGGTTCCATGCTACGGTCGGGCAGGATGGCTGCGGCAGCCGCGTCGCTGCTGCTCGCAGGTGCATTTTTTGTTGACACGCAGACCGCACAGGCGGCCACCACGGCTGCCGGCTGCCAAGATGCCGACGTCGCGGTGCTCGCGGCGCCGATCGCCCCATGGAAGGGTGCGCCATTGCGCGTGCTCGTCGCCGCCGAGCAGGCGTTCGACGGTGAATTTGCGCTGATCGCACCGGACGGCAGCGTCGCCGCCAAATCGCACGAGCGATCTGGCGGGCCGCCCTATTTCTGGATCGCCGAAGTCGCCACGCCGGCGGTGGGCACGTGGCACGCAACGCTCGTGCGCGAGGCCGCTCCCGCCGCGTGCCGCACCATCACGCGCGACATCGTCGTGAGCGCCCAAAAGGTCCCGGGGCCGCGGGCGACGCCGGGCAGCGTCTGGCCGATACGCAACACATGGAACCGCGCAACGGAAAACTTGTTTTCGGCATGGATCGAGAAATTGTTCGACGCGCCGCTCGACACCGAGCCGTCGTGGAAAGCCTGGCACGAAGTCTTGCGCGATCAATCGCGCAATCTTCTGTTCAACTATCTGGGAGCTAACGAAGACAATGTGACGATAAACCTTCGGCCCGATTGCGCCGACTTTGCCTATTTCTTGCGTGCATATTTCGCATTCAAAATGGGACTGCCGTTCGGCTATTCGAATTGCTCGCGGGGCGGCAAGTGCTACCAGTGGTTCAACATGGAACACCCGGAAGCGACGCGTCCGCCGCCGCCGCCCGATCAAAGAATCGCCTCGGCGCTCGCAGATCCCAGTGAGACTGCAACGTCTGCGAATGCCGCTCCGCCAAGGCAGTCCGCCTCCACGCCGTCGTTTGCCGAATATTTGCGGATTGTCGGCGACGTCGTGCATTCCGGCTCTGTGCGCGTGTCGGGGAACGACGACAATACCGATTTCTATACCGTCCCACTGACGCAAGAGTCATTGCGTCCGGGAACCATCTACGCCGATCCCTACGGGCATGTGATGATGTTGGCGCGGCGTGTGCCCCAGTCTGCGAGCGCGGCCGGCGTCCTGCTCGCCGTCGACGCGGAGCCCGACGGGACGGTGGCGCGTAAACGCTTTTGGCGCGGCACTTTCCTGTTCGCGCACGAAACCGCGAATGGCAGTGCGGGGTTCAAACACTTCCGGCCGATCGAGCGCGGGGAAAACGGCGCCTTGCGACGGCTGACCAATGCGCAGATCGCAAAAAATCCGGACTATGGAGATTTTTCGCTGGAGCAATCGCAGCTCGGGGTCGACGATTTTTACGACCGCATGGACTTGGTGATGTCGCCCGAACCACTCGATCCATTCAACGCCATGAAAGAAGCGATCACCGCGCTCGAAGAGCAGGTCACCACCCGCGTGACCTCGATTGAAAACGGGCGTAAATACCAGGACGGGCACGGCGATGTCAGTATGCCGGATGGGCCCGCCATCTTCGCGACGACCGGCGCGTGGGAAGATTTCTCCACTCCGGCGCGCGATTTTCGCCTGTTAATCGCGATCGATGTTGTGCGCGGCTACCCTGATCGTGTCGCGCGGCACCCGGAACGTTACGCCATGCCGCCCGGCAAGGACGTTGCGCAGGTGAAAGCCGAAATGCAAAAGGTGCTGGCCACGGAACTTGCTGCGCGCAAGTTTTCTTATACGCGCAGCGACGGCTCGGCATGGACGCTTGCGCTCAAGGACGTGACCGATCGCGCCGGCAGTCTCGAGATGGCATATAACCCTAACGACTGCGTTGAACTGCGCTGGGGCGCCCTGGAAAACAGCCAAGAGGCTGCGACCTGCAAGCGCCACGCGCCGTCAGCGCAGCGGGCCAAGATGACGAACTACCGCGCGTGGTTCCGCGAGCGGCACTGGCCGGCGCGCGTCTGACGCCGCACCAGGATCGGGCGCCGTTAATTCCTGATCTCACCGGCGTGGACGTTGGAAAATACAGGCGTGCGCATGGTGGCTGAGCTGATTTGGGGTGCGGAAGCCCCTAATCGTTCCGCCGCGCGGCTGGAACCGCGGTTTCATGGCCAATACAGGTCTCGGCCCCTGCGACGGTCATTTCAGCAAGAGTGAGCCAAGCCTGCGCCATTTCGAGAAGCACAAGCTTTCCCGTGGGGTCCGAAACGTTCCGCGAGATCTTTATGCACTTCGCTGCGTAAGAACGGTAGCGCTCGACTAACGCGGCACACTGCATTCCCATTCCCCCGTATGTCTTTCGACATAGCACTGAACCCTGCCGTCGCGTTGTGGTTCCTGCAATGCACAAATTTCAACAATGTGTTGCAGGAACTCCGCCTACGCGCGAGGGATCAAATCGGGTAAAGCGGCCGGCTTGACCTGTCCGCTCTAGGGCTTACGACAAGCCGCCATGCTGCATTCAGCGGTCCTCAACGTCATGATTAAGGCGGCGCACCGCGCCGGCCGTAGCCTTAAGCGCGATCTCGGCGAGGTCGAGCATCTCCAGGTCTCGGTGAAAAGCCCGCGCAATTTCGTCTGCGCGGCCGATCATCGCGCCGAGGCGATCGTTCGCGCGGAACTCGTTAAAGCACGGCCCGACTATGGTTTTCTGGGCGAAGAAGGCGGTGCGCATCCCGGCGCCGACAAGAGCCATCGCTGGATCGTCGATCCGCTCGACGGCACCACCAACTTCCTCCATGCGATTCCGCATTTCGCCGTCGCGATCGCTCTCGAACGCAATGGCTCCGTGGTCGCCGGCCTCGTTTACAATCCGGCCAATGACGAGATGTTCGTCGCCGAGCGCGGCAAGGGCGCGTTCCTCAATGACAAGCGCATCCGCGTTGCCGCACGCCAGCGGCTCGCCGACGCCATTGTCGGCTGCGGCTTGCCGCATCACGGTCGCGGCGATCTCGCTCTCGCCCGCAACGAAATCGCCGCCGCGCAGCGCGCCTTCGCCGGGTTGCGCCGCTATGGCGCGGCGGCGCTCGATCTGGCCTGGGTCGCGGCCGGTCGGCTCGATGCCTATTGGGAGCGCGATCTCTCGCCGTGGGATCTGGCGGCGGGCTCGCTCCTGGTGCGGGAGGCTGGCGGCTTTATCAGCGACATCGACGGCGGCGATGCTGTTCTGGAGAAGGGCAATGTCGTCGCCGGCAACGAAACCATGCATCGCGACCTGTTACGGCTGTTGCGGGAGGCGGGAAAAGCCGCCGCAAAGGAAGCCGCTGCGGCGCCGTCATCGCCGTGAGCTTTTTTTCGCTCCGGCGCTACGACGCGGCGCGCGACGAGGAGCCCGCCGTGGCGCTGTGGCAGCGCACCTGGCAGAAGACCTACCCGGACATCGATTTCGCCGCACGGCTTGCGTGGTGGCGCGATCACTGGCGCGGTCTGGTCTCGGCTGCAATCGTCGCGGTCGCCGAAGCCAAAGGCGAAATGATCGGCTTCGTTACGGTCGATCCCGGCACGCTTTATCTCGACCAGATCGTCGTCGCGCCGGAACATTGGGGCGCAGGCATTGCCGGCGCGCTCATTGCCGAGGCGAAGCGCATATCGCCGCGCGGGCTTGATCTCGACGTCAACACCGATAATGCGCGTGCGATCGCGTTCTATCAAAAAGAGGGCTTCGTCATTGGCGGCGATGGGGTCAATCCGCTCAGCGGCCGGCCGGTCCATCACATGCGCTGGCGACCTTAATGCGGTAATATTTGATATATCAATAGCTTACATATCGACGATGGCTCAGGGTAACGCCTGGGGTAACGCCTGAGCGGCTTTGCGGCGTCTCCCCAGCCCCAGCGCCGGAAAACGCAGCGGCGGGCTTCCTATTGGCGTCACGCCTGTGACCATGCACCGTCGCGCAACGGTGCGCGCGCAACGCAACGCGCCTCCACGCACCGCCCCATCGCACTGCCTCAGCGGGCCAAGCTGCCGGAGTCGCTGCGTCGAAGGTGATACCGCGTACGGGTATCCGATGTCCGCTTTCGGGGGTAAAGCGGACATTCCCTCAGTTCACCTCAATGTCCGCTTTTGACCCAAAGCGGACACCGGCCCACTTTCAACATTCGTTAATTCCGAGGCCGTAAACCGGTTTCATCACCACCTTATTCTCGAGTTCCTGGGGGTGC
>Ga0306923_10004935_pt1 | contig 12881 bp, 10 predicted proteins | sample sta12Can44000108_FD_203841 | JGI IMG/M metagenome (GOLD analysis project Ga0306923, IMG submission 203841) | Lab enrichment of tropical soil microbial communities from Luquillo Experimental Forest, Puerto Rico - statanox.12C.anox.44.000.108 (v2)... | ecosystem: Environmental > Terrestrial >... | reverse complement strand
TTTGCCCTTTCCAATACGGGCAAATACATCGAGTCTATTGCGGAACTTGAGGCGGTTATCGAGATGTCGGGACCGACGCCGGAGCGCCTTGGACTGCTCGGCGGCCGATACAAACGCCAAATCAGCTCGGCCAAGACACCCGACGAGCAGCTGACATATCTCAACAAATCCATCCAAAGCTACGAGCGGGGCATGGACCTTGATCTTAACGACTACTACTGCTCCTGTAACCTGCCCCGTCTTTACCGTCAGCGCAACCGCAAGGGTGATGAGGAGCGCGCGCAGTCGGTCTTGGCGATCGTAATTGCCGCTTGCGAGCGTGCAAAAAGGCGCGGCAATACCGACGAATGGCTACGCCCCACGCTGCTTGGTGCGGCCTTCGACGCCGGCAATGCGGACAAGGCCGAAGAGCTCGCCGGCGATGTCGCTGCGGAAGGTGCCACGCGGTGGAAGCTCGACAGCATTCTGAACGACTTGGAATCGAGTATCTTGCACGTCGGGGACAACAAGCGCCGCAAGCGCCTAACCGCAGTCATTGCTACGTTGAAGCGTGCATGAGCGCAGTACCTCGAATTCGTTCGGGGCGCGCCACTTCCGCGTCGTGCCAAAGCCAGCCGCTGTGCCGAAAGTTGGTAAGGCCCGTGGGCGCGTTGTCGGTCGGATGCGCTGTTGGCGCTTGCCCCGAAACCGGCACATGCCCAAGAAGAAGTACGAGCAACTAATGGCGCAGGAGGCGGACGAGCGCGAGGAGATACGGCGGCTGGACCGACAAGTTGCCTTCCGACGACCTGTGGCTGCATGAAATTAAGCACGATGGCTTCCGGGTTATCGCGCGCAAGGATGGCGACCGCGTGCGGCTTTACAGCCGGGCAATGACATGACTCGCCGCTTTCCGCTGATTGCCGAGGCGCTCGCCCGTTTGCGCTCACGCTCCTGCATCATCGATGGAGGAAGCCGTCGCGTGCGATGACAACGGACTTGCATCGTTCGAGCGTATCCGCAACCGCCAGCATGACGGGGGCGTGTTCCTGTACGCCTTCGGCCTGATTGAATTGAACGGCGACGACCTGTGCAGTGACCCGATCCAGTAGGATTGATGGTGCTTTGCTCAGGCACTTTTGGTATTCTACGTCAAGCAAACCATCTCGGTGCATAGCTCAATGGCCGCGGCAATGGCGGTCAAGTCTGCAACCAGGACGATCCCGATCGTTTTCGGTACTGGAAGCGATCCGGTCCAAGCTGGTCTCGTCACCAGCCTAAATCGACCTGGCGGCAACATTACTGGTATCACCTTTATGAATGTAGATATTACCGCGAGAATATTTCACCGGACCGAGGTCCGACATAAGCTCGAGGATCGTGGGTGAAGCGCCATAATAACCACGTCCCCGACTAAGCAAGCGAAAGCTGTGTGATCTAGGTCACTTGCGGGCCCTAAAAAGAGCGAGCATATTTTGCTTCGGAATCGGCGGTGTGGCGTTATAGGGCGCGCCGAGGCATGGCTGGTACGATCTTCATCAATTACCGCCGAGATGATTCAGCCGGCACGGCCGGTCGGCTGCATGATCGGCTCGCGCAGACGTTCGGGCGCAAGACCCTGTTTATGGACGTCGACCACATTCCGGCTGGGGTCGACTTCGTGGAGTACCTGCAGAGCCAGGTGGCTGCGTGCGGCGTTTTCCTAGCAGTCATTGGCCCCAATTGGCTTGATGCGAAGGACGATAGTGGCCGTCGCCGGTTCGACAACCCAGACGATTTCGTAACGATCGAGATCGGGGCGGCGCTCGCCCGCAACATCCGTGTCATCCCTGTATTGGTCGATGGCGCACGCACGCCGAAGGCGGACAAACTGCCCGACTCGGTAAAGCCACTCGCGCGCCGCAATGCGGTGGAGGTGCGGAACACACATTTCGGCCGCGATGCCGAGGCGCTAGCCAACAAAGTCGCTGAAGCGCTCAAACATGCGAAGCCGGTGACGGGACAGTGGCCATTTATGGCGAGTGCGGCAGCGCGATTGATGGCGCCGGGCCAGTGGCGCATGGTGGCGGGGAGTGCAATGGCTCTGCTGCTCGTGGGCTGGATCGGACTCTATCAGATGGGCGTGCCGGTGTGGGTCCCGTGGACGCCGAGGTCAGAGCAGCCGGATGCGCCGCGCCTGGCTGCCGCGAAGACGGAGGAGGAGCCCAAGGCGAAGGCCGCAGCCGAGGCGGAAGCAAGGGCCAAGGCTGAGCAAGCTGAAAAAGAGCGCCTGGCTGCCGCGAAGGCGGAGGAGCGCAAGGCGAAGGCCGCAGCCGAGGCGGAAGCAAGGGCCAAGGCTGAGCAAGCTGAAAAAGAGCGTCTGGCCGCCGCGAAGGCGGAGGAGGAGCGCAAGGCGAAGGCCGCAGCCGAGGCGGAAACAAAGGCCAAGGCTGAGCAAGCTGAAAAAGAGCGCCTGGCTGCCGCGAAGGCGGAGGAGGAGCGCAAGGCGAAGACCGCGGCCGAGGCGGAAGCGAAGCGCGAGAGTGAGGAAGCCGAGCAACAGCGGCTCGCCGCTCTCGGAGCGGAGGAGCGGCGCAAACAAGCTGAAGCGGAGGCGCGAGCGCGCTCCTTTTCCCTGGTGAGCCAGGCCACAACAGATTCCAACAACGGTGACCATGACAGGGCTATCGCGGCCTTCAGCGAGGCCATTCGGCTCGATCCCAACTACGCTATGGCCTTTAACAACCGGGGCGTTGCTCATGTGAACAAAGGCGATAACGACCGAGCCATCGCCGATTACACCGAGGCCATTCGACTCGATCCTAAGTACGCTCTCGCCTTTCTTAACCGGGGCATTGCTTTTGGGAAAAAAGGCGACATCGATCGAGCGATTACCGATTTCACCGAGGCCATCCGACTGGATCCCAACAACTCCCAGGCCTTAAACAACCGGGGCTTCGCTTATGCGAGCAAAGGTGACAACGACCGAGCCATTGCCGATTACACCGAGGCCATCCGACTGGATCCCAACAACTCCCAGGCCTTAAACAACCGGGGCTTCGCTTATGCGAGCAAAGGTGACAACGACCGAGCCATTGCGGATTACAATGAGGCCATTCGACTCAATCCGCAGTATGCTGCAGCTTTTTGCAATCGGGGAAGGGCGAAGCTGAAAATCAACGACGCGAGCGGTAAAGCGGATATCGCAAAAGCTAGGCAGCTATACGCTTCATCCTGCTGATCGCCTCCGCGAACTTTTTTCCAAAATTGCCGTTCGGTGGTCCGGCAAGTGCCTTCTTCGGGTTTATGCCGGCAGCCCTTTGGTCTTCGAATATCTGAAGGGGAAGGCCTATGATCTCTGCAAAGATGACCAGGGCTGCGGTCGTCGTTTCGGCCATTGGTTTGGGCGGAGTCTTCGGCTTCTCACCGTGGGCAGCGCAGGAGGAGGCTGCGACTGACATCGGGTATGTCGCAACGGTGAGCGGGCGGGTCGTCGCCTTGGTTCGAACCCCGAGCCTGCTGGGGACGGCCGACGTCATCAGCGATCGGACGAGGCTCAATCTCCTGGCGAACAGCGAGCTGCAGGTCTGCCACTATCGCCTGCGGCGGTTTCTCACGATGACCGGGCCCGCTCGCGTTACGCTTTCAGCAAGCGGCGTAGCGCTTGAATCTGGGAAGCCGGCCGTTACCTCCAAGGAAACATGCTCCGTCCCCTAGGCCTCAAATTTCCAAGGTGGCTTGGTGACCCGGGGCGCGCCCTTCAAGCAGTGACCATGCCAGACTGTCGTAATTGAACCGCTAAGCAGCGCCATAGTGACCCCTCGAGCCCGGCCGGATCAGGGGTGAGGCAAGATCACAAGCGAAGTCTGAGGTAAGGAGCTCCCCGGCCGAATTAGGGGCGTTCGGCTATCGTGAATAAGCCGAGCGCCCCGCCGGAGTGGCACGACGGCTCCAGGCCACCGGTTCACAGCTGCTTGGTAGGTTGCCTCCGCCACTTCAACGCCGGCCAAATGCTCCCGCCTGGCGAGCAGCTTACTTCTCACTCGCGTTGATGACCTGGACCCGTCGATTTTCGCTCGAGAAGGGTTCAGATGGATTCTTCAGCCGGGTCTTGCCGTACCCGACCGTCACCAGGTTGCTCGCGTCGATCCCATATTTTTCCGACAGGAACTGCTTGACCGCATCGGCGCGGCGTTCGGACAGGCCCTGATTGTAGGTATCGCTGCCTTTGGCATCGGCATGGCCGGCAACAATGAAGGTGCCGCCCTTCAATTCGGCGCTCGACAAGGCCTCGCCGAGAGCGGTGACTTGCGGAGTTGCCTTCGAGCCGATGCGGTCCGAATTGTACTCGAAGTTCACCTCGAGATCGATGCTCGGCCGCGTCTGGGCGATCGATGTGATCTGTTCCCGCTCCGTTGTCGTCAGGGAACGTGTCGGCCGGTTGCGCAAGCTGTTTACGAACTTCGTTTCCTCCGCCTTGCGGGCTGCATCCGCGGGGGATGTCGTGAGGCTGCGCGTGAGTCTCGCGGGCTTTAGCGCCTGGATGATCTGTTCCGCCGAAGATTGCTCGGCGGCGAGGCCGACGCCGAGCCCCGCGGGCAAGGCAAGGCCGACGGCCACGATCATGCAAGTTAAATTGAGCTTTCGCTTCTTGTGATGCGCGGACATTTTTGTCTCCCAGTTCTAAGCGCACTCGCTGTTCTATTGGTGAAAGTGCGCAACGAGCCGGACCGGATGTGCGAGGGAGCTTACACCAGGGCATGCCCAGCGGCGGGGACCGTCCATCACAAAAAGGTCGATTGAATCTCGTTCCCCATCCGTTCCTTGTCTTCTGCCGGTAGTAAGGTCAGTTTGAATGAGGCAAAGGCGCACAAAAATATCACAGCGAGTCATTTTCGCCGCCAATCCATTCACACCACACGCCCCGAAATAGCTATGGGCGCTAACGCAAATCCCAACCTCGCCCCGGCCGTGCAACCCTATTCCCGCGGCCGGGGCTTTCCCTTTATGCCGCACGTGTCGTTGTGCGGCCTCGAAGGCTTCGAGCAGGTTGACTAGGTCACCCATCTCCCAAAGCCGATCGGTCACGCCAGCGGCCATTGCGGGTGACTTTGAGCGTCTGATGGATGCGGACAAAAATCGTAATACATGGCGTGGAGCGCGACGGACCCACTACCCTTGCGCCCGCCGCTTACGCGGTGCGGTTCTTTCGCGCGCCATCATAATTACAGGGAGACATGCGCCCGCAGTGGCTCGTTGACCCACCCGACCGCGTCTCAGCACGGCGACCCGAACGGGGCAAAGTCGGTTGCCGGGGAGGGCAATCCACGCCGGCGCCTCGAACGATTTTGTCCATTAACATCCGCGACAGTGTGACCTGGGACAATTGCCGGAGCGCGGGTCAGCCGCTAAGCTTTGCATCACCTCTTGATGGAGATCAGCGGCTTGCCGGTGCCTGGCAAGAAGGTGATGCGCGCGAACTTGGCCTGTCCGGATATCGCAAGCGCCCCGGTTGAACGCCGATAGCACACACCGTTGATCGCCGGTTGCGAACTGGATTCGCGTACGACGAGGATACACGCTATGGCACACTCGACCCCTCGCCTCCTCGTTCCGGTGCTTTTGACCTTCCTTGCAGGGAGCAGCATTCACCCGGTTTGTGCACAGCAAAACGAAGCGCGGGTGGCGGTAATCATCGGCAATGCTGCCTATCCAGACGCCGAAGCCCCGTTGAAAGATCCGATCAACAACGCCCGCGCCTTGGCCGATGAATTGCGGCAACACGGGTTCGAGGTGGACTCCAGCGAAAACCTCACCAAAGAAGCGATGCGCGCGGCGCTCGACCGCTTCTACGGCAAGATCAAGTCCGGCTCGACCGCACTGCTTTTTTTCAGCGGCTACGGCATTCAGTCCGATCGGCAGACCTACATGATCCCGGTCAATGCGCAGATTTGGACCGAGCCTGACGTACGCCGCGACGGATATAGTCTCGATTCGGTCCTCGCCGAGATGAACAGCAAGGGTGCTGGCGTCAAGATCGCCATTCTCGACGCTTCGCGGAGAAATCCTCTCGAGCGCCGTTTCCGCGCCGTTGCCGGTGGACTTGCCCCGGTTAGCGTGCCGAAGGGCACCGTGGTGATGCACGCGGCCGCCCCCGGCGCCGTGGTCAGGGACGGCGATCGCAGGGTCTTCGTGAGCGAACTGATCAAGGAGATCCGGGGTTCCGGGAGGATCGAAGAGGCCTTCAACCGCACGCTCATCGGCGTGTCGCGGGCTTCCCAAGGCGAGCAGGTGCCGTGGTTCTCCTCCTCGCTGGTGGAGGAATTCTCGTTCGCTACGTCCGTACGCACGCCGCCCGCACCCGCGCCGATCGTCGTCGAGGCCGAAAAAAAACCCGTGCCGCCGGCGCCCGATCCTGAGGCGGGTGCGCGGGCCGCCTACCAATCCGCGGAACGCACCGGAACCAAGAAGGCGTGGGAGGATTTCCTTGCCAAGTATCCTTCCGGGCGCCATGCCGACCTGGCGCGCGAGCAGGTCGCAAAGCTGACTCCCCGGCCTCCTCCGCTCGCCCGCATGGACGAGCCCGCGATGAAAGAGCTCGACAAGAAGCTCCAGCTCAATCCCAATGATGCCGCTGCCTACTACAAGCGCGGTCAGCTCTATGCGCAATACGAGGACTTCGCCCGTGCCGTGAAGGATTTCGACATGGTAATCCGGCTCGCTCCCAAGGACGCGGAAGCATTCAACAACCGGTGCTGGGCGAATGCCATGATCGGCGAGCTGCAGTCGGCGCTCAAGGATTGTGACAATGCATTGGCCCTTCGTCCGAGCTACCTCGACGCTCTCGACAGTCGCGGCCTCGTTAAGCTGAAGATGGGGCAGCCGAGCAATGCCATTGCCGATTACGACGCAGCGCTCCGCATCAACCCGAAACATGCCTCCTCGCTCTATGGACGCGGAATAGCCAAGTTGCGGATCGGCAATACCGTCGCAGGCAATGGCGACATCTCAGCCGCAAAACTCAGCCAGTCCGACATCGCCGAGGAATTCGCGCGTTACGGCGTACGCTGAACGCCCGCCGACCGCGTCGAGGAACCAGGTCGACTCGCGGATCTCGGCGATTGGAGCATTCGAAACTGGAGACCGCTGGTAAGCCTGACTACGGGTATGTGCCTGGTGGCGGGTGGACTCGCCGGTTATGTCACCGACTATAAGGGTGCTTTCCCAGCGCTCGGCGGCCCAAATGGGCTGCTTTATGACCTGACACTGAGGACGTCCCAGCCCTGGCGCCAGCATGTCTCGGCGGCGCCGATCGTCCTGGTAGCCATCGACGATGCGTCGCTTGCAGCTCCCGAGTTCGCAGCGCTTCCACGCGCCCCTTCCAACCCATTTGGGCTCGTCTCATCGATGGACTGCTCGACGCCGAAGACCGGGTCGCTTTCGACTTGGTCTTTGCCTACGCCGGCGCCGATTTCAAAGTGGGCTCGTTCACGTTGCCCGACTACGATTGCAGCCTGATCGACGCTCTAGCACGGGGACGCGATCGGATTGTTCTCGCGCGTTTTCCCAGCGTTCCACCTGCGGCTGCGTTCCTCGAAGCGGTGGGACCGTCACGGGTCGGCGTCCTCTGCTAAGGTCGTGTCCGCTCGCTACCAACGGCTCCATTAGGTGAATTGGTAAACCAGAATGCGGCCAGTTGACGTTAGCGGCGCGATGGTGTGACGGTTGGGCCACACGTGGGCCAAAAATTGGTCAATGGACGGTCATGTAAATTGATCGTAAACAAGGATTGCCTTACGATGCTCGACGGGGAATCGAAATAAACGGGGGCGTGTTATGAGACGTCTGGTCGCCGGGATCGGCTTATTGTCCACGATCGCCATCTTGCAGCCGGCTGTCGCGGCCGAAATTCCGGTCAAACCGAAAAGAGAACGGGTCGCCGCCCCGCAGCGGCCTGCGCCGCAGCCGCAACGGCCCGCGCCTACTCAGACCGCCAATTGGTCGGGCGGGCAGATCGGCGGCTCGAACGGCGTCAGCTCGGTGAACAACAGCTTCGTCGATCCGGGCTCTTTCATTTGCCCCGTTGGCACCGTTTTCGGCACCAACTGCTTCGAGCAGCCTTTTGCGTTCAGCGGAAATAAGTCCTCCTACACCATCGGCCCGTTCGTCGGCTACCGCTGGATGGTTGGGAAGGGGCCGTATGCTGGGAGTGTAGTCTTCGGCCTCGAAGGCGATTGGTCCTGGAAGAACGCCGAGACCTCTTTGAACCAGTTCTCCGCGACTACGGTTGCCGGCGTTTTCCGAACCGACCAGTTCTCCGGCTCCGTCAGGCAGAAGTCGGACTCGTCGATCCGCGCCCGCCTGGGCACGCTCGTTACGCCCTGGAGCCTTGTATACGTGACGGGCGGCGTCGCGTTTGAAGAAATCAGCGGCTCGTTCGCGTACGCCGGAACCCTTTGCCCTGCGGGCTCCTCAGTCTCCTCCTGCACGTTCTCGTCGTCGATCGCGACGGCGACGACAGTGGTGACCTGGAGCGACACCCGGGTTGGCAGCACGGTCGGCGCAGGTTGGGAAACCGAACTTTGGACTGGCGTGAAGGCGAGGGCGGAGTACCGGTATACGGACTTCGGCACTTACACCAAGAACTTCCCGCTGGCCACGGCTTGCACCGGCGGTGCCCCGGCGACCACCTGCACGGCTTCGCCGTCGGGCGGCGTAGCCATCAGCCTGAGGGAATCGTTCCACACCTTCCGCGTCGGTCTGGGCTTCGACTTGCAAGCGCTGGGTAAAGCACCCTTCTAGTCGGTGACATAACCGGCGAGTCCACCCGCCACCAGGCACACAGCCGTAGTCAGGCTTATAATCACAGGCCTGCAATCATTGGGATGATCCGGCGATGAGAGGAGTTCCCGTCATCGCCGGCTGCCTTCTCCGACCACCGCAAACGGACCCCAAATCGCAGGATAGGCGTTCTCGGTCGACGACTTATCGTTGAGCAAGCTCAGCATGGCGCGCCGCATGGCTTCGGCGCGCCCGACCGTCGGATCGGCCGCGAGGGTGGCAAAGGCCGACGTCGTCAGCCGCGTGGCCGCGTCGGAAGCAACCGCCCAGTGCGACACCAGCAGCGCGCGGGCGCCGGCGTAGAAAAACGCTCGCGCGAGTCCTGAGAGAGCTTCTGCCCCGGGCTTATCACCCGCGATCGTATTGCAGGCCGAGAGCACGACCCAATCGGCATTGAGCTTGAGTTGCGCCACCTCGCTGGCTTTGAGCAGGCCGTCGTCCTCGTCGGTCGGCTTCGCGGGCACGGAGAGCGCGAGCGACGGCTCGGCCAAGCCCTTGACGTCCCCGGCCACGAGGCCATGGGTAGCGAAATAGACGATCCGGTAGTTGGCGAGCGGTGCGCGTTTCACCGCCGTCACGGTGGCGTCGCGGCCGAGGATGATATCGGACATTGAAGCTCCGAGCGCCTGCGCAATCGCCTTGAGTTCATCGGCGGTGTCGGGGAGCTGCGGCAGCCCGTGCATCAGCATGTTGCGGTCGAGGCCCGCGCCGCGCCAATAGTCGCTATAAGCCCGCGCTTTGCCCCGGGAACGCGACCGCTTCTGCTCGCCGCCCGGCGCCGCGCGGGGATCGAAGACCGGATCGCCAAATCCGATCATCGGTCCCAGCGCCGCGCGGGGATCGAAGACCGGATCGCCAAATCCGATCATCGGCTTGCCTCCTTGGCCAGCCTGCGCCAGCGACCGCAACGCCTTCAGGCTCGCCACCGACGGCAGAACGCTGACGGCTTGGCGCTCGATCAGCCATGCCGCGTCGCGGTGGCGTGCCGCGTCCTCGGCCGCCGTGCGATTTCCGCCCTGTGGGGATGTCGCCGGCTTTTCCGTCACCAGCAGATGGAAGGGCAGCGCCGTCAGCACGCCCGACGGCGCCACTAGCAGATGCTCCTTGTCCCGCACGAGTCCATCGACCGGGCCGATCAGCAGGTTAAAAAGCTCGTTTGCGAGGCCGAGATCGAACTGCTGCATGGCGTCGAGATCCAGCCCGCGCCGGAACGCCGTGACCTTAGCAGCGATGTCATCCCCCCCGGCCGGGATCGTGCGCCACTCGAAGCCGTCGGCGGTTACGGCGAACACATAGCTTTGCTCCTCACCGGCCAGGAGAAGAAGAAGCACCTCGTGGGTCCCGAGGAGCTCCTGGACGTCCTCGACCTTCAGCGGTTTCGGGTTCGACAGCGCGGCATAATCGGGAAATTCCTTCTCCAGTCGAGCTGCGGTGGCGGCCAGCTTGCGCTCGGTGTCTTCGATTTGCCGCCGAATCTTGTCGATCTGCGGGGAATCCGATTGCCCTGCCGGCTTCGCCAATCTTTCGACCAGCGCTTTCTCACGATCCCGCCGGTAAGCGGAGAGATCCTGATCTTGCCGCACGAGCGCGGCGAGCGCATCGTTGCCGCTGGCGAAGCGCGGGCCCAGTTGCTCCACGGCGACCGCGGCCGCCGATTGGTTCGCCCATTGCGCAATTTCGAACGCCTCGCGCCCTAGCGCCGACGCAGGCTCGACATTCTCCCGCGCGCCGGCAGCCAGGCTGGCGACGTGGTTGATGAAAAAGCCGGACCGCTGCTCGATCAATCCGTCTCCATCTCTCACTTCACGACCCGCGGAGTCGCCGAGATTGGCATGCGCGAGCACCGCCGCTGTCGCTTTGCGCGAATAGCCGATGGCATTGGCGGATTTGCCTTGCGCGATACTCAATGCCGTAAGCTGGTTGAGCGTTCTGGCTGTCTCCGGATGATAGGGTCCGCGCGCCTTCTCGTTGATGGCAAGCGCCCGCTTGTAGGCTTGCTCCGCATCGTCGTAGCGCCGCTGGTGCTCGAACAACCGGCCTTCATTGAGCAGCACGTTGGCGATGAAACGGTGATTCGGGCCGAACGCTTTCGTGGCGATCTCGATCGCACGCTTGAACTGGGCATCTGCATCGGCGTAGCGACCTTGCGCATCATAGGCCACGCCGAGCTTACGGATCACCTTGGCGGTGTCAGGATTGTTCGGGCCGAGGGTCTTCGTGACGATGGCAAGCGCCCGTTTGGAATAGGTTTCCAAGGCGCCGGAGCGGCCCTGAGCTTCGTAGATCGCCGCAAGGTTATTGAGCACGCTAGCGACATCGGAGTGATCGGGACCGAATACCGCTTCCCGAATGCTCAAGGCGCGCTTGTAGAGCGCTTCCGCCTCCTCCAAGCGATCCTCATCGGCATAGACGGTCGCAAGGTTAAGCAGCGAGGTGGCAAGGTAGGGATGTTTCGGGCCGAGTGCCTTCTCCCAAATCTCGATGGAGCGCTGGAACAACTTGTCAGCTTCGCCGTAGCGGCCGAGCCGCTCATACAAGTGGGCCAGGTTGTTCACGCTCGCGGCCACGTCGGGATGGTTCGGGCCAAGCACCTTCTCGCGAATCGCAAGAGCCCGTTTGCCTGCTTCCTCCACTTCCCCGAAGCGGCTTTGATCCTCGTAAACTTTGGTGAGATTGTTAAGGATCAGCGCCACCAGGAGGCTGTTCGGGCCGCTCGTCTTCTCAGCGATATCCAGCGCCCGCTTGTATTGCGCCTCGGCTTGCTCATAGCGCGCCTGGTTCTTGTAGACGTCTCCAAGATTGCTCATGAGCATGGCGACAGCCGGATCGTGCGCGCCCTTTGCCTTTGTCGTGATGTCGAGCGCTTGCTTGTACAGTTTCTCTGCCTCGCCAGCGTTGCTCTGGAGCAAATACACTGTGGCCAGATTGGCGAGAGCCTGCGCTACGCTGGGATCGGTCGGTGGTGCGTTCTTTTGCAATACGCTGAGCACTTGCCTGAACATGCCGGCTGCTTCGGCATACCGGCCCAGCGCCTGGTGAGCGCGAGCCAGGTCGTTCAGCGCTGAAATGTAGGCAAAGTTGTTCGTGCCGCCGCGCCTGGCGGCCGCCTCGGCTTTCTGGGCTTCTGCAAGCGCCGCGGAATAATCGCCAGCTGCATAGAGATCCTGAAAACGCTTCTGCGACGCCGCCATGTCGGTCTGCTGTGCCGCAGGCCGCAACAGCAGAGAGTCCGCCGCAATAACCAGTACGATAACAGAAGCGGCCAACCCGCTCCGCCATCTTGGTCGCATGATCCGCTCCAAAAAATCGTCCGAACACAATAATAAATACATGTCTAGACAATGATACATGATGTCGCGTCGACCCGGAGCGGGGTTCCAGCCACGTACCGAAAACGATCTGTGCCTATGTCTCAACCGAGGCGGAGCCGGCAGATCCGCAACTGCGACTCTTGCCGAGGTCGGGGGTGACAAGCTTGACGACAACAATGACGTGGGCGCGAATCAGAAGAGTGTCCGCAAACTGCGGCGCATTGCTGAAAAGCTCGTCAAATGTGCGATGAATGGCGAACCCTGGGCGATCTCTCAGGTGGCAGACCGAATCGACGGAAAAGCCACTGCCGAGGTTCAGACTGAGCAGAGGCATCGCTATGTCATTGAGGCGCCCGCAGAACTGACCCGCGAGCAATGGATCGCGAAGCACTCGCCGACGCCAGAGGTGATCCCGGCGTCCCCGCCAACGATTCCTCAATAGCATGGTCGTCCCCGGAAGGTTTATCGCGGCGAGCGGGATCAAGACCTCGCCAGCCAAGTCGCGGCGCTTCAGGCGGCGGGCTGCGGCAACATCTTCAAAGAGAAGGCATCGGGCGCTGATTGGCCCCCACTGAGTGGTCCAGGTGGAATGTTAGTTTAAGGTTGGCCGTTGCGCCAGCGTGGCCGGCGGAGCCGGTTGGCGTGGCGCAGTCGGCCACGCGGCGAAGGCAGGGACAAACACCTCCGGTGCTGGCGGCTTGTATCCGAGTGATGCGTGCGGCCTGACCGTGTTGTAGTGGCGTCGCCAACTCTCGATGACGATCTGGGCCT
>Ga0306923_10004930_pt1 | contig 12887 bp, 10 predicted proteins | sample sta12Can44000108_FD_203841 | JGI IMG/M metagenome (GOLD analysis project Ga0306923, IMG submission 203841) | Lab enrichment of tropical soil microbial communities from Luquillo Experimental Forest, Puerto Rico - statanox.12C.anox.44.000.108 (v2)... | ecosystem: Environmental > Terrestrial >... | reverse complement strand
CAGGGTAGCGCTGCGCCTCCTTCAACCCCTGCCGGCCGCCCGTCGAACAGCCAACGAAGTAGGATCTCGCCGGCGCCTGGCCGTAACCCGCCGCGATGATGGCTTTAGCAGTCAGGGTGAGTTCGTGAACCGCGCGGTATGCATAGTCAATGAGTCTTTCCGGATGGCCCACCGCCCAGGCAAAGTCGCCACCTGCCCCCTTATGCCCGGTATCGGTGTTCGCCACCGCATACCCGCGCGTTAGTGGATCGACCATGGTGCCGTAGTAGATCGACCCCGCCGCGGCGCCGTTACCCGTCTGCAGGAACTTGCCATTCCAACCCTGCACTGGTAACCAGAGCTCAAAGCCGATATCTGAATCCCCGGTCGGGTGTATCGAGCCCACGACGCGACAGAATTCCGGCAACTTTGCGAAATCCTCCGGGGGCCCGGGAAGCGCGGGACCAAGTGATTTAAAGGCACCAGCGGCAACGGTCTCGCCACGGTCTAACACCGTGCGCTCGACCTTCAATGACACCAGTGCTTCGCACTTCAGCTGAGCGGGTGCCGGCCGAGGAACCTGCTCCAGGTCTGCCGCACTTGCGCTCTGCGTCGCTAAGACCGTAATTGCGGCCGCGGCGACCAAGAGTCTCGATGACCTCCGCACCTTCATTTCCCGTTGTTGTTTCGCTCAGCGGCCAGAACCCGTGTCAGGTCCTGCAGCGACGTCAGATCGTGCACCGGCAGCAAACGGTCGACATGCGGCAACATGGCGCGAATACCACGTGCCCGCGGCTGGAAGCCGGCGTAGCGCAGCAGCGGGTTCAGCCACAAGAGCCGGCGGCAGGAGCGGCCCAGCCGTTCGGTCTCGAGTGCGAGCCGCTCCGTTTCCGCGTGCTCGAGACCGTCAGTGAGGAGCAGCACGGTGGAGCTTGCGAGCGGCACCCGCCGGGCCCATCGCCGGTTGAAATCTCCGAGACATGCGCCGATGCGGGTACCGCCTGACCAGTCAGGCACCGCGGCGACTGCACGCGCAACCGCTTCGTCCGGGTCGCGCGCGCGCAGCTGGCGGGTGATGTTGGTGAGCCGGGTTGCGAACACGAAGGCGTTCACTCGCATAGTGGTGGCGAATGACCCGTTCACCAGTGCGTGTGTGAAGTGCAGGAACACACGCGAGTAGCGCGCCATCGATCCGGAGATATCCACGATCACAGTCAGCGGCTCGATGCGGGTAGTCCGTGCCCGATACGGAATGCTCACGATGTCTCCGCCGCGCCGCGCGCAGTCACGCAATAGCCGCCGCAGATCGAGATGCAGGGCGCGTGAGCTGCGCGCATCGCGACGCGTGGCGACGCGCGCGAGCAGCGGCGCGAGCGCAGCGATCACCCGCCGCGCAGCCGACCACTCCGCGGTGGTCATGGAATCGAAGTCGACCTTGCGCAGCTGCTCGCGATCCGAGGAGCTCCTCTCGCCATCGCCCGCCACACGCTCGGGCGCCACTTCGGCCCGCTGCGGCCATTTGGCGTCGCCTGAGCCGAGTGCCTCCCGCAGCCGCTCGCTGGGGCCCGGGCGGAGGCTGGCACTCCCCGGGGCGGACGGCAGCAGTAACCGCAGGATTTCCTCCAGCCGCTCCGGGTCGCTCCAGAAGACCCGGAATGCCTGGTCGAAGAGCGCACGATGCTCGATGCGATCGATGAGGCAGGCTCGCAGCACCGTGTACAGATCGATGCGCGAGCTGACCCCCGTTATCTGCAGCGCCTGCAGTGCGAGCAGCGGCCGGTCGGTGCCGATCGGCAGGCCCGCTTTGCGCAGCACCCGCGCGAAATGCAGGACGTTGTCGGCCAGCTGGCCCGCGCCGCGCAGCTCGGGTGGCAGGGACGGCAGCAAACTCAACCCGCTCCGGCGGCAGGCGCCGCTGCGGCGATCCTGGCGAGCAACTGTGCCGCCTCGGAGCTGCGCACGCGGGCGATATCCTCCTGGCATTTCAGCAGCACGCCGAGGGTGTCATCGACCGCCTGCGCATCGAGCGTCAGCCGTTCGAGCGCCAGCAATGCCCGCCCCCACTCGATGGTCTCGGACAATCCCGGAAGCTTGTACAGATCGAGGGTACGCAGTCCCTGCACGAACGCGACGATCTGGCGCGACAGGGCCTCGCGCGCACCCGGTACCTTCCGGTGGACGATTTCCAGCTCGCGTGCGGCGTCCGGATAGTCCACCCAGTGGTAAATGCAACGCCGCTTGACGGCGTCATGGATCTCACGCGTACGGTTGGAGGTGATCACCACGATGGGGGGACGGTCTGCGCTCACGGTGCGAAACTCGGGGATGGTGATCTGGAAGTCCGCCAGCACCTCGAGCAGGTAGGCTTCAAACGGCTCATCCGTTCGGTCGAGTTCATCGATCAACAGCACCGGAGGCAGGTTATGGGGCTGCAGTGCCCGCAGCAGCGGCCGTGCGATCAGGAAGCGTTCCGAGAACAGCTGGGCGGCGATCTCCTCGCGTGACTCGCGCGCCGCTTCGCCGAGGCGGATCTCGAGCATCTGGCGCGCGTAGTTCCACTCGTAGGCGGCCTGATTTACATCGAGGCCCTCGTAGCACTGCAGGCGGATCAGCTCCGCGCCGAGCGCACGCGCGAGAACCTTGGCGATCTCCGTCTTGCCCGTGCCCGGCTCGCCCTCGATGAACAGCGGCCGTGCGAGCTTCAGCCCGAGAAAGACAGCAGTCGCGAGCTGGCGGTCCGCAACGTAGTCGTGCGCAAGCAGCCGCGCGTGCGTCTCGTCGATGCTGGTGGGCAGGAGCGGTGGCGTCGTCACATCGCCTCAACCCAGCATGTTCTGCACTGCGCGCTTCGCCAATACCGGAATGAGGTGGGCGCGATACTCGGCATTGCCGTGGATGTCGGTATTGAGCGCATCCGCGGCTATTCTTATCCCCTCGCAGGCCTGAGGCGTGCACGAGCGGCTGAGCGCATCTTCCAGAGCCTTGACGCGGAACGCGTGAGAACCGGCGCCGGTGACGGCAACCCGCACGCCGTTAGCAGTCTGCGCCACGAACACACCCACGAGCGCGAAGCGCGAGGCGGGCTGCGGAAATTTGGCGTACCCAGCTTTTGCGGGCAGCGGAAAGTCGATCGCGACGATGAGCTCACCAGGCTTCAGGGCCGTCTCGAACAAGCCGGTAAAGAAGCCGTCAGCTGCGATGGTGCGCGCACTCGTGCGGAGCGTTGCGTTCAGCCCCAGCACCGCGGCCGGATAGTCGGCGGCCGGATCGCTGTTTGCGACCGAGCCGCCGATGGTTCCACGGTTGCGTACCTGAGCGTCGCCAATACCGTGTGCGAGCCGCGCCAGCGCGGGTATCTTCGCCAGCACCTCTTTCGAGGCTGCGACCGCGGCGTGCGTGGTCATGGCGCCGATCGTGAGGGTGCGGCCGTCGCCGCGGATTCCCTGGAGCTCGCTGATAGCCGCGAGATCGATGAGCGCCGCGGGCGTAAGCAGCCCGAGTCTCATGGACGGCAGGATCGACTGGCCTCCGGCCAGGATGCGCGCATCGGCATCGCCGGCGGCGAGGCGCGCCGCCTCGACAACGGAGGCGGGCCGGTGATAGGACATGTCAGACATGACGAGCCCTCCTTCAGCGCCTGGCAGCCCGTATGGCCTGCCACACACGATATGGCGTTGCAGGCATATCGAAATGCGTCACGCCGAGCGGGCTGAGTGCGTCGAGAATCGCATTCATCACCGCAGCGGGTGAGCCAATCGCGCCGGCCTCGCCGCAGCCCTTCACGCCGAGCGGATTGTGCGTGCACGGCGTGCCCTTGACCGTCTCCACGCGGAAGGCGGGAAGGTCCGCGGCACGCGGCATCGCATAATCGAGGTAGCTTCCACTAAGCAGTTGTCCGTCACTGTTATAGACGCAACCCTCGAGCAGTGCCTGACCGATCCCCTGTGCCAGGCCGCCATGCACCTGGCCTTCAACGATCATCGGGTTGACGACGTTGCCGAAGTCATCGCTGGCGGTGAACCGGTCGATCCGCACGGCTCCGGTGTCAGGGTCCACCTCGACCTCGCACAGGTAAGAGCCCGCCGGGAAAGTAAAGTTGGCCGGATCGTAGAACGCATTCTCATTCAGCCCCGGCTCGAGCTTGTCCAGCGGAAAGTTATGCGGCACATAGGCGGCGAGAGCGATCTCGGCGAAGCCCTTCTTGCGATCGGTGCCGACGACGCGGAACTCCCCGCTCGCAAACTCAACGTCGGCATCGCTGGCCTCCAGCAGGTGCGCGGCGATCTTCTTCCCCTTGGCGATGATCTTGTCCAGCGCCTTGATGATCGCCGTGCCGCCGACGGCGAGTGAGCGCGAGCCATAAGTCCCCATGCCAAAGAGCACCTTGCCCGTGTCGCCGTGTTGGATGTCGACGTCGTCGATGGCGAGGCCCAGCCTGTCGGCGACCACCTGCGCAAAGGTGGTCTCGTGCCCCTGGCCGTGACTGTGCGAGCCGGTGAACACGGTTACCTTGCCGGTCGGGTGCACACGGATCTCGCCCGCCTCGAACAGCCCGGCGCGCGCCCCGAGCGCTCCGGCGATGTTGGAGGGCGCGATTCCGCAGGCTTCGATATAGCAGGAGTAGCCGATACCTCTCAGCAAACCACGTTGCGCGCTGGCCGCCTTGCGGGCAGGAAATCCTTTGACGTCAGCATAATCCAACACCTGATTGAGGGTAGCTTCGTAGTCGCCGGTGTCGTAGCTGAGCCCGACAGGGCTGGCATAAGGGAAAGCGCGGATGAAGTTGCGCCGGCGCAGCTCGGCGGGATCGATGTGCAGCTCGCGGGCCGCAAGCTCGACGGTGCGCTCGAGCAGATACGCGGCTTCCGGACGGCCGGCACCGCGATAAGCGTCCACCGGCGTGGTGTTGGTGAACACCGCCTGCACTTCGCAGTAGATTGCCGGCGTGGCGTACTGCCCGGCGAGCAACGTCGCGTAAAGGATCGTGGGGATACAGGAGGCGAAGGTCGAAAGGTAAGCCCCGAGGTTCGCCGTGGTATGCACCCGCAGCGCGAGAAACTTTCCGCCACGATCGAGTGCCAGTTCGGCGATTGACACGTGGTCGCGACCGTGCGCGTCCGTCAGAAACGACTCATGGCGCTCCGCAGTCCACTTGATCGGGCGCCCGACACGCCTGGCCGCCCACACGAGCGCGGTCTCTTCCGCGTACAGGTAAATCTTCGAGCCGAAGCCCCCGCCAACATCCGGCGCAATCACCCGAACCTTGTGCTCCGGCAGGCCGAGAACGAATGCGGTCATCAGTAGCCGCTCGACGTGCGGGTTCTGGCTGGTGACGTACAGCGTGTAGGAGTCGTCGGCTCGAGAGTACGAGGCGTTTGCAGCCCGCGGCTCGATCGCATTGGGAATCAGCCGGTTGTTGACGATCGAAAGCCGGGTGATGTGATCGGCCCGGGCGAAAGCCGCATCGACCGCAGCTTTGTCCCCGATGGCCCAGGTATAACAGACGTTATCCGGGGCCATATCATGCACTGCGGTTCCGCTCTTGGCGGCCATCGCCGTGTCGACGACTACCGGCAGCACCTCGTAGTCGACCTCGATCAGTGCGGCGGCAGCTTTGGCCTGCACCAACGATTCGGCCACCACCAGCGCGAGTGGATCGCCGACATGGCGCACCTTCTCTTCTGCAAGCACCGGGTGCTTCGGCTCCTTCATTGGGCTGCCGTCGATTGACTTGATCAGCCAGCCGCAGGGAAGCCCTCCTATGCCGGCGAGGTCCTTGCTCGTGAAAACGGCGAGCACCCCCGGCGCGGCGCGCGCCGCGGAGGTGTCGATCGAGCGTAATCGGGCGTGCGCGTGCGGGCTGCGCAGGAACCAGGCATAGGTCTGCTGCGGCAGAATGATGTCATCGGTGTATTGCCCCGCGCCGGTGAGGAATCGGTAGTCCTCTTTTCTCTCGATCGAGCGTCCAATCAACGGTTGCACTGCGCTCATGGCTCCGGCTCCCCTGGCGGATAGTCAACGTCCCATGACCTTCGCGGCCTGCGCGACTGCCCTGACGATGTTGTGGTAGCCCGTGCAGCGGCACAGGTTGCCCTCGAGCCCCGCGCGGATCTGCTCATCGGTGGCGTGCTCGTGATGAGTCACAAGGTCGATCGCGCACATCACCATGCCGGGTGTGCAGAAACCGCATTGCAGACCATGACAGGCCTTGAAGGCGGCCTGCATGGGGTGCAAGGAGCCATCCACGGGCGTTACGCCCTCGATCGTAGTGACCTCCCTGCCCTGCGCCTGCGCGGCAAGCACGTTGCAACTCTTAACCGCGCGCCCATCGAGATGGACGGTGCAGGCACCGCAGCTCCCGGTATCGCACCCGACATGGGTACCCGTCAGCCGCAGCTGCTCGCGCAGAAAGGTCGAAAGCATGGTGTCGGCCCGGACCTCGGCCGACACCGGTCGACCGTTGACCTTCAGCTGGATCGTCACGGACATAGGTTTCCCCACTTCTGGCACCGGCCGCGCCCTGCGGGTGCCGGCTGTTCTTGGAAGTTAGGCTGATAATCCGACTGTGGGCTGCGTTCGGCAAGAGATGCCTCCGCACGGGCCGGCCCGCCACCCCGTCGCCGGCACTAAGTACTTGAAGGCAACCCGAAAATCGCTTGAGCGGCGTGGAGCGCGCGCCTCACGGGCATCTTAGGCGGTCTGATCCGGCTCGATCCCGAGCTCCTTCCGCAGCTGCTCGCGGATCAGGAACTTCTGCACCTTACCGGTGACTGTCATGGGAAAGGCTTCCACGAAGCGCACGTAGCGCGGCACCTTGTAATGTGCAATCTGCCCGCGGCAGAACGCGATGATCTCCTCGGGGTCCGCGGTCACGCCCTCGCGCAGACGAATCACGGCGCCGACCTCCTCGCCGTAGTTTCGGTCCGGCACTCCCACCACGGCCACATCGAGCACCTTGGGATGGCGGTAGAGATACTCTTCGATCTCGCGCGGATAAACGTTCTCGCCGCCGCGGATGATCATATCCTTCACACGACCGACGATGTTGCAGTAGCCCTGCGCATCGATGACGGCGAGATCCCCGCTGTGCATCCAGCCTGCCGCATCGATTGCCTCGCGCGTGCGCTCCGGCTCGTTCCAGTAGCCCCGCATGACGCTGTAGCCCCGGGTGAGGAGCTCTCCGGCCGTGCCACGCGGCGTGACGCGCCCTTCGGGATCGATGATTTTCACCTGCACGTGGGGATGCACCCGCCCGACCGTGCTCACGCGCCGCTCCAGGGAGTCGTCGGCCTCGCTCTGGAAGCTCACCGGGCTGGTTTCGGTCATGCCGTAGCAGATCGTGACCTCCGGCATGTGCATCTCGGCCACCACGCGGCGCATGATGGCGATGGGACAGGGGGAGCCCGCCATGATGCCGGTGCGCAGTGACCTCAGGTCGAATTCACCGAAACGCGGATGATCGAGCTCGGCGATGAACATGGTTGGCACGCCATGCAGCGCGGTGCAACGCTCGCGCTGCACGCTCTCGAGCACCGCGAGCGCTTCGAAGGCATCGCCGGGCAGGACGCTGAGCGCGCCGTGGGTCATCGCCGCGAGCACCCCGAGCACCATGCCGAAGCAGTGATAAAGCGGCACCGGGATGCACACCCGGTCGGCGGCGGTGAGTCGCATCCCCTCGCCGACAAAAAAGCCGTTGTTCACGATGTTGAAATGTGTGAGGGTCGCGCCCTTAGGCAGGCCGGTCGTGCCGCTCGTGAACTGGATGTTGAAGACATCATCTGCGTCCGCACGTCGGGCGATTTCAGCGAGCGCCGCTCCCTCAGCCCCTCCACCTGCTGCTTTGAGCGCCTCAAAACTCAGGCAGCCAGCGATCGACTCCGCGCCGATCTGTACCAGCAGGCGTAACTCCGGCAGGCCCGGTGACTGCAGGCGTCCGGGGCTGGCCGAGGCCAGCTCGGGGACCAGCGATTTGAGCATCGCGGCGTAGTCGCTCGCCTTGAAGCGCGCAGCAAAGATCAGCGCCCGGCAGCCGACGTGCTGCAGCGCGAAGGCGAGCTCGCTGGTGCGATAAGCGGGGTTGATGTTGACGAGAATGAGGCCCGCGCGCGCCGCGGCAAACATGGTCAGGATCCACTCGAGGCAGTTCGGTGCCCAGATCCCGACACGTTCGCCGGGACGCAAGCCGCAGGCGAGAAATCCGCACGCTACGCGCTCCACCTCTGCGTCGAGTTCCGCGAAGCTGTAACGGCTCCCCTGGTGAGAGACGACGAGCGCCGGCCGTGAGGCACCTCCAGCGAGTGCGGCCTTCAGCACCGCATCGACCGTGCGATGCATGAGCGGCCGCACGCTCGCACCCGCAACGAAGCTCTCGGCAGGTCCTCCCCCCGATTGCGTCATGCCAGCTTCCGCATCGCAGTTTCAGGCTGCTCCGCCAACGGTGCTCACAGCGATTGCCGCAGGCGGTGCGCGCTCCAGCAGTGAATACATCTTTGACCTCAGCGCCGGCGGGAATTCGCAACCCCGTCGGGTAGCGACATCCAGATGCACGGCCACCAGCTCGCTGACGGCGACCGGATCGGCCGCGCAATCGCGGTACATGTGGTGCCTGAAGCGCAGCGATGTGACGCCGAGATAAGTCAGGCTCGTGGCAACCGTGATCGCATCGCCAGTGAATACCTCCGTCATGTAGGAGATGGTCTGCTTAACCGCCGCCATGCGCCGGCCTGCATCGCGTAGGTAGGTGGAATGGATGCCCAGCGCGGACAGGAAGGCCCACGAAGCCTCGTCGAATTTAGCCGTATACCACAACACGTTCATGTGTCCCATATGATCGCATTGCCCGGGGTGCACGGTGCCTTTATAGGTCGGGATTTCGGCCATCGGATGATCCTCACTGCGTCACACGGGTTGCTATCGGCGGCAAGCAGGAAAGTAACTCGCCGGCGGAGACACTTGCCGCCACCGGAGTTGCAAATCGTGCCATGTCACTCCACAGTGAGCGGATGTCGCGCCAGCCATCCGGTCGATACCGCGTTGGGAACGTGGGGGGCCATCGCAACGCCTCGCCTCCACCGGCTGCAGCGACCCCAGTCGCATTCGTCCAGACGATTCTGCGGGCCTACGAGCGCTATCGCGAGGACCCCGCGAAGGCGCTGCGCATGGCCGGGATCAGCCGCAGCGAATTACAGCACCCGGAGGCGCGCCTCACCGCCGCGCAAATGGAGACCTTCACCGATCTTACGATGCGCCAACTCGACGATGAGGCGCTCGGTTGGTTCTCGCGCAGGCTCCCGTGGGGGAGCTACGGCATGCTGTGCCGCGCCTCGCTTACCGCTCCTAACCTGGGCATTGCCCTCAAACGCTGGTGCCGACATCACCGCCTGTTGACCGATGACATCGTTCTCGATCTTTCGGTCGCAGGCCCGACAGCGCAGCTGGCGATCAGCGAGCGACGACGCCTGGGTGAAATGCGCGAGCTATGTCTGCTCACCAGCTTGCGGTATGTCCACGGCTACGCATGCTGGCTGACTGATTCGTGTATTCCGCTGCGGGCGGTCGAATTTCCCTACCCGGCGCCGCCCCATGCGGCCGTGTATGCATTGCTGTTCCCGGGACCGACGCGCTTCGAAGCCGCACGCACCTGCATGACCTTGGATGCACAACATCTCGCCCTGCCATTGCGCAGAGACGAGCAGGAATTGAGGGGCATGCTGCGGCGCGGCCTGGCGATCACAGTCAGGCAGTACCGCAGCGATCGACTCGTGCTCAGACGCTTACGCGACCTGTTGCGAACTCGCTGCGCGGAGCTGCGCACCGGTGAGTCGGTAGCCAGCGCGCTCAAGGTTTCGCTGCGGACCCTGCATCGTCAGCTTCGAGACAGCGGCGGTTCCCTGCAAGAGTTGAAGAACGAGGTGCGCTGCGACCTTGCGATCGAGCGCCTGGAACGAACCTCTCGCTCGATCAAACAAATCGCCCACGATGTGGGCTTTCATAGCGAAAAGAGCTTCATGCGCGCGTTCAAGCAATGGACCGCCACGTCGCCCGCGGAGTTCAGGCGCAGAAGGAGAGCAGCGCATGGCACATCGTGACAGGACTGAGTCGCGCCATCACAGCGCCGGGGTACGCGGCATCGCGCTGCTCCTTGGCATGTGCTGCGCACTGCCCATCCACGGCCAGATCGTAACCGGGTCACTGGATGTCAAATGGAGCGGGGGCGCGAGCGATTGTCAGAAGAATCCGCAGCCGCCACTGCAGGTGCACCGCTACAACGCGCAGACCCTCATCCTGCGGGAGAGCTTGTGCGCGACCTACGAAGGACCCTTTCTGTACCTTCTCCTCGGGTCCCAGCGCGCATTGCTGATCGACACGGGGGCGGTTAGCGATGCACGCGAGATGCCGCTCGCGCAGACGGTGCGCGCGCTGCTGCCGCAGCCGGGCTTCCCGCTTACCGTGGTGCATACCCACGGTCACCTGGATCACCGCTCGGGAGACGCTCAGTTCGGCGGCGACTCCCGCACGCAGGTTGTGGGTACGACGCTCGAGGAGGTGAGCCGCCATTTTCACTTCGGCGATTGGCCGAATGGCACTGCGCAGATCGAGCTCGGCGAGCGCATCGTGGATGTGCTGCCGACGCCCGGCCACTATCCGTCCGAGCTCTCCTACTATGATCGTCAGACAGGACTGTTCTTCTCGGGGGACTTCCTGCTTCCCGGCAGGCTGCTGATCGCCGACAAGCGCGCCGATCTCGCAAGCGCAAGGCGCGTGGTCCAGTTCGTGGCCAACCGGCCCGTCGCTTACGTGCTCGGCGGCCACGTCGAGCTCGATAGGGCCGGCAACACCTTCCTCGGGGATCACTACCACCCGGACGAGCGGCCGCTGCAGCTGTCAAAAGATGAGCTGCTGGAGCTTCCGGCCATCGTGGAGAGTTTCAACGGCTTCTATGGCCGCCACGGTGAGCACATTCTGGAGAACCAGAATCGGGTCTTGAGTGCGGCTGCGGCCGTGCTGCTCACGCTGCTGGTGGTCGCGGGCATCGCAGTCCGGGCATGGCTGCGCAGGCGACGCATCGCCAGGCAGAGTCAGGCGGCTGGCTGATGGCCCGCGAGCTGGCCGATTCATACGCAGACACCGTGGATTGTCTCCACCAACATGCGCCGTGCCATTGCACAGGAAGCCATGCCGGGAGCATCACCCTGACTTTGGTTCTGATCACAGGTATTCTCGCAGCCGACGCCGCCTGGGCGGCTCGGCCGGCACAGAACTCGCCGGCGCCCAGCTATTCCTGATTGCTTCGTATGAGCCTGCCACGCCAGTCGTCCCTGTCTACCTGCGTTGCCCTGCTCTGTGTGCTGTTCGCAGGCGGTTGCGCGGTCGGTCCCGACTTCAAGAAGCCCGCGGCTCCCGAGGTCAGCGGCTATAGCACGAGCCCCCTCGACACCACGGTCAGCGCGGGCGGGATTGCCGGCGGTGAAGCGCAGCGCTTTGTCCAGGGAAGCGACATTTCCGCGGATTGGTGGACGCTGTTTCATTCTGCGCCCCTCAACGAGCTGATCGAACATTCGCTTACAAACAATGCCGATCTCAAGGCGGCGCAGGCCGCGCTGTCAGTGGCGCGGGAGGAAGTGCTCGCGCAGCGCGGCGTTTACTATCCCAGTGTGTCAGCCGGCTTTTCCGCCAGCCGTCAGCGGCAGTCGGGTCAGCTGGCGCCGACCCCGAATGCCAACCTTTTTCTTTTCAATCTGTTCACCCCGCAAGTCAGCGTCTCTTACGTGCCGGACGTGTTCGGGCTCAACCGCCGCACGGTGGAGTCCGCGCAGGCGCAGGCGGAGGCGGTGCGTTTCCAGATGATCGCCACCTACAACACGCTGACCGCGAATGTGGTGGTCACGGCCATTCAGCAAGGCTCGGTACAGCTGCAGATCGAAGCGACCCGGGAGCTCATCGACATCAATACCCGCTCGGTCGAGATCCTGCGGTACCAGTTTGCCAAGGGCTACGCCAGCGGGCTCGACGTCGCCGCACAGGAGTCGCAGCTCGCGCTGGTTGCCGCCACGCTGCCGCCGCTACTGAAGCAGGCGGCTCAGCTGCGCGACCTCATGGCGACGCTCGCTGGCGAGTTTCCAAGCCAGGGCGCGGGGGGAGCTTTCGAGCTCGCGAGCCTGAAACTGCCGCAGGATTTGCCGGTGAGCGTACCCGCGGACCTCGTCACCCAGCGTCCGGACGTGCGCCAGGCGGAAGCTGACCTGCACGACGCCAGCGCCAAGATCGGCATAGCCGTGGCAAACCGCCTGCCCAACATTACCCTGAGCGCCGCCACTGGCAGCTCGGCGCTCGCCATCAATCAACTGTTCACCACCGGCACCGGGTTCTGGTCGTTGGGGGCCGATCTGACCGCACCCATCTTCCAGGGCGGGGCACTGCTGCACCAGGAGCGCGCCGCGCGAGCCGGCTACGCGCAGGCGGCTGCGCAGTATCGCAGCACCGTTCTGACCGCCTGCGAGAATGTCGCCGACACTCTCGCCGCGCTCGCCGAAGACGCCGAAGAGCTGAAGGCAGCCGCCGCCGCAGCCGATGCCGCCAAAGCGACGCTGGACCTCGCCCAGCGTCAGTGGCAGGCCGGTTATGCGAGTTTCCTCGCGCTGCTCAGCGCCGAGCAAGCCTACCAGCAGGCGCGCATCGGCCTGGTACAGGCTCAGGCGAGCCGCTATGCCGACACGGCAGCGCTTTTTCAGGCGCTGGGCGGCGGCTGGTGGCATCGGCAGGATCTCGCCGCAGACGATCATGGCAAGTAACGCAGGGCGCTCGTGGCGGGCGCCGCGCTTGTTGCTCGGATCTGCGCACGCAGCGGCGGTCGCGGCAGTAACGGCGGTGCTGTGCGGCGGCGGCTGCAGCTCCAGCGTAGACAACAA
>Ga0306923_10004928_pt1 | contig 12888 bp, 10 predicted proteins | sample sta12Can44000108_FD_203841 | JGI IMG/M metagenome (GOLD analysis project Ga0306923, IMG submission 203841) | Lab enrichment of tropical soil microbial communities from Luquillo Experimental Forest, Puerto Rico - statanox.12C.anox.44.000.108 (v2)... | ecosystem: Environmental > Terrestrial >... | reverse complement strand
CTCCGTGCGGTGGAAGACGAACACTGTTTCACGCTCGGTCGGAATTCTTCATTGACTTCGGTCAATGGAGAATGACGGTCGCCGACCGATCATTCGACCTGCCGCTCGACCGCCTGGCGCAGGCGCTTGGTGCGGCCGCGGGCGAGCTTTGCTTCGTGACGCCGTTCGCGGGACGCCACCGACTCCCTACGCGGTCAACGTCCAGCCAGAGCTCGTGGTCGAGATCGCGTTCAACGACATTCAGGCGAGTCCTCACGATCCCGGTGCCCTCGCCTCGCTTTGCCCGCATCAAGCGCTACCGGCCGGATAAAAGATCGAAAAGGCCGACACGATCGATACGTCCGCGCCCTCTACGAACGGCGCCTGAGCAGCGAAAGTTGAGCATCGGGATTGTTACACGAACATGACCTCGCCAAGGACATGGTCCCTCAGCGTGAGGCTCGCCCGCGCCAAAGCATCGGCGGCCGATTCAATATGATTGGCGATGCCGTCGATAAGATGAAAATCTCGACATTCGATGTCCGAGCCGACAAGAGCCGCGGTGACCGCGCGCTCGCGCTCATCCGTCTGGTGCTCGACCGTGATCATTTGGTCGATTGCCTCGAGGAATTGCTGCATGTTCTCGCGAGGGCCCCCGCGGTGAACATATTGCGCGGCGCCAATAGCGCGCTCAAAGGCTTGCGCGCCTTCGGCGAGGAGATCAGCGAGCGCGACGAGCGGCGCCGGCAGTTTCGTGCACATCACCCGACCGGAAAGGAGCCCCGCCAGGAACGCCGACTCTTCAAGATCATCGGCCGCATCATCGGCAACCTCCAGGATCCGCCGAAACACCTCGGTTCCTGGAATGCGTCGAACGGTCAGACGAGTTTCCTTGACGATTTCGTCAGCGCGGGTTTCGGCTAACTTTGCCCGCACCGCGTTTTGCGCCAATAAGTCGTTGCCTGTGGCTACCCCCTGTCGCAAGGCGGTACGAAGCCCGTTAGCGAGCTGGACGACAATGCTGGCGTGTCGGCCGGCATCCCCCAGTAGCCGTTGCTCGGCAGATCGGAAATGGTTGAAGAGCTCGGCGCGCACCTGGTCGCGAATGAGCGCCGCCGATTGCCCTTTGAGCAAACCAGTCGCGGTTGTTTGCAACACATAGCAAAGGTAGTTCTGTGCCACTTCGGCGCCGATCATCTCATGGAGCGGCTCGCCATAACGCAAAGGCGTCTTCACCGCCTGCTCGAGCGCGTCATAGACGAGCCTTTCGCCGCCCAGGTCCAAGAAGGCGCGATGTCCTAGATCGCGATCCGCGGCCCATCTTAGAATTTTTACGGCTCGTTCATTGGGCACCAATAATCGCAGCCGCTTGCGGGCCTTGTTCCAGTCGATCAGGAAGACCAGACGAGATCCGAGGCGCTCCATAAATTTATCGAGGGCCTGGTTGTCCTGAGCTTCGAAGCGCCCCCGCGCGACATAGAACAGATCACCTTCGGCGATCGCCGATCCTTGGTGCGAACGCAGTTCGTCCCATCGTATCCCCGTCTCTTCGAGCAAGCTCTGGAAGAAGCGAAGCCGCTGCAAGTGGATGTCGGTGTGGGTCACCACCCCGGTCGTCTCGGTGATGCGAACCACGAGCACGTGCGCGTCGGTTGTGCCTAGATCGTTTTGGATCAGTAATGCGCTGCCCGAGCGAGCCGTAGTGGTCGCCAAACCGATATGGTCGAACTTCAGTGGAGCGGTCCTGTTGACACCCGTCATGAACGCCTTGATCAAGGATCGATCCCCTTCGGTAACCCCATAGGCCTTGGCGCCCTGCACCACTTCGGTTGATAGCTCGCTCTGTAGCCGGTTGATCTCCTTATGCAGATCCATGATTAGAATGTGAAAGCCGTCGCCAGAGGCAGGACGCCCAGACGTCATAGAGGCGATCGTCTCACCGCTCAGCATATCGTCGATGATCGCGGGCCGCGCGTTGACGAGCCGGTCCAATCGTCGACGATATTGCGCGTGTAAGGCGGCCGATTCCTTTGAGCCGCTGGCAAGGAGACTAAGAGGGGCGAGCATGGCCTCCATCGCATCATCGAGTACTGCCACGAGCCGATGGGCACTCGGGATGTGAAAGTTGCCACGTCCATCAGTGACGCTCGCCCCGACGCTGCGATCAAAGGTCGGATCGGCGATTTCACAGGCCTGGCGATCAGCCTTAAGAGACGGTGCGCCTCCTTCTTGTGGGTGCTCGGCATGGCTCGCAGCCATCTGAAAGAGGCTCAAGACATACTTGGCGCGCTCGTTGCCGACGATGGCCGCGTCCAGCAGCGCTGGCAGGACGAGCGCCTGATCACCAAGGAAATCGACGATCTGTGTTTTTGCCGGCATGTGGCCACCTCGTCTCCGAACCTTCGACGCAATGAGGCCAGGTGGGCGTTACGTCGTTGATCCACGTCAATTGCGCCGGCATTTGAAGCACGGACGAGTGCAACGCCAAATCATAAACGAACTGGGGCTCGTCCGGGCCTAAGCAATTCCGCGCGGGATGCCTTCGGTCCGATCTTTGGTTGCCACCTCCGCGTCTCATGGCAGACGCGACCGACGGGAAGGGTCGCGGGAGGAGGCTATGGTGCGAGAGCGCTCGACTTTCTTCTCGGAGCTCAGCGACGTGGTCCATAGACACCCGCCACTTGCAGACGCATTGCGCGCAGCCGTTCCCCCATGGCGCCGGCGAAACGCTTCATCAGCTCGTAGCCGAGGTCGTGATCGACCTCGCATTTGTCTCGCAGGCATCGCGCGTCGACCCCGAGGACGCGGACGAGCTCGGAAGCGCGGGCATCGAATGTCCAACGATAGGGCGGCACCAGCCACGATCCGTCGAGGATCTCACCCTCCCGCAACGTAGCTACGATAAGTGGCTGCTGACCGGGGGAATGCAGCTCGAGGGCCACAGCGCCTTGCCGTAGCAAATAGAATTCGTTGGCTGGCTCGCCCTCACGGAATAGATACTCTCCGGCCGCGAAGCGCAGATTGCGCGCGCAGCCGGAGATCGCGGCACCGAATTCGGGGCCGAGACCCGCGAAGAAGAGCTGGTCGAGGACGATGCGTTCAAGCCCCTGCATCAGCGGCCCTCCGTGATGCCTCCAACGGGGGCCCGGGGGACGCCCGGATCGCCGCAGCTTCCTCGGTAATATCGATCCCAACCGGACACCAGGTAATGCAACGCCCACAGCCGACGCACCCGGAGCTGCCGAACTGATCGACCCAGTGCGCCAGCTTGTGCGTCATCCATTGTCGGTAGCGCGAGCGCGCCGAGCTACGCACACTGCCGCCGTGAATGTAGGAAAAGTCCAGTGTGAAACACGAATCCCAGCGACGCACGCGCTCGGCGGTGGTGCCGGAAAGATCGGTCGTGTCGTCGATCGTCGTGCAGAAGCAGGTCGGACACACATTTGTGCAATTGCCACAGGTCAGGCAGCGTTCAGAGACCTCATCCCAGCGCGGATGGTTGGGGTTGGTCTGAAGCAATTCCTTGAGGCCGTTTGTTTCGAGGGTGCGCCCCATCTGACCCCTGGTTCGGTCGACGACCCGTTCGGCGGCGGCGATTTCCTCCTCGGTTGCGTGCCGGTGCGGCAAATCCCTGACCAAGTCCACCCCCGCAGAGCTGCCGACCTCCATCACAAATAGATGTCGGTCCTCCTCGATGAGCTCGGTCAGGGCCAGGTCGAAACCGGCCTCGACCTTCGGCCCGGAATCCATCGAGGCGCAAAAGCAGGTGCCGCCCGCCTGACTGCAATTGACTGCGATGATGAAGGCGCTGTCGCGCCGAATCTTGTAGGACTTGTCGAGGTATTGGCCCGCTAGAAAGACCCGATCCTGGATGGCGATCGCGCGCAACTCGCAAGCGCGCACCCCGATAAACGCAAGCCGCTCCGGCATTTCCTCGTTTTCGACGACCGAGAAACCATTGGCCTGGCGGCGGGCTTGCCAGAGTCGCTCCACAGGCGGATGCAGAAATCGTTTCCAGGAATGGGGCCCAACGGCATAACCGAACAGTGCCGCGTCACCACGTCGCTCGATCCGGTAGCGCCCGGCATCCTGCCGATCGGTCCATCCGACGGGGAGATCCGCAAGACGCGTGACAGTTTCATAGATGATCGCGCCGTCGCGCACCGTCGGGCCGATGACTCGGTAACCGCGGCTCGCCAAAGCGCCGATGATCTGTTGCAGAACATCCCGCTCGATTGCCAGCTTGACGCCAAGCGTATCCATCGAAACTGCGCCCGTTGGAACCTCCTCTCCAGCCACATTCGTTACAACGAGAAAAGACTCTTCCCATTCATGCAGGTCAACGGGTCCAATCGTGGCTTACGTCTAAGGTTTCGTGTCACGGAATGCCAGCGAATGCCGAACTTGCCGACGCGTGATTTCCCGCCAGGGATCGAGCCACTAGGTGAGCTTGCGCTCGACCTGCGCTGGACCTGGAGTCATGAGGCGGACGCGTTGTGGGAACGGGTCGATGCGGAGGCTTGGGGCCGTACCCGAAACCCATGGACCATTCTGCAGGATATCTCGGCCGAGCGGTTGCGGGCGCTTGCCGCCGACGCTTCTTTTGTCGCCGAGCTCGAGCGACTGGCGGGAACCCGGCGAGCCTATCTCGACGCGCCGAGCTGGTTCTCTTCCGCGCACGGCGCCGCTGCTCTTTCGGGTGTGGCTTATTTCAGTATGGAGTTCGGCCTCGGCGAGGGGCTGCCGCTCTATGCCGGAGGGCTCGGCATTCTCGCCGGCGACTTCCTCAAAACGGCGAGCGATCTCGGGATACCCGTTATCGGCGTCGGGTTGCTCTATCAGGAAGGCTATTTCCGGCAGATCATCGACGCCACCGGCGCAGCACGAGGCTTATCCGTTCAACGACCCGGGTTCGATGCCAATCGAGCCGGCGCAGGGACCCGACGGATCGTGGTTCAGCGTCCCTCTCAACCTACCTGGGCGGACCCTTTCGCTGCGTGTTTGGCAAGCGCGCGTTGGGCGGATCAGGCTGTATCTGCTCGACGCCAACGACCAACTTAACAGCCCGGCCGACCGCGGCATCACTGGCAGGCTCTACGACGCCCAGAGCGAAATCCGCGTCTTACAGGAGATTGTCCTCGGGGTCGCGGGATGGCGGGCGGTCGAGGCGCTCGCCCCGGAGGTCGAGATCTGTCACCTGAACGAGGGTCATGGCGCCTTTGCGGTTCTCGAGCGAGCGCGGTCCCATATGCGGCGCTCGGGTCTGTCTTTTCGCGAGGCATTGTGGGCGACTCGCGCAGGAAACGTTTTTACCACCCACACGCCCGTAGCAGCCGGGTTCGACCGATTCCCGGCCGACGCCCTTAGCAAATATGCGCGCTATGTCGAAGGTTTTCTCGCCGAGGCCGGCATCGGGCTGGACGAATTCCTCGCGCTGGGCCGTGCCCGTGACAACGATGGAAACGAGCCGTTCAATATGGCCTATCTGGCCATGCGGGCATCGATGCAGAGCTTCGGCGTCAGCCGCCTGCACGGCCATGTCAGCCGGCATATTTTCCAGCCGTTGTTTCCCCGCTGGCCGGAGGAGGAGGTGCCGGTCGGTCATGTCACCAACGGCGTTCATGTCCCGAGTTGGGATTCACCGGGCGCCGACAAGCTGTGGACCGCCGCCTGCGGTAAGGAGCGTTGGCGCGGGATGCCGGATACGCTTCCAGAGCTGGTCACGGGCCTTTCGGACGAGGAACTGTGGGTGATGGCCGGCGAAGAGCGGCGCGCCCTGGTCCAACAGGTGCGCGCCCGGCTGGCCCGCCAGCTCGGCAGCCGAGGCTATTCGCCCGAGGTCATCGCCCAGTCGGTGAACGTGCTCGATCCCAACGCGCTGACGCTCGGCTTTGCCCGGCGCTTTACCGGCTACAAGCGGCCGAACTTGTTGCTCAAGGATCGGGAACGGCTGGCCCGCCTGCTCAACGACCCGGCCCGGCCGGTTCAGCTAGTCCTCGCGGGCAAGGCACATCCGGCGGATGACGAAGGCAAGGAAATGATCCGCGAATGGATCGATCTCGCTCAGCGGCCGGAGTTCCGCCAGCGTGTCGTCTTCCTTGAGGACTACGATATCGCGCTGGCCCAGGAGCTCGTGCAGGGCGTCGATGTCTGGATCAACACCCCGCGACGGCCCTGGGAGGCTTGCGGCACGAGCGGCATGAAGGTGCTGGTTAATGGCGGCCTCAACCTCTCGGAGCGCGACGGCTGGTGGGAAGAGGCGTACGCGCCGGAACTTGGCTGGGTGATCGGCGACGACCGAGAGCGCTCCGAGGGCAAGGCAGATGCGGAGGATGCCGAGGCGCTCTATGCCGTTCTGGAGCAAGAGGTCGTCCCGGAATTCTATGCGCGCGACGTGGCCGGAATGCCACGGCGCTGGCTCGAACGCGTGCGCCGCAGCATGGCGTCATTGACCCCGACCTATAGCAGCAGTCGAATGGCACGCGATTATGTCGAGCAATACTACCTTATCGGGGCAGCGGAGCTGCGCCGCCGCACTGCCGACGGGGATAAGCCGGCACAGGCAATGCAGAGTTGGGAAGCTCGGTTGCGTCGGCACTGGTCGGGGCTTCATATCGGGGAAACGAACCTCTCCCGTGACGGCAAGGCCTGGTCTTTCTCGGTGGCGGTCTATCTCGGCGAGATTGGGCCAAGCGACGTGGCGGTTCAACTCTACGCGGATCCGCGCGACGGCGAGGAACGCTTTCTCGGCGAACTCCTTCGCGGCGAAGCGATCATTGGCGCGACGAACGGTCATATCTATACTGGGCTGGGGCCGGCGACCCGACCCGCGGAGGAGTACACCGTGCGAATCATCCCCCATCGTCCAGGTGTGCGAGTACCCGCCGAGCTTCCATTGATCCTGTGGCAGAGGTGAACCGCGCCACCGAGGCCGCCGAGCCGAATCCGGAAAAGCGCGCTCCCTACAGGTAGAAAATTGCAGACTGATCCGCTATCCCGGAATCTCATTCTTATTGCGCACTCAGCGCGAATTCGGGTTCATAGGAATCATAACGTGCTCGTAGGGTGTCCCCGACCACATCACGTAGGGCTTCGTCGGGTCGGGGTCGGGCGTGCGGGGGAAGCCCCTCATCTTCTTAACGGGCGAACCGACCATCATGATGTGAGCGCCCGTCTTGATCCAATGATTGCTGGGCGTTGGTTTGGTTGCCCACGGATCAGTGTTGCTCATCCCCGTGTCGCCATTGAGCATGTAGATAAATCCGAGCTGATCGGGCGGGTGGGTGCGAGTCTGCCACGCATGTGCCCACTCCATGGCGACGGGACCCATGCACATCGGCCCAGTATTCTCTACCATGCAGGTGTACTCGTTGGTTCCCTTCTTCAGGGTCTGCATAGCGCCGTTGACCATGCGCACAATGGTCGCATCGTAAGCGACCTCAGGCTGAGCCGCGGTCATCGCCCTCGCCGTATATTCGGCATCCGCGCCCCCAGCCGGCTGCTGGGTGAGAATGTCAGGCGCGGTATCATCGCGAGTCGGGCGGTGGTCGCAGCCCTCCGTGCGGAGAGGGCGAACGGGCTAAATTTCAGACTGACCCGCTACCCGCAATGGCGATTGATTGACCTGGGTCAACGCCCGCCCCTATCTTTCGAGGCATCAACGAGCTCGAGCGACCGCCGATCACAAGGAGCCGGCAATGACCAGCTTTACGTTTTCCTTGGAGCAGCTGAAAACGGCCCCGCCCGAGGTGCGCCGCTGGGTCGAGCATGAGATCGGCACGGCGCTAGGCGCCCTGGGCAGGCTCGATCACGAGCAGTCGCAGGTCCATACCGCCGCGCTTGCGGCCTGTACGCCGGAAGAGGCGCTGCAGATGTTCGAGCTGATCAAAGACAATTTCCTGCTCTCACAGGTTTTTTTCGAATTGGCGCGTGAGACGCCCGCCGGCCGCGCTGCGCCGCCGCTGCATGCGCTCAACATCGCCGATCTGCTGCGCCATACCCGTCTTCCGGATGGTGACCGGCTCGCCGATTGTTTCACCGCCATCAATCAGATCTTTCAGACAGTGTGCAACGACCCCGAGGCGGCGCTCTTCGGCTTCGATCAGTACGGCCACGTCTTTATTCACGAGACGACCCACGAGAGCATCCGCCGGGTGTGGGAGCAGCTGTTCGCCATGAGCCAGCCTGCCGCCAGCCAGCCGGCTCCGCTCGGAATGACATTGCCTCATGTCGGCCCGAGCGAGGACATCGCCGGGCACGCGCCGACGTATCCTCGGGCGGGAAATCCCAGTCTCTAAATTTGACGGCCTTCCTCTGCTTACGGGGGCTGCATCTCAGAGTTGATGGCACCGCGCCTTTATCGGCCGGTGTGAGCCACCATGATTGCGTCGGCGACGAGCTTGGACGAGTCGACGTGTACAATATTGCCGGGGAGCCGCTGCTCCACGGCCGCAACCGAGCGGACCGTGTCGGCGACGACGATACCCTCGAACAGCGGATCGGCCAGCACGGACGGCGCCTTCCCCATAAATAGAGCATGGGTCGCCGCCGCAAAGATCTTTGTCGCCCCGGCCTCACGGCAGCGCCGCGCCGCCCGCTGCAGCGTGGTCCCAGTGCTGATCAGATCATCGAAGATGATCACCGCGCGATCGCGCACCTCGCCGACTAGAAACTCGCCGGTGACGACCCCGCCGCTGCGCCGCTTTTCGACGAACGCCGCCGCCGGCTCGTCATGCAGTTCCGTCGCAAGGGCTCGGCGGAACTGCTCGGCGCGCTTGGCGCCGCCGATGTCGGGCGAGACGACGGCGAGCTTTTCATGCCGCAGCAGCCGAGCGAAGTGCTCGACAAAGAGCGGTATCGCCTCGAGATTGGTCGACGGACAGCGAAAGGCGTTCTCGAAGGCGGCCACGTTGTGGACGTCAAGGGTCATCACCACGTCCGCTCCGCAGGCCTCGAAGAGCCTCGCAACGTATTTGGTCGTGACCGGGTCACGCGGCTGCGTCCGCCGGTCCTTGCGGGCGTAGCACAGGTACGGGACGACTGCCGTTATGCGCTCGGCGCCGGCGTCTTTCAGCGCACCGATGAAGAACAGCAGACGGCAGAGCTTGTCGTTTGGGCTTTGTTCGGCATCCCCATACAGCGAGTGAATCACAAACACGTCCTGCCGGCGCACCTCGACGAGCGGACGGATCTTATGCTCGCCGTCCTCGAACCCGCGCTCCTCATGCGCGCCGAGGACCAGCTCAAGGTGCTGCGCGACGCGCTCGCCATATTCCCGCGTGCCTTCGATTGCAAACAAGCTGAGCCCGTAATCCATCGACATGCCGCCCTCCATCGGAATTTATCCGAGTAAGCGTGGATGAAGACCCAAACGACAGCCTTGATCTAGCGCAATCGGAGCGAGCCGTTAGATAAGTCCTTGTAGAGTCTTGCGCTAAAGTCATCCCCTGCCGCTAGATGCGGCGACTCCGACCCCACGGCCGCCGGGCCTCATATTCGGGGACGAACTGCAGCGCATCATCTTCCGGGGCGATGCCGGGCGGCTGCGGCATGGCTAACAACGCGCGAATACGCTCCTCGGTTGCAGGGTGATCGCGAAACAGCGAAGGTATCCGTAGCGGGGCGACGGTCGGAAAGCGGCCGCGTAGCGGCATCTGCTCATGACGGCGCATTTTGACGAGAGCGGAGGCCAGAGCGTGCGGGTCGCCGGTCAATTCGGCAGCCTCGAGATCGGCCTCGCCCTCGCGGGCTCTCGACAGCGCGAGTTGCAGCATGCTCACCGCGATCGGCGCGACGATGAGGATAATTAGCGGCGCGATCGGAAGCGTTTGCACGGCGGTGACGCGCAGGAAAAGGCTGAGGAAAACGAGCAGGAGACCGATCTGCGACAATAGACGCGTCAGCCTGCCCGCGACCATGGCGAGCTGCATCAGCGCGATGTCGCCGTTGCGCACATGGACGATCTCGTGGGCCAGGATCCCCTGCATCTCGCGGAGGGTCATCCCGCGCATCAGCGCTGCCGATAGGACGATCGTGGTCGCCGCGCCCTGTCCGACGGTGAAGGCCACAGGGGCTCGTTCGCCGACCCAGCAGAGAAGCGGTACCCGTTCGAGCCCGGCGCGTCGGCAGAGGGCGTCCACCATGTCGTAGAGCGCTGGCCCATCCGAGCGGGACACCGCGCGGGCGCCGATTGCACGGAGGACGAGACCCGGTGGCATGCGCCGAACAAGAACGAGCGTCGCCGCGCCGGCGACGAGGCTCCACACAATTCCGTCCCATTCGGCGACGATCCACCCGCAGTACGAAAGCAGCGCTGCCATTGCCATCAGCAACAGGGCCGAATGAATTTGGCTGCGGCGACGCCGGTGCTCGCCCTCCACGCTCACCCAGCCTCCTCTCGGCGATGCGACCAACGATATGTGGTGCTGGTAGCGATCGAGCATGACGGCGACCTTGATCAGTATCAATCCGGGCCACGGTCTTTCGTGCAAGGGTGGCACACAGAAGGAGATCGATTATGCCGAAGAGCGGCAGCGCGCTGCTGACGGATCTCTACCAGTTGAACATGCTGGCCGCTTATCTCGAGCACGGTCTGACCGAGACTGCGGTCTTCGAGCTCTTCGTGCGGAAGCTGCCGTCACGCCGGGGCTTCCTGATAACGGCGGGGATCGAGCAGGCTGTACAATTTCTCGAAACCCTCGCCTTCACCGCCGAAGACCTCGAAGCGATCCACGGTTTGGGCCAGTTTTCCGACCGCTTCATCGCCTATCTGCGGTCTTTCCGCTTCAGCGGGGACGTCGACGCGATGCCCGAAGGGACAGTATTCTTTCCCGACGAGCCGATCCTGCGCGTGACCGCACCGCTGCCCGAGGCGCAGTTCGTCGAGACTCGCCTCGTCAACCTGCTCCATTTCCAGACGGTGATCGCCTCGAAAGCGGCGCGCATGGTGCTCGCCGCCCTCGGCAGGCCGCTGATTGATTATGGTCTGAGGCGAGCGCACGGCGCCGAGGCGGGGGTGCTCGCCGCACGAGCGAGTTATATTGCAGGCTTCAGCGGGACGGCGACAGTAGCCGCCGGTCTCGAATTTGGCATCCCCGTGTATGGGACGATGGCACATTCCTTTATCCAGGCGCACGACGACGAGACGCTGGCCTTCGAGCACTTCGCGCAGTCGCACCCGCAAGGCCTCGTCCTACTGATCGATACCTACGACACGGAGCGCGGCGCCGGGCGCGTCGTGGCGCTTGGACCACGCCTGGCGGCGGAGGGAGTTACGATCTCGGGCGTGCGTATCGACAGCGGCGATCTCGGCGAGCACGCGGCGAAAGTTCGCCGGATCCTCGACGAGGGCGGGTTGCAGACCGTCAAGATCGTCGCCAGCGGCGGTCTCGACGAGGATGCGCTGCTGGCCCTGTCGCGCGCTGGTGCGCCGATCGATTCCTATGGTGTCGGCACCAGCTTGACCACCTCGTCTGACGCCCCGGCCCTCGATTGCGCCTACAAGCTGCAGGAATATGCCGGGACCGCACGGCGCAAGCGCTCGGAGGGCAAGGCGACCTGGCCGGGTCGCAAGCAGGTTTGGCGATGGTATGACGAGCGCGGCCGGTTCGCGTGCGACCTGATTTCGCTCGCCGGTGAGCGACAGCAGGGCGAGCCGCTGCTTTGTCCGGTGATGCGCGGCGGGCGGCGCCTTCCCGACCTACCGGACCTGACTGCGAGCCGCGCTCGCGCCGAAGATCAGTTGGCGCGGCTTCCCCAACCGCTTGCGCGGCTTGAGACCTACCATTACCCGGTCGAGATCGGGGTCCCTTTACGCGAGCTGGCCGCGGCCCTCGATCGCCGATCGGGGTGAACGAGCGCCGCATGTCGGACTGCCAGCGATCGGCGCAGCCGGAGATCGGCATCGACCGCAAAGTGCGGTTCCTCGGATCATCGGCGGCCTACCCTGAGCAGCCGACCCGAGTCGAGCGGATCGAAACCCATTTCTCCTGGGTATTTTTGACCGACTTCTATGTCTACAAGCTGAAAAAGCCTCTGCGTGGCGAGGGTTTCGATTTCTCGTCACTCGAGGCTCGGCGGCGCAATGCCGAAGCGGAGCTGCGGCTCAACCGTCGCTTGGCGTGCGATCTTTATCTCGGGGTTGTGCCGTTAACCCTGGAGGTAGGGCGCGATCTCGCGATTGCGGGCCCTGGCGTCGCCATCGACTGGCTGGTCAAGATGGTCCGCTTGCCGGCCGAGCGGATGCTGGACCACCGCCTCGCCCGGGGGGATTGGCAGTGGGCCGATATCAATGCCCTCGCCGACCGCCTCGCGCGCTTCTTCGCCATCGCTCGGCGGGCGGATATCCAGCCGACGACTTATCTCGACCGGTTCCGCGCCGAATGCCGTGACAGTCGGCGTGCGCTACGGTCGAGCGGCGCTCGCGAGCTGCAGCACGCAGCCCAGTACGTCGCGCGCCGCGTCGAAGCCTTCATCTATTGCTGCAAAGACTTCCTGCTGAGCCGCCTCGACAACGGCCGGGTGGTCGAAGGGCATGGCGATCTCCGTCCCGAGCACATCTGTCTGGGATCCACCCCGCAGATCATCGATTGCCTTGAATTCCGGGCCGACTTGCGGCTGCTCGACCCGGTGGATGAGCTTGCGTTTCTGACGATGGAATGCGAACGGATCGGCGCCCACAATGTCGGGCAGGTCTTGTTGTACCGCTATCGCCTGCGCACGAAGGATTCTCCGGCGCCCGTGTTGATCAATTTCTACAAGGCGATTGGGGCCTTCGTCCGTGCCCGCATCGCGATTCTGCACCTTCAGGAGTCCTCGGTCCGCGACCCGGCAAAATGGCCAAAGCGCGCCGCCGAATACCTAGCGATCGCAATCCGCTCGGCACAGCATCTCGACCATTGATCCAGGACC
>Ga0306923_10004924_pt1 | contig 12894 bp, 9 predicted proteins | sample sta12Can44000108_FD_203841 | JGI IMG/M metagenome (GOLD analysis project Ga0306923, IMG submission 203841) | Lab enrichment of tropical soil microbial communities from Luquillo Experimental Forest, Puerto Rico - statanox.12C.anox.44.000.108 (v2)... | ecosystem: Environmental > Terrestrial > Soil... | reverse complement strand
ATAAATACCACTCACTAAATCCAATATAATATGAGCGCTATCAGATTTAGGGAAAGTGTATTGATGAAAACCAACACGAATAGTTGCAGTTAATTCGGCAGTGATATTATAACGATCTAATTTTACTTTGTAATAATCTGCAGCAGCAATTTCATTATCATGCGAAAATGCAGAACGAAAACCTGAATTTGGTTCTGTTGCTGTTCCCGGGTTTAATTGTAGTTTTCCTACAGTAGGCATTAGCAAAAAATCGCCCAAATCAGAATGGCCAGTACCGTTAAAATGTGTATGGCTAAACCCTACAATTGTTTTATCATCATATTGATATCCTGCACAATATTTATAAACATCAGGATTATATTTTCCATTCATTTCATACGGAATCGTGTCTGTGTCCGGGCTTAACTGCACCATCCCAAAGGGAACCGTTGCGCCCGGAAACGTATGCCCCATACGTTGTGTACCAATAATTGGCTTAATATATTGAACAGTATTTTCTCTTTTATTTTGTGCAATAATGCAAGCAGGTATTGCCAATAAAAAAAATGCAGAAACAGTTTGAAAATGAAAGTTTTTCACGAAGAATATTTTTATTTTGAATAATAGAATCTAAAAGCAGAATTTATACATTACAGAAAAAAAGAACGGGTTATGGTTTAATTTCTATTGGAGTGCCTACTTTAACGGCATCATATAATTCATCAATTTCGGTATTGGTAACAGCCATACAACCTGCCGTCCAGTTGGTCCATCTTTGAAATTTTCCAATAAATCCCATCCCGTTTCTTAATCCATGAATTTTAATATCACCACCGGCAGATGTTCCCATTTTTGCGGCTTTCGCAACATCCAAACTATCTGGATAAGAAACACCCAGATTTTTATGGTAATCGCTGTTAGGGTTTTTATCGTAAATGAAATATTTCCCTTCGGGCGTTTTATTATCACCTTCAGTTTCTTTGGCACCAACAGGTTGTTTACCTAAAGAAATATAATAGCGCTTCATAAACTTTCCTTTTGAGTATGCTTGTAATTCGTGGGCTGATTTTGTGGCTACCAGCGAATCAATCTGTACACCGGCAGGTAATTTCTTTTCAGGATAAAAATAATAGCCACATACAACAACCAGCAATAACAAAAAAAGCAGGAATAATATTTTCTTCGCTTTCATAACAAACCTTTCGGTGAATTAAACAATAAACTGCAATCTATTTAAAACTACCCATTTTTATCCGCACTATTTTAAACATTGCTATAATACAAACACCGGTTTCCGCAGCATAAAACAAACTTCATCCGTTTCTTTTCTTTATTTGGAGAAGATGCCTGAAAAACAAGTAGGGCTATATCGCAAACACTTTATTGCCTACTCCAATGGCAACATCTGTTTTGTACCAATTCTTTCCAATTAAAATATGATCGCTTTAAAATTATCCTCATTCATTAATTTTTGAAAGAATGATTTTCGGCAATTGACCTGCCATTCCTTACTTTTGCCATCCGAATAAAGTGATATGTTAGATAAGTTAGACGCCATAAAAGCAAGGTTTGAACAGGTAGGTGTTGCACTGACCAATCCTGAAATTATTAATAATCAAAGAGAGTTTGGTAAGTACAGCAAAGAATACCGTTCTCTCGAAAAAATTGTTCAGCCTTATGAGGAATACAGAAAAGTGCTGGATGATTATTCTTTTGTAAAAGAGAACTTAACCAGTAGCGACGAAGAAATGAAAGAACTGGCTAAAATGGAATTGCCGGAACTGGAGGAAAAGAAAACTGCTCTTGAAAAACACCTCACCAAATTATTGATACCGAAAGATCCGCAGGATGATAAAAATGCCATTCTTGAAATTCGTGCAGGAACAGGTGGAGATGAAGCCAGTTTATTTGCAGGCGATTTATTAGGAATGTATTTGCGTTATTGTGCTAAAAAAGGCTGGAAAGCAGCAGTTGTTAGCGAAAGTGAAGGAACGGTTGGCGGATACAAAGAAGTTGTTGTTGAAGTGAGTGGCGAAGATGTTTACGGTACATTAAAATTTGAAAGTGGTGTACATCGCGTACAACGTGTACCTAACACAGAAACACAGGGCCGTGTACATACCAGTGCTGCAACAGTTGCAGTAATGCCCGAAGCAGAAGAAGTGGATTTTGAACTGAAGGAAAGTGATGTAAAAATGGAAACTGCAAGAAGTGGCGGCGCAGGCGGCCAAAACGTAAACAAAGTAGAAACAAAAGTTTTTTTAACACATATTCCTACCGGAGTTGTAGTGATGTGCCAAACAGAAAGAAGCCAGTTAGGTAATCGTGAAAAAGCGATGACCATGTTGCGTACAAAATTGTATGAAGAACAGGTACGCAAGCAGGAAGAAGAAATTTCGAAACAACGTAAAACATTGGTAAGCACCGGTGACAGAAGTGCAAAAATCAGAACCTACAACTGGCCACAGGGAAGGGTTACAGATCACAGAATCGGTTTAACTTCTTATAATCTGAATGCCGTAATAAACGGAGAAATTGATGAGTTTATTGAAGCACTGCAAATGGCAGAGAATACGGAAAAGATGGCTAATCAGAATTAAAAAATAAATCCCGCTTTCGGCGGGATTTTAATTTTATCCGATATTTTCATTTTTCAATTTCAGTTCCCATTTCCAGGCGGTATCCATCATTTCTTTAATGCCGTATTTAATTTTCCATCCCAGAGATTTAACCGCAAAATCATTATTGGCATAAATCGCAACAACATCACCGGCCCGTCTTGGCCCAACCTCATAATTCAATTTAACGCCGCTTACTGCTTCAAAAGTTTTAATAGCTTCCAATACGGAAACACCATCTCCTGTTCCTAAATTAAATACGTCGCAATTGGTTGTATTTTTCTTTTCAATCAAATATTGCAATGCCAGAGTATGGGCATTAGCAATATCACAAACATGGATGTAATCACGGATACAGCTTCCGTCTCTCGTTGGATAATCGGAACCCCAAACATACATTTTCGGTAATTTTCCGATAGCAGTTTGAGTGATAGCAGGAACCAAATTCATTGGTTTACCTAATGGTACTTCTCCCAACAAAATACTTGGGTGTGCACCAACCGGATTAAAATACCTGAGCAAGATGGATGAAGTAGTTTCTACTTTGGCAAAATCCTGAATAATTACTTCTGCCATTTGCTTTGTAGCACCATACGGGCTTTCCGCTTTTTTAATAGGAAATTCTTCTGTTACAGGAATTGAATCGGGATTTCCGTAAACAGTGCATGAAGATGAAAAAACGAAATGCGGCACTTTAAATTCTTTTACACATTTCAATAAATTGATAAGAGAAAACATGTTGTTCTCGTAATACAATAAAGGCACTTCGCAAGATTCTCCTACTGCTTTATAGGCTGCAAAATGAATGATTCCTATAATGTCTGGGTTTTCTAAAAAAATATTTCTTGTTGCATCAAAATTTTTTAAATCAACCGTATAGTTTTTTATCTTTTTACCGGTTATTGTTTCCATTGCTCCCAATGCGTAAGTGGAAGAGCGTGAATTATCATCTACCGAAATAACGTCAAATCCATTTTCAATTAAATCAACAATAGTGTGCGACCCTATATAACCACATCCGCCGGTAACCAATATTTTTTTCATATATTTCTGTTTTTTACATTACAAAAATAGCCCATTCCGAAGAAAGGGCTATTGATATTTTGTTACAATAATTCAATTTAGAAAAACAACTTTACAACGTAGAAAAAAACCATTGCCAATAATGCGGAGATTGGAATTGTTACAATCCATGCCCACAATAAGTTTACTGTTACACCCCAGCGCACTGCACTTAACCGTTTAGTAGCACCAACACCCATTATAGAACCTGTAATAGTATGTGTTGTACTTACGGGAATTTTAAAATGCTCCGTTAAAAACAGAGTGATTGCACCTGCAGTTTCTGCAGCAACACCTTCTAATGGCGTTACCTTGGTAATTTTAGTTCCCATTGTTTTTACAATTTTCCAGCCACCACTCATTGTTCCTAATGCTATTGCCAAAAAACTGCAGAAAGGTACCCAGCTATATTGATTTACAAACTCATTGAAATTAAGCTTATGCCCTAAAGTTCCTTCGTAATAAATAATTGCAGCACCTATAATGCCCATTACTTTTTGAGAATCGTTGCTGCCATGCCCTAAACTAAATGCAGCAGATGAAACCAATTGCAATCTTTTAAACCATCCTTCTGCTTTATACGGATTTGCTTTTTTACATAAATGAACAATGATAATTGTTGTTATAAAAGCAATAACCATTCCTATTAGCGGTGCCAAGAAAATAAACAAAAATGTGGGTACTACTTTTGCATAATTAATTACTTCAACAGAGCCTTTGCTAAATGCACCGGCGTTTGCCAATGCAGCTCCGATAAATCCGCCCATTAATGTATGAGACGAACTGGAAGGAATACCGAACCACCATGTGATAAGGTTCCACACAATGGCGGCAATGATGCCGGCTAAAACCACTTGTAATGTAATAAACTCTGGGTTTACCCATTTTGCAACTGTATTACCAATGCCAAATTCTTTGAAGATATATTTTGCGATAAAGAAAGCCGCAAAATTAAAAAACGCTGCCCATACAACTGCCTGAAAAGGTGTTAACACTTTAGTAGAAACAATAGTTGCAATTGAATTGGCTGCATCATGAAAGCCATTGATAAAATCGAAAATAAAAGCCAGTACTATAATTACGATTAAAAGAGTTAACATATTTATATCGTTTGTTCGTTAATCGACAGTTGTTAGCCGCAAGCCCTTACCTGCAGTTATCGATTATTGACTTTCTTAATAACTAAGCGTATTTAATAATGATTGATTCAATCACATTGGCAGCATCTTCGCATTTATCGGTGGCAATTTCCATTACCTGATAAATTTCTCTTTTCTTAATTACTTCTTTAAAATTATTTTCCTGATTAAACAGCATTTCAATACTCATATCAAACACATCATCAGCCTGGTTTTCTATACTGTTTACTTTTACCAAAGCTTCTGTCATTTTACGCAAATCTTTCATATCACGTAACCCAAGAACAGCGGTTTTAATTTCTGTGCAACCCAAAGAAATAAGGTCTGCCATTTTTTGGATTCCGCTATCATTCGGATTAATCTGATAGAAATTTAGTTTTTTGGAGGAAGAAAAAATATAATCGGCAATATCGTCCAACGAAGTAGCGAGGTAATGAATATCTTCTCTATCGAACGGAGTAATAAAATTGCGGCCTAATTCTGTAAATATTTTATGTGTATGATCGTCGTTTTTATGTTCCAGATCTTCTATTTGTTTTGTTAATGGCAACCTTTTATCGTAATCTGGTTCTGCAACCAATTTCTTTAAAACAAAACCCATTTCTTCAACTGTTTCAGCAACCTGTTCAAACAATTCGTAAAATATTTTATTCTTTGGCATGAAGATTTTACCGATAGAATTCAGTCCCATAATTAAAAATTTGTGGCAAAAGTAAAGTTAAGAATTGGAAGGGTCTTAAATAACAAAGAATTAATAATTTGGTAACATTAAAAATGCAACAATTTCTTAACAAGAAAAAAAAGAGATTTTATTATTAAATAAATATATAAAATTTATACAATGTAAAATATTGCAAGGTTAATTTGTTTTTAAGCACTTGCAGGTATTTTATCCTTTTTTGTATCCAACGTAAATCCTATGGTAGTGCCCACATCCAATTTACTACGCACATGAATGGTTTGTTTGTGTGCTTCTATTATATGCTTGCAAATAGCCAAGCCCAAACCTGTACCACCCACATTTCTGCTGCGGCCACGGTCTGTTCTGTAAAATCTTTCAAAAATTCTGGGCAAATGTTCTTCAGCAATTCCAATTCCATCGTCACTTACTTCTACCAAAACATGCCTTTCGTCGGTTTTATAAATACTGGCAACAATAGTTCCGCCATGTTTGCCATATTTGGTAGCATTAACAATTAAGTTATTTAATACCTGCCTTATTTTTTCTTTATCGGCAAAAACCGTAACAGGCGGAGCTTCGCAACCTTTTTTAATGGAACATTTAATCTCTCTTTTGGCCAACTTAATAGACAGTGTTTCAAAAATATCTTTAATCAAATCCTGTATAACAAAAAATTCTCTGTACAAAGGTTGTTCGCCGCTTTCCAGTTTAGAAATTTCGTCCAGATCTTCAACAAGGTTTACCATTCTTTCTACATTTCTTGCAGCATTTTCCAAAAATTTTTTATTTACTTCCGGGTTTTCCAAAGCACCGTTTAATAAAGTATCTACATAACCCTGAATGGCAAAAATCGGTGTTTTAAATTCGTGTGCTAAATTTTGCAGGAATTCTTTTCTGTAAGCTTCGTTACGTTTCAGCATTTCTATTTCTGCACTGCGTTGTTCGGCCCATTTTTCAACATCTTCACGTACTTCATCAATTCCTTTTTGAGGTAAAATATATTTATAATACGTTTCTTCTCTTTTATTGGCTTTTGTTTGATAAATAAACTTATAAATGAGTTTTATTTTTCTGTAAATAAACCATTCCAATACAAACCCTATGAGAAAATAACTGCCTATAAACGTAATTGAAAATGCAACAACACCAATCCACCAATGTTGTTCCAACGCATAGAAACCCAAACCTATAGGTATAGATAAAAAAAGTGCCGTTAATGCAGATAATTGCTGAGGAGAAAGGTTTTTTAAATTGAACATTACGGGTTGAAATTACAACTCAAATTTATATCCTACACCTTTAACTGTAGTAATACAATCTATTCCTAATTTTTGACGGATTTTGCGGATGTGCACATCAATGGTTCTGTCTCCAACAATTACATCGGTGCCCCAAACCTGCGAAAGAATTTCGTTTCGTAAAAAAACCCTTCCCGGCTTAGCTGCCAAAAGATATAACAATTCAAATTCTTTTTTTGCAAGTACTACTTCATTACCATCAATTTCAATTAAAAACTTTACCGGATCGATAGTAATGTTTCCTATTTTGAGCGATTTTCCTTCTTCTTCTTTATGAATCCGGCGGAACAATGCATTTACACGGCTTACCAAAACTTTAGGACTGATGGGTTTACTTACATAATCATCTGCCCCTGTTTCCAATCCTTTTATTTGAGATGCTTCATCGCTTAAAGCAGTAAGAAAAATAATTAAGGTTTCTTTAAACAAAGGCTGTTCTCTTAATATCTGGCAAACCTCAACTCCGGTTTTCTTCGGCATCATCACATCCAGAATAATTAAATCGGGATTTAGCTGCTTTGCCCGCTCAATTGCCTCGTTGCCATCTTTCGCAGTATAGACTTCGTAATTTTCTTTTCCAAGGTTGTAACTGATTATTTCCAGGATATCAGGTTCATCGTCTGCTATTAAAATTCTCTTGCCTTTTGTTTCCATGCTAACATTAAGTTTACACAAATTTAACTTTTCAAAGTTTTAAACGGCATCATTTTTTGCATTATGTAATTGTTAAGTCGTTTGATTGTGGGCAATTAAATGATAGTATTTTTGTTTCAAATGTTGTTAATGAAGAAATTATCCATTCTGTTTTTTTGCTGTGGCTTTATTACGATTGCTTTTTCGCAAATTGGCAAGGATATGCCTGCTATCCCGCAAATGCGGCAAATATTTCACCAAAATATAGATAATAACCAAATTGCCATTATACATTTAAACGGCAAAACCGATACTGTTTTTACAGCCACCGACGATTTGGACGTTAATCTTCAGGTTACACAATTTCTTAAGGTACGCATCAATAATCTTCAGGCAAAAATTGAAACCGACACTGCTTTTAATGAAAATGAAAAATACACCTGGCTACGCGGCATTAATCAATTGCTTTCCGATTTTATTAATGCATATAAAACAAAACAAATAAAAGGAATTGTTTTATCAGATTTGATTATAGCGTTTGAAAATGCTATGCAATATCAACAAAATGCACAATCTATTGCACCGGTTATTGATTCGAATGATATTGAAATAGCCTCATTACTTACCCAAAACTTTGCCTTTCAAAAAAATACCGGAATAAACGATTGTAAAAATTTAATTGTGTTGAAACTTTGCCGTTTAAACGAGCCTAATGTTTTAAGCATTTTAACCAAATACCCGGACGTGCCTTTTGCAGATAGTATTATTGCAGCCAAAGCCCATCAACAGCCGGAAGATGTTTACGATTTTGCCGCCGCCAATAATTTATTGGGGAAAAAAATAAGAAACAATACCGAGCCGTTGGTTAAACTTATCAGCCACCTGGCTAATATTGAAAAAGGAAGATCTTATTTTCCTTTTCTGGATAAACTATATCATCAAGAAATTACCATAGATTCTATTGAAGCTGCAGCTAAAAACGAGGATGTATATTATAAGTTATTGGTTGCAACGGAAATTAATTATGCAGACAGGGCAGCCAAAAAAGATACGCCATTGGTAATGCATGTGCTTACCGAAAAACTGAGGTCTAAAGCCATTGAAGTATACATCAGAGAAATAAACGCTTTACACGATGAAAAAAGCGACGCGGTACGTTTTAAAATTCTCGATAACCTTTTGCCAAAAGAACTTTATTATTTATGTGTTTTAGGGGAAGAAGAAATTTATACCAGCAGTTATTTGGGCGTATACAACAGGATTTTTCAAAGGATGAATATGCCCCGTTCCGATACTTTATTCAGGATAGTACATTTTGATTTTTATAGAAAATTTATTAAGATGGCTGCAGCTTACAATACTTTAGATGATTGCATTAAAAGAATGGATAATAGTGAAGCCGAAAAATTAATGCGCAATTTTGTAAACAACCTGGACAAAAATAGTTCGCTGGAAGATGCAGTTGATGTTGCCGATTCTTATGCAAGTATTAATGCACCTAATCTTAAAAAAATTATCCTTACTCAATTGCAGAGCAATATTACGCTTGCTCAAAAAACAAAAAACACCAGAGGCTTAACCATCTATCAATTGCTTAACAATATTTTTCTTTCAATAGAAAATACAGACAATGCCGGCATGTACCAGCAAATAGGCATTCCTCCTGTTTATAATATGCCTAATCAATTATTAAAAGACTCTTCGGGCAATATTGTGGTTCTGCAATTTTTTTATGGAGATAAAGACGGCGGTAATGTGTTCAACGGTTTTTTAAATACATTCAGCAATAATAATTGGAAAATAACCCGCAAAGCAGAATGGGCAGAAGTAAGATCTGTAAGAGGCACACCTATTACCATCTATTCAAACAAGCCACTGGATGAAACAAAAGATTTAGATGCAAAAGCACAGGAAGATTTATTGGACTACCTCGATTCTCTTCAAATTCAGCCAACAGTTACCATTCACCGCGGACACAGTTATTACGTAAAATCTACCATTAAACAACTGCCTTCTTCTTCCAAAGTAATTCTACTGGGTAGTTGCGGTGGTTATAACAGCCTGAACGATGTTTTAAAAACTTGTAACGGCGCACATATTATTGCATCAAAGCAAGTAGGAACCGGTGTTGTAAATATTACATTGATTGAAACGATGATGGAAACATTGCGGCAGGGAAAAGATCTTAACTGGCCTGCTATCTGGAAAAACTTAGATACACGTTTTAAAGGCGATATGAAAGATAGGTTTGAAGATTATGTTCCTCCTCACAAAAATTTGGGGGCCATTTTCATTATGGCATATAATAAATTAATTGAATCGTCTACAAACTAACCCTTCAAAAAAGGATTATTCAATCTTTCATCACCAACGGTTGTTGCCATTCCATGCCCAGAATACACTACTGTTGTATCAGGCAAAACAAATAATTTTTCCCGGATACTTTTTAACAATGTGGGGTGATCTCCTCCTGGTAAATCCGTACGCCCGATGCTGTTTTTAAACAACACATCGCCTCCAATTACAAAACCTTGTTTCTCATTATAAAAACTAACACTGCCGGGAGAATGACCTGGAGTGGCCAGCACTTTAAACTCATCGGTATCTAATTTAACAACATCACCATCGTGTAAATAGTGAAACGGACCATCGTAGTTATCAAAAGGTAAACCCCAGCGTAATCCGGATTCCGGCGCAAATTGCAATACTCTTTCTTCGTTGGGATGAAGAAACAGCTCCAACTCAAAAGTCTTTGAAACCCATTTATTGCCAAACACATGATCCAGATGGCAATGCGTATTTAATAACTTTACCGGCTTCAGTCCTTTGGTTACAATAAAATTTTTTAACTTTTCCTGTTCAGCGGAAAAGTAACATCCGGGATCAATAATAAAAGCATGCCCTTTTTCATTATACAGGATATAGGTATTTTCCTGAATAGGGCTAAACGTAAAAACTTGAACATGCACCATACATGTATTTTTAAAAAGGTTGACGGTAATTACTTAATTTTAACAGGTATTGAAACTTTTGAAAAGATTTCAATAATACCTTCATTTTCTATTTATGAGAATTATACCAACGGAACAATTATAAATAAAATTATGACAGGATATGCAAATGAACAGAATTAATACATTATCCATACTGGTGGCTTTTATTTTGTTGCCCTTTTTCTCAACGGCCCAGGTAAACTCAGTTGAATTTGGAAAAAACAGGGTACAGTTTAAAAAAATGAAATGGAAGTTCTATCAGTCTCCCAACTTTAACACCTATGTTTCCCAAGGAGGAACAGAGCTTGGAAAATATGTTGCACAAGTGGCAGAAGAAGAATTGCCACCATTAGAAACTTTTATTGAGTATTCTTTGCAACGCCGCGTAAACATTGCCGTATACAACAATTACGATGAGTACAAACAAAGTAACATAGGCTTAGGAATTGATTGGCAAAATGCAGGCGGATTAACCAAATTGGTAAATAATAAATTGATTATCTATTTCGACGGGAACCATCAACATTTAAAACTTCAAATCAGGCAAGGCATTGCAAAAGTATTAACAGACAATATGCTGTTTGGTGATGATATTGGAGAATTCGTAAGTAATTCCACATTACTCGATCTTCCTAAATGGTTAACCGACGGCTACATTTTCTATGCTGCCGAAAACTGGAGCCCGGAAAAAGATGATGAATTGAAAAGTGCCATGTTAAGCGGCGATTATAATTCTTTTTATCAGTTTGCTTATGCCAAACCGGTTTTAGCAGGCCATGCGTTTTGGTACTACATCGCCGAAAAATATAAAAAAGATAATGTTACCTATTTTCTTTATTTATCCAGAATCTATAAAAGCCTCAATAATGCTTCTTTAAAAATTACCAAGAAAAAATTTAAAGAAGTTTTGAGTGATTTTATGCAATACGAACAGGATAAATATTATAAAGATATCCGCGGCCGCCGCAATGCACCTAAAGGAAATATGAGCGTTACAGAAGATGTAAGCAAAGATGATTTTTTTCGTTTTCAGGCAAACCCCAACCCGAGAAACAATAACTATGCAGTTGTAGAATTTAGTAAAGGGGTGTACAAAGTTAAATATGTTGAAAATTTTTACGATACAAAAATTTTATTGGATAAAGGCGTAAGAACCAACCAGGGAGACATCAATCCTAATTATCCAATCATTGCATGGGACGTAAAAGGCACAAGGCTTTTAGTAATTTATTGGGAGGCAGGTAAAACAAAAATGTTTGTGTACGATGTATTGGCAAAATACAAACGTTACAAACAAAACATAGACGGGTTTGATCAAATATTAGATGCATCTTTTATGCTCGATGCAAATACGCTGGTAATGAGTGCCGTTAAAAACGGCCATTCGGATATTTATACCTATAAAATTGAAGAGCAAAAAACAGAACAAATTACCAATGATATTTACGATGATTTAAATCCAACATTCGTATCATTCCCTAACAGATCCGGAATTATATTTTCATCTAACAGGCCAAGTAACAATGCTCCGGATAACGATACTGTTTTGCCCAGCAGAAATCATTTCAATATTTATTTGGTTGATATTTTAAATAAAAGCAAAACAAAACAAATTGCCAAACTTACCAACATGAAGTATGGCGATGCAACCAACTCAATGCAATACAATACCAATCACTTCACTTTTGTAAGCGATGAAAATGGTATCAGTAACAGATGGGCCGGATTTTTTTCTACGCAACGCAATGGTATCGATACGTTGTATTATATAGGCGATGAGTTGTTGCGTAATCCAACATATAAAGAACTGGATTCTACTTTAAACGCCTGGAGAAAACCAGAAGCAGATAGTATTGGTTATTTTCAAGTGTATAAAGATTCTACTTATACTTTCCCGATAACCAACTATCAGAGTTCTTTGCTTGAAACAAGAATTGCAGGCAATAACGGACAGGTAAGTGAAACACGCCGGGAAGGTGATTATAAGTTTTTATATAAACTGAAGGTAAACGAAGAGGCATTGACCAAAAGAAACGTTAATGCAAAGCCAACAGAATATATGAAGAAAATAATGGATGATAAAAAAACAGCAGCAGGAAAAGCTACTGTTTATAATGGTAAAAACAAACAGAGCGATACAACCGCAACAAAGAAGAAATCTTTTTTCCAGAACGAATTTGGAGATGAAAAAGCAGACACAGCTGCAGTTCCTGTAATTAGCGATGCTGCAAAAGCCCAGGTAATTAAGGAAACGGTTTTAAGTAAATCGAAACTTTTTAACTACCGGTTAAAATTCAGTGCCGATTATATTTTAAGCGGAATTACAAATAATATTTTGGTAAATCGTTACCAGCCTTATGATGGTGGCAATGGCCCTATTCAGCTAAATAACGGGCAAGATATTAATTGGAGCTTTAGAGTAGGCGTTAGTGATTTATTTGAAGATATTAAGTTTGTTGGCGGCTACAGATTTGGAACCAATTTAACGGA
>Ga0306923_10004918_pt1 | contig 12903 bp, 8 predicted proteins | sample sta12Can44000108_FD_203841 | JGI IMG/M metagenome (GOLD analysis project Ga0306923, IMG submission 203841) | Lab enrichment of tropical soil microbial communities from Luquillo Experimental Forest, Puerto Rico - statanox.12C.anox.44.000.108 (v2)... | ecosystem: Environmental > Terrestrial > Soil... | reverse complement strand
ACGGGCAAGCCGCTCGTTATCTCCTCCGGTACGCTCCTGCTCGCCTTCGCGGGCATCACCGGACGGCCGGGCACCGAGGCCGACGTCGCTCCCGGCGGCGGGCGGGCCGACGCGGAGAACTTCGTGGCCGGGCTCGCCGGGCGCGGCGTGCGGTCATCCGCCGTCCGGCTGCCCCCGATCGTGCACAGCTCGCTCGATCATCACGGCTTCGCGCACATCCTGATCGGCATCGCCCGGCAGGCCGGCGTGTCGGCGTACGTGGGTGACGGGGCCAACCGGTGGCCCTCGGTGCACACGCTCGACGCGGCGCGGGTCTACCGGCTGGCCCTGGAGAGCGCCCCGGCCGGGAGCCGGCTGCACGCGGTCGCGGACGAGGGCATCCCCTTCCGTGACATCGCCGCCGCCATCGGCCGCGGGGCCGGCGTGCCGGTGGCCAGCATCTCCGCATCCGACGCCGCTGAGCGCTTCGCGTTCCTCGGCGGGTTGGTGGGGGTGGACAACCCGACCTCCAGCGAGGTGACGCGGAAGGTGCTCGGCTGGGAGCCGGCGCATCCGGGCCTCATCGAGGACCTGGAGCACGGGCACTACTTCGGGGTCGGCGCGAACGCGTAGAGCTTGTTGTTGGGCGCGGCGTAGTAGCCGGAGCCCCAGTAGGCCGTGCCGTTCACCACCGCGGCGCCGGAAGTGACCGCGCCGCCGCTGTTGAAACGCCACCTGATCGCTCCGGTGGCGGCGTCGAGGGCGTACATGGTGTTGCCCGTGGCGGCCATCGACCCGGCGTAGACCACGCCGTTGCCGACGGTGACCGCATCGGTGTCCTTGGCGAGCTGCGGGTCCGCGGTCTGCCACAGGATCTTGCCGGTCGCCGCGTCCAGCGCCGCCCAGAAGCCGCCGGTGGTCGTGGACTTCTTTCCCGACGCGGAGACGATCGTGTACTTCACGTGGTTGGTGTTCCCGATGGAAACGTAGATGCGGCGCCCGTCGGTGGCGGTGCCCCACATGATCCCGCCGCCTAGGCCGCCGGGGCCGGCCTCGGTCTTCCACACCACCTTGCCGGTGGCGGGGTTAAGGGCCCAGTACAGGCCGCTCTTCTGGCCGGCGCCGAGCAACTGCACCGGCTTGCCGCGCAGGACTGCCTGGTACAGGTTGGGGCCCGCGCCGAAGTCGTAGTCCGGGCCGTAGTGGTGGAAGTCGGTGGAGGTGTCGGAGGCGAGGGTCCGGCGGGCCCAGACGACGCGGCCGGTGCGCAGGCGCAGAGCCAGGATGGAGTCGACGTAGTCCGTCGGCGCGACGGGGGCGCAGCCGGTCTGGGCGGGCGACTTGCACACGCCCGGCGGGACGCTCTCGTTGTTGCCGGTATCGACGTACACCAGGCCCCGGCTGTTGTCGACGACCGGGGTGCTGCCCCATACAGCGCCGCCGGTGTAGCCCGTCGGCACCACATACCGCTTCCACAGCATCTTGCCCGTGCGAGCGTCCAGCGCGACCACGCTGCCGCGGAACGTCACCGGCCCGCTGACCGCTTCGGCCTTGGAGGAGACGCCGTCGTACGCGACGCCGTTGGATATTACGGGGGAGCTGGTGATGATGGCGGTCGGGTCGGAGTCAACCCGCGTGCGCCATAGCGGGCTGCCGGTGCGGGCATTGATGCCCAGCAGGTAGGCGCCCCGCTTGGTCGGGATGGTCTGCACGCCCTCGCCCGTCACCAGCAGGCCGTTCCAGTACGCCGGGGAGATACGGGAGATATCGCCCGCGATGCCGCTGTAGCGGCTGACCGGGTTCTTCCACACCACCTTCCCCGTGGCCGTGCTGACGGCCCACAGATTGCCGGCCCAGTCGGGCACGTAGACCGTGCCGTTCACGACGGTGGGGGTGGCGCTGACGTCGCCGCCCGTGGTGAGCGTCCAGCGTGGCTTGAGGGTGGAGACCGTGGACGGGCTGATGATGTGCTCGGCCGCGGCGTCGCGGGTGTCAGCCAGGTTCCCGCCGGCGAACGGCCAGTTGACGACGGCCTGCCGGGCGGCGGCCCGGGCCCCGGGAGTAGCCGGCGCGGCCCCCGCGGCCGTGGTCCCGGCGGTAACCGCGGTCACGGCGAGGCCTGCGGCTCCGATCGCGAGATACCGGCGCCCTGCCCGCATCGCGGGCACGGGCTGGCGGTCGGACAGGCGCCCCGGTCCGTTCGGGAAAGATGTCATGCGAGGTCTACCACCTCGGCCAGCCCGGCCCGGAGGTCATTGGCGAGCCCGCCTGGGTCGGTGACCGCGAGCGTGTCGCTGTTGATCCCGATGCAGCAGTCTCCGTTATGCGAGATGAGGACGATCATCACGGCGCAGCCGGGCAGCGGGCCGAACGGGTACATGTGGGTGATCCGCGAGCCCGCGATATACACCGGGAAAGGAATGCCGGGGATGCTGGAGACCTGGACGTCGTTGGTGCTGGTCAGCCGGTCCGAGATCGTGCTGACGACCGGGGCGGGCAGCCAGCCGATCGCCGGGGCCAGGGCGGCCGTGACGGTGTCGGTCGCGGCGCCGCTGGCCGCGCGGGCGGCCAGCACGAACTGGCGCACCGCGGCGATCCTGGCCGCCGGGTCGGTCTCGGCCATGGGGGCGGGGAACTTGGCGCCGGTGAACCGGTTGCCGCCCTGCGGGTCATCCTGGGCGCGCAGGCTGATCGGGAAGCCGACCGTGAGATGGTCGACGGGGGCGCCGCGCCGCTCGTGGTAGCGGCGGAACCCGCCGATCACCGCGGCCAGCAGCCCGTCTGTGACGGATCCGCCCGCCGCCTTCGCCCCGGCCTTGAGGTCAGCCAGCGGCACGTCGACGACCTCGAAGTGCCAGTCGCCGCCGCGCCGGGCAAGCAGCACCGAGCCGGACGGGGGGGCCGCGCCCTGGCCGGCGAAGCGGACCGCGGACAGCGCCTGGCCCGCTGCCCGCGAGGCCGCGTCCCACCCCTGGGTCAGCGCGCCGAGCGCCCTGGTGCTCTGGCGCACCGCCGCCATGGGGGTGGCGCGGACCGCGTCGGCGATCTGCTCGACGAATAGCCCGGTGCGCGACGACTCCTCGCCAGCCGCCGGGACCGGCGGCTCGGGCCGGTCCGGGTCATGCTCGGCCGTGCGGCTGTGCAGCTGCGCCATCAGCTGGACCGCACCGACGCCGTCGGTGGCGCTGTGGTGGCTCTTGATCGCGTACCCGGCCCGGCCGTCGGCCAGGCCCTCCACCAGCAGCGCCGACCACAGCGGGCGGTTACGGTCGAGCGGGGCGGCAGCGAAATCTTGCACCACGTCGAGCAGTTGCCGCATCGTGCCGGGGCCGGGCAGCCGGACCCGGTGCACGTGCCGGGACAGGTCGAAATCATCGGCCGTCACCCAGGTCGGGGTACCGAGCGCGAGCGCGGGCTCGAGCACGCGCTGCCGCATCCGCGGCACCATCCGGGAAGCCCACTCGTGCGCGGCGAGCAGCCGGTCCCAGTCCGGGGCGGGGTCGAGCAGTTCGAGCAGGCTGACGGTGACGCGCAGCCGCGGGTCCGCGGATTCAGCGCGCCACATGGCCGTTTCCAGCGGGTTCATCCGGGTGGCGGCGCCCCAGTCCAGCGGCAGCGCGGGCGGCGGCTCGAAGCCGACCGTCGTCGTGGCCGTCACCTGCCCGGTGCCGTGCGCCGGCCAGTTGGCCAGCGTCGCCAGGTACTGCCCGCGAACCTCGCGTATGTGCTGGTCCAGGCCGGCCGCGTCCCAGCCGTCGGTGGCGATCGGGGGCAGCACCGCGATCTGCACCGTTCCCGAGCGGATCGTGGTGGCGCCGCGCCACATCAGCTCGCCGGAGTTGCGGATCACGATCGGCACGATCGGCACGCCCGCCTGCATCGCGACGTGGAACGCCCCCTTCTTGAACGGCCCGAGCGCCGGGGTCGCGGACCGAGTGCCCTCGGGCGCGATCACCAGGGAGATGCCCTCGTGCAGCTTCTGCACCGCAGGCTCCAGGGCCTTGCGCGCCTGCGCGTTGTCCTGGCGGTCCACGAACGCCACGTCGGCGAGCCGGAACATCAGCCCGAAACCGGGGCTGTTCGCGAGTTCCTTCTTCGCGACACCGGTGAACCCGCCGCGCAGCAGCTTGGCCAGGACGAGCACGTCAAGCTGGCTCTGATGGTTGAAGAGGAACACCGCGGGCCGGGTCGCGAGGTTCTCGGCGCCATGGACGTCCAGCCGTACCCCGGCCAGCACGCTGCCCAGCTCGCCCGCGAGCGTGGTGCCGAGGTCGACGGCCTCCCGCCGGGATCCCGTGGTCGCGCCCAGCAGCAGGCCCGTGGTGAAGCCGTAGAACATGCCGGCCAGCCCCGCGGCCGTGTGGGCGATATCCGCTACCCCGGTCCGGCGCGAGCGGAACCTGGCCACCGGCCATCCGTAGTGCCGCGCCACCTCGGCCAGGTGACGGCCGGGGTTGAGGGCACGCGCCCGCCCGACGGTCTGCAAGAACGGCACGTCTTCGTCGCCGTTGGAGTAGGCGTAGCTCTGCGACAGGTCGATGCCGTGTTTCTCGGCGAACTCGCGCACCGCCACCGCCTTGCCCTCCCGCCACAGCAGGGGGCCGCCGGCCCGGCCGGTGCAGATGCCGTTCACGATCTCCACCGGTGAGACAAGGATGTGCGATACGCCCATCGCCCTGGCCGCGGGTTCCACCTGGAAGCGGGTGGCGGAGGAAGCGAGCACGACGGTGTGCCCGGCCCGCTGGTGCGCCTCGACCAGGCGCCATCCTTCCGGGTACAGCGACCCGGAGATGCCCTGCACGAACAGCCGCTCGCCGAGTTCGGCGAGTTCGTCCTCGCTGCGCCCGGCCCAGGCGCGGAAGCCCAGCTCGGTGAACTCCTCGAAGTCTTTCTCGCTGGTCACGCCCCGGATGCCGGAGAGCAGCATCCGCCCCAGATCGGCCGGCGTGACGTCCATCGACCTGAGGTGATGACGGGCGAACGCGGTCAGCGAGTAGCCGTCGATCAGGGTGCCGTCGAAGTCGAAGAACGCCCCGATGTCCGGGCCCTTCGGCCCGGCCTCGACGGACGCGATCAGGTCCTGCTCCGACCACTGCCCGCCGGCCGGCTGACTAGGGTTCGACACCGATCGCCTCCTGCCTGCCCGCGGCATCGATCTCGTCGATCAGGATCAGCCGGGCCACGTCGTCGTGCAGGCGCCCGGCGAACGCCAGCCTGCGCTGCACCAGGTCGTCGCCGCCAGGGCCGAGCAGGTCCAGGTTCGCGGCGAGCTTCAGCGCGCTGGCGAACAGTTCCCGGGACAGCGATTCCGGCCCGTGCAGCCTCCCCTGCAGCAGCATCTGCTCCCCCACGCCGCGGCATTCGGCCAGGAACTCCTTTTCTGCCACTGGATCGTCCGGAGAGCGCGCGGCGAGCCGCTCGGCCACCACGAGCTGCGCGTCGATGAACGACCGCAGCACCCGGTTCGCCACCAGGAGGTCGGAGCGCTCAAGGACGGCACGCCCGTCGGCCACCGTCTCCCAGGCGGGATCGAGCCGGTCAAGCTCTGCCTGGAGCGCCGCACGGTAGGCCGTCTTGTCCGGGAAGAAGAACTCGAACTTGAGCTGGTCGCGCAGTCCCATCGCCTCATCCCAGCGGTCGGCGGGCGGGCTGAGCAACACCAGTTCCGCTACCGCCCGGTTGAGGAAATGATGGATCGCGCTGTTCCGGTAGAACGCCGCGACCAGGTGCTGGCCTCGTTCGATGGCGTAGACCGGCTCCTCACCGCCCGCGTAGATGGTGACCACATTCTGCTGTGCCAAGGCGCCGAGCACCCGCCGCACCCCGGCGTCGGTGTTCAGGGTCCCCCGCGAGTACGGCAGCCCCCGCGCGGCCAGGTAACCGCGCAGCGGCTCGAGCACCCCGCGAACCTGGCCCAGGGTCAGCGCGCGGTCGCGAACCCCCAGCAGGGCCAGCGTCACCAGTGCCGTCGCGGTCACCGGGGTGACCTGGTTGATCCGGACAGCTACCTCAAACGCCACCTTCTGCAGCGCCAGCCGCCAGGCATCCTTGTCGGCGTCGGGGCCTTCGGGCGGCAGTGCCTCGCGCAGCGAGATCGGTTCGGCGAACCGGACGTAGACCGTGCCGATCCGGGCAAGCTGGCCCCGCGCGTAGGCCGCCAGCCAGCCGATGCCTTCGGGTTTTTTCGCGGCACCGGCCTGCTCGGCGGCCATGGCCGATACCTCGCGGAGCTGGTCGTAGGTGATCGCCACCGGCACGAGGCAGGCATCCTCGGCCTCGCCCCGGGCGACCGCCTCCGCCACATAGGCCAGCAGGCCATAGCGCGGCGGGCGCAGCTTTCCGGTCCGGGATCGGCCGCCCTCCATGTACCACTCAAGGTTGAAGCGCTTGGCGAGCAGGAAACCGAGGTACTCGCGCAGGGCCAGCTTGTAGATCTCGTCGTCACCGAAACTGCGCCGGATGAACACGACGCCGGCCCGCCGGGCCAGCGGGGCGATCGGCCAGAACCGGAGGTTGTCGCCGGCGAGCACGTGGTTACGGGGGAAGTCGTGCTCGGCGAGAACATCGGCGAGCAGCAGCGGATCGGTGTACGAGCGGTGGCTGGGCAGGAAGACCAGGGCATGCTCGTGGTTCAGCGCCCGCAACCGGTCCAGCCCGGCGGTGTCGGCCTGCACGTCCCACGCGCGGGCGTGCAGCGGGCGCAGCGTGCCGGACAGCAGGTCGATCGCGATCGGGCTCATCGAGGCAACTAGGCTGTCCAGATCCGCCTCGGCCCGCCCCATCGCCTCCTGCTCGGTCAGGCCCTGCCGGTCCGCGAGCCTGGCGACCTCAGCTCGGAAGTCCGGGCTGTCCTGGATCGTCTCGGTGACCTCCCTCGGCACCTTGTACCGGTACCCGAGCAGCGTTCGCTCGGAGCGGTCTAGCGCGAGTCTGGCCTGCCGGGACACGAACTGAGCGAACGAGCCGGTGCCACCCCACCGCCCGCGCAGCGCGGCCACCGTGGCGGGTTCCGCGACGACCATCTGGGCCCGGTCGGGCTCCCGGCGCATGATCCGGTTCTGCACGAACAACGGCGGCCGGCGCAGGTTGACCTGCGACATGATGTCCGCCCAGTGGACCCGCCGTTCGCCACCTCGTTCGGGCGGCAGCCAGGCGACGCGGACGGCGGTCACCACCGTCTCGGGTACTGACTGGTCCAGCGCCCGGGCCAGGCCCGGGTCGTTCAGCGGCAGCACCGCGGACGGACGCAGGTGGCCGTCACGCAGCCATCGCATGACCAGCGCATGCTCCGCCGGGCTCACCGGCCCGGCCAGCAGGACCAGCGCATCGCCGTCAGCAGGCCTGTCGCCTGCCGCGGACTGCGCCGACTGAGGACCGCCCATCCCCTGCCTCCCTCAGTCACATCGTCGCACACCGGTCCGAACGGACCTCGGGTGACTGCGCTCAGGCCACGCGGACTCGGCGGGGTCTTAGTGCTGGAACCGCGAGCAGGCCCGCGGTCGTCGCGGCGACCGCGGCCGCGCGGGAGCCGCCGCTGCCGGGCGTGGCCGGGCAGGGGCACCACGAGTTGGCCGGCACTCCCGCGCAGGGATTACGCATCGTGGGCAGGCCCTTGGGCAGCGGCTTCAGTACCACGTGCTCGCCCGGCTTCGGGTAGTGCGAGCCCGGCGGGCAGGCCCCCAGTCCGGTGTCGCACAGCACCTGCTCGAGCAGCGGGCCGCCGGTGTTCCCGGCTGTGCTGGTGCCCCCGCAGCGCGGCTGGATCTTCTCCAGGTTGGGGGGAGCGCTGCCGTCGGGCGCCTTGTTTCCCGCGAAGCAGTTCTCCGGCTCGCCGCCGAACAGGGTGATCTGCCCGAAGTCAGAGTTGGACGGGTTGCCGAAGAAGCCGTTGTGGTGGAAGACGTTGTGCAGCAGCGCGTTGCCCATGGGGTCCAGCACGCAGCCGAGGCCCGGGACCTCCTGGCCGCCGACGCCGGTGCAGGTCTGCCCCAGGCTCGGCGTGCCCTGCTGAGCGTATGGGATGAACAGCACGCCCCAGGCCCCGTTGTCGGCGATGTAATTGTTCATGACGGTGTCGAAGCGGCCGCCCGAGATCGTCATCCCCGTTCCGACGGGACCAGCGGCGGCGCTGCCCGCCGAAGGGGCCGTGGCGTTGTTGTTGTTGTGAATGTAGTTGTGCATCAGCACCCAGCACGAGGTGGTGTGCGTGATGCGGCTGGTCTTGCCGCCCGGGCACCGGCCGTCCTGCGGTGCGGGCGGGTCCCCGACGACCGCGGTGTTGGTGTCAAGGCCGTCCTGGTTCTCATCGAACTGGGAGTTCTCGATGACGATGGTGCCGCCGGAGTTCGTGCCCGAGTAGCCGAGCGCGTTGTTCTCCATCCACATGTGGTTCAGGACCACGTTGCACCGCCGCATGCACGCGCCCACGTACGTGCCCGAGTCGTTCATGTTGCTCGCGTAGAGCTGGTTCCAGCTCGCCGGCCCCGCCGCGTTGGCGGCGAAGATCCCGTACTCGGCGGCGCTGGCCTCGTCCTTGACGAACGTCGACGTCGCCGTGAGGTAACTCCCCCGGTATCTGGTCAGGCCGATCTTGCCGGAGTCGGCACCGCCGTTCCACCAGATCTGGTTGCCGGAAGCTCCCGTGCCGGCCATGAAGTTGCAGACGGTGAGGTTCTCGACGCTCACGTCGTTCGCCTTGAAGACCAGGATCCCGTTGCGCCCGACCGGGACGCCGTTCTTCCCGAGCCTGCCGTAGTCCTGTGCCGACGGCTTTGAGCTGCACGGCGCCGACCCCTTCTTGGTCCCGTCGACGATGACCGTCTTGCGGTTCATGCCGCGCAGGGTAATCCCCGATTTGGTGATGTAGACGCCACCCATAGCGCCGACGCCGGGATTGCCGAACGGGCCGGTGTGGTCAGCGTTCTCGTGGTAGTCGCCCGGGCCGACCAGGATCCAGTCGCCGGGCCGCGCCGCGTTGACGGCGGCCTGGATGGTCGTGAACTGTCCCGCCTTGCCGTGGAACGTCCCGACCTGCAGTACCTTCGGACTCCAGCTGTCCGTGGCGGCCCCGCCAGGCGATGCCGTCAGGGCCAGCAGCGCGCCGCACCCGAGTGCGACCGCTCCGGACGCGGAAACCATGCGCATACCACGGCGGATGCTCACCATCAGGCCCCTCCGTTCCACGGCGATACTCAAAAAGACCTTAGAACCGCCGCCTGGCTACCGCTAGACCCAAAGGGGGCCCTTGCTACTTTCGGGCGGTCCAGGCTACGGGGAGGCGCTTGATGCCGCGCTGGAAGTTGGAGCGCAGGTAGGACGGAGGGCCGGCGTAGCTGAGGGACGAGGTGCGGGTCAGCACCTCCCCGAACAGGGCGCGCATCTGGGCGCGGGCCAGGTGGGCGCCCAGGCAGAAATGCGGGCCGTGGCCGAAGACCAGGTGCGGGTTGGGATGGCGGCGGATGTCGAAGCGGCCGGGATCGGCGAAGACGGCCTCGTCGCGATTGGCCGAGGTGAAGGAGACGACTACCTTCTCCCCGGCGCGGATCGCCTGTCCGCCGAGCTCGCAGTCCGCGGCCGCGGTCCGGCGGAACGTCATGACCGGGGTCCACCAGCGCAGCATCTCGTCGACCGCGACCGGCAGCAGCGCCGGATCCGCACGCAGCTCGGCGGCGGCCCGCGGATGCTCCAGCAGCGCGACGCACGCTCCCGGCAGGCCGTTGCGCAGCGTCTCGTTCCCGGCCACCGCGAACAGCCAGAACATGTTCTCGAACTCCGCCACCGAGACCTGGCCGCCGTTCTCGTCCGTCTGCGCCAGCAGGATCGACATCACGTCGTCGCCCGGATGACGCCGTTTGTGTTCGGCCAGCAGGTGGGCGTAGGCGTACAGGTCAGGCATGCCCTCCCGGGTCCGCGGGTCAGGCAGCCGGCCGTCCCGGTCCGGCACCGGGCGCAGCGCGAGCGCCTCGGCGGCCATCGGCGTGCCCGCGGCCGGGTCGAACTCCGCAGAGGCGGCGTAGTCGGGGTCCTGGTACCCGATCACCCGGTTGGACCAGTCGAACAGCAGCCAGCGGTCCTGCTCCGGCAGGCCGAGCACGTCGGCCAGGGTGAGCAGCGGCAGGTCCGCGGCCAGGTCTTTGGCGAAGTCGCACTCACCCCGCGGGCCGGCCAGCGCGCGATCGCAGATCGCGCGCGCGTGGCCGCGGATCTTGTCCTCAAGCCGGGCGACCGCCCGCGGCGTGAACGACCGGCCCAGCAGCCGCCGCAGCCGGGAGTGCTCCGGCGGGTCCATGTTGAGCATCATCCGCCGGACATAGCCGAGCGCTTCCGGGGTAGCCGGATCGCGGATCTGGGTCGCGCCGAGCGCGGAGGAGAACAGCCCCGGCCGCGTCAGCACCGATTCAACGTCCGCGTGCCTGAGCACGAGCCAGAACCCCGGGCCCTCCGGCCAGCCGAGCACGGGAATCTCAGGCACCCACGCGACCGGGCGGTCACGGCGCAGCCGGGCCAGCGCGTCGAAGGGCACGCCGTCCACATAAGTGGCGGGGTCGAATACGACCTCGGTGTCGGGCTTCGCTGACGGGGCGGCTCGCGTCATTCGCGGCCCAGGAAGCGCTCGATGGACGTGGCCAGCGCCACCGGGACCTCGAACATCGGATAGTGCCCGGCGTTGGCCAGGACCTCGAGTTCAGCGTCCGCCACGATAGCCTCCCGCGTGAGCAGCGTCGCTCCTGCTGGCGACTCTACGCCCAACGGTGCGCCGATGACCGGCGCCGGAGCCCACGTCCAGCGGACAGGCAGTCACTACCTTCCGTTTGGAGAAAAGAAGCGGGCTTTGTTCCCGGTTTCCGCTGCTATAGCGACAGAAAACCGGGACAAATCACCCGGCCCGCCTGCTTTGATTGCGTTTTCCCGTGCTATGACACGGGAAAACGCAATCAAATCGCGGCAGTAACGATCTTGCCTTACTTAAGGAGGGCGCCGAGGTCGATGGGGAGGGGGACGCCGGTGATGTAGCGGGACTCGTCGGAGGCCAGGAAGAGGATCGCGTTGCTGACGTCCTCCGGCTCGATCCAGCCGTGCGGCAGGACGTGCATGAACTGCGCGGCGATCGGCTCCACGTCGGCCGCGGTCGGGTTCTCCAGGTCGGGGCGGAACATCTTGTACGTGCCCTCGTTCATGAACATCGGGGTGTTCACGTTGGTCGGGAGGACCGAGTTGACCCGGATGTGGTGCTGTCCGAGCTCGACGGCCAGCGACCGCATCAGCCCGATGACGCCGTGCTTGGCCGAGACGTAGTGGCTCATGTTCGGCATCGCGTGCATGCCGCCCACGGAGCTGGTGAGCACGATCGCGCCGCCCTGGCCGCCCGCGATCATGTGCGGGATAGCCACCCGGGCGGTGTTCCACAGGCCGGTCAGGTTGATGTCGATGGTGTGCTTCCAGTTGTCCTGGCTCATCTTCTCCACCGGGCCGCCCATGCTCGCGATGCCCGCGTTGGCCACCACGATGTCCAGCCGGCCGAGTTCCTCGACGCCGGCGTCCACCGCCGCCTTGAGCCCGTCGAGGTCGCGCACGTCCGCCTGGGTCGCGATGATCCGCCGGTCGTGCGTCTCTACCAGCTTGACTGTCTCGGCGAGGTCGTCCGGCGTGGCCATCGGCAGCGCGCCCTCGACGTCATGGAGAATGTCGATCGCGATGATGTCCGCGCCCTCGGAGGCCAGCTTCACCGCGTGGCTGCGGCCCTGACCGCGGCCGGCACCGGTGATGAAGGCGACCTTGCCCTCGACTCTTCCAGGCATGCTTTGTTACCTCGCTTCTTGATTAATGGTGGTGTCGGCGGCCGCGCGGACGGCGGCCAGGATGCCCTGATAGCCGGTGCAGCGGCACAGGTTGCCCGACAGGGCTGCACGGATCTCCTCGTCCGTGGGGCTGGGATTGTCGCGCAGGAACGCGGTCACCGAGGTGACGAAGCCGGGGGTGCAGAAGCCGCACTGCAGCCCGTGGTGCTCCCGGAACGCCTGCTGGACGGGGGACAGCGTGCCGTCGGGCCCGGCGATGCCCTCGACGGTGGTGATCTCGCCGCCGTCGGCCTGCACCGCGAAGACGAGGCAGCTGCGTACCGCCTGCCCGTCGAGTATGACGGTGCACGCGCCGCAGACGCCGTGCTCGCAGCCTAGGTGCGTGCCGGTGAGCTGGCAGCGCTCGCGGAGGAAGTCGGCCAGGGTCAGCCGCGGCTCGACGGCCGCCCTCCGGGGCTGCCCGTTGACGGTGACCTCGATGCTGACGTCAGCCATTGGCTGCCTCCATGATGGCCTTCTCCCAGGCGCGTGCCACCATGGCCGCGCCCACCTTCTTCCGGTAGTCGTCGGTGCCGTGCAGGTCGGACGGGACCGAGTCGAGGTCCGCGACGGCGGCTCGCCCGATCTCCGCCGCGTCGATGTCGCTGGCGGCCGCGCCCGGGGTGGCTGCCTCGGCAGCGGCAGCGCGCAGCGCGGTCGGGCCAAGGCCGAACAGGCCGATGGCGCTCCGGCTGATCCGGCCATCGGGGTCGAGCCCGACCGCGACGGCCGCGCCTGCCACCGCGAAGTCGCCCGAGCGCCGGGCGAACTCCTCGATCGCGAAGCCCTGCTTCCCGGTTGCCGAGGGGAAGCTAACCCCGGTGAGCAGCTCGTCGGGCTCCAGCGCGGTGGTCCAGATGCCGGTGAAGAACTCCGCCGCCGGGATCGTCCGCTGGCCGCGCGGCGACAGCGCCTCGATGGTCGCGTCTAGGGCGAGCGCCACCGCCGGGTACTCGGCCGAGGCGTCCGCGTGGGCCAGCGATCCGCCGAGGGTGCCCCGGCTGCGGATCTGGAAGTGGCCGATCAGCGGAGTGGCGCGAGACAGCAGCGGCACGCGCCTGGCGACCAGCTCCGAGCGGCCGATCTC
>Ga0306923_10004914_pt1 | contig 12905 bp, 8 predicted proteins | sample sta12Can44000108_FD_203841 | JGI IMG/M metagenome (GOLD analysis project Ga0306923, IMG submission 203841) | Lab enrichment of tropical soil microbial communities from Luquillo Experimental Forest, Puerto Rico - statanox.12C.anox.44.000.108 (v2)... | ecosystem: Environmental > Terrestrial > Soil... | reverse complement strand
CCTGCGAGCGCGCCGAGCGCCTCGCGCGCCTCGGGATACGGGTCGAGGTGGAGGTATTTCTCCATCAGCGGCTCGCAAACGGCCGCGTCGGGCTCGACCCCGCTCGCCCGTAAGGCAAAGTCGAGCGCGGCGCGAGTCACGAGCCAGAAATCTTGGTACTCCTGCAGCAGAGTGCGCAGCCAAGTGTACTCCAACTGCTTCAAACGCCACAGCTGGGTGATCACATCGCCTTCACCGGGGCACAAGACCTCGGCCTCGGCCAGAACCGATTGCACATCATAGAGCGTGCCGTAGGCGTCGAAAACCAAGGCCTGAATGGTCATTTGGAAGCCTTCTGCAGATCCGCAGCAACCTTCGCGATCAGTCGCCTGGCACGCGCACACCAGGCACGAGGAACAGGCCCGCTGTCGCCTTAACCCGCTTCTTCGCTGGTCAATACAAGCATCTTTGACAAGATCTACCGGGTCAATGCCGGTCGAATAGAACGCCGCCCCGCTCCAGCGAATGAGCAGCCTAGATCAGGGGCGCCGCTATACCCCTCCCGCTACGATCCTGTCGTAGGCCGGCATGGTCAGAAATTCAGGAAACACCCGATCCTCTATCAGTGTCAAAAACAGCTCGGCCGCTTGCTCGTGACCTCCGTTCTCGGTTGAAGTCCGCATTTTTGCGAGCTCTTCCTTGAGGAGCTTACGGCACAGCGCTACATCGACGCCACGGCCGTCATCGAGCTTGGCGTTGTGGCGGATCCATTGCCACAGCTGCGCGCGGCTGATCTCCGCAGTGGCGGCGTCTTCCATCAAATTATAGAGCGGAACACAGCCAGTGCCGCGCAGCCAGGCCTCGATGTAGCCGATGCCGACATTGATGTTCTGCCTCAGGCCGGCCTCGGTAATTGTGCCCTCGGGGACAGCGAGAAGGTCCGGAGCGGTAGCATGGATGTCCTGCCGCTTCCGCGCGATCTGGTTCGGCTGCGGCATTTCGCGATCGAAAATCTCCTTGGCGATCGGCACGAGCCCCGGATGGGCGACCCAGGTACCGTCATGACCGTCGCCCGCCTCGCGCCGCTTGTCGGCGCGCACCTTCTCCATCGCCGCCTGGTTTGCGGCAGTGTCGCCGCGGATCGGAATCTGGGCCGCCATTCCCCCCATCGCGTGGATCTCGCGGCGATGACACGTTTGGATCAGCATGAGGCTATAGCTTCGGAGGAAATGCGTGGTCATCGTGACCTGGCCGCGGTCAGGCAACACACAATTGGGGTCTTCAGCGAATTTTTTGATGAAGCTGAAGATGTAATCCCAGCGGCCGCAATTTAGTCCGGCCGAATGGTCGCGGAGTTCGTAAAGGATCTCGTGCATTTCGAACGCCGCGAGGATCGTCTCGATCAGCACGGTGGCGCGGATCGTGCCTTTGGGCAGCCCGAGCCTTGCCTGCGCGTGCAGGAAGATGTTGTTCCATAGCCGCGCTTCGAGATGGCTCTCGATTTTCGGCAGGTAGAAATAAGGGCCCGTGCCTCGCGCGACGAGTTCCTTCGCATTGTGAACAAAAAATAGCGCGAAATCGAAGAGCGCACCCGACATTGGCTCGCCGTCGACGACCACGTGCGCCTCGGGCAGATGCCAGCCGCGCGGGCGCACGAACAACACCGCCGGTTTGCCATTCAGCGAATAGTGCCGGCCCGTCTGCGGGTCGTCATAGGTGATCGTTCGCCGGATCGCATCTTTGAGGTTGGCTTGGCCCTCGATCAGATTGTCCCAAGTTGGCGTATTGGCGTCCTCGAAATCGGCCATGAAGACGTTGGCGCCGCAATTGAGCGCGTTGATCACCATTTTGCGGTCGGTCGGTCCGGTAATCTCGATGCGGCGGTCTTGAAGGTCCTTCGGGATGGCTGCGACGCGCCAATCACCCTCCCGTATCGCCTTAGTCTCGGCCAGGAAATCGGGTTTCCATCCAGCATCGAGCCGTGTCTGAATCTCAGCGCGGCGGGCGAGGAGCCGCCGCCGTTCCGCGCCGAATTCCCGTTCGAGCTCGACGGCAAAGGCGATCGCCTCCGGCGTCAGCACCTGCTCATAGCCGGGCTTCATCGCCCCGCGAACGACTACGCCGCCCTGCTCGGTGCAGCGAGCCGTCCAGGCCTGCGCAGTCATTGCGCGGCCCAATCGTGTACCGCCCAATCGTGGTTATGCACCAAACCTTCGTCATGACCGTACCGTGGGAGATTTGCTGGCCGATCTTCGCGAAACTGGGCGGTTTCGGTGCTGCCGCTGAGCGCCGTCGTCGAGGAGTGCCCGCCCGAGACCGCCATTGCCACCGCATCGAAGTAGCCGACGCCGACCTCTCGCTGATGCCGGGTTGCGGTGTAGCCCTCTGCCTCGGCTGCGAACTCGGCCTGCTGCAATTCGGAGTAAGCTGTCATACCACGCTCGCGGTAATCTCGGGCGAGCCGAAACATTCCGAGATTGAGGCTATGGAACCCAGCCAACGTGACAAACTGAAATCGGTACCCCATTTGCGCGATATCGCGCTGGAAGCTCGCGAGCCCTTCGGGCGACAGCTTTTTGCGCCAGTTGAAGCTCGGCGAGCAATTATAGGCCAGCAGCTTGCCTGGGAACTGGTGATGGATCGCATCCGCAAAACGCTCGGCTTGCCCGAGGTCGGGCTCGCTCGTCTCCCACCACAACAGATCCGCGTAGGGGGCATAGGCGAGGCTGCGTGCAATCGCATATTCGACACCGACCCCTGGCCGGATGCGGAAGAAGCCCTCCGCGGTGCGCTCGCCGCTGATGAACGGGCGATCGCGTTCGTCGATGTCGCTGGTCAATAATTGCGCAGATTGCGCGTCTGTGCGGCACAGCAGCACCGTCGGGACGCCCTCGACATCGGCTGCGAGACGAGCGGCATTGAGGGTACGAATATGTTGGCCGATCGGCACCAGAACTTTGCCGCCCAGATGACCGCATTTCTTTTCGGAAGCGAGCTGGTCTTCGAAATGCACGCCAGCCGCTCCTGCCTCGATCATCGCCTTCATTAGTTCGTAAGCGTTGAGCAGACCGCCAAAACCGGCCTCGGCATCGGCAATGATCGGGGCCATCCAGTAGGTATTGTCGCCTTCGTCTTCCGACCGGACGACCTGGTCGGCGCGTCGCAGCGAATTATTTATGCGCCTGACGACATTGGGCACCGAATCAACTGGATAGAGCGATTGGTCCGGATACATCTGCGCCGCCGTGTTGGCGTCGGCGGCGACCTGCCAGCCGGATAGATAGATTGCCTTCAAACCAGCCTTGACCTGCTGCACGGCTTGATTGCCGGTGAGCGCACCGAGTGTCGGCACAAAAGCCTCGGTGTTCAGCAGATGCCGCAGCCGCGCGGCACCCATTTCCGCCAATGTATGGCGAATGCGAAAAGAGCCGGCCAGCCGCTCGACATCGGCGGGGGTGTAATCTCGACGAATAACCGAAGAAATGTGGGACTGCATCCTGCCTTCCTCTTTCGAAACCTCTTGGTGCCAATAACGATATTAAGGCTGTAGTGACGAGCCTTAATTTGGCATCATCAATGCAATCCTGTCGGTGTCTTCACAGACGACACACGGTTTTTGTAAAGGTAGTAAATATGGCGCGTGTCCAGATCGGACGGACGATACGGAGGCTCCGCGTCGAGCGGAATCTGTCCCAGCAGGCGCTCGCAACCCAGCTCGGTATTTCGGCGAGCTATCTGAACTTGATCGAGCACGATCAGCGGACGGTGAGCGGCGCGTTGCTGATTAAACTGGCGGAAATATTCCACATCGATCTCGCCGCGCTCTCGGGGTCGCAGGAACGCCGGCTGGAGATCGGCCTCCACGAGGCTTTTTCCGATCCTTTACTGGGCATCGACGCAGTGCCTGAGGCAGAGATCGCCGCTTTGGCCGGATCGAGTCCGAAGGCATCGCGCGGGGTCCTTGCTCTCTACCGCGCATGGCGGGTTGCGCGCGAGGACGCCGGAGGCATCGCTCTTCCATCAGGGCGGCGCGTTTTGCTGCCCAATGAAGAGGCGCGCGATTTCTTTGATGACCGGGCCAACCATTTCCCGGTCCTAGAAGCGGCCGCGGATGCGATTGCCGCCAGCTGCACGACCGCCCCGGCAGAGATGAATCATGCCATAGCGGAAAAGCTGCGCAAAGCGCACGGCCTTACGGTGACTGTCCAGCCGCTGGACGGCGTGCTGCGCCGTTATGACCCGGAGACCTGCCGGCTCGCTCTCGCCGAAGCGCTGCCCCGAGAGAGCCGCGGGTTCCATATGGCATTCCAGCTGGCGCTCTTCGAAGCACGCGACGGGGTAGAGACCGTGCTCCGCGAGGCCGCGCCGTCCTCGGCAGAGGCAGCAATGCTGATTCGCGTCGGCCTTCTCAACTATGTCGCCGGCGCCATCCTGATGCCATATGCTGCTTACCTGTCGGCGGCGCAGGCGCTCCGCCATGACATGGAGGCGATCGCGGCACGCTTCGGGGTTTCCTTCGAACAGGCGTGCCATCGTCTCTCCACGTTGCAGCGGCCCGGAGCCCGCGGCGTGCCGTTTTTTTTCGTCCGCGTCGATCCGGCGGGCAATGTGTCGAAGCGCTTCTCTGCAGCGGGGTTCCCGTTCGCGCGGTATGGCGGCTCGTGCCCGCGCTGGGTGATCCACACCGCCTTCTCGCAGTCCGGGGTGGTCCAAGTGCAAGTTGCGGAGTTGCCAGACGGCGCGGCATATCTCTGCTTTGCTCGAACCGTGGTGCGGCCGGCAGCGCGCTGGGGCGAACCGCGACCCGTTCATGTCGTCGCGATGGGATGCAGCGTGGCGCACGCCCGGGAGGTCGCCTATGCGGACGGGCTAGACCTCGAACGTGCCAAGGTCGGCATCGGTTTGTCATGCCGCCTCTGCAACCGCTCCGATTGCCGCAGCCGGGCGTTCCCGCCGCTCGAACATCGACTTGCGCTGGATCCGCTGACCTCAAGCGCGACGCCCTATCGGTTCGAACCACGCGGTGGCTGATCGGAATGGCTGCCCAGCAGGATTTCCGACACATTGTGATCTCGATTACCGCATAGATCTTGCCTCGGCAGAGGTTATGCATGACAGATTTTCACCATTTACCTCCGCTCCACAAAGGCGGGCTGCCGGAGGAAGAGCGCGCCATGCTTGACCGCGCGCGGGGGTTAATCCCCCGACTCGCCGAACGCGAGCCGGCTGCGACGGCCGAGCGGCGACTTCCGGCGGAGACTATCGCCGACTATCGCGACGCCGGTATCCTGCGCATCTTGCAGCCGAGGCGCTTCGGCGGCCGGCAAGGCCGGTTCAGCCTGTTCTCGCAGATCGTCGAGGAACTAACCTATGGCTGCGCGTCTTCTGCCTGGGTTTACGCGGTTCTTGCCGAGCATCAGTGGATCATCGCGCAATATCCCGAGCAGGCGCAGATCGACGTTTGGGGCGACGATCCGGAAGCCGTTGCTTCGTCTTCGCTGGCTCCGCGCGGGGCCGCCAAGCGGGTCGCCGGGGGCTGGCGACTGAGCGGGCGGTACTCGTTCTCCAGCGGCTGCGATTATGCCCAATGGGCGATCCTCGGCGCCTTTCTCGGAGAGATGGGCGACCCGCAATGCATCGCCTATCTGCTGGTCCCGCTAACCGAGGTCGAAATCCTTGACGACTGGCAAGTTCTCGGGCTTGCGGGCACCGGCAGCAAATCGCTCGTCTTGCATGACGTCTTCATTCCCGAGCATCGTAGCGTGATGGTCAGCGACTTGTTTGCGGGTACGCCGCCAGGCGCGCTGGTCCATCCCGACTATCCGGTTCTGCGCGCGCCGCGCGGGTTCCTGGTGTCCTATTCGCTGCCGCCAGTCGCCATCGCCCTTGGCCGCCGCGCCCTCGAGATCGCTTGCGCCGCATTGTCGGGCCGGGTGTCGCGTGGGGTGACCAAAGTAGCGGAGTCGGAGGTCGTCCAGATGGTGATCGGCGAGGCCGCCGCAGCGATCGACGTCGCAACTTTGCTGTTGCACACCGGACGCGAGTCCAGCACCGCCGCGGTCAGCTCGGGCCGCAGGATCACCGAAGCGGAGGCATTGCGCGCCCGGCGCGACATGGTCTATGCACAGCACCAGGTGGGCTGGGCGCTCGACCGGCTGTGCGAACTGGACGGGGCGCGATGGGTCTACAATCGCGACAAGCTCGGCGCCATTCGCCGCGACGTGATGACCATCCTGACCCACCACGCCGCCAGCCGGCAGGCCGCGATGGCGCCCTATGGCCGCATGCTGCTCGCCCAAGGCGGCGTGTGAGTGTGGACTGCAGTATTGCCGCGTTTGACTGAGACCTGCCTTGCGAGGGTATGCTACCACGATGGAAGAGATTTACTGCTTTGGCGGCAACCCGCTCGACCGCGTTAGCCAGCGCCGCCAGGACGCCGGATGGGTGGCATCGTTGCTCGAAGAGCCAGCCACACGGGTGCTCCCACTGCACGGCCTCAAACCTCTGATTCGTCATTCTTCGGCGGCGGCTCTCGACTGGCAGGAGGCCACTCCGTGGCGGCCGCTGATCGACGGCGGCAGTACCCTCATCCTTCTTGGGATACGTGACGGGCGCGCCTATTTCGCGCTCGACGCCAGCGCGGCGGAGATCCCATCCGATCGCGACAGCGTCGCCATGGATGCCCGCGCGGCAGCGTCGACGATAGAGGGCGGCGAGGCGGCCATTCTCGCCGAGGCGCGCTCGCTGATCGACTGGCATGACCGGCATCGTTTCTGCGCGCGATGCGGTACGCCAAGCACGATCGCCTCGGGCGGATGGGTGCGGCATTGCCCCAATTGCAAAGCGCATCACTTCCCGCGCGTCGACCCGGTTGTAATTATGCTTGGCGTCGCAGGAGACCGATGCCTGCTCGGTCGCGGGCACCGACGGCCCGGCGCCCGCTTTTCCTGCCTCGCCGGCTTTATGGAGCCGGGCGAGACCTTGGAGGAGGCAGTGCGCCGCGAGGTTCTCGAGGAATCGGGCATTCAGATCGGACGTGTGCGTTACCTCGCCTCGCAGCCCTGGCCTTTTCCGTCGAGCTTGATGATGGGCTTTCTCGGCGAAGCTTTGACCGAGGAGATCACGATCGATCCTGAGGAACTCGCCGAGGTGCGCTGGTTCGAGCGCGACGAGGTGCGGGCGATGGTCGAACGTTCGCGATCGGACGACCCGATCCCCGGCCTGCCGACATTGCCGCCACCATTGGCAATCGGTCATCAAATCGCCCGCCGCTGGGCTTTCGGCGCCGATAGCGTGTAAGGGTCTCGGAACTCGCGGCGATCGCGGTGAATGAGAGATCGGCGCTGGGAGTCGCGGTCGTTACTGGGGCGAGTTCCGGGATCGGGCTGCACACCGCGTTGGGTCTCGCCCGCATCGGGATGAAGGTCGTGATCACCGGCCGCGACCGCGGTCGGACCGAGGAGGCGCGCCGGCTAGTGATCGAGCGATCGGGCTCCGCTCGGGTCGATATCGTTCTCGCCGATTTTTCCCGCCTTGCCGAGGTTCGCCGATTGGCGGAGGAAATCCTCGACCGGCATGACCGGCTCGACGTGCTGATCAACAACGCCGGCTTGTTTGCCCCGCACTACCGGCTGTCGGCCGATGGGTTCGAGTTGACCTTCGCGGTCAATCACCTTGCACCCTTCCTACTGACCAATTTGCTGCTCGAGCGCTTCGAAGCCTCAGCGCCGGCGCGCATCGTCACGGTCGCGTCGGAAGCGCATCGCCGGAATCGGATCGATATCGACGATCTGACACGCCCCGGCGACTGGACGATGATGCGGGCGTATGGTCGCTCCAAGCTGTGCAATATCCTTTTCACGCGGGAGCTGGCGTCGCGGGTCGATCCCGGCGAGGTCGTCGCTGTCTGTCTTCATCCCGGGATGGTCGCGACTGGGATCGGTCAGCGCGGCGGCCTCGTCGAACTGGGCTGGCGGGTAGCAAAGCCATTCATGATCAGTCCGGAGAAGGGCGCCGAGAGTTCCATATTTCTTGCCACAGTGCCCGATCCCCGGCCTTTCCACGGCGGCTATGTCATCCGCAAAACGCTCGCTCAGCCCGACCCTTTGGCGCTTGACGACGGCCTTGCACGCCGCTTGTGGGAAGAAAGCGCCCGGCTGGTCGGGCTCTGAGGTACAGCAATGACCATTTTCAGGCGCTCACTCTTTCGAGGAATGCTGACGGTGGCCGCGACCGCCGGCGTTTGCGGGCCGGACCGAGTGCCCACGGCATTGGCGCAGACGACACTGAGCCCCGAGGCGGCATTGGGGCAATTGATGGACGGCAACCGGCGCTTTGCCGAAGGCCGGATGACCTCCTTCGCAGAGGATCTGGAACTATTGAAGGCCAAAACCGCCGAGGGGCAGGAACCGTTCGCCGCGGTGCTGTCCTGCGCGGATTCGCGCGTGCCGGTCGAGCTGATTTTTGACCAGACCATCGGGCATATTTTTGTGACGCGGGTTGCCGGCAACATCGCCGCTTCGTCGGTGATCGCCAGCCTCGAGTATGGCGCGGCAGTGCTTGGCACCCGGGTAATCGTCGTGCTGGGCCATGCCAATTGCGGCGCGGTCAAGGCCTCGATCGAGGCGAAGGCAGTGCCGGGTCAGATCAGCGGACTCTATCCCTATATTCGGCACGCGGTCGACCAAGTCGGCGCCGACCTGGATGGGGCGATCAAAGCAAATGCGAGAATCCAGGCTGGCTTGCTGCGGCAATCCTCTCCCGTGCTCGCCGAGCAGATTAAACAGAACCGGCTCAAGGTCGTCGCCGGCTTTTACGATCTCGCAAGCGGCATCGTTTCGCTGCTCGACTGAGCGGCCGCCGGTCTCCCTCCGGCTGGCCGAAGTATTTGTCTGACGCTCGGGCCCCGTCAGAGTATTTTACTTCTTGTCAGCGGTGTCGGGGCTCTTCATGAAAGCGGAACATTTTTCCTTGATTATCCTTGCCTGCGCGGCGCTGCTGCTACGGCCGGCGTACGCCCAGCCTGCAGGGTCGCCAGCGGTGCTGGTCCAGCCGGCCGAGCTGCGCTCGATGACCAAACAGGCCGAGTTCGTCGGTAGGGCTGAAGCGCTCGAAAAGGTGGATCTGCGAGCGCGCGTGCAGGGCTATCTCGGTCCTCGCCTGTTCAAAGACGGCGACCAAGTCAAAGAGGACCAGCTGGTCTTCACAATCGAGAAAGAACCCTTCGAAGCGGCGGTCGACCAGCGCAAGGCACAGCTCGCCGCCGCCCAGGCGACGCTCGCTAATGCCGATCAGCAACTGGCGCGAACCGCCGAGCTGACGCGTAAAGGCAACGCACCGGTCGCCCAACTCGACCAACGCACGGCCGAACAGGGCCAAGCCAAAGCTGCGGTCATGGAGGCCGAGGCCAACCTGCGCGATGTCCAAATCCAGCTGACTTATACCGAAATCAAATCGCCGATCAGCGGCCGGATTGGCCGGCCGGCGGCTTCGCCCGGCAATCTGGTCGGTCCGGACACTGGGGTTCTCGCCACGGTGGTTCAGGAGAACCCAATGCAGGTTCTCTTCTCGGTCACTCAACGTGAGAGGCTCGAAGCGCGCCGTGATTCCGGCTCGAATGGAAAAGTGCGGGCGCGCGTGCGGCTGGCCGATGGTTCCCTATACTCGGAACAGGGGCGTATTGATTTTCTCGATGTCCAGGTCAATCCCCGCACAGATGGTCAGACGGTCCGGGCGATGTTCCCCAACCCCGACGGCATCCTGGTCGATGGGCAAACCGTGCGCGTCATTCTCGAAGAAAAGGGCGGCGACAAGGTCGTGGTGATCCCCGAAGCCGCGATCGCGATGGACCAGACCGGGCCTTACGTGTTTGTCGTTGGCCAAGACGACAAGATTGAGCAGCGCCGGCTTCATCTCGGTGTCGGCCGCGAGGGGCTCGCGGTCGTCGATGAAGGGCTGAAGCCGGGCGAACGTGTCGTGGTGCAAGGGCAGCAGCGCATCCGTGCGGGGATGACCGTAGCGCCCCAGCTGGCGCCGTCCCCGGCCGGCTGACGACAGGCGAACGCCAGGATGATCTCGTCCGTCTTCATTCGCCGGCCGCGGCTCGCCATTGTCATCGCGGTGGTCATTTCAATTGCCGGCGTGATCGCGCTCCGCGCTCTTCCGGTCGCCCAGTTTCCCGATATCGTGCCCCCCCAAGTGCAGGTAACCGCGCTCTATCCCGGGGCGTCGGCACAGGCCGTCGAGGAAAGCGTTGCCCAGGTCATCGAGAACCAGGTCAACGGCGTCGAGAAGATGATCTATATGAAATCGACCTCCGGCGGTGACGGGACCTATTCCCTCAACGTCACCTTCGAGGTCGGCAGCGACCCCGACCTAGATACCGTCAACACCACCAACCGCGTCAACCAAGCGCTCGCTCTGCTGCCGCCCGAGGTGCAGCGCAACGGCGTCACGACCAAGAAGCAGTCGACCTCGCTGCTCCAGGTGATTGCCATATATTCGCCGAAGGGCAGCCGCGACGCGCTGTTCCTGTCGAATTTCGCCAAGATCAACGTCGTCGACACCTTGAAGCGGGTGCGCGGTGTCGGCGAGGCGAGCCAATGGGGCGATCTCGAGTATTCGATGCGGATCTGGCTCAGTCTCGACCGAATGGCCAGTCTCGGCATTACTCCCAAAGACGTAATCAACGCGCTCAACTCTCAGAATATCCAGGCCCCAGTTGGCCGCGTCGGCGCCGCGCCGCTGGTGCCCGAGGTCGAATTCCAGCTGAACATCAGCACCCAGGGGCGGCTGACCACGGTCGAGGAGTTCAATAACATCGTTGTCCGCGCCAGCCCCGATGGCGGGATCGTGCGCGTCAAGGACATAGCCCGCGCCGAGCTCGGCTCGAAAATCGCCGACAGCTTGGCTCGCTATAACGGTCGGCCCGGCGAGGCCATTGCTGTTTATCAGTCGCCTGGCGCCAATGCGATTGCCGTGGCAGCGGGGGTCAAAAAAGCGCTGACGGAGATGGAGCCCATTCTACCCGAGGACGTCGCCTATGACGTGATGTACGACACGACAGTCTTCGTCAACGCGATGATCTACAAGGTCGAAAAAACTTTGCTCGAGGCCTTTGCGCTCGTCGGCATCGTTGTCTTTATCTTCCTGGGGAGCCTGCGCGCGACCTTGATCCCGATCATCGCAGTGCCGGTTGCACTGGTTGGGACTTTCGCGGTCATGCTGGCGCTCGGCTTCTCTGCCAATACGATTTCGCTGCTCGCACTGGTCCTGGCGATCGGGATCGTCGTCGACGACGCAATCGTCGTCGTCGAGGCGGTCGAGCATATTTTGGAGGCAGAGCCCGAATTGACTCCCGCCGAAGCAGTGGAAAAAGCGATGTCTCAGGTCACTGCGCCGATCATCGCGATCACTCTCGTGCTGCTGTCCGTATTCGTGCCGACGGCGTTCATCCCCGGCATCACCGGCCAGCTCTATCAGCAATTCGCGGTGGCCGTATCGGTATCGATGTTGATATCGGCGATCAATGCACTGACCCTGTCGCCCGCATTGTGCGCGATCTTGTTGCGCCACCGAGGTCCTAGGCGTGGGCTGATCGCCTGGCTTCAGCGCGGCATCGACAGGAGTCGCGACGGGTATGTGGCGCTGGTGAGTCCATTGGCGCGGCGAGCGCTGATTACTGGAATTCTGGTGCTCGCTTTTGCCCTGGGGTCCGGCTGGCTCGCCAGAATCGTGCCCACCGGGTTTCTGCCCGAAGAGGATCAGGGCGCGTTCTTTGTCGAGATGCAGCTGCCGGATGCCGCATCACTCAATCGCACTAACAAAGTGGTTGCTCAGGTCGAGAGCATGATCGACGGCCGGCCGTGGGCCCAAAACGTGCTGACGGTCGCCGGCTACAGCTTGATCGATGGCCTCGCCCTGCCGAACAAGGCCCTCGCCATTGTGGGGCTGAAGCCGTTCGATGAAAGGGCGGACAAGTCGCTGTCTGTCTTCTCGGCATTGACCGAGCTGCGGCCACTCTTTCAACAAATCGCGGCCGCGACAGTCGTCGCCTTCAACATGCCGCCCATCAGCGGTCTGGGGAATACCGCCGGGTTCGAGTTGCAGCTGCAGAGCCTTGCCGGTGCGGTGCCGAAGGATCTTGCGGCGGTGGCGGACGGTCTTGTCATCGCAGCCAACCAGAACCCGGCATTGGCCGGCGTCTTTACGACTTATGGGGCCTCAACGCCGCAGGTCTATCTAAAGCTCGACCGCGAACGCGCGGAGACTTTGGGAGTGTCGATCGGCGATATCTTCAGCGCCTTGCAGACCGCAATGGGCGGTACCTACGTCAACGACTTCAACCGTTTCGGGCGCACCTGGCAGGTCAAGGTTCAGGCGGACGCAACCGATCGCAAAAATGTCGAAGACATCTTTCGGGTGCGCGTCCGCACCTCGCAGGGGGACTTGATCCCATTGCGTACGGTCGCCGATGTCGAGGTGATCACCGCGCCATCTTCAATCGTACGTTACAACAACCGGCGCTCGGTCACGATCAATGGCGGGCCGGCTCCCGGCTACTCGTCGGGTGAGGCGATGGCGGCCATGGAGGCGGTCGCCGCCGCCACGCTGCCGCACGGGTTTTCCGTCGAATGGACGGGTACGGCGCTGCAGGAAAAGGCAGCCGCGGGGCAGACGGGTTCTATCCTCGGCCTGGCGGTCGTCTTTGCGTATCTATTTCTCGTCGGTCTCTACGAGAGCTGGACGATACCGGTTGCCGCGCTGTTATCAGTGGTGGTTGGCATCTTTGGCGCAATGGCGGCTCTGAAGCTTACCGGGTTGGACAACAATCTCTATGCGCAGATCGGCATTGTCGTGTTAATCGCGCTAGCCGCAAAAAACGCCATACTGATCATCGAATTTGCGATGGAGCAGCGGCGCGAAGG
>Ga0306923_10004913_pt1 | contig 12905 bp, 9 predicted proteins | sample sta12Can44000108_FD_203841 | JGI IMG/M metagenome (GOLD analysis project Ga0306923, IMG submission 203841) | Lab enrichment of tropical soil microbial communities from Luquillo Experimental Forest, Puerto Rico - statanox.12C.anox.44.000.108 (v2)... | ecosystem: Environmental > Terrestrial > Soil... | reverse complement strand
GCCGCGCGCTCCTAACGCAGCGCTCGCACGATCTCGGCTACCGCGTCAGCGACGCGGCGCTGCGCGAGGCCGTGCAGACCGAGCCCGCATTCCAGGTGGACGGCCGTTACTCCCCCGAGGCCGCCAAGGCGGCACTCGCACAGGCCGGCATATCGGTGGACGCCTATCAGCAGCAGCTGCGCACCGACCTGCAGCAACTGCAGCTCGAGGGGGGTATCCGTGCCTCGGACTTTCTCACACCCGCCGAGCTCACCCGCCTGACGGATCTCGAGGACCAGCAACGCGAGGTGCGCTACCTCAGCCTGCCCGCGGACCGCTTTAAATCGACCACCGCCGTAACCGATGCCGCCGTGCAGGCCTACTACAAGGAGCACCTGGCGCAGTACATGAATCCCGAAGCGGCGCGTCTGCAGTACGCCGAGCTGCGCCTCGATGCGCTCGCCGCGCAGCAGGAGTTGAGCGATGCGGACCTGCACGCGGCCTACGAGAAGGAGAAGAGCCGGCTCGAGATCCCGGAAAAGCGTCATGCCCGTCACATCCTGATCACCGGCAAGGACGATGCCGCCGCTCTCGCCCAGGCGCAGCAGGTGCTGGCGCAGGTGAAGTCGGGCAAGGACTTCGGCGAGCTCGCGAAGCAGTACTCGCAGGATCCGGGCTCGGCGCAAAACGGCGGCGACCTCGGCTGGGCCGAGCGCAGCACGTTCGTCAAACCCTTTGCCGATGCACTGTTTGGCATGAAGGTGGGCGAGATCGCAGGGCCGGTGAAGACGCAGTACGGCTATCACATCATCCGCCTCGATGAGATTCAGGCGGGCAAGTCCAAATCCTTCGAAGAGGCGCGCCCGGAGCTCGAGGCGCAGGTACGCCGCACGCGCGCGACCGATCGGTTCGGCGAGATCCAGGAGCAGTTGCAGGCGAAGCTCGCCGATCCCGGAGCGGATCTCAATGCGCTCGCGCAGCAGTACAACCTGCAGCAGGGCGAGGTGAAGGAGTTCGTGAAAGGCGCCGGCGGCGTGCCTTTCGGCGCTGCCCCACAGCTGCAGGAGCTGCTGTTCGGCGACCCACCGCTCGGTACCGATAAACTCGCCGGGCCCGTGCTGCTCGGCGATGATCGGCTGGTCATCTTCAAGGTGCTCGAGCATCGCCCATCCGCGCCGAAGCCGCTCGCCGAGGTCCGCGACAGCATCGTCGCCGCGATTACCAAGGAACAGGGCACGCAGGCGGCCCTCAAGGCGGCGCAGCGCGCGCGCGATCAGCTTCTCAAGGGTAACTCGTTCGATGCGATTGCCAGCGAGCTCAAGGTGAGCGCCGACCCGGCCCATTTCATCGGCCGCAACGACCCCTCGGTACCGGCGCAGATCCGCGACGCGGCCTTCGCACTGCCCCGCCCGGCGGGCAAGCCCGAGTTCGGTGCACTGACGCTCAATGACGGTGGTGCGGCGCTCATCGCGGTGACCCGGGCGCGAACCGCAGCCGCGCACGATAACGAAGCTCAGGCGAGCCGCTACCAGCAGGAAACCGACCGCCTCGGCACGGGCGCGGTGTTGGCCTACGTCGATGAGGTGCGCCGCACGGCGAGCGTGCGCAAGAACCCCAAAGCGTTCGAGTAGCGCGCCGCGCGCGGCGCGGCACCGTTTAGCCTTCGCCCTCGAGCGGAAAGCTCATGCCGACGGTGCTGAAACCGCTGTCGACGTAGAGAATCTCACCCGTAATGCCGGCGGCGAGATCCGAGCACAGGAAGGCGGCGGCGTTCCCGACATCCTCGAGTGTCACGTTGCGCCGCAAGGGTGCAATCTCCGCGACGCGGCCCAACATCTTGCGAAAACCCGGTATGCCCGCGGCAGCGAGCGTCTTGATCGGGCCGGCGGAGATGCCGTTGACGCGGATCCCCTGCGGACCCAGGTCCGCCGCCAGAAAGCGCACGTTGGCCTCGAGGCTCGCCTTGGCGAGACCCATGACGTTATAGCCCGGAATGGAGCGCTGCGCACCGAGGTAAGTGAGGGTGAGGAGCGCCCCGCGGCGGCCCGTCATGAGCGGATGCGCGCACTGCGCGAGCGCAGTGAAGCTATAGCTCGAAACATCATGGGCGATGCGAAAGCCCTCACGGGTCGTGGCCTGGAGGAAAGTGCCCGTGAGCGCCTCGCGCGGCGCGAAGGCCACCGCGTGCACGACGATATCGAGCTCACCCCACTCGCGCTTCAGCTGCTCAAAAGCCGCATCGCACTGCCCCTCGACCGTCACATCGAGCGGCATGGTGAGCTGCGATCCGAGCGACTGCGCCAGCGGCTCGACGCGCCCGCGCATCTTGTCATTCAGATAGGAGAAGGCGAGTTGCGCACCCTCGCGATGCATCGCCTGCGCGATGCCCCAGGCGATCGAGCGATCGGTCGCAACCCCGACGATGAAGGCGCGTTTACCCGCAAGAAATCCCATGAGCGTGTGCCTCCCGGCCGGATTATGCCGGAAAGGGCACACGGTCAGCGGTGCTGCGCGTGGCGGCGGCGCTGCGCGTGGCACAGCGCCGGAGCACAGGCGGAGCCTGAGTCAGCCGTGGCGGGTGGTGAGGTGGATGCGCAGCTTCTGGCCCGTGCGCAGGTGCGGGTGGCTGCTGAGCCCGTTCCAGGCGAGCAGCTGGGGCACGCTGCACTGGAACAGCCGCGCGATCAGCGACACCGTGTCACCCTCGCGGACCGTGTACTCGACATGGCGGCGGTGGACGCGGCCGCCCGAGTCGGTCGAGAGTCGGATGCGCTGTCCGGTGCGCAGCTCATCACCCGGCTGCAGGCCGTTCAGCATGGCGAGGGTGTTGACGTTCATGCCGGTGCGGCGCGCAATGGTCCACAGCGAATCACCGCGGCGCACGACCTGCACATGCGCGCGCGAGCCGCGCCCGCGGCCGCGGCCATCGACGCGCGCGGCGGCTAGCATCACCTTCGCGGGCAGATCAGTCATTGCACCCGGCACCCGCAGGTCATCGCCGACCGCGATGCCCCCGACCGGCAGGTCGTTGAGCTCGCGCAGCTCGATCACGGAAGTGTGGAACTTGAGTGCGACGCTCGCGAATGAATCGCCGCGGTGGACGGTGTAATGAGCCACCCCGAGCCGCTGATCGGCGCTCAGCTGCGTGATGTTCTCCGCGAACACATCGGCCGCTTCCACGGGCACCAGCACGAAGTGGGGGCCGGTGGGGTCTGTAGCCCAGCGGTGGAACGCGGGGTTGAGCTCATACAGGTCCTCCGGACTGATGCCGGCGATCTCGGCGGCGATGCGGAGATTGACCTGGCCCTGCGTCGGCACGCGGGCAAAATACGGCTGGTTGGGTATCGGGCTGAAAGCGAGTCCGTAACTTTCCGGATCGAGCACCAGGCTCTTCATGGCGAGAAGCTTCGGTACGTAGGCCTTCGTCTCGCGCGGCAGCCACAGGTCCCAGAAGTCGATCGGTCGCCCGGCGGCGCGGTTCATGTCCACCGCCCGCTCGACCAGTGCTTCGCCGCAGTTGTAGGCGGCGATGGCGAGGAGCCAGTCGCCGTTGAATTCATCATGCAGCGACTGCAGGTAATCGAGCGCGGCGCGCGTCGACTCCACGATGTCGCGACGGCCGTCGTACCACCAATCCTGCTTCAGGCCGTATTTGGAGCCGGTGCCGGGAATGAACTGCCAGAGGCCCGAAGCGCGCGCACGGGAGTAGGCGTAGGGCTCGAAAGCGCTCTCCACGACCGGCAGCAGTGCCAGCTCGAGCGGCATGCCGCGCCGTTCGAGCTCGGTCACGATGTAGTAGAGATACAGGTCGGCACGTCCGAACGCGCGTTGCAGGTACTCCGGGTTCGAGACGTACCAATGGAGCTCCTGCTCGACGGCATGGTGCTCGCTGCCGTCCTCCAGCCGGAACCCGGCACGCATGCGATCGAAGAGATCGGCGTACTGCGCGGGATCGAGGCCGGCCACCTGAGTCGGGCCGGGTGCGGGTGGCGGTTGCACAGAGGCGATCGCCTCGGCCACGGTCGCCGGCGCCGCGGGCGCCGCCGTATCGGCGGCCGGGGGAGCGGTCGTCGGGCTCGCTGCGCCCTCAGCCGGCTCGGCGGTCGGTGCGGCCGCTACGGCCGGGGCGTCAGCGGGCGCCGGGCTCGAAGGGGCGACGAAACTGCCCAGAGGGCTGTCCAGAATCTGCGGCTGTGTGGGACGCTGTGGGGCGTGGGCACAGGCCGCCAATGCGAGAAGCGTCGGGACCAGCAGCGAGTGGGGTGTGCGTCTGATGGGTGGCGTCGCCAAGTTCCGTACCCTCTGATGGCGTGCTACTTTTCCCGCGCCAAGGGGCACGGGTTCTCATGGTGCAGGACGCTACTGGTTCAGGGGCGGGAATTTAACCGGTAAATTCACACTATTGCCAGCCTTTCTATCGTGCCAGTTCGCACTTCACACATCCTCGACCGCGACGCGGCGCTCTCCGCCTGGTGGGAAACGCCCTTGGGCCGGGCGCTGCTGGCGGCCGAGTCGGAGCTGCTCGCCGAGGCCCTCGAGGACGTGTTTGGCTGGGAACTCCTGCAGGTTGGGGCCTGGGGAAACGCTCGCGAACTGCTCGCCGGCAGCCGCTCGCGCCGCCAGAGCTTGATCGCTGCGGGGGCCTTCCGCGGCGGCGCCGACATCATCGCGCGACCTTCGCTGTTGCCCGTCACGAGCGATTGCATCGACGCAGCACTGCTTCCGCACACGCTCGAATTCGCGCCCGACCCCTACGCCGTCCTGCGCGAGGTGGACCGGGTGCTGGTGGGCGAGGGACAGCTGCTCGTGCTCGGATTCCGTCCCTGGAGCCTGTGGGGCATGCGCGCGCGCTGGAGTCGCAGCGGCTTTCCGCCGGGCATGCGGCGCGTGCTGTCGGAGCGGCTGCTGCGCGAGTGGCTGGTGTTGCTCGGCTTCGAGGTTGTGGCGGCCCGACGCTATCTTTACCTGAGTCCGTGGAGCCGCGGCCTGTCGCGCGGCGAGGGCACCGGGCGCATGCTGCGCGCCGGGTTGACCTATCCGCTGCCCGCGGGCGCGTTTCTCCTCAAGGCGCGCAAGCGCGTGTACACACTCACGCCGGTGCGGCCGCGATTCCGCGAGAAGCCCGCCGTGATCGGCGGGCTCGTCAAGCCCACCACCCGATCGCAGGCGTGATCGAGATCTACACCGACGGTGCCTGCCGCGGCAACCCCGGCCCCGGTGGTTGGGCGGCGCTGCTGCTCTCGGGCGCGCACGAGCGCGAGATCAGTGGCGCCGAGCCGCTCACTACCAACAACCGCATGGAGCTCACCGCGGTCATCCGCGCGCTCGAGGCGCTGAAGCGTCCGGTGGAGGCGCGCGTCTACACCGACTCCGAGTACGTACGCCGCGGCATCACCGAGTGGCTCGCGGCGTGGAAGGCCCGCGGCTGGCGCACCGCGGCTCGCAAACCGGTCAAGAACCAGGACCTGTGGCAGCGGCTCGATGAGCTGAGCGCCCGCCATCGCATCGACTGGCACTGGGTACCCGGTCACGCCGGAGTGCCCGGGAATGAACGTGTCGATCGGCTCGCCAACCTGGCGATCGACGCGTTGTCGCAACAGGCGTTGCGGTAGACTCGCGCCCCATGCGCCAGGTCGTCCTCGACACCGAAACCACCGGGCTCGAACCCGAGCTCAATCACCGCGTGATCGAGATCGGCTGTGTCGAGCTCGTCAACCGCCGCCGGACCGGCCGCACCTTCCATCGCTATCTGAACCCCGAACGCGAGATCGACGACGGCGCGCTCGCAGTACACGGCATCTCGCGCACCGATCTCGACGGGCAGCCGCGCTTCGCCGATGTCGCCGAAGAGCTGCTGACGTTCATCGGCGGCGCGGAGCTCGTGATTCACAACGCCGCCTTCGATGTCGCATTTCTCGATGCCGAGCTCGCACGGCTGTCGGGGGAGCCGCGGCAGGTCGCCGGCTTGTGCCAGGTACTCGATACCCTCGCGCTGGCACGCGAGCTGCACCCCGGGCAGCGCAACAGTCTGGATGCGCTCTGCAAGCGCTACGAGATCGACAACTCGGCGCGCGAGCTGCATGGCGCACTCCTCGATGCACGCATTCTCGCCGATGTGTATCTGGCGATGACCGGCGGCCAGGGAGCGCTCGCGCTCTCGGAGGCCGACGAGCCGGCACACGCCCAGAACAGCGTGCGTACGGTGCGCCCGCCGCTGCGGCTCGCCGTGGCGCTGCCGGTGCCGGCGGCGAGCCCCGAGGAGCTCGCGGCGCACGAAGTGATGCTCGCCGTCATCGCGCGCGCGAGTGGCGGGCGGGTGTTGTGGGCGGTGCTAGAGCCGCGCGATGCAGCACCGCCGTCCCCGCAACGGGAAGATGCGCCGCAGCGCTCGAGCGCCTGAGTCGCCGACAAGGAAGTGGTGATGCTGCGGTTGCAGAAGTGCCGGATCGGTGTGGTGGGCCTGGGCTACGTGGGCCTGCCGCTCGCGGTGGAGTTTGGCAAGCACTTCGAGACCGTCGGCTTCGATGTCAACCCGCAGCGGGTGGCGCAGCTGCGCAAGGGTCGCGACAGCACCCTCGAGGTATCGGCCGAGGAGCTGCGCGCGGCGCAGCGGCTCACCTACACCACCGATCTGGACGGGCTGCGCCGCTGCCGCGTGTTCATTGTCACCGTGCCGACTCCGATCGATGGCTACAAGCGCCCCGATCTCTCACCCCTGGTGCGCGCCAGCGAGAGCGTCGGCACGGTGCTCTCCAAGGGCGCGCTGGTGATCTACGAGTCGACGGTGTACCCCGGATGCACGGAGGAAGTCTGCGTGCCGATCCTCGAGCGGGTGTCGGGGCTGAAATTCAACCGCGATTTCTTCGCCGGCTACAGCCCCGAGCGCATTAATCCGGGCGACAAGGAGCACCGCCTCACCACCATCTGCAAGGTCACCTCCGGTTCCACGCCCGAGATCGCGGAGTTCGTCGACCAGCTGTACCGCAGGATCGTCTCGGCCGGAACGCACAAGACCTCCAGCATCCGCGTGGCGGAAGCCGCCAAGGTGATCGAGAACACGCAGCGCGATGTCAACATTGCGCTCATCAATGAGCTGGCGCTCATCTTCAACCGCCTCGGAATCGATACCGAGGAGGTGCTGAAAGCTGCCGGCAGCAAGTGGAACTTCCTGCCCTTCCGGCCGGGCCTGGTCGGCGGCCATTGCATCGGCGTCGATCCGTACTACCTCACGCACAAGGCGCAGGAGATCGGCTACCACCCCGAGATGATCCTCGCCGGGCGGCGTCTGAACGACAACATGGCATTGCACGTTGCCGCACAGATCACCCGCCTCATGGCCGCAAAGCGTATCCACGTGAAGGGCGCGCGGGTACTGATGCTCGGCATAACCTTCAAGGAGAACTGCCCCGACATCCGCAACTCGAAGGTCGTGGACGTGGTGCGCGAGCTGCGCAAGCAGGGCGCGCGCGTGGAGATCTACGATCCCTGGGCAAACGCCGCCGAGTTCCGGCACGAATACGGGCTGAACACGGTGCGCGCGCTGAAGCCGAATCGCTACGATGCGGCGGTCGTGGCGGTGGCCCACCGGCAGTTCCGCGAGCTCGGCGCGCGCGGCGTGCGCCGGCTGTGCCGCCGCCAGCACGTGCTGTACGACATCAAGCACGTGTTTCCCGCCGCCGTGGTCGACGGACGGCTATGAAGATCCTGGTCACGGGCGCTGCCGGCTTCATCGGCGCGCACACCGCGCAGCGGCTGCTCGATGCCGGCCACGAGGTGGTCGGTCTCGACAACATGAACGACTACTACGACGTCACGCTCAAGCAGGCGCGCCTGGCGCGGCTCACCGCGCCGCGCTTCCGCTTCGTGAAGCTCGATCTTGCCGATGACGCCGCGATGGCGGAGCTGTTCGCGCGCGAGCAGTTCGCGCGCGTCGTGCACCTTGCCGCCCAGGCGGGCGTCCGCCACTCGCTGAAGGAGCCGCACGCCTATGTGCGCAGCAACATCACCGGCACGCTGAATGTGCTCGAAGGCTGCCGCCACAACGGCGTCGAGCACCTGGTGTACGCCTCCACCAGCTCGGTGTATGGCGCCAACACCGACATGCCGTTTTCCGTGCACCGTGGTGCCAATCATCCGCTGTCGTTCTACGGCGCGAGCAAGCGGGCGAATGAGCTCATGGCGCACAGCTACTCGGCGCTGTTTGCACTGCCGACCACGGGGCTGCGCTTTTTCACCGTGTACGGCCCGTGGGGACGGCCGGACATGGCGCTGTTCACCTTCACGCGCAACATTCTCGAAGGCCGCCCCATCGACGTCTACAACCGCGGGCATCACGCCCGCGATTTCACCTACGTCGACGATATCGCCGAGGGCGTGGTGCGTGCCTGCGCCCGCATCGCGCAGCCCGATCCGCACTGGGACAGCCGCGCGCCCGACCCGGCGACGAGCTTCGCGCCTTTCCGCCTCTACAACATCGGCAACCATCAGCCGGTGCAGCTCATGCGTTACATCGAAGTCATCGAGGAGTGCCTCGGGCGCAAGGCCGAGATGAATTTCCTGCCGCTGCAGCCGGGGGACGTGCCGGAAACCTTCGCCGACATCGACGACCTGGTGAAGGACGTCGGCTACCGGCCGGCGACGCCCATCGAGGTGGGGGTGCGCAGGTTCGTCGACTGGTTCTGCGAGTATTACGGCTATCCGCGCGCCCCCGGGGCGCCGGAGTAGAATCGCGCCTCCGCGCCGCGTGCGCAGCCGGAGCGCCCCATGGCCGTGACCGCCTCGAGATCGCAGCCTGCGATGCAGGTGCCGCTGCTGGATCTGAAGCCGCAGTATCAGCCACTCGCGGCCGAGATCCAGGCGGCCATCGAGCGGGTCTGTGCGAGCCAGCATTTCATTCTCGGGCCCGCTGTGCGCGAGCTCGAGGCGAGCGTCGCCGCCTACTGCCAGTGTCGCCATGCCGTCGGCGTTTCCTCCGGCACCGATGCCCTGCTGCTCGCCCTCATGGCGCTCGGCATCGGCACGGGCGATGCAGTGGTGACGAGCCCTTTCACCTTCTTCGCCACCGCCGGCACCATCGCGCGTACCGGTGCCCGTCCGCTCTTCTGCGACATCGATCCGCTCACCTTCAACCTGAGCCCCGCCGCGGTCGCCGAGCTTCTCGAACGCCAGTGCGAGCGGCGCGGGGGCGAGCTCGTCCATCGTGGCAGCGGCGCACGGGTGCGCGCCCTCATGCCGGTGCACCTGTATGGCCAGCTCGCCGACATGGTGCCGCTGATGGACATGGCTGGCCGCTACGGCTTGAAAGTGATCGAGGACGCGGCGCAGGCGATCGGCGCAGCGGATGCCGGGCAGCACCGCGCCGGCAGCTTCGGTGATGTCGGCTGCCTGTCCTTCTTTCCTACCAAGAATCTCGGTGCCTTCGGCGATGCCGGCATGTGCATCACCAACGATGGCGCGCTCGCGGAGCGCATGGAGGTGCTGCGTGTACACGGCGGCAAGCCGAAGTACTACCACGCGCTGATCGGCGGCAATTTCCGCATCGATGAGTTGCAGGCAGCGGTGCTCAACGTGAAGCTGCCACGCCTCGATGAATGGACGGCCGGCCGCCAGCGCAACGCCGCGTTCTACGACGCCGCTTTCGCGCGCGCGCAGCTCGGCGGCGCGCTGCACACGCCGTACGTGCAGCCCGGCGTGCGGCACATCTTCAACCAGTACGCCGTGCGGGTGCGCGACCGTGACGCGCTGCGGCAGCACCTCAGCGACGCGGGTGTGGGCACCGAGATCTACTACCCCGTGCCGCTGCACCTGCAGCAATGCTTCGCCTATCTCGGACACCGCAGCGGTGACTACCCGCTGTCCGAGCAGGCTGCAGCAGAGATGCTGGCGCTGCCGATCTATCCGGAGCTCACCGAGAGGCAGCTACAATACGTGGTCGATTCGATCGCCGCTCACTACGGCAACTGAGCCGCGAGCTTAGGGTGTGGCCTAGATGCCTGCGCCTTGCGCCGGCCGGTCAAGGAGAGCACTGATGACACTCACCGCGAATCCCGGACCGCAGACGCCGCTATGGGCCGAGCTCGCCGCGCAGGCGGCGCGGCTGATCATCGTGCCGGTGCCGGAGCTGTTCGAGCGCGATCCGCGGCGCTTCGAGCGCTTCTCCCGCGAGCACGCCGGGCTGCTGATGGACTTCTCGCGCCAGCGGCTCGATGAGATCACGCTCGCGAAGCTCTGTCAGCTCGCCGATGCCGTGGCGCTGCGCGAGCGCATCGAGGCCATGTGGCGCGGTGAGCACATCAACACCTCGGAGAACCGCGCGGTGCTGCACGTTGCGCTGCGGCAGCCGCCGGGAGCGGCGGTGGGCGGCGCCGAGATCGAGAAGCAGGTCATGGCCGAGCGTGCGCGCATGCTCGGCTTCGCCGAGGCTGTACGCCAGGGCCGCATCCGCGGTAGTGGCGGTCAACCCTTCCGGCTCGTGGTCAACATCGGCATCGGCGGCTCGGACTTGGGGCCCGCCATGGGCGTGATAGCGCTGCACGCATTCACCGCCGGCGCACCGCGCTGCGAGTTCGTTTCCAACATCGATGGGGTGTATCTCGCGCAGGTACTGGCGTCCGCGGATCCCGCTACCACGCTCTTCATCGTCTGCTCGAAGACTTTCACCACGCTCGAGACGCGCACCAACGCGCTCACCGCGCGCGCCTGGCTCGTGGGGCAGCTCGGCGAGCGTGCCGTGCCACAGCATTTCGCCGCCGTGTCGGTCAACACCGCCGCGATGAACGAGTTCGGCGTGCATCCCGAGTACCGCTTCCAGATGTGGGATTGGGTCGGCGGCCGTTACTCGATCTGGTCTTCGATCGGCGTGACACTCGCCATTGCCATCGGCGAGAGCAACTTCCGCGACTTCCTCGCCGGCGGTCACGAGATCGACGAGCATTTCCGCGGCGCCCCGTGGGCGGAGAACCTGCCGGCGCTGCTCGGGCTCATGGACACGTGGAACAACAATTTCCTCAAGTTGCCGACGCTCGCGGTGCTGCCCTACGACGATTCGTTGCGCCGTCTGCCCGCCTACCTGCAGCAGCTCGAGATGGAGAGCAACGGCAAGTCAGTGATGCTCGATGGCGAGCCGGTGGAAGCCGACACTGCGCCGGTGATCTGGGGTGAGGCCGCCAACAACGGCCAGCACTCATTCTTCCAGCTGCTGCACCAGGGGAGTCCCCGCGCTGCGCTGCATTTCCTGCTGCCGGCGCGCTCCTCCTGCGGCAACCAGGCGCAACAGAATCTGGCGATTGCCAGCTGCCTGGCGCAGGCGCAGGCGCTCACCCACGGACAGTCTGCCGAGACCGTTCGCGCGGAGCTCGAGCGCCAGGGCCTGCCGCTCGAGCAGATCGAGGATCTGACCCCCCACAAAGTCAACCCCGGCAGCCGGCCGCTCACCATCCTGCTCTTCCAGAAGCTCGACCCGGGAACGCTCGGCCGGCTCATTGCGCTCTACGAGCACAGCGTGCTCACGCAGAGTGTCGTGTGGGGCATCAATGCGTTCGATCAGTGGGGGGTCGAGCTCGGCAAGAAAATCACCGAGCAGCTCGTGCCGGCCGTGGAAGATCCCTCCGGCGGACACCCGGCGCCGGCCGCCATCGGCAAGCTCATCGCACGCGTCGATCAGTGGCGGCGCTGACCGCACGCGGCGCGCGTGTCAGGCACTGTCCGGCTCTCCGGCTCGTTGGCAGTGTTCGCTTAACCATCCCTTAAGTAACTATCCTTTAAAAATGGACTGACTGCAGCGGTGATGCGCCGCAGTCCTCGCGCGCGCACGGGGCCGCGACCGCGAGGCTCCGAGTCCGTATAGTGCGCGGTTTTGAAGGTGCGCCGTTTGAGGCGGTGGGCGGCCGCAGGTGCGCCTGACATCCATCAACCGGAATCGATGAACAGTAGATTTCGTCTAAACGCATGCGTAGTGCTGTGCCTGCTGGCGGCAGGTCCGCTGCACGCGCGCGGAGTGAGTCCTTACCTGCCGCTGAATCTTGATCCCGAGCTGGAGCGCGAGGTGGAACGCGTGTTGATTCTCGGCGACAAGCCGGTGCTGACGCGACCGATCCCGGCCGCGGTGGTGCTCGATGCGCTTCCCAAGGCCTGCAACATCGACCCGGTCCTCTGCGGGCGCGTGCGTCGGGCCCTGAAAAAGTACATGAGTGATTCGGCACTCGAGTTCGCCAGCGTCGAGGGTACGGCGGTCAGCGGCGACTCGAAGATGGTGATCCCGAACCAGTACGGTCAGACGGTGCAAAGTCAGTGGCAGATCGCCGGTGCAGGGTTCATCCAGCCGAGCGACTACCTGCTGGTCAATCTGGGAGGGGTCGCCTATGACGGCCGGCAGAAGGCGACCGGCTCCTTCGTCAGTCTCGGGTTCGATTGGGCGCAGATCGATCTCGGCTATCGCGATCACTGGTGGTCGCCCATGACCGACAGCGCCCTGATGGCCAGCACCGAATCGCCGAGCAGCCCCGGGGTCACGATCTCGAACTGGCGGCCGCTGACGCGGCTCGGGTGGCAGTATGAGGTGTTTGCCGAGCGCCTGTCGCACTCCGACAACATTCTGCTCCAGGTCCCCCCCGGCGGCACGACCCAGGGAAATCCCAAGTATTCGGGTCTGCGGCTCGGGATAGCGCCGGCAAATTCCGGCTGGTCCCTGGCGGCCAACCGCATCCTCATGTACGGAGGCGGCGCCGCGGGTGGCCAGTCGGTCTCGGACATCTTCAAGGCGTTATTCAATTCCACGGCAACGCAGTCCAAGAACCCGGGAAAACCGGTACTCGGCAAGCAGATGGCCTCGATCACCAGCCGATTCCTCTACCCCGGTCGCATCCCGTTCTCGCTGTACTTCGAATATGCGGGTAATGACAGCGGCTCTGGCAACCATCTGACTTTCT
>Ga0306923_10004911_pt1 | contig 12909 bp, 6 predicted proteins | sample sta12Can44000108_FD_203841 | JGI IMG/M metagenome (GOLD analysis project Ga0306923, IMG submission 203841) | Lab enrichment of tropical soil microbial communities from Luquillo Experimental Forest, Puerto Rico - statanox.12C.anox.44.000.108 (v2)... | ecosystem: Environmental > Terrestrial > Soil... | reverse complement strand
GCAGCGTCGAGGCGCTGCTGGCTGCGCGCCTCGACCTGCTCGGCCCAGCTGAGCGGGTCACGCTCGAGTACGCGGCCGCCCTCGGCGACCGCTTCCCAGTGGCCCCGCTGGCCCAGCTCGCCCCGCCGGACCTGCGCACCCTGCTGCCCAGGCACCTGGAGGCGCTCGTCCGCAAACAGCTGCTACGCCCAGCACGGCTGGTAGGCCACGGCGACGGCTACCGCTTCCGCCACGTCCTGGTTCGCGAGGCTGCCTACCGGCGGCTGCCGAAGAACGACCGCGCGGATCTGCACGAGCGCTACGCCGGCTGGCTCGAGTCGATGCCAGACCTGAACATGAGCGGCGGTCGGGCAGAGCTGGTCGGCTACCATCTAGAACGCGCGTACGCCTACCGGCTTCAGCTCGGGCCCCGCGACCCCCGCATACCCCTTCTCGCCAAACGCGCCGCGGCGCATCTCACCACGGCGGGGGCGGAGGCGTTTGCGCGGACCGACTTCCGCGCCGCCGATCAGCTGCTCGCCCGCGCGACAACGCTGATGGCCAGCGACCTCACCGGCCCGCCCTGCTCTACGACCGCGGCACCTCGCTGATCACAGTCGGGCGAATGGCCGACGCCGACGCCGTGCTCGCCCAGGCGCTCGAGGCCGCCCGCGCGGTCGGCGACACGCGGACCCAGTGGCGCGCACGCATCGACCGCGTCTTTACCCAGACCGAGGCCGACCCGGCGGCGCTTAGCGTTTCTGATCAAGCGCGCCTGGCGCGCGAGGCGCGGCAAGCACTAGAACCGTTGGGGGACGAGCGCGGCCTAGCCCGCGCCTGGCTAGTCGCCGCCTCGGTGGAGGACCGCCGCGGCCAGGCAGCCAAGAAGGAGCAGGCGGCAGAACAGACCCTGAGATACGCACGGCGGTGCGGCATCTACCGCGAGCAGGCATGGGGACTATGGTTCCTCGCAGAAGCGATCCTCACCGGCCCGACGCCTGTCGCCGCGGGCATCGCCCGGTGCGAACAGCTTCTCCACGGGCAAGATGAACTGCGCGTCGGCGATATCGGGGTGCTCGGCACACTGGCACTGTTCCGGGCCATGCAGGGTCACTTCGAGCGCGGACGGCAGATGATCGCCCAAGGCCGCGAACTCATGGAAAGCCTCGGCCACACCAATCCGCTCGTGGCAACCATGTGCTGGCGCGGTGAACTCGAGCTCTTGGCCGGAGACCCGGCGGCGGCCGAGGCCGTGCTAAGCGAGGCGCGCCATCATGCTGCGGTCTCCGGAATGCGTGAGACCAGCGCGACCATCGCCGCGCTGCTCGCCCGCGCCCTGCTATGGCAGGGACGTGACACCGAAGCGGAAGGACTCGTCGATGTGGCCCGCGTCGGTGCGCCACCCGATAGCCGACCGGCTCAAGCGCGCTGGCGCGCCCTGCTAGCTGCGGTTCACGCGGCGCGCGGGCAGACCGGCGACGCCATTGCGCTTGTCGCCCACGCCGACCGGCTCCTGCATCCGACCGACCTGCTGCCGCTTCGGGCCGACGTCCTCATCGATCTCGCCTCGGCGCTCGCGGCGCGCGGGGACACCGCAAAGGCCGCCCGGGCTGCCGAGCACGCACTCACCCTATACACCGAGAAAGGGAACATCGTCGCCGCCCAACGCGCCCGCAACACCTGGGCCGCGCTCAGCGCCAGAACGTAAGCCTCGTCAGGAGCACCTAACACATGGCGACGCTGAATCCGGTCAATCGCTACAGGCCAAGAGCACGCAAGACTGGATGATCCGCGTGCGGGCAGCTGCGTTGCCGGAACAGCAAGCCACCGTTCAGAGTCGGCAGCGATCTGGCGTTCCGGCAGAAGGCCTGCCCTACTACATTCCGTAGCCGATGCAGGGCTGCCGCTTTTCGATCCGGAGCCGGTCGTCCTGCGGAGCCGGCTGAGTGCCCAGCGGCGTACGGATAGGTCGCCTCGTCAAGTACGCAGAAGCGTGGCCGTCCGCCGGGGCTTAGGAGCGTGGGAGAGGATGGGACCGTGGAGTCGCTGGCCCGGCTGCGTGAGCAGCGGGTATTCCGCTGTCGGCTCAGCCCCGACCGAGCGCTCGGGTCGGTCGAGGACGCGGATGCGTTCCTGCGGGACCGCGGGCTGCTGACGCGCACCGCCGACTGCGCGCTGCCGAGCCTGTATGAGGCGTGCCACGAGGATCCGTACCGGCCGGGCAGCCCTGGCTTCGCCACATGGCCGGCGACCAAGTGGCCGTGGTTCGGCGAGCTGGCCGATCGCGGCCACCTGAGCACCGCGGTGCACCGCGGCAAGAGCCTGCTGATCTCCGACGCGGTGGCACGGCTGCTCGACCCGATCTGCCGCGCGGAGATCACCCGCATGGGCGCCGCTGACCGCGGCTGGGGCCGGCTGCTGGATCACCTGGCCGCCGCCGGGCCATCCAGCATCGAGGACCTGCGCACCGAACTGGGGCTCAAGCGGCAGGAACTGAAGGCGCTGCGGGCACCGCTGGAGCGGTGCGGCGCGATCGTGTCACGATCGCTGCACGTCACCGCCGGCCAGGAACATCAGCACTCCAGCGAGCTGGCCCGCTGGGATCAGGCCTACCCCGATAGCGGCAGCACCGGCGAGGACCCCGTGGCCGCACTCCGGGACCTGATCGCCGCGGCCGTGCGCGCGGCCGTCCTAGCGCCGGAGACCGAGCTGCGGCGCTGGTTCTCCTGGCAGTGGTACTGGGCCGATTCGCTTGCGGATGACCTTATCGGCCAGGGCCGGCTGCGCAGGATAGACGGCCACGTCACCGCGCCCGGGGCATCCCGGACCCCTGCCCGGCGTCAGCAATAGCGACTTCCCAGGACGACCAAGAACCGCCTGATACGTGCGGCTGTGGAGTTCGGCTCTGCTACACCCGGAGCCGCTCATAATTGGGCGCTCTGGTGCACCGCGGAGCGCTCACGCGACCGGATCTTCGTGCTCTGGGCGGCAGCGCAACGCGGATTACCATGCGCGCTATGACGGACCCCGACCTTCAGGAGGAGGCTTCGCTGCTGCTTGGGCGTGAACACGAATGTGCGGCCATCGACGGCTTGCTGGGGGACGCTTGCGCAGGTATCGGCCGGGCGCTGGTGGTGCGGGGCGAGCCGGGGATCGGCAAGTCGGCGCTGCTTGGCTACGCCGGCCGGCATGCGCCGATGATGATGGTGCTGAGCGCGTGTGGAGTGGAGGCCGAATCCGACCTGGCGTTCGCCGGGTTGCATGAACTGCTGCGGCCGGTCCTCGGCTATCTGGGCGAGCTGCCGGGCGCCCAGTCCCAGGCGCTGGCGGGCGCGCTGGGGCTGGCACCCTCCCCGCAGCCGGACCGGCTGCTGATCTCGGCCGCGGTGCTTGGCCTGCTCGCGGCGGCCGCTGAGGCTCGCCCGGTGCTTTGCCTGGTCGACGACGCGCAATGGGTGGACCGGCCCTCGGCCGATGCGCTGGTGTTCGCGGCGCGGCGGCTGCGGGCTGAGCGGCTGGCGATCGTGTTCGCCGTGCGTGATGGTGAGGCGAGCCGGTTCGAGGCCGCCGGGCTGGCCGAGGTCACCCTCACCGGGCTCGACCAGCGGTCCGCGGCTGCCATTCTCGCCGCCCCGGCGCGGGATGCGGCGCCGCTGGTGCGTGACCGGCTGCTCGCTGAGGCCGCCGGCAATCCGCTGGCACTGCTGGAGCTGGCCGCGGGCCTGCCCGAGGAGCAGCTCGATGGCCGGGTCCCTCTTCCCGAGGCGATCCCGCTCACCCCGTGCCTGGAAGGCCTGTTCCGGCAGCGGGCGCGGCAGCTCCCGGAAGCGGCGCAGGCCGCGCTGCTGATCGCCGCCGCCGACAACACCGGGGACGTGTCTGCTGTGCTGCAGGCGATGGCCGGACTCCGGCTTCCCGGCGACGCGCTGGACCCCGCGCAGGAGGCCGCGCTGATTCGGATCACCGGCGCTACGATCACCTTCCGCCACCCGCTGGTGCGCTCGGCGCTGTATCAGGCAGCCTCGATCAGTCAGCGGCAGCGGGTGCACGCGGCACTGGCGGCCGCCCTGACCGGCGGGGAGCACGCCGACCGCCGGGTCTGGCACCAGGCCATGGCCACCCTGGCCGGGGACGAGGAAGTCGCCGCCGCGCTGGAAGCCTCGGCCCGCCGCGCGCAACTACGGGCCGGCCACGCCTCGGCGGCGACCGCGTTCCTGCGCGCGGCCGAGCTGAGCACCGATACCCGGAGGCGAGCGTCGCGGCTGGCCGCCGCGGCGCATGCAGCATGGGACGCCGGCGAGCCCGCAAGGGCACGTCAGTTGATCGGGCGGGCCCTGCCGATCACATCGGGGCAGGCACGCGCACGGCTGCTATTCCTTAGCGGGATAATCGAGGCTCGCTGCGGCGAGATCCGCGCCGCCTTGCGAGTACTGCTCGAGTGCCTGGGTGCCGCAAGCGGCCCTTCGCTGATGCTTGATGCACTCGGCGAGGCAGCCGAGACCGCCGCGTTCGCCGGCGATTTCGCGACGGCGGCCGAACTGGGGCGGCGCGCCGCCACCGTAGCATCCAAGACAGACCGTGACCGGCTTCTCACCGCGGTACTCACCGGTCTTTCGGCGGCGATGACCGGCGACCAGAACCGCGCAGACAGCGCGTTCAGCGATGTCGTCACCCGCGCCGCAGACCTTGACGATCCCCGTGCGCTGATCTGGGCGGCGTCTGCGGCATGGGCCGCACCCGAGATTGCCGACGGGCTCAGCTACGCCAACCGCGCCGTCGCGCTCGCAAGACAGCAAGGGCTGGTGAGTATGCTTCCGCTGGCCCTTCAGCATCAGGCAGCCGCGCTGCTGGACCGTGACCGCTTCGATCTGGCCCTCGCCGCGGCCGAGGAGGGGCACCGGCTCGCCCTGGATGCTGGGCAGATCTGGGGCATCAGCTGGCACCTGGCCACGATGGCCCTGGTGGAGGCCATCTGGGGGCGCGGCGCTGACGCACGCGACCACGCCGAGCAGCTACTCGCGCTGGGACGCAACCGCGAGGCTCCATACCTCATCGGCGTCGCCGAGTGGCGGCTAGGCATGCTGCATCTAACCGAGGGCCGACCGGACCAGGCCACCACGCACCTGCTCGCCGCCACCGCCGCCGACAGCCCGGAAGCACACCCGATGATCGCGCTGCGCGCGACTCCCGACGCCGTCGAGGCAGCCGTGCGCGCCGGACGCCAGCCCGAGGTCACCAGCAGATTCGCCCGCTATCAGCAGTGGGTAACACGATCGCCTGCCGGGGAACACCACGCGCTGTGCAGCCGGTCGCGTGCGCTCCTTGAACCGGACAGCGCCGGCGAGCATTTCCCGCCAGGCACTTGCCGCACGTCCGGCCCTGTCCCCGTTCTGGCGCGCTCGCACCGAACTGCTTTACGGCGAGTGGCTGCGGCGAGAGCGCCGGCGGCAGGAAGCCCGCGGACACCTGCTCACGGCGGCTGAGCTGTTCCACCAGCTCCGGGCGCTGCCGTGGGAGAACCGCGCCGCAGCAGAGCTGCGGGCAACCGGGGAAACCACCAGCAAGCGCGACCGCCTGGCCCTGGACCAGCTCACACCACAGGAACTGCAGATCGCCGGGCTGGTCACGCAAGGCCTGACCAACCGCGAGATCGCCGCGCAGCTGTATCTCAGCCCGCGTACCGTCGATTACCACCTGCGGAAGGTATTCACCAAGCTCGGCATCGCCTCCCGCACCCAACTCGTGCGCGACGGCCTGCCCAAACCCTCCCCCGCCTGAACACCCAAGGGCCGATGCCACCTGGGCGACCCGGACAATCCGCGGCCCGCCAGGCATTTAAGGAATGCAGCCTTATTAAATAGCCCAGAATCGGATCATCTGTACCTGGCCGTCCGCGCAGCCGGCACCGTAATTAGCCGTACGGATTCGGCAGGGAGCGGCTCAGCGCACGGGCCGTATTTGCTTACGGTCTCAGCACGTAGCAGCCGCCGCCGAGTCTCGATCCGGCATGAGTGCGCGTTCGAGCCGGGTCAGCGCGGACGCCGTTACGCCGACGATACTTCTGGGCCAGGCACCCAGCGACCGCGGGCGCCAGCGTCCACCATGTCCACGCTGTCTTATCCCGTGTCACCCCGTCTCCCCCGTCTCACTGCCAGGCCGCGCGGAGCCCGGTTTCTGCTACACGCTTTGCTACAGCGCTCGATACGCAAAAGGCCCCCTCTCGACTAGGAAAGGGCCTTTACCTGCGAAAACTAGGAGCGGGGGCGGGATTTGAACCCGCGACCTCTGGGTTATGAGTCAGACGACCGCCGTCCACGACGGTCCCGGAAGTCCACGTAGTCCGGCAACCATCCTGCACGGGGGAGCCGCGGTGTCTCCCGCCGTCTCGCGCCGCTCCCCCGGTCCATGGCGTCTCTGCTACACACGCTGCTACATCGGTGAGCAAAGGTGACACCAGCCGCACACGAGCATGAGCAGGCCGACTACGGCAAGTCGCCGATACCGTCGTGGCGCTGGGTCCGGCGAGTGCCAGATCGGCGCTTCGTTACCGACGGTAACAGCTCTGGGTCGCGCGACACGCGAGATCCGCCGATCTGATTGGCTCTCTTGTGTCAATTCTTGACAGCCATGGCCGCGCATAATTGTGATTCGGTACAGGGATAACTGTACCTTTCAATGGGGACACCGCAACCATCCCAGATGGAAAGGGTGGTGCCCGGGCGGTGCGCAGGCACGCTGGCAGGCGCAGTGCGGGTACGATTGCAGTATGTCGGGTTCTCACGGCGGCAAACTGGGGTGCGCCTTTTGATGGCCGAGCCGAGACGGCTCGACCTGTCCGATCGGGACACCCTCCGGTGCGTGTGGGAACTCCAGCGCGCCGCGTACGCGGTCGAGGCCGAGCTGATCGGATTCGCCGGCATTCCGCCCTTGCACGAGTCGCTCCAGCAACTGCGCGACTGCGGGGAGTCCTTTCTCGGCCTCGACGACGAGACCGGTCTGGCCGGAGCGGTGTCCTGGACCCGGCTCCATGACGGCACCCTGGACATCTGCCGGCTGATGGTGCACCCTCGCGCGCACCGCCGTGGCATCGCTACCACGCTGCTCGACAGCCTCGACCGACTCGAACCCGCAGCACGCTCCGTGGTCGCCACGGGAACTGCGAACCTGCCCGCACTCGCGCTCTACCGGCGGCGCGGATTCACACCCGCCGGCATCCGCCAGGTCGGGCCTGCTACCACCGTGACGCTGCTGGAACGACGGACCGCACCATCCAGCGTGCCGGGAAGCTGACCTGCGGGCGGGCCGGGTCTGCGGGGCATACCTTCACGTCATCGAATCGGGCCTCTCGCGGCAGCCCGGTGACGCCCTCGGCGGCCAGCGCGCGGGCCAGCTCGGCAACCAGCAGCGGGTTCCCCCGGTGGCCGCGTGGCAGGCGCGGCAGAACCCGTCGTCAGCCGTCGGCAGCCGTGCCCGCACCGGCCCGGCGGTGCCCGCCTCACTCAGCGCCCGCGGCGCCACCTCGCGCACCGCAGGTTCCAGGCCGAGGCGTCAAGGACGGAGCGGTCGAAGCCCGGCTCGTGCGCCCGCGAGGCAACCACCAGCAGGACGGGCAGGCCCTCCAGGCGGCGGCCCAGGTACTCCACCGCGGCCAGCGACGGCGGGTCACCCCAGTGCAGGTCATCCACCCGGCAGGGCCAGCGCGCCCGCAGCCGACAGATTCACTGCCAGCCAGTACAGGCCGTGGTAGATCGCGAACGGCCCGCCACTATCCGCCGGCTCGCCTCGCCCGCCAGCAGCCGCTCCACCCGGCCGGCCCGCCCGGCGAACACCTCGCCGCGCTACCCGGTGCCGGCCACGAGCACAGGTTCGAACAGCTGGCGCACCACGCCGAACGGGAATGCCCGCTCTATCGGGCTGCCGCGCGCGGACAGGCAGCGCATCCCCGCCTCAGCGGCCAGCCGCCGCGCCGCCGCCACCAGCCGGGTCGTGCCGATGCCGGCGGGCCCTGGATCAGGCCGGCCCGCCCGTCCCCGCCCGCCGCCTGCGCCACCAGCTCGGCCAGGACGCCCAGCTCACCGTCCCGCTCCAGCAGCGCTTCTCCTGGCACAGCCGGATCGTACCCCGCGGTGTAGGGAAAACCTCAGGGTCCCCGGGCTCAATCTGCCCGATGCGAACCGCAGGCCACCAAGACCAAGCTGCAGGGGTGAGCAAGACCCACCGCCTGACCGGGCAAAGGAGGTACTCGCCATGAGCGCGAGAGAATCATGGACCAAGCGCCGGGCCCAGCGCCAAGCGCCCCAGGAAGCATCGCCCAGCGAAGCACCGGCGCCGACCGGGCCGATGAATGCCATGCACCGCTGCGACAGCTGCGGTGCTCGGGCCTGGGTTCGTGTCCTGCTCCGCAGCCGCCATGACCTGCTGTTCTGCGCGCATCACTACCGGCAGCACGCGCCCGCCTTGGCCCTGGTGGCCGTCGTCATCCAGGACGAGACGCACCGGCTCGCGGGGTGAATGGCCAGGCTCACGAGGCTGAGGGCAACGCCGAAGCCTCCCGGGCAACGGCACGACGTGATCGTCATGACAGGTCCAGCCCGCCGAGCCCGCTGCGCCGCCTGGGGCGGCTGTTTCCGGCCGGAACGAGCTGCGGCGGCCCTCTGACCGTATCGAGGCAGCCGTCATCGTGTCCCTGATAGCGGCCTCCCTCACCGCCGCTGTCGGAGCGGGGTGCTTCAGCTGGCACCTCTGACAGTTCGAGCACGCGGTGGCGGCCCGCCTGCAGTCAGCTGTCGCGGTACTGTCCCAGCCGGCGGTGGCCGCCAGCAGCCGGACGATCGCCGTTGCGGCCAGGTGGCGACTGCCCGATGAAACCGGAAGGTCCGGCCTCCTGACCACGGCGACCGCCCCGGCCGTCTACCACGCGCCAGCCCCAGCCTCGTTGCAGGTGCCGGCGGGGCCATTCCGGACAGCCCCTGTCTTCCCCGCTCAGCCCCGGGCGACCTGATCTTCATCGCACTGTTTGCCGGCTTCAGCGTCACGGCAGGTGCCGCCGTCGTGCTCATCCTCGGTTACCTCGTGTGCCGGATGGTTCTTGACCGGCATCGTCTCGCTGGGTGGGAGTCGGCCTGGGCCGCTACCGGCCCGCGCTGGACCGGGCACCGCTGAACCCCGCGTAGCCTTGCCGAGGCACGGAACGGCATGGAGTGACGTGTACCGCCCCCCCGCATGAATAGCCCCGCGGCCCGATGTTCCTGCCTGGTCGTGGTCAGGCTACGGCTGTCCGGCTTTCCCTAGCGGGACAGGGCCGCGGGAAGCTGCGCGCGGGAGTCGATGTGCAGTTTGCGGAAGGCGCGGGCGAGGTGGGCCTCGACCGTCTTGGGGGTGATGAACAGCCGCTGGGCGATCTGCCGGTTGGTCTGCCCGTCGGCGGCCAGCCCGGCGATGCGCAGCTCGCTGGGGGTCAAGGTGTCGCGGCCGCTGGCGGGCGGCCGCCGCGGGCGCGCGCCGGCCGCGAGCAGCTCGGCCAGGCCGCGGTCCTGCAGGGCGCGGGCCCCGCACTGGTGGGCCAGCGCCATGCCTTCCTCCAGCGGGTCCCGGGCGGCGGCCCTGCGGTTCGCGCGGCGTTCGGCCGCGCCCAGCTCGACCAGCGACAACGCCAGCTCCAGCCGTCCGGGCGAGTCCCGGGCCACCTGGACCGACTCCCGCAGCAGCACGATTGCTTCCTCGCCGCCGCGGGTGAGTCCCTGAACTCGCAGCGCGCGGGCCAGCGGCCGGGCGGCGCCCCAGGCGCGGGCCAGGGTGGCGTGCTCGGCGGCGACCGCGCGGGCTTCGTCCTGCTGGCCGGCTAGCAGCAGGGCCTGGGCCAGGTGCGGACGCCACGCGGCCATGTCCGGGTTCCGCGCGCCGATCGCCTCCCACAGCCGGCCGGCCTCGCGGATCTGGTCGATGCCCTCGCGGACCTGCCCGGCTGTGACCCGGACCAGCCCGGCGGCCAGCCGTGCCTCGTGCAGGTGCACGGTGTCCGGCAGCGGCCCGTCGAGCCCGAGCCGGCGCACCACCTGCCCGGCCGCTTGGTGGTCGCCGCGGTCAACGAGCACGGTCGCGTACTGCGCGCCGGCCCAGCCGGACACGGTCAGGAAACCGTGCGCGGCCGCGGTATCGACCGCGGAGGCAAAGCAGGCTTCGGCGTCGGCCAGCGCGCCGCGACGGTGCAGGACATTGGCCTGCAGCCACAGCGCGCCCGTGGCCAGCAGGACCGATCCGGACTCCTCACCGGTGCGCGTCAAATCCCCGGCGAGGCGCTGGGCGTCGTCAAGGCGGTCGGCGGCCAGCAGCACGCCGGCCACCTGCGCCCATGCGCCCTGGCTGTCCTCGGTGAGGATGGCCGGGTCGCCGGCCAGGCGCAGCGCCCGCCCGGCCGCGGCGTCCTTGCTGGTTCCCGCCCGCGCCTGATCGTAGGCGGCACACGCGAGCAGGATGCGGCTCTCAAGATCATCCAGCGGCGCGTCGGGGTCGAACCGGCATAGCCGCTCCCGGGCGAGCGGGACCAGTTGCGACTCGAACAAGCCGAGCGCGACCAGGCCGGTCTCCAGGCTGCGTATCTGCGCCGCGTCCAGTGACGGGCCGGCCAGCGCCTCCTCGAACACGGTCTTCGCCTCGCCTATCCGCCCCGCGCCGAACAGCGCGCGGCCCAGGCCGAGTGCGATCTGCGCCCGCCGGGCCGGGTCGCCGGTCAGGGTGAGTGCCTCCCGCAGGTGCCCGGCAGCCCGGGGCGGGTTCTGGAGCCGCTCGGCGGCGCCGAGCTCGAACAAGATCTCAGGCCGCTGCCCGGCCGGCGGCGGCTCGTCCAGGGCCCGCAGCAGATAGTCTGCCGCGAGCCCGGCGGCGCCGTCGGCCATCGAGCGCCGGGCGGCCGCGCGCAGGATCCCGACAGCATCGTGGTCGGCGGCGGGCGGGCAGCGCAGCACGTGCGCGGCGATCCGCTCCGCGGGCCGTCCCGCCCGGGTCAGCAGCCGCACGGCCCGTTCATGTCCCTCGCGCCGGCCGAACGGCCCGAGGCTGGCATAGACCGCGGCCCGGACGACGGGGTGCACGAACGTGATCGTCTCGTGCGCGCGCAGCAGGTCCGCCTCGGCCAGCGCGGTCGCCGCGGCCACCGCCAGGGGCAGGTCCAGCCCGGCCAGAGCGGCCGCGTCCTCCAGTGGCGCGCCGTCGCCCAGCACGCTGGCCGCCGCAGCCAGTGATCGTGCCTCATCGGACAGGCGCGCCAGCCGCAGCCGCACCGCCCGCGCGACCGCCTCCGGCCCGATCTCCGCGACCTTGGCGGCATCGCCCGCCCGCCCGGTGACGCCCTCGGCGGCCAGTGCGCTGGCCAGTTCCGCGACGAGCAGCGGGTTTCCTCTCGTGGCCGCGTGGCAGGCGCGGCAGAATCCGTCGGTGGCTGCGGCAGACAGCCGCGCCCGCAGCAGCTCGGCTGTGGCCGCCTCGCTCAGGGCCCGCGGCGTCACCTCGCGCGCGGCGGGTTCCCGGCCGAGGGTGTCAAGGACGGCGCGGTCGAATCCCGGCTCGTGGGCGCGCGAGGCGATCACCAGCAGCACGGGCAGGCCCTCCAGGCGCCGGCCCAGGTACTCCACCGCGGCCAACGACGGCGGGTCACCCCAGTGCAGGTCATCCACCAGCAGGGCCAGCGAGCCCGCAGCCGACAGGTTCGCGGTGAGCCAGTACAGGCCGTGGTAGACGGCAAACGGCCCGCCGCCGTCCGCGGCCGGCTGGCCCTCACCTGACAACAGGCGCTCAACACGGCCCGCCGGCCCGGCGAACACCTCGCCGCGCTCCCCCGCGCCGACTGCGAGCACGGGCTCGAACAGCTGGCGCACGACGCCGAACGGGTACGCGCGCTCCATCGGGCCTCCGCGCGCGGACAGGCAGCGCATTCCCGCCTCGGCCGCCAGCCGCCGGGCCGCCGCGACCAGCCGGGTCTTCCCGATGCCCGGCGGGCCCTCGATCAAGCCGACGCGGCCGTCCCCGCCCGCAGCCTGCGCCACGAGCGTCCCCAGCACGCCCAGCTCGCCCTCCCGTTCCAGCAGCTCCTGCCCGGCCACAGCCGGATCGTACCCCCACATGTAGGGGAAACCTCAGGGTGCCCGGGCCGGATGTTCCCGACGCGAGCCGCAGGCCACCGCGGCCAGGCTGCAGGGTGAGCAACACCCAGCGAAGGGAACCAGCCATGACCAGCGCACCAGCCATCGATCCCAAGATCTACGCCAGGAGATGGAAGACCCTGATCGTGCTGTCGATCAGCCTCGTGATCATCGGCCTGGACAACACGGTGCTCAACGTCGCGCTGCCGACGCTGCAGCGCCACTTCAACACCTCCGGCGCGACGCTCCAGTGGATCGTCGACGCCTACATCCTGGCCTTCGCCGGCCTGCTCCTTCTCATGGGCACCCTCGGCGACCACTTTGGCCGCAAGCGAGTCCTCCAGGGCGGGCTGGTGCTCTTCGGCGGGGCGAGCGCGCTCGCCACGCTCGCGCACAGCACCGGGCAGCTGATCGGCCTGCGCGCCCTGATGGGCGTCGGCGCCGCGATGATCATGCCGGCCACCCTCTCCACCGTCAGCAACATCTTCCCCCGCCAGGAGCGCGGCAAGGCGATCGCCATCTGGTCCGCGACCGCCTCCGTCGGGATCGGGCTGGGCCCCTTCATCGGCGGCCTCCTCCTGCACTACTTCTCCTGGGCATCAGTCTTCTGGCTCAACGTCCCGATCGCCGCCTCCGCCCTGGCCGCCGGTTCCGTCTTGGTCCCCGAGACCCGCGACCGCAAGCCGGGCCGGCTCGACCCGCTCGGCGCCCTGCTCTCGGTGGGAGCGCTCGTCGCGCTCGTCTACGCGATCATCGAGGCGCCGAACAAGGGCTGGACGAGCACCAGCATCGT
>Ga0306923_10004910_pt1 | contig 12909 bp, 18 predicted proteins | sample sta12Can44000108_FD_203841 | JGI IMG/M metagenome (GOLD analysis project Ga0306923, IMG submission 203841) | Lab enrichment of tropical soil microbial communities from Luquillo Experimental Forest, Puerto Rico - statanox.12C.anox.44.000.108 (v2)... | ecosystem: Environmental > Terrestrial >... | reverse complement strand
TGCCGGCCCACGCTGCTCGCTTGCTCAGTGTATTGCACCTGCTCAGGTCTGGAATTGGCACATAGCTGCCCAAGGCTGGCGCTGCCTCATGTCCGCAGCTGGAGAAAGCGGACAATGGGCGGTGGAAGGGGAATGCCGGTTATGACCCAACTCGGTCATTAGCGATTCTAAATTGATGCAGCGCAAAACGAGCATTTCGTCGCATTTCGCGGGCCGCAAATTCCTGTTTTGATGGGCCTGAGTTGGGTGCCTGAAATGGCTAACCCTAAGCTGGGTAGGGTAATGCGACGACGCGATTTCATTGCAGGAATTGCTGGATTAGCGGCGGCGTGGCCGCTCGCGGCACGCGCGCAGCAGGGCCGCCTGCCCGTGGTCGGGATATTGCGGCCTGTTCCTAAGGAGACCGATCAGCTCCCCGAACCGTTCCGGCGTTACATGAGGGTAATTGGCTGGGAAGACGGACGTAATGTTCGTTTCCTGTTCGTTTGGACCGAGGGCCAGAACGAGCGAGCGCCCGCGCTGGCTGGCGAACTTGTCGACCAGAAAGTCGATCTCATTGTCGCATTCGGCGACCCCGCCATTCGCGCGGCGCAGCGCGCGACTGCGGCCATCCCGATCGTCGCGATGACTGATGACATGGTGGGCAGCGGCCTCGCGGCCAGCCTGGCGCGGCCGGGCGGCAATACGACGGGGGTGAGCATTCTTTCCTCGGAGTTGGACGTAAAGCGGCTCGAACTCCTGCATGAATTCGTCCCGCAGGCGCGGCGGATCGCTGTGCTGGCCGGCACGACGACGATGTCAACCCGGACCCAGCTCGCGAGCGCCGCGCGCGACCTTGGCGTGGAGCTTTCTCGCGAGTGAAGGTCATCCGCTGCTCGACTGTCGAGCAGCTCGTGCATTGCCATGTGTGATGCTCGTAACCGGGCACCAGCATCGTGGTATCCTTGGTCACCTGAACCAAGCGCATCTCTGCGCCGCACTCCAAGCATAGCATTAGCAACCTGAAAAGCTAAAACCCAGCTACTCGATACTGGCAGGGCTGAGTTCGGACAGCCATGAAGCGTTGCTCACCTATTCGCGAGAATGTGACCCAATCATGAGGCACGACAGCACTAGATCGAATTACCACCCATTGTGACTTAAATATCACGGTCGCAACTGAAGTCGGGATACTCATCACGACTGGCTTGCTTACGGCTCGAGGATGCCTTCGCGGAGAAGCCCGAGATCGCCATCGTGCGCAAGGCGACCGCTGACTGTTGTGGAAAGTCATAGTCGCCCGGGCGATCAGCGCAGACTTTTCGACCTGTCTCGACTTGCCCGGTTCGCTTCGGCATATGCCGCGTTCAGTGTCCGACTTTGTCTCTCCGCCAATTCCAAGGATTCCGGGACAAGCCATGTCACCCGATCAGGATGACATCGCCATATCTTTCGTCGGTAAGCTCGACGAATTTCATCCCTACTGGCATCGCGCGAGACTTCGAGAACAGCCCACCAATTGCCTTCTTCGGCTTGCTTCGAAGCCTGCTCTCGTTGCCGCTGACGCTGTCTCTCAGCCTCGCGCTCTTGTTCGGCTTGCCCCTGCCGTCGTTCAGCTTGCCGTTCTCGCTCGACCTTTCTCTGCGTCTCGCGCTGCTGCGCTTCATTTCGTCGGCGCTCGGCCTCTCGCCGTTGTTCTGCTTGCCTCCGACGTTCGGCGCCTCCCGCCGTGCCAATGCAGGCTAACCGCACGGCCCACGAAGCGAGGATTAGGGAGATTACAAACAGAAGGAGATCAAAACCCCCGTTGGCCAGGGCGAGCAGAACGACACCAGACAGAACGCCAAGTGCCTTCGCATTCATTCTCACCCCCAGCCCTGCTGACTGAAGGCAGAGCACACATAGGCTCTCCTATTCAAGAAAAGCGCCACATGTTTGGTAGTCACTCGGCACACGAAGAAAAGCCCCGCCATACTCATAGATACGGGCTGAGCTAAATGCTCCTGTAAGAATGTGTTCTGATCGTGTGGCGTGCCGGCACCAGACGGAATTAACCTATCCATTGTGACCTAAAAGTCACGGTCGCAAAATGAAGTCAAAATGCCGATTAACCTCCACGATATGGCAAGCTTTCGCAGATACAAAGATAGGGACGGTGGGAGAAACGAAGTTGCGCGGCCCGGCTGGGCACCTCTAACAGCGCCTTTCATTTCTGCCATTGCCGTCCGGTTGGCGTCGATGCGGTCAGTCAAAGGAGACCCGAGATGACCCTAAACATCTTCGACCTGCTGCCGATCGCGCTTTATCGTCCACGACGGCTGGGGGCTAGCTTTACCACATCCTTGTGGCATCGAAATCCGGCAGGCCAGCTCACGCTCGCAAGCTGCGCGCTCGCGGGAGCGCTCACGACGTCCATCACCCCCCTCAACCGCCAGGACAGTAACCTGGAGATGACTGCACTTGACCCCGTTCGCAATGTAACCGTGGTCTATAAACAGGTAGGCCGATCCCAAACCGATGCAGAACAAGACCATTCCCAGCCTCCCTACACGGAGCAGGTGGAGGCTGCCGACCAACTCGTGGAGGATAACGATGCTCCATTAGATTTTCGGCGCGCGGTGCGAACTGTCCGGTTCGCCAATCGCGACGTACCGGTAGACATAAGCACAGTGACGACGGCGGCACGGGAGTCGATCCAGCGAGCAATGGTCAAGGTCGAGAGCATGGTTGGTTTGACGCCGAAGACAAACGTCGGGGTTGATGCTTCGCGCAAACAGGCCGAATTAATTGCGGATCAGGTCGATGGTTATCTTTGGGACGTCTATCAGCGGGTGCCCACTAAGAAGGATGGGACGGGTGACTTCACCTGGAAAGACCCGGCTGCGGCCAAACACATGGGTCTCCCGTTGAAGGACTACGTGATCGGCGGCATGGACCCAGAGTTCCGGGAACAACTCTATCACGCCGGCCGGGCGATGGATGCAGCAGGCCTGCAATGGTCCATGCTGAGCGCGTTTCGCGATGACTATCGCCAAGGGCTGGCCTCCGGATTCAAGGCCAGCGTCAGCAACTCAATGCACGGCGGGAGTAGCCGCACCGGTGGTTATGGCCATGGGCGCGCCATCGACATCACCGGCCCCGAAGGAAAGGAGACTGAGGTCTGGGACTGGATCGATGCTCACGGCGCCAAGTACGGTCTTCATCGTCCGCTGCCCGGCCGCGACCCTGCGCATGTCCAGCAGCACGGCGATTGGCACAAAATTGCGCTCGCGTTGCGCGAGAGTCGAACGGGAGCTGCGACCGGCGACAGAGCCAAAAGCCGTAAGACGGCAGTGGCTGCCGTGCGGTGACCCACCACTGACCACGCCACGCTGCCGAGCCCCATTGCCTGTACTATGTCAATCTGACTTTGCATTTGTTATTGAAAACTCGGCCTTGACGAACCCGAGACCCCTTCATGGGATGTTATCTGCTGAGAGCATTCGCGGGAAAGCCAACCCTTCAGCACAGCGCAAGCGCTGAGTTACGTTAGGCTGCCAAAAGAGCATTGCTTCGGTAGCAAACGAAAAAAGCGGGTAGATCACAGCAGAAGGAAGGTTCTGCACATTTGTGAGCGCTACGCCAGCTGCTCCATTTACGAGAAGCGCGGACTTAATGCTCTCGACGGCGTATTTGGTGCCTTGTTCCCAGTGCCATTCCGACGAGGCTGCAATTACGCGAAGGCATCCATGGCGGCGCGCGCCTTTTCCCACGCCTTTTGTGTTTCCGCACTGGCGGCATGCAGCGTGCCACGATGTTCAGCGCCAAGACGGTGATATTCCGCGCGATCATTCCGCTGCTGTGCCGCAAGCATCTGCCTGCGGATTTCGGAAAGCCTCTCTTGCACGTCTTTGCGCATTTCAGTTTCCTATTGCTCCCTTGCTATCAGCATGACCGCGAGCATCCCGTAAATCTTGGTTATTTAATGTTACCTCTTGGTTAAGCCGCATTCCGCGACCTCCGATTGCCGCCATGCTGTGACGCAAACGACACAAATGCAGCGCGCCCGAGTGCGTTGCTGCCACCGCGCAAGGTCTCCAATCTGATTTTTGTGGGCAAGTGTCACCCTTCGCTCGGGATTGCGTGTGGAGGTGCGTGGCTCGCTTTAGAACAGTCCAAACTCCCGTCCGCACAGTGAAGGTTACAGGAATTATAGTTGTTATTTTTTTGCGCCAAAACGCCCAAGATCACGCTGTCTGCTTTGAAAAGGGCCGGGGTTTTCCGTGTGATTGGCCGATTTCTATGTGCAGGAATTAATCTTGGCAATAAAGCTCCGGGGACAAGACCTAACTTGACCGGGTCTTCTCCGACTCTGGAGACGATCGGGATCGTCGTGGTCACAGCTTTGCGGCTGGTACTCCGAACAGCCGGTTGCACTGCAAACCTGAAGTCTTGCTCCGGGTCTTGTGTCACGAGTATCGCCGGCATCATCTCAGCCGGCACGATCGACTGTTAACCAGACGACCGGAAAGACCCGTGCTGGGCGGTCTTAGCGGCTCGACCCTCGGTACTGCGCATGCGAAGGTGTCCCGGAGGGGGAAGAGCTATTATGGTGCGGGAATTCCTATTTGGGATGCTTGCGGTCGCATTCACGATGTCGCAAGCGGCTGAACCGGCGAATTTGGTGCTCGCGTGTCAAGGTCACACGCGCTATTTAGGAGCCGACTCGCAATCATTGCCGGTCTCCTTGGGCATTATCGTCAACTTAGTGGAACGGACAGTCCAGGGCTTCCGCTATCCTGAGGACTTTCCGATTGAAATAACCAACATAAATGAGACGACGATCGTCTTTCACGGTTCCTCCCCCCACTCTCCCGGCGCAACATACCGGCAAATCCATGGCGGCATAGACAGGACTACCGGGGATGCGGAGGCGACCTCGGATGTGACGAGCTGGAGGGAGAGCAAAGCATCGGCGATACACTCACTGAAATGCAGGCCTACGCAACGGATGTTTTGAGAAATATCGTTAGTTTAGAATTTCGGGGGGGCGGCACGCGCGAGGTCTCCCAGCCTTTGAGGACAGGGCGTAAGGGCATCGAAGGACAGAGCAAATGAAATTCTCTATGCTGACCTTAGAGGATCGGACAGCCGTCCGATAGTCACATGGCTGACGCCATAGGACCGAATTCTGCCTGTGCACCTCAGCGGACCGTCGCTCATTCCAGTGAAGCACCACTGATCGAAGGCTTACGCCCCGCCCGGTGCAGATTCTGATTTAACGGCGATTACGCAGATGTTGGGCGATCTTCTTTTATTTCCTCGTGATTGCAAGCGGCGCAATATAATTCGAGCAGAGTTGGACAGGAGCGGCCCAGTAAACGGCTCATGCCCATCAACTTCATCGGCTGATCGCAATGTGGACAATAAGGCATAGGGGGCTCGCCTGTAAGTAGTAACCTGGACATGAGAGCACCAGCGGCAATGAGGCCGATTGGATGCAGAGGTTTGGTGCCCTGGTCGCGCACCGACCCGCGCTCGGGCTGAGGGGGTTAAATCCACTCCTTTTGGGCCGGCTTGGAAGCCGACGGGCGCCGCCCGACCATGCAGGCCAACCCGAGAAAGCTGGTCATCATCAGCCAGAAGGGCGCCATTCCAAAAGCTAGGAAAGTACTCGTATCGCCGCAGCAACGCCGCCAACCGCATCGAGAGGTCATTCGCTGTCTCCCTATTTCAATGAAGTGTAGGAGCGCGCTATGGCTCCTCGACTCACTTCACGTTCATCTGTATCCAGCCGTCCAGGAGTTTAGCAATATCCAGGCTATTTTTCTCGATCATTACCATGTGACCGTTACCCCTAATACCTCGGTCTTCGAGTCGAATGAAATCAGTCTTCACGCCTGCTTGGTCCATCCATTTCGCGGTGCAGTGATCGAACACCGAGTGGTAGGAAGCTTCCGACACGAGGATCATGGTCGGAATGCCCTTGAGGTTGACGAGCTGGCGCGCCGGCGATTTCTGCACCCAGCACACTGAGAGATCGGGGCCATCGGCCTTGTCTTCGTTGACGATTGCGAGGTCGTTCGGATTGCTAAGCGGCGGATCGTAAGTGATCGGAATGTTAGTGATACCCCACGCGCGGCCTTTGCCGGTAGCGAATATCACGTTTTCGATCGGCGGCCCCGGCGGCTCGATGGCGATGTTGCCTTTCACCAGCTTCGGCCGCGCGTCGGCGATCAACCAGCTGAAATATCCCGCTTGCGAGTGGGTAATCAGTACCGCTGGACCAATCTTGTCGAGCAGCGCCGCACCCGCGGCCTGATTGGCCTTCTCCGTCTCCTCGGTCGAGGCGAGTGCTTCCACTTGCGTAGCGTAGAAGGCGTCGAATACCGGATCGCCCTTCTTGCCCTTGCCGGGCTCTTCGCCCGGCCACTGTGTCTGCTTCTTCGCCTGCGGCCACTCTCCGGAGCGCGCATTGTCCGTGAACAGCCGCTCTTCCTCGTCCACCCTGAACATGCGTGTAGCACCATCGGATGGATGCCATGCCGAGCGACCACGCATGGGCTGCTCCATCATGTAGACGACGTAGCCCTGCTCGACAAAAAAGTCGACCCAGCCCTTGCGCCCGTCCGGGGTGCCCATCCAATTGGTCGCGGTCTGCGCGTTGCCATGGATCAATACCAACGGATATGGATGCCGAACGGTCTTCGGCGCCACTACCTCAACATAGACTTGGCCGCGCATGATGTTCTTGCCATCTTCGCCGATGTATTGCCCTGCGACGTAGAAAAAGCCGCGCTGGCCAATGGCCGACTGATCGAAAGCTGGAACCGGTAATTTGGGCGGGTCTGCCCAAGCGGATGCAATCGAGAATATCAGCGCAGATAGGAAGGTGGCGCAGATCGTCCAGCGTCGGTTCATGATCATCCTCCCGCTGCCGCGCGCGTTTGCGCGGCTCATAATTCGAGGCTTTGGTTTTGAGCGCAAACCGGACTCCTGCGCCAAGCTGCGGGCTTGTCAATAGCGACAAGCGCATGCCATCGCGCGTTCGCGCGAAGAGCATCCGGTGCGAAGCAGAGCGCTACGGGCGCCGGCGGAATCAACTGTGCGGTTGTGGTTTCGTTTGCGCCCCCACGTCGGCCTCCCCAGAAAGCTTATCGCGAATACAACTCCGCAGAAGATTCCTCGCCGCAGCGTCTCTTCGCTCGACAAGAGCTATGAACTGGAGTTGGCGAACTTGCCGCTCTTCCGGCGATTGCGGTCGCCCGGCTAAAAGGAGCCGATCCATCTCTTTATGTACCGTCTCGCATTCTACCCTCCAGGCTCCAAATTCGGTATCGACCCTGTAGACTCCCCTTGCGATCGCTCCGAAACGTGAGCCGCGAATAGGCTTATCGTTACCGACGGAATGTCTGGATTTTGCAGACGACAATCAGACGACCTATTCGTCGCTGTCTGCATTTTCAATGGGGTTCCTTACCACCAATGTGGTCGGCGTAATTTTTCGACTAGGCGCTGTCCGGGAAATCGATTTTGTACGGACTGAATCGGAAGACGCCCGCGGGCCCGTGTGCCTAGCCCCCATCTCCCGCACTGAGCCTCGATGCTTTTCGGGTACGCAAGTCGCTCATTCTAACGCTTACGTTTGGATGCCAGACCTATCTCGATAAGCGTCCGAATGGCTTCAGACCGCGACACGCGATCTCCGCCCCACTTATCGATTGCGGCAACCGTTTCCGCAGGGACGCGCAACGCAATCAGCGGGTCTTTGGCGGTTGCCGGACGACCTCGCTTCGGTTTGGGTACAATCTTTGTTGCCTTTATAGTCATGTTCGAGTTTGTACACCCCCGCGCGCTACTCGCGTATATCAATGACGTTGATCTGCGCAGCGCCTACCCTAGTTATTCGTCGCCATTCGAGGTCGGCGAAGGTGCGCGGCGCGATGCGGGCGCATGTTTCCGGAGTTGGCGAAGGCAAAGCGATGAACAACAAATCTATCGAGCGATGGCGTCAGCGGATGCAGTGCCATCGCGAAACGCAGGAAGGTCTTGGCGGTTTTGCGGTTGCGATCGTCTGCTTGCAGAATTCGATGACCGAGAGGCGGTAGCATTCACCAATGCTGCGATACGATGGGGAGCGATGATTGAAAGTGGCAGTTGGCAAACTGTGCTTGGCGTGTGACTACAGCTTTGCATCGGCCAAGCTCGCACAAGCTTTTGTCTTTATGCTTGCGAAGAGCCTACGGTGGCGATGCTTGTTGGCGTCTGTGAACAGTGCAGCGACAAGTGAGCGGCCGGCGTTCGGACCGTGCCAATGGGATTTACGAGGGCAATCACCGCCACCATGTCGGCTGCTCGGACCACGCTCGCGTGGTCGGCAATCTGCCGGATGACGGCCTCGGCCTGCTGCTGCCGCCGGTCGCGCTTTCCCGGTCAGTCGGCTCGTAGCTCCGGCCGTCACGCCAAATCTGATAACCTGCGCCCTAATCCTGGCTCCTGGACGGCGGATGCCATTTTGAAACAATTCAATCGGCGTGAGTTCATAACGCTGCTCGGCGGCACGGCTGCGTGGCCGCTCGCGGTGTATGCCACGGCGGATTGCTTTTCTGAGCGCGACCGCTGGGCATGCAGCCGATTAGATATTTCAAGGACTTGTGCTCGCAAACTATCCCCGGCAGCTAATTAGAACCGCCTCGCGCGCTGTCGAACCGCGTCGCAACTCAGCACACCCGATAGCGGTACCCGTGGCGCCAGCGCCAGCAGCCATAGTACGGCGCCGGCCCGTAGTAGCCATAATAGACCGGAGCAGGCCCGTAATAGGCATATGGATATGGCCTTGCCAATGCGCTGCCGACTATTGCGCCGGCAACAAAGCCTCCCAGCAGGCCAGCGCCGACGCCGCATCCATAGCAGTGCGCATCCGCAGGCCGGGGCGAGACGGCGGTGGCAGCAGCCACGCTCGCAGCCAGAACCAGAGTAGTCAGAGTCTTCTTCATGCCGAGTCTCCTTGTGCGCCGGCGACCTGCCGGACGCGAAACGGTTGTGATGTGAGATAGCCTCAAAGCGACCCAAACCCCCGTGTGAGCCGTAACCAGTAAGGCCGCGCAATTTGTCGGAATTTCGTTCCTGGCTGCCCACGCCAGGCCGCGCGCTAGGGTTTGCGCTTGGCCAATCTCCTCGCTCGGAGCCCCTCACGCTTAATGGCAATCGCTTCCCGGATTGGTGCTTCCGCTTCAAACTCCGCCAAACAGCAGAGCTTTAGTTAAGGCCCGCGGCTATCCGAAACTTACGGTATTTCGTTGCCGAGACGTTACTGTCCTTAAGATTATCCTTACACAAAAATTCTTTCTTCCACTGTTGTCCATCTGCAACAGCTGCGACCGGAATTTGGTCGTCATCTGCGTCTTTGGTCATTCAAACATTTTTTGGGGGGCAAAAATGATGATCGATTTTGAAGGCTGGGACGTAGGCTATGTAGACGCACGAAATGGCCAACCCTCTCAGTGTCAGACCAATGTTGACCCAATTTCGTATTTGAGTGGCTACCGTGAGGGCTGCTCACCCGACCGGGCGCACACATCCCCGTCGGTACAGATGAAGCGCGGCTGGATCAGGTAGCATCCTGCTCCGGCGGCTCTTGATCTGGTCCAAGAGATGAGTAGTCGTGGTGTGTTTGTTGCTCACGCTGCACACCTTTCTCACAGAACCTTGAGCGTGTTCGCGAACCTTAGTCCCGCTCCTGCATCACAAGCCTGCGGCGCTGCTCCTCCAATCGCGCCAACTGGTAAGGTTGGGCCTTTAAAAGTTAGGCGTCGCGCGGTCGGGCGATGCGCGGCGGGTACGGTCGGGCAAGGCAGGAGGGTGTGTCGAGAGTATGGGAGCAACATGTCGAAACTTGAAAGGCATCGAGCTGAGTTGGTTCTTATGTGCTACATTGCCGTTGGGGGCCTTAGCTTTGTTTGGGCTGCTCTTCATGGCCAGATAATCCCGGCCCAAATCTCAGCCCTCTTGATGGGGATCGCAGCGCTGGCTGTTCTCGCCATTCGGCTGCTCTACATGTTCGTTACGGCGCATTGGCGCGAACTACAAAACGGACGAGCGGAACGCCTTTTCGCGATAGGGCTGCTGTTGGTCATCTACATTCCGTGCGCCATGCTTTATAGGGCCAACTGAGCCTCTGGCTCGTACTCCGCCTGTACGCGCTCCAACGGCTTGCTGCGGGCGAGACGCAGACGGATATCGCGCGGTCCTACGGTGATCGTCGGCGTGGTCGGGGAATGACCGCGCCAAGCGCGAACGGTCGGGTCACCTAACGAAGCGCGTAATGGAAAGTCAGTGTGGCGACTTGCGGCGCTTTGCGTCCAGCGCCGAGCGCCCGGGTAGCGGGTCGCCAAGAACCATCATGTTCGGCGTCCACTCCGCCGTCCACGCAGCTTCCCGCTCAGCCAAAACTTCGTCCGGTGCTGCATGACGCGCGATCGTGTACTCAAGTTCCGTCGTTTCCAAGCTCCACCGCTGAAGACCTCGCATCCCTAACCCCCCATCAATTTCTTTACGACGATAATTTCCAAGCATTCTGACAAATTGAGGCTCGATTGTGTGGAAACCCGGTCCGGGAAAGAACAAAAACTAGATGGTTTTTTGGCGCATGCGGTAGCGTTGCGAGCACAGTGCGCGCTATGCTCGTCGGGCGGGTCATTGCGCGGAGCCAGCACAAATCGCAGTTTCTCGCCAACATGAGTCACGAGCTGCGCACGCCGCTCAACGCCGTCATTGGCATCACCGAGATGCTGCGCGAGGATGCGGAGGCGGCAGGACAGGACCTTGAGCCGCTCGACCGCGTGCTCGGCGCTGGGCGGCACCTGCTCGCCCTGATCAACGACATCCTCGACCTGTCCAAGATCGAGGCGGGACGCATGGAGCTACAGCTCGAACATTTCGCGCTGACGCCGCTCATCAATAACGTGGTGAAGACCATCGAGCCGCTGGCAGCAAAGAATGGCAATCGAGTCGCAGTCCATTGTGACTCGGCGATTGGGACGCTTCATGCGGACCAAATGCGGCTACGGCAAGCCCTGCTGAATCTGATGAGCAACGCCAACAAGTTCACCGAGAGAGGCACCATCACCGTCAACGTGCGGCAAGGACAGGAGAACGGCCGCGACTGGGTCACTATCTCGGTCGCCGACACCGGCATCGGCATGACGGCCGAGCAGATGGACAAACTGTTCCAGGAATTCTCCCAGGCCGATGCCTCGACCACCCGCAAATACGGCGGCACCGGCCTCGGGCTCGCGATTAGCAAGCGTTTCTGCCAGATGATGGGTGGTGACATTACGGTGGCAAGCAAGCCGGGTGAGGGCTCGACCTTTACGATCCGGCTGCCGAGGATCGTGGACACTTGCGTGGCTGCTCCCGGTCATCCAGGAGGGGCAGCACTGAAAACTCATTAGGCTGCTCTCCGAGCCCGAAGTAGCCACGGACCGTGCGCTTAAAGCGTGCTACTGTCATCTCTATTGCATGGACATGACCCCCACAGGAGGGTCGCATGGCAATCTACATCGGACGGCGACAATTCTTAGCCGCGCTCGGCAGTACAGCAGCGGCCTGGCCGCTCGCGGCGCGCACGCAGCCGGTCCCGGTGATCGGATATCTGGATCAAGGGCCTTCAGAAGATGGGCCGGAATTGGTAGTGGCGTTGCACGAAGGGCTTAGGGATCGGTGCCGTCTTGGAAACTGAGCAACTGGGGAGGGACCGGGGGTCACCGATCTTCCTTGGATGCCGAGGACTGGCCGAACCCCGCCACATCCGTCAGATCACCTCGTATAGGTCCTGGACCAGTGGCCGGTACCGAGCCCTGGGCGTTGCTTCCGAGTCGCGAAGCTGGAGCGAGACTTGAAAAACGCGAATGTATCGGATCTCTGAGAGCATTGTCGTCGGAGGGGGCAGTTCGTTGGAGCAAGCGGCTCCATCTTCGTTGCAAGTCGCGTTGCCGTCCCAGCGGATATTGGAGGGAACTGGGCATGGATTGCTCCTTATTCGTTCTCGCCGCTAATAGTTGCAACCTTTTGCCAACGGTAACAGTTCCACAGTATTCACTCGGTTAAAAGGACAGAGCCACCCCGCGACGCGGGTGCGTGCCCGCCCGGAGGAATGTCTCCGCCCGACTAAGGTCAAGCGCCAGGCAATATTCGCAATGGGCCAGGCGCTAGCCACCAATGTCCAAAAATGATCAGGTAAAGGGTGGCACCAGGAGTTATGGCTGCTCGACTGAAACCGGATCAGACGCGGGAAAAGTGTTCTTGAGAGCTTCGTCCAGCGCCTCTTCCTGGCGCATGCGCTCGTGTCCGACCTCTTCCTGGCGCATGCGCTCGCGTTCGGCGCGATCGCGATCAGCCGGACGAGGTTTGCGTTTCAACTCAATCGTCATGTCGGTGTCCGCGCCTTGCACAAAATTCAACCATAGTCGTCACCCGCGAAGGTCGCATCAGCTCGTCAGCACCTGCGTCGTGCGCAGAAAGGCATCTTCCTCGATCTGCTTGACGAGGAAATCCGCCACGTCCGCGCGCGAGACGAATCCGCATGTCCAGTCGCGCGGATCGGCCAACGCGCGATAAGCGTTCGTCTTTGGGCCATTGGTCAGGATCACCGGGCGCACAATCACCCAGTCGAGCTTGCTCCTGCGGACGATGCGCTCCTGCACGTCCTTGTCGTCATAGATGCGCCCCACAAGTAGATTGAACGCCACGCTATAAAGAAACCCGCCGCGGCCGCGGCTGTCGCCCGCCCCGAAGGCCGTAACGCAGATTAACCGTTTGATTTGAGCCTCCTCCATTGTGGCGACCAGCACTCGCGTCGCTATGGAGAAGAGCTGCGTCGGCTTGAAAATGATTTCGGGCCCGGCCGAAATCCCAAGGGACTGGATGACGACATCGACCCCGGTCAGCGCG
>Ga0306923_10004906_pt1 | contig 12915 bp, 11 predicted proteins | sample sta12Can44000108_FD_203841 | JGI IMG/M metagenome (GOLD analysis project Ga0306923, IMG submission 203841) | Lab enrichment of tropical soil microbial communities from Luquillo Experimental Forest, Puerto Rico - statanox.12C.anox.44.000.108 (v2)... | ecosystem: Environmental > Terrestrial >... | reverse complement strand
TGGGCGAGCGCATGGACGTGATCGACGTGGACGGCATCCACGCGGCCAGCAAGTTCCTTGCCGCCGCGCTCGGCCGCCGTTTCGCACCGCAATTGCTGCGCGCCCGCGAGGCACTGGCCGAGGAGGGCTATTCACTGTCGCCCGAAGCCATCGGGCGGCGCCGGCTGCGCAATACCGTGCTGCATTTCCTCGCCCATGCCGGTGGCGAAGACGCCCGCCAGCTGGCCGAGGCCCAGTTCCGCGCCGCCACCTGCATGACCGACCAGATGGCCGCTTTGGTGGCGCTGACCACCATGGGCGAGGGCGCCGCCACCGGGGCGCTGGCCGCTTTCTACGAGCAGTGGAAGGGCGAACGGCTGGTGGTCAACAAATGGCTGGCGCTCCAGGCCACCGCCGATTGGCCCGACGTGCTCGGTCGGGTGCGTGCCCTGCTGGCCCATCCGGCCTTCGACGCCAAGGAGCCCAACAAAATCTACGCCCTCGTCGGCGGCTTCGCCGGCAATCAGAAATGGGCGCATGCCGCCGACGGCTCGGGCTACGAGTTCCTGGCCGATCAGGTCATCGCGCTGGATTCGTCCAACCCGCAGGTGGCCTCGCGCATGGTGCGCTCGCTGATGCGCTGGAAGCGCTACGATCGGGGCCGCCAGGCGCTGATGCGCGCCCAGCTGGAGCGCATCCAGGCCAAGCCCGGCCTGTCGCGCGACGTCGGCGAGATCGTGGCGAAGGCGTTGGCCTCTTAGGGTTTCCGCTTGGAGACGGGGGGCGGCTCGGCCACAATCGGTGGCCACACCGCCTTCCGCGAGCGCACCATGAGCAACAAGGTCTATCTGGCCGGCCCGGCCGTCTTCCATCCCGCCGCTAAGCAGGTATTCGAGTACTTGGTGGAGGAGTGCGGCAAGCACGGGCTTGAGGCCATAACCCCGGAGATCGGCGACCTGGAGCTGTCAAGCTTTACGCTGCCTGAGCAGGCGGCGCGCATCCGGGCGCTGAACGTATCCAAGATCCGCCAGGCCGATGCGGTGATCGCCTGCATCTCGCCGTTCCGCGGTCCCGGCGCCGATGCCGGCACGGCGTGGGAGATGGGCTATGCCGAGGCGCTGGGCAAGCCGGTGGTGGCCTGGTGCGAGGAAACCGGCGATTACCGTTCCCGCGTGGCCTCGGACGTGGACCCCAAGGGCACCTGGTGGTGCCGCCAGCACGGCATGATCGTCGAGGATTTCGGCCTGGTGGACAATCTGATGCTCACCGCCGGGGCGCACCCGGTGCAGCCCGATTTCGACGCGGCGTGCAAACTGGCCCGCGAGTTGTTGGGTCTGTAGTGGCTCTCTAGGTTTAGGTCTGGCGGCCGAAACAGTGTGTTACCAACGCATGGTGGCTCTCGCCCTCGGGTTGGGCCATCATTCCGGCAGGCATTTTTTCATCCCAGGGGGCCGTCCATGCGCATGCTGTCTCTTGCCCTGTTGTGTTGCCTCGCCGTCCAGCCGCTGGCCGCCGCCGAGGCGGACAAGGCAAACGAGCCGATGGTTACGGAGCCGACGGTAACTCAGCCGGCAACGCCGGCGAAGCCCGCCAAGCAGAAGTCCGGCGCCGCCAAACAGGCCCAGTCCAAGGACGACCGTCTGAAGGACTGCGCGACCGAAGCCGATTCCCAGGCCCTGCAATCCCATGCGCGCAAGCGCTATATCGGCGAATGCATGGCCGCCGCCGGGCAGCGCTGACCTTACCCGTCGCGCCGGCGCAGCAGGTAGCCGGCGTTCCACTCGGTCTCCACCACCACGTCGGCGCCGGTTTGGGCCAGGCGCCGGCGCAGCCTTGATATCGTGACGTGCAGGGCGTTGATGCCTGTGGGCTCGCCGCCCAGGGCGGCGACCAGCCGTTCGAGCGTCAGCACCTGGGTGGAATGGCGCAGGAACGCGGTCATCAGCGCCAGTTGGGCGCGCGACAGCGTGGTCTCGGTTTCGTCCACCAGGAAAACCCCGGTCTCCGGCTGCAGCCGGACATTGCCCAAAGCCAGCCAGGCATCGGCCTCGGCCCATGGGCGGCGCAGCAGGGCGCGCAGACGCGCCACCAATTCGTCGGGGGCGAAAGGCTTGGCCAGGTAATCGTCGGCGCCGGCCTCCAGCCCGGCGACGCGATACTCCAGCGCGCCACGCACCGACAGGGCCAGCAACGGCGCGTCGGGACGGCCGGCACGCAAGCTGCGGATCAGGTGGGCGCCCTCGGCTAAGGCCGGTTCCACCACCAGGGCGGCATAGGCCACCGCCTCGGCCATCTGCGCCGCCTCGTCGGCGTTGGCCGCCCAATCCACCGCGAATCCCGCCTCGGTCAGCAGCCCAGACAGGCTTTTGCGCAGGCGCGGGTCGTCGTCCGCCACCAAAATCCTCATAAGCGCTCCCCCGTCCAGGTGCCGGGGGAACTCTGGTGCGGTCTTGTAACCGCACGATGTCGCTGTCGGTTTCCGAGTGTAACGCCGGTGCGGATATGGTTACACGCTGTTACACGAAAGATGCCGTCCGGTCAGGAAGCTGTCAGAACTTCCACACATCATTCGTCATGCAGAATGCATCCGGCCGATGGCCAGAGGATTGGGAGATTCGAAAATGTCTATGTCCGTCAATACTTCCGCTGCGGGCGTGCAACCCGACTATAGTCAGCACCAGCAGCGCCGGGAGGCCATGAAGGATCTGACAAACGCGCTGAATTCCAATGATCTGTCCAGCGCGCAGTCGGCCATGCAGTCGTTGAGCCAAGCCTGGGGCAACAAGACGCCCAAAGGCCCCCTGGGCACCGATATGGCCGCCGTCCAGCAGGCGCTGAGCTCGGGCGACCTTCAGGGCGCCCAGGCCGCCTTCGCCAAGGTCCAGCAGGACATGCAGGCGGCGCGCGCGCAGCACCACGGCCACAAGGCCGACAACGACCAGGCTGCCCCCCAGGCGGCGCAAGGGACTGACGCCGCTTCCCAGGCCGCCGCCGCGCAGGCCAGCGTCACCGAAGCGGTGAGCGCTGCGGCGGCCACGGGGGTCAACGTCGTCGTGTGATGGCGGATGGGGGCGGTTCGACCGCCCCCCGCCTTAATCGCGGAAATTCACGTATTGCAGCGGCAGCTCGACCTCGAGCTTGCGGCACAGGGCGATGACGTCCTGCAGCTCGTCGCGCTTCTTGCCAGACACGCGCACCTCGTCGCCCTGGATCGAGGCCTGGACCTTGATCTTCGAGTCCTTGATCTCCTTGATCAGGGTCTTGGCGACGGTCTGGTCGATGCCCTGCTTGACCTTGACTTCGTGGCGCAGGGTGTCGCCCGACGCCTTCTGCGGCGCCGCCGAGAAATCCAGGCACTTGGGGTCGACCTTGCGGCGGGTGAAGTAGGTACGCAGGAACTCGTGCATCAGCTCCAGCCGGCTGTCGTTGTCGGCGACGATGGTGATGACCTGCTCCTTGCGCTCCAGCGAGCACTTCGAGCCCTTGAAGTCGAAGCGGGTGCCGAGTTCGCGCTGGATGCCGGCGATTGCGTTGTCCACCTCGGCCATGTCGGTCTTGGAAACGATATCGAAGGAAGGCATGGCTGTTTTCCCGGATGCGTTGACTTTGGCGCAGGTTTAACCCATGCCGCTAATCCTGGCTAGCATCTGCAAAAGCGGGGCGACGGCCGGCCTTTTGGGGAATATCCTGAAGTTCTTGTCGCAGATCCGCGATCGAGGCCGCCCATGCGCCGCAAATCTCCCGTACTTCTGGTCGTCGTCCTGCTGGCCGCCGTGGCGGCGGGCGCCCTGTACCTCGCCCTTCGCAAGCCGGCTGATACCGGCGCCCTGGTGCTGAACGGCAGCGTGGACATTCGCCAGGTGGACCTGGCCTTCCGGGTGGAAGGGCGGCTGGACAAGCTGCTGGTGGAAGAAGGCGATCACGTCAAGGCGGGGCAGGTGGTGGCCAAGGTGGAGACGGGCTACTTGGCGGACGCCGTGCACATCGCCGAGGCCCGGCTTGCCGGCGCCCAGGCCAATCTGTCCAAGCTGGAGGCCGGCAACCGCCCGCAGGAAATTGCCCAGGCCCGTGCCGACGTGGCCCGCACCGAGGCCGCCTTCGCCAATGCCAAGGCCATCTATGAACGCCGTTCCTCCACCTCGGTGGACTCGGTGGTATCGCGTCAGGCCCTCGACACCGCCCGTGCCGACATGCGCCAGACCGAGGCCCAGCTCAACCATGCCCGCGAGGCGCTGGCCTTGCAGGAAAAGGGCTTCCGGCAGGAGGACATCGCCGTGGCCAAGGCCCAGGTGGAGAGCGAGCAGGGCACCCTGGACCTCATGCGCCGCCGGCTGGCCGATGCCGAACTGACCGCTCCTGCCGATGGCCAGGTGATGACGCGGGTGCGCGAGCCGGGTGCCATGGTGCTGCCCGGCGCCACCGTGCTGACCCTGGCGCTCACCCAGCCCATGCAGGTGCGTACCTGGGTGCCGGAAACGGCGCTGGGCAAGGTGGTGCCGGGCACCCGAGCGGAAGTCACCACCGACAGTTCCGCTAAGATTTATCACGGCCAAGTCGGCTTCGTGTCGCCGGTGGCCGAGTTCACCCCCAAGACCGTGGAGACGCCCGAGCTGCGCACCTCGCTGGTCTATCGCGTGCGGGTCATCGTCTCGGACCCCGATGACGGACTTCGCCAGGGCATGCCGGTGACGGTGCGGCTGCTGCCTTAAAGGGCTTTGCCATGGACGAACTGGTCCGCCTGGACGATGTGGGCAAAAGCTTCGGCGGCACCGCCGCCGTGGCCGGAATCACTGCGTCCATCCTGCCCGGCCGGGTCACCGGCCTGGTCGGGGCGGACGGCGCCGGCAAGACCACCTTGCTGCGGCTGATGGCTGGATTGCTGACGCCCGAGCGGGGCAGCGTCGCCGTCGAGGGAAGCTTGGGTTACATGCCGCAGCGCTTCGGCCTGTACGAGGACCTGACGGTGGCCGAGAACCTGGCCCTCTACGCCGATTTGCGCGGCCTGCCCCCGGCCGAGCAGTCCTCCACCTTTGCCCGCCTGCTGGCGTTCTCGGACCTTGTTGGGTTCGAGCGGCGGCTGGCCGGCAAGCTGTCGGGCGGCATGAAGCAGAAGCTGGGACTGGCCTGCGCCCTGGTGGCGACGCCCAGTCTGCTGCTGTTGGACGAGCCCTCGGTGGGCGTCGATCCGGTGTCCCGGCGCGGGCTGTGGCGCATGGTGCATCAATTGGCCGAGCAGGGTGCCGGCGTGGTGTGGTCCACCGCCTATCTGGACGAGGCCGAGCGTTGCCACTCGGTGCTGCTGCTGGATCAGGGGCGCCTGATCTATGAGGGGCCGCCGGGAGCGCTTACCAACCGGGTGGCCGGGCGAAGCTTCGCCGTGCGCGGCTGCGCCGACCGCCGCGCCGTCCAGGCCGCCGCCCGCACTCTGCCCGGCATCGCCGACGCGCTGATCCAGGGGGCTGCGGTGCGGCTGGTGATGGCGGAAGGCGCCACGCCGCCCACGCCCGACCAGTTGGGCGCGCCGGAAGCGACGGTGGAGCCGGTGGCGCCCCGTTTCGAGGATGCCTTCGTCGCCCTGTTGGATCGCCGCTCGGGCCCGCCGCCGTCTTTGCCCACTCATGCCAGGCGCCATGGCGATGGTGCGGTGGTGGAGGCGGCGGATCTCACCCGCCGGTTCGGCGATTTCACCGCCGTGGACCGCATCGGCTTTACCGTGGCGCCGGGCGAGATCTTCGGATTGCTGGGGCCCAATGGCGCCGGCAAGTCCACCACCTTCCGTATGCTGTGCGGGCTGATGCCGCCCACGTCGGGCATCGCCCGGGTGGCCGGCATCGACTTGGGGTTGGCGGCGCCCGAGGCCAAGCAGCGGCTGGGCTACATGTCGCAGAAATTCTCGCTCTACCCCGACCTCTCGGTGCGTCAGAACCTGGACTTTTTCGCCGGGGTCTACGGACTGGGCCGGCGGGCGCGCGAGGTGTGCGATCGCCTGATGCAGGTGTTCGGGCTGGACGCCATGGCGGGCACCGATGCCGGCCATCTGCCCTTGGGCTTTAAGCAGCGTCTGGCGCTGGCCGCCGCCATCCTGCACGGTCCCGACATCCTGTTCCTGGACGAGCCCACGTCGGGCGTCGATCCCTTGGTGCGGCGCGAATTCTGGGGCCATATCAATGCCATGGCGGCCGACGGCGTGGCGGTGCTGGTGACCACCCATTTCCTTGACGAGGCCGAGTACTGCGACCGCATCGGCATCGTCTACAAGGGACGCATGATCGCGCTGGGCACGCCCGATGAGATCAAAGCCGGCGACCGCACGCTGGAGGACGCCTTCGTTGCCCTGATCGAGGCGGCCGATAAGGAGGAAGTCGCCAAATCGGAGGAGGGGCCATGATCCGCCGCCTGCTCGCCCTCATCCGCAAGGAGATGCTCCAGGTGGTGCGCGACCCCGCCAGCATCGTCATCGCTCTGGTGCTGCCGGTGGTTTTGCTGCTGCTGTTCGGTTACGGCGTGTCGCTGGATGCCCGCCACGTCACCCTGGCGGTGGTGGTGCCGCAGCCCAGCTCGCGCACCTCCAGCCTGACCGCTGCCTTCGCCAACTCGCCCTATTTCGACGTCACCCAACTGCGCGACCGCCAGTCGGCCGAGGATGGGCTGGTGTCGGGACGCTGGCGCGGCGCCGTGCTGGTGGCCGACGATTTCGACGCCCAGGTGGGCAAGGGTGCCGAGGCGCCGATCCAGGTGCTGCTGGACGGAACCGACGCCAATACCGCCCGGCTGGTGAGGTTCTATGCCGAGGGCGTGTGGGGCAAGTGGCTTGAGCAAGAGGCGCTGGACGCCGGCCAGCATCTGGTGGTGCCGGTGAATGCCGAAATGCGGGTGTGGTTCAATCCCGCGCTGGAATCCCGCAACTTCCTGGTCCCCGGCCTGATCGCCATCAACATGACCCTAGTGGGCACCATCCTTACCGCCCTGGTGGTGGCGCGGGAATGGGAGCGCGGCACCATGGAGGCCATGATCGCCACCCCCGTGGGCCGGTTCGAGCTGCTGGCCGGCAAGTTGGTGCCCTATTTCCTGTTGGGAATGGGCGGCATGGCGCTGTCGGTGATGATTGCGTCGTGGCTGTTCCATGTGCCGCTCAGGGGCTCGCTATGGGTCCTGGCGCTGATATCGGCCTTGTTCCTGGCCGGAGCGCTGAACATGGGCCTGCTGATCTCGACCATCGCCAAGAACCAGTTCGTTGCCGGGCAGGTCGCCATCGTCTCGGCCTTCTTGCCGGCCTTCATGCTGTCGGGTTTCGTATTCGAACCGTCCAGCATGCCCGGCTGGATCGAGGCGTTGTCGCACGTGGTTGCCGCACGCTACTTCGTCACCTGCCTGCAGACCATCTTCATGGCCGGCGACGTCTGGAGCGTGTTGCTGCCTAATGGTGCCGCCCTGGCGCTGATCGCCGCCATCCTGGCCGGCCTTACCCTGCGGCGTACCCGCAAGAGTCTGGAGTAGCCGCCATGTGGGGACGCATCCGCGCATTGGTGATCAAGGAAATCCTGGCGGTATGGCGCGACAGGAAAAGCCGCTTCGTCCTGATCGTGCCGCCGCTGATCCAACTGGCCGTGTTCTCCTATGCCGCCACCTATGATGTCACCGACGTGACTGTGGCCCTGTTCAGCCAGGATCAAGGGCTGGCGGCGCGGGAACTGGTGGCGCGCATCCAGGGCTCGCCCACCTTCGCCAAGCTCCAGGTGGTCGACAGCGAGCAGGCCCTGGTCGACGCCATCGACTCGCGGTCAGCCATGGCCGCGCTTCGCATCCCGGCCGACTTCTCGCGCCGGGTCGAGGCCGGTAGCGGCGCCAGTGTGCAGGTGATTCTGGACGGCCGCCGCTCCAACACGGCGCAGATCGCCGCCGGCTACCTCACCTCCATCATCCTCGATCATAATGCCAGCCTGGCGCGTGCGCCGCTGCCGGTGCTGGTGACCCGGGTGTGGTTCAATCCCAACCTGGAAAGCCTGTGGGTGGTGGTGCCCGCTTTGGTGGGGCTGCTGACCCAGGTGGTGGCCCTGGTGGTTACCGGCCTGTCGGTGGCACGAGAGCGGGAATTGGGCACCTTTGAGCAATTGCTGGTCACCCCCTTACGCCCGTGGGAGATCGTGCTGGGCAAGACGCTGCCGGCCCTGCTGATCGGCCTGGGCGAAGGCAGCATCATCGTCGCCGCCTCGCAACTGTGGTTCCGGGTGCCGCTGACCGGCTCGGTGGCGCTGCTCTACCTGTCGCTGGCGGTGTTCCTGCTGTGCATCATCGGCGTCGGCCTGTTCATCTCGGCCCTGTCGGCCACCCAGCAGCAGGCCATCATGGGCGCCTTCCTGTTCCTAGTGCCCGCCGTCATCCTGTCCGGCTTTGCCACTCCGGTGCAGAACATGCCCGACTGGCTGCAAACCGCCACCCTGGTCAACCCCATGCGCCACTTCCTGGTGCTGTTATGGGGCCTGTTCCTCAAGGACCTGCCTGCCGCCCTGGTCTGGCACTCCCTCTGGCCCATGGCCGTGGTCGCCGCGGTGACGCTGACCGGGGCGGCGTGGCTGTTCCGCAGACGGATGTACTAACGCACTGTCTACCCGTTGTTTCATTCGCGCTTCACCCTTCCGGACAGATCAAAGTCCAGCTATTCTGCGCAAGTTGGTCATCCCGCAGATAAGGGAGGAACAATTGCAAGAAGCCAAGCGGACGACTGATTTCACCGACATGCGCCGCCGTATCAAGGCGATCTTGATCGGCTCGGCCGGTAACCTGGTCGAGTATTACGACTTCTACGCCTATGCCGCCTTCGCCCTATATTTCGCCAAGTCCTTCTTTCCCGAGGGCGACGAATTGGCGCAGCAACTCAACGCCGCCGTGCTGTTCGCCGCCGGCTTTCTGGCACGCCCCTTTGGCGGATGGCTGTTCGGGCATCTGGCCGACCGCCACGGCAGACGCATGGCGCTTACCCTGTCGGTCCTAATGATGTGCCTCGGTTCGCTGACCATCGCCATCACCCCCACCTACCAGTCCATCGGCATCGCCGCGCCCGCCATCCTGGCGCTGGCCCGCATCTTCCAAGGCCTGAGCCTGGGTGGCGAATACGGCACCAGCGCCACCTATCTGTCCGAGGTTGCCGATCAAAAGAACCGCGGTTTCTATTCCAGCTTCCAATACGTGACGCTGATCGGTGGTCAGTTATGCGCCATCGTCATCCTGCTGATCCTGCAGCAGTTTCTGCTGACTCCCGAGCAATTGCGGGCTTGGGGCTGGCGCATTCCCTTCGCTATTGGCGGCTTGCTGGCGATCTTCGCCGCAGTCATGCGCCGCAACCTGTTCGAGACCGAGGCCTATGCGGCCGGCAAGGCGGCGCGCAAGCACGACAGTTCGCTGCGGGAACTTTTCCAGTATCCGCGTGAGGTTGCCCTGGTGGTCGGATTAACCATGGGCGGCACGGCCGCCTTTTACACCTATACCACCTATATGCAGAAGTTCCTGCGCCTGTCCGTGAAGCTGTCCGACGACCAGACCACGATCGTGACGGCCAGCTCGTTGATCCTGGCCTTGCTCCTGCAGCCGACCTATGGGGCGATTTCAGACCGCATCGGCCGCAAGTGGCTGCTGATGGCCTTCGGTATTTGCGGCACCCTGTTCACCGTCCCGCTGCTGAGCGCGCTACGCGAGACCCATTCGGCGTTCACTGCCTTCCTTCTGATCAGCGCTGCGTGGATGATCGTGTCGGGCTATACATCGATAAACGCGGTAGTGAAGGCCGAGTTGTTCCCGGCCAGTGTCCGCGCCACCGGCGTCGGACTGCCCTATGCATTGACCGTATCCATATTTGGCGGCACCGCAGAGTCTGTGGCGCTGTATTTCAAATCGATCGGCCATGAAGAGTGGTTCTACTACTATCTTTCCGGCTGCATCTTCATGTCGCTCATCGTCTACACCTTTATGCGTGATACCAAGAAAACCTCACTGATCGAGTCCGGCGCGATCGTGGCGGATGATCAGCGCGCCCTCCCTCGCCGGGAAACGCCTGCATCAGAAACCCCAACACCGTGAGACCAGCAAGGGCCGGATCCTCTTGAAGATCCGGCCCTCTTAGCGCCCTAGTGTCTGAATCCGGCTCTAGCGTGCCAATCCTCGCCGTACCGCCTGGACGATGTGGTTCGCCGTCAGGCCGCACTCGTCGTTCTGCTGGGGCGGCGAGGCATGGTTGATGGGATAATCGGGCAGGGTCATGGGCACCGTCGGACAGCGGATGCCGGCGCGGGCGAGATAGGTCATTACCTGGGCCGAGAACCCGCCCGATGTCCCGTGCTCGACGGTCAGCAGCAGCGAATGCCCTTGGGCGAGGCGGGACACCAGGGCGGTGTCCAGCGGCTTGGCGAAGCGGGCATCGGCCACGGTGATGGCGATGCCTTCCTGCTCCAGCATCTCGGCCGCCAGCAGGCAGTCGGCCAGCCCCGAGCCCAGCGACAGGATGGCGGCGTCGAAGCCTTCCCGCACGATGCGGCCGCGGCCGACCTCCAGCACCTGGCCACGCTCGGGCAGGTTCACCGCATGGCCGCCACGCGGGTAGCGGAAAGCCGAGGGGCGGTCGTCGATGGCGGCGGCGGTCGCCACCATGTGCACCAGCTCTGTCTCGTCGGCGGCGGCCATGACCACCAGATGCGGCAGGCAGCATAGATAGGCCAGGTCGAAGGCGCCCGCATGGGTCGGCCCGTCGGCGCCCACCAGTCCCGCCCGGTCGATGGCGAAGCGCACCGGCAGGCCTTGCAGCGCCACGTCGTGCACCACCTGGTCGTAGGCCCTTTGCAGGAAGGTGGAATACAGCGCGGCAAAGGGTTTCAGCCCCTCGGCGGCCAGGCCGGCGGCGAAGGTGACGCAATGCTGTTCGGCGATGCCGACATCGAAGGTGCGGGTGGGGAAGCGCTTGGCGAACTCGCCGACGCCGGTACCGTCCGGCATGGCGGCGGTCAGTGCCACGATGCGCTCGTCGGCCTCGGCCTCGGCGATCAGGGCGCGGGCGAAGGCGGCGGTGTAGCCCGGTTTGGCCTGGTCCAGCGGCCGGAAGGTGGCGATGTCGAACCGGCCGACGCCGTGGCCGCGATCTTGCGCCTCATGGGCGGGGCGATAGCCGTAGCCCTTCTCGGTCACCACGTGCAACAGCACCGGCCCCGGTGAACCGCGCACCGAGCGCAGCGCCGCCACCAGGTCCTCCAGGTCATGGCCGTTGACCGGGCCGACATAGCGGAAGCCCAGCGCGGTGAACAGGTTGGACCGCCGCGCGGCGCCCCGGCGCAGCAGCGCCAGATGGTCGCGCAGGGCACCCACCGGCTGGGCGATCGACATGTCGTTGTCGTTCAGCACCACCACCAGCCGGGTGCCTGCGGCACCCGCGTTGTTCAGCGCCTCATAGGCCATGCCGGCCGATAGCGCGCCATCGCCGATCACCGCCACCACCTCGTGGTCGGCGCCCGTCGCATCGCGCGCCACCGCCATGCCCAGCGCCGCCGAGATGGAGGTGGAGGAATGGGCCGCGCCGAAAGGGTCGTAGATGCTTTCCGACCGTTTGGTGAAGCCGGACAGGCCGCCCTTCTGTCGCAACGTGCGCATGCGGTGGCGTCGGCCGGTGAGGATCTTGTGGGGATAGGATTGATGGCCCACGTCCCAGATCAGCCGATCCTCGGGCGTCTGGAAGACGTAGTGCAGTGCGATAGTCAGCTCGACCACGCCCAGTCCGGCCCCCAGGTGGCCGCCGGTGGTGGACACCGCCGCGACCAGCTCTTCGCGCACTTCTTCGGCGAGGCGGGGCAGGGAATCGGGTGGCAGCAAGCGCAGGTCGCTTGGGTCCCGCACGGCATCGAGCAGGGAGGAGCGCCGATGGTGGATCAAGAGGGAGACTCCTCCGGGTCGTTCTGACGGGCGAAATGACAGGTGTGGGTGCTCAACCTCACCGCCAAGAACTCCTTTCAGGGGAAGAGGGGACTGGCCGAAAGGCCATGGCCCACCATCTACCGGCGCAATTGATCGGCGCGCGGTCACCTCCAACCTGCTGTACCGAAGGCTTCTTGTGGACATGGGAGGGCCCATGCGCGTTTACCTAGCCCGGCCGAGAGGGTTCTGCGCCGGGGTCGAACGGGCGATCGAAATCGTCGAACGCGCGCTGGCCCGCTTCGGCCCGCCCATCTATGTGCGCCACGAGATCGTCCATAACGTCCACGTGGTACGCTCGCTGAAGGAAAAGGGCGTGGTGTTCGTGGACGAGTTGGACCAGGTTCCGGCCGACGCGCCCATGACCATCTTCAGCGCCCACGGCGTTTCCAAGGCGGTGGAGGACGAGGCGCGCGCCCGTGGCCTCCAGGTCATCGACGCCACCTGTCCGCTGGTGTCCAAGGTGCATATCGAAGGCCGCCGTTATGCCAAGGCAGGCTGCGAGGTCGTGCTGATTGGCCATGCCGGCCATGCCGAAGTGCAGGGCACCGTTGGCCAGATCTCGGGCAAGGTGCACGTCGTCGCCACGGTCGCGGACGTGGAGCGGCTGGAAGTGGCCGATCCAGAGAAGCTCGCCTACATCACCCAGACCACGCTGTCGCTGGACGATACCCGCGCCGTGGTGGACGCGCTGACCCGGCGCTTCCCCGCCATCGTCGGCCCCGACATCAACGACATCTGCTACGCGACGCAGAACCGCCAGCGCGCCGTGCGCCATCTGGCCGGCATGGTGGATGCCATCGTAGTGATCGGGGCCAAGAACAGCTCCAACAGCAACCGGCTGAAGGAGATCGCCGCCGATTGCGGGGTCCCCGCCTATCTCATCGACGATGCCGGCGGCCTTGATCCTGCTTGGCTGAAGGGGGTGACGGCGATCGGGGTCACCGCCGGCGCATCGGCGCCGGAGCATCTGGTCGCCGAGCTGAT
>Ga0306923_10004899_pt1 | contig 12923 bp, 8 predicted proteins | sample sta12Can44000108_FD_203841 | JGI IMG/M metagenome (GOLD analysis project Ga0306923, IMG submission 203841) | Lab enrichment of tropical soil microbial communities from Luquillo Experimental Forest, Puerto Rico - statanox.12C.anox.44.000.108 (v2)... | ecosystem: Environmental > Terrestrial > Soil... | reverse complement strand
TAAAGGCGATGTGATCACCCAGCTGTGGCGTTTGAAGCAGTTGGAGTACACTTGGCTGCGCACTCTGCTGCAGGAGTACCAGGATTTCTGGCTCGTGACTCGCGCCGCACTCGATTTTGCCTTACGGGCGGGCGGGGTCGAGCCGGACGCGGCCGTTTGCGGTCCGCTGATGGAGAACTACCTCCACCTCGACCCATATCCCGAAGCGCGCGAGGCGCTCGGCGCGCTCGCAGGATGCAAACTCGCGATCCTTTCGAACGGCAGCCCGACAATGCTCCAAGAGCTCGTCAGAAATTCGGGGCTGGACCAATGGATCGACCCTGCGATCAGCATAGACAGCGTCCGGGCGTATAAACCGCACCCATCTTGTTACGCACTCGTCGAACCGGCGCTCGGGGTTCCAAAGGCGGAAGTGCTCTTCGTCTCGTCAAACGGCTTTGACGCCGCAGGCGCCAAGGCCTTCGGTTTCGAGGTTGCCTGGGTGCGCCGTAATGATCAGGCCGCCCCGGCCACGATGTTCGCCATGCTGCGTGCGCGCGTCGAAGAACTCGGCCATCTTCCCGATCATATAATCTCAGTATTGACCGACCTGCCCGGCCTTCTTTGATCGGACGCCCAGTCAAGGCAATCAGATCTCGACTTCGAGGCCGACCTCGACGACTTGCGAGGTAGGCACGCCAAAATAAGCGGCCGGCAGATTGGCGTTGAGGTGCATCGCCGCGAACAGCCTTTCGCGCCACACCGCCATGCCGGGAATCTCGCCGCTCGGAACAACCATTATCCTTCGCGAATAGAACGTAATCTTTTCCGGATCGACGCCGTGCAATGCGGGGTCACGACAGGCGAGCTTTAGCCCCGCCATTACATCGGGATGCTCCATAAAGCCGAAATGCAGCAGTACTCGGATCATGCCGGCGCCAACTGGGATCAGCTTGGCCCGTTGTTCGGGATCGACCCGCGGCGCATCGGTGGTGATGATCGACATCAGCAACGCGCGTTCGTGCAGCACACGGTTGTGGCGCAGGTGGTGGGTCAGAGCAAGCGGGATGCCAGTACTCGCCGCCGTAAAGATCGCCGCCGCTCCTGGCAGGCGGACAGGCCGGCTTTCGAGCACCCATGCTACAAACTCGTCCTCGCGCTGGCGCAACCGCGTCCGTTGCTGCTCGAGCAGCTGATACCCCGTTCGCCAAGTCATCATCAGAAATGCGACGGTGCCTGCCAGAAGCAGCGGAAACCAGCCGCCCTCGATGAGCTTGGTCGCGTTGGCGGCGACGAAAACCAGGTCGACGATTAGAAACAACCCATTGACCACTGAGACCAGGACCGGGTGATAACCCCACTGCAGAGCGACCAAAGCGGCCAGCACGGTGGTAATCGCCATCAGCATCGACACGGCGATGCCATAGGCGCCGCCGAGCGCGTCGGAGGAGCCGAACATGACTACGGCGCCGAGCGTTCCGGCTGCCAGAAGCCAGTTCACCATTGGCATATAGATTTGCCCTTTTGCCTGACTGGCCGTATGGAGGACCCGCAGGCGAGGCAGAAAACCCAGCTGAATCGCTTGCTGGGTCAGCGAATAGGCGCCGGAAATGATTGCTTGCGAGGCGATGATGGTGGCAGCGGTCGCGAACGCCACCATCGGATAATGAAGCCCTCCCGGGACGAGCAGGTAAAATGGGTTGACGATCGCGTCGGGATCGGAAAGCAGCAACGCGCCTTGGCCGAAGTAATTCAGCACTAGAGCCGGCAATACGATAGCAAACCAACCGAGCCGGATGGGGATCGGCCCGAAATGGCCCATATCGGCGCACATTGCCTCTCCTCCGGTGACGGCAAGAAAGACTGCACCGAGTACCGCGAAAGCAATGCCGGGCGGAGCGTGAGTCAAATAGATCAGTGCGCGGTGAGGACTGACCGCCTCCAGGATGGCCGGAGCCGCAACAATCCCTCGGATACCGAGAGCGGCGATGACGAAAAACCACAGCAGCATCAAGGGCCCGAAGATGTTACCGATGAACGCGGTGCCTTTGCGTTGAACGAGGAACAACCCCACCAGGATTATAATGCTGAGCGGAACGACAGCCGGAGCCAGCCCGGGCGCGTCGACCTTCAGTCCTTCGACCGCGCTCAGCACCGAAATCGCGGGCGTGATCACGCCGTCGCCGTAAAGCAGCGCCGCACCGACCAGACCAATGAATAGGAGGGAGGCGCGCCAGCTGCCCGGCGCCGCTCGCCTGACGTCGAGCAGCGCGAGCAAGGCCATGATGCCGCCTTCACCGTGATTGTCGGCGCGCATTATCAAGATCGCGTATTTGAGCGAGATGACGAGGATCAACGTCCACAGGATCAGTGATGCGACGCCGAGGATGGTGTCGGGCGACAGCATTCCGCCGGCCTGGGCGGCTTGCTTGAAGGCATAGAGTGGACTCGTGCCGATGTCACCAAACACGATCCCGAGCGCGACGAGCGCGGCGGCGGCGTGCATCGGCCGCCTATCGCGGTGGGGCATGGCCGCCGATTGCAGCGTGGTCTCCATTTCGTCGGTCCTCCCGATGCCCGGCCGGTTGCGGGGCGGCGGCGCGCCTTATCGGAACCTGCCGGCAGAAAAGGGCCTGATATCGATCGAGGGTGGTCGGCCGGTAACGAGGTCGGCGACGATCTTGCCGGTCATCGGCGCCGATGTCATCCCGACATGCCCGTGACCAAAGGCATAGATCACATCGGGCGTCGCGCTTGAAGGCCCGAGAACCGGCAGCGAGTCGGGCAGGCTCGGCCGATGGCCCATCCACACCGAGATCTTCTCCTCCCGATAGGAGGCGGCGAGGGCGGGCAGCATTTTGCGTCCCTGATCGAGCAAAATATGCGCCCGCCGCCAGTCAGGGGGCGCGCTCAGACCAGCGAGTTCGACCGTACCAGCAAAGCGCAGTCCGGTATCCATTGGCGTCGCGACGAATTTTCCGTCGGCGTCGGCGGTTGGAATACGCGGCATCGCCTCGGGCTCGCGTATCATCAGATGATACCCCCGCTCCGTCTCTAGTGGCGCCTTGTCGCCGAGCGCTGCTGCGAGAGATTTCGAATAGGCTCCGGCGCAGACGATCGCAACACCGGCGGGAAGCTCGCCGATGTCGGTTTCGATCGCGGCGAGCCGGGCGTCTTCGAGACGGAAGCCATACGCCTGCGCCCGCACCAGCTCGCCGCCGGAGCGGACGAAGTGTTCGACTAGACGCTTGACCAATTCGAGCGGGTTAGAGGTGTGCCCGTTCTCCCGCACCAGCACCCCACGGACATAGTCGCGCGACAGGGCAGGCTCCAGTTGGCGGAGCTCGTCGGCGTCGAATTCGTCGATCTCGACCCCGTTTTCGCGTCGGAGGTCCCAGGCAAACCGATCTTTCTCGCGACTTTCGGCGGAACGATAGACATAAAGGTGCCCGAGGCGGTGGACGAGGTGCTCGGCACCTGCCGCGCTGACCAGCGGCTTCAGTGCTTCAAGGGTCGGCCCGACGAGCGGGCGCAAGGCGCGGGCGGCCGCCCGCGCCTTTTCCGGTGTGCCGGCGCGCGCGAACCGCCACAGCCATGGCGCGATCGCTGGGAGGTACCTCCAGCGCAGCGCCAACGGGGCGAGCGGGTCCGAGAGCCAGCGCGGGACGTTCCACATGACACCGGGCATTGCGACGGGCGTTACGGAGGAGCCATTGAAGCATCCAGCATTGCCAAAGGAAGCGCCGCGGCCGGGCTCACCGCTGTCGATCAGGAAAACGCTGTGGCCATCGCGCTGTAGCCAACTGGCCGCGCACACCCCGACTATGCCGGCCCCGATCACGCCGACCCTCCTAGCCCCGATCGCCGGCATCGCTTGTCTCCTCCACAACCCACCGCGATCTTAGATGTCGCCGGCTGCCAAAGGGAATGCCCGCCGTTGCGGCCGTCCTCGCCTTCGGCTATTCGAATGATGCGGAGAGGTGCCGGAGCGGTCGAACGGGGCGGTCTCGAAAACCGTTGTCCCTCTTGCGGGGGACCGAGGGTTCGAATCCCTCCCTCTCCGCCATGTTATTCAATGCAAAAGGGCTGTTTCTACCGCCACCGCCAATGGTCGCGCAGCTGGACGACGATGGACGGTGAGATGGAGAGGGTGCGGCAGTTGGCTTTCATCTTCGGACCCTTGAAGGCCGGTCCCGTGTTCGTATGTTCCAACGATCGCTGGATGCGGATTTTGCCGCTGTCGAGGTTGATGTCGCCGCCCCGGCGTCGTGCGGCGATCTCCCTGCGGCGGCATACCGATCACTGCAATAGGAGAGACGTCGGGGGCGCAGCGCGTCGAGTACCGCCTTGATCTGGTCTGGGGCAGGGGCATTCAGCGCGGGCCGGCAAAGAGGTCGCGAAGCCACTCGCAAGCTTCGTTCATCGCGGCGTCCGCCTTATCGACAATGCCGACCCAGAACATGAAGCCGTGATTGACACCGTCATAGCGCGATAGCGCCGTCGGGACGCCGGCTGTTCTTAGCTTCTTGGCATAGATCTCGCCCTCGTCGCGCAGCGGGTCATATTCGGCGGTGATAACGAGCGCGGGCGGCAAGCTGGAGAGATCCGGCGCGAGCAGCGGCGAGGCGTGTGAATTCGTCCCTTCCGACGGGTCGCGCAGATAATGGGCCCAGAACCACTTCATCGTATCGCGGGTTAGGCCGTACCCCTCGGCATTCTCCTCGTATGAGGGAGTGCCGGGCGTGTGGTAATCCGTCACCGGATAGAGGAGCAGCTGACCACACAAAGCCGGCCCGCCTTCGTCGCGTACCCGGATGGCCGTTACCGCCGCCATGTTGCCGCCGGCGCTGTCGCCCCCCACTACGATGCGGGAAGGGTCTCCACCGAGCTGGCCGGCGTGCAGCGCTACCCATCGTGTCGCGTGCAGGCAATCTTCCAGTCCGGCCGGAAATTTGTGCTCCGGCGCGAGCCGATAATCGACCGAAGCAACGACACAGCCAGCGCCGGCACACAGATTTCGGCACATGCCGTCATGCGTATCCAGGCTGCACAGCACGAACCCACTGCCATGAAAGAAAACGAGTAGTGGGAATGGGCCCGCGCCGTGGGGCGTGTAGATGCGGATGCGCAACTGATCGCTCGGCCCGTCGATCGTCTGCTCGCGCACCCCCGCAATGCCGGCCGGCGGCGCCATCAGCGCGATGCGCGCCTCGTACTGCGCGCGTGCCACATCGACGGGCAGGGTATGCGTGGCCGGGACGCCGGTGCCCCGGTCGAGAAGCACCTGGATTTGCGGGTCGACTGGCATTACCAAGCCCCAATCCGCCGTTACTGCGCTGCGTTCGCCAATGGTGCCGCACGGGCCGGCAGAAAGCGATCGAGCACCTGCCCGGGACCTTTGTCGAGCCGGACGTAGTCCTCGCCGTCAAACACCCGGACACCGTTGACGAACACGCCGTGCACGCCGATAGGATCGCGCAGCGTGCGCGCGCCGCCGCCGGGCAGGTCGTTGATCCGCCGCGGCGGCGAGATGCCGACCGTCGCAGGATCGAACAACAGCAGATCGGCATGCGCGCCGATTTCGATCCGACCGCGATCCCGGATGCCGTAAAGGCCGGCCTGATGGCTTGTCAGGCGACGCGCGCCTTCCGGGAGGTCGAAGGCGCCGCGCTCGCGCACCCAATGGCCGAGAAAGTAAAGCCCGAACCCGGCATCGCAGAGATACATCAGATGCGCGCCCGCATCTGACAGCGCGACCACTCCTGCCTTGTGCTTGATCAGCGGCTCGACCCCGTCATCGACGGCGTTGAAGAACCAGCCGATCAATCCTGTATCGAGGTTCTCCTCCAGGCCAAGATCGAGCAACACGTCAAGCGGCTCACGACCTCCTTCGCGCGCAATATCGGCGATCGTGCGGTCGGCGAGCCCAGCATTTTCCGGCTTCACCGGAGCGGCGACGATGACGCGCTCCCAGTTGCCCTGGAAGACGGTGCCCGGCTTTGGATTGCACAGGTCGGAGCGGAACCGCTCGCGGAAGCTCGGGTCGCGGAACACCGCTTTGAGTTGCTCGCGATCATACGCCTTGACCAGGTCGAACGCCGGATGGCTGTAGAACGGATAGGCGCTCGCCAAGGTGAAGTCGAACGACAGCGGCTGGCAGGTAATCTGGATGTAGAGTTCGTTGCCGCGCGCTTGCGCTGCGGCACAAGCGTCGAACGTGTTCAGCGCGCGCTCCGGATACTGTTCATTGTAGAGCGCGACGGCGGTGCTCATGAAGATGCGGCGCCCGTGCCGGGCGGCGATCTCCTCCATCGCGTCCGGCATGATCGGACCGGAAGAAATCTCGACAACGCCGTGCCCAGGGCCGCCCATAGCCCCGACGAGCGCGTCAAATTCCGATATGTCGCTGATTGTCGAGGGCATCGGCACGCCGCCCCAGCCCGAGTGGTTCAGCGAATACGAAGCGCCGAGCCCGACCGCGCCCTGATCCATCGCCTCGCCAACAAGTCGCTTCATTTCAGCGAGTTCGGCCGTTGTCGGCTGTTTGCGCATGGAGGCCTCATTGCCCATCACCGCGGTGCGCACAGCCGAATGACCGACCAGCACGCCGACGTTCATGTATGGCCGACGCTCGCGCAGCATCGTCATGTATTGGGCGAAGGACTGGAACCGCCAGTCAATGCCGGCGCGCAAGGCGTCGAGGTCCATCCCTTCGACCACGGCAAGGTTGCGCATGATCAGGTCGCGCACATGTGGCGGCGATGGCACGATCCCGAAACCGCAATTGCCCATGACCGCGGTCGTGACCCCGAGCGAGGGCGACGGAGATAGCGTCGGGTCCCAGGTGACTTGGGCATCATAGTGCGTGTGCAGGTCAATGATGCCCGGCATCAGCGTGAGCCCGCCGGCATCGACGATCTCGGGCGCGTCCTTGCCGATCTCGCCGATCGCGGCGATGCAACCGTCCCGGACGGCGACATCCGCGCGGATTGGGTCATGCCCGAGCCCATCAACCACAGTGGCGCCGCGGATCACCAGGTCATACATCGGCAGCTCCTTTGGTCCTTTCGTCTTCTATAGAAGACATATGATTTGTATTGATCCGACCGGAGGCGTGGAGTATCATAGTGCTCTCAATGCGTCAATCCGCGTGATCAGACGAGCGATGGATCAACCGCAGTCAGGGGGTTCAATACCCGGCTCCCTCCAAGCAAAGGGGGGCGAAACCGAGCCGAACGGCGCGATCCGGGATGGCGTCATCGTCGGCGATTTTGGCCGCGGCTATCCAGGCAAACCCGTGGGCGCGGTTGTTGCGGCGGCAAAGGTGCTGCGCATTTTGCACGAGTCGGAGCGCCCGCTGAACGCGAGCGAGGTGGCGCGGACCGCGGGGCTCCATCGCGGCACCGCCTACAACATCCTGCGCACGCTGCAAGCCGAGGGCTTCGTTGGCTACGACGAGGCGACGCGCAGTTATTCGGTCAGCCTTCACATTCTCGAACTCGCCTATGGCGTTTTGCGTCGCAGCGGGCTGATGGATCTGGCGCGGCCGCTAATGCACGCGATCTCTGATGCGCACGGCGTGTCGGTGTATTTGTCGAAGGTGCTGGGCCCTTCGTCTCTGCTGCTGTTGGACTGGGTCGGTGTCGCGTTCCGCACCGACCTTTACGTCACCGTTGGGCGCCCGTCCCCCGTCCCTGCGGGGGCATCAGGCGTCATCATGGCCGCTTTCGGGAGCAGCAGCGAGCCAGAGCTCGAAGCGCTGTTCTCGAAAGTCGCGTGGTACCGGAAGCCGTCTTTCGCCGAGTTCCTGGCCCGCGTCAAGGAAGCGAAGAAATACGGTTTCGCGGTCGATCGCGGCGCCATGTTTCAGGGAATTACGTTGGTCTCCGTGCCGGTTCTGTCGCCGTCGTGGGAGCTGCTGCTGATCCTGACCGCGGCGGGACATTCGCATGATCTGGACGCTGGGGCGCAGGATGCGCTGAGCCGTGCGATGCAGTCGGCGGCGGCGCGACTTTCGGAGAGCGCGCGATTGTTGCGTCTTGGATGATTTGGTCGATGTCGGATGAGGGACGACAGCATGGACGGATTCCCAGCGGTTCCCGACGGAACTTTCACACAGACGGGTTTGGATTTCGACGCGATCGTCATCGGCGCCGGCGTTTCCGGCCTGTACCAGCTCTACAAGCTGCGCGAGCTCGGCCTCAAGGTCCGAGTGATTGAAGCCGGCACCGGCGTCGGCGGGACTTGGTATTGGAACCGCTACCCGGGCGCGCGCTTCGATTCCGAGAGCTGGACCTATGGCTACTCCTTTTCACAGGAGCTGCTGGAGGAATGGGACTGGGAAGAGCATTTCGCCGGCCAACCCGAGACCGAGCGTTATTTGAATTACGTCGCCGATAAGTTCGATCTGCGGCGCGACATCCAGTTCCGGAGCCGCGTCACCGCCGCCCACTACCAGGAGGGAACGCGCGGCTGGGATATCATACTGGAGGACGGTCGGCGCTATACCACTCGGTTCCTGATCACTGCAGTTGGTGTGCTCTCGGCAGCGACGATGCCGCGCATCCCTGGCGTCGAGACGTTCAAAGGCCAGTCCTGCCACACTCACTACTGGCCGAAGGAACCGGTTCGCTTCGAAGGCAAACGCGTCGCGGTGATCGGTACCGGGGCGACCGGCGTGCAAACCATCACGGAAGTGGCCAAGACCGTCGGCCATCTGACCGTGTTTCAGCGCACCCCCCAGTGGTGCGCGCCCCTGCACAACGCCAAGATCGGCAAGGCGGAGATGAGCCGAATCCGGCCCAATTATCCCGAAATCTTCGCCCGCTGTCAGGAGACCTACGGCTGCTTCATCCATGCGACCGACCCGCGCGCCACAGATGAGGTGACTGAAGAGGAACGCGACGCTTTCTGGGAGAAGCTCTACGCCGAGCCCGGCTTTGGCATCTGGATGGGCAATTTCCGCGATATCCTCGTTGACCGCAAGGCCAATGCGCTGATCTCGGATTTTGTCGCGCGCAAGATCCGCCAGCGCGTCAAGGATCCGGCCGTCGCCGAAAAGCTGATCCCGAAAAACCACGGCTTCGGCACCCGCCGTGTGCCGCTCGAGAGCGGCTATTACGAGGTCTACAACCAGCCCAACGTCAAACTGGTCGACATCAACGAGAACCCGATCGAGCGGATCACGCCGAACGGCATCCAGACCAGCGACCGCGAATACGAGTTCGACATCATCATCTACGCGACCGGTTTCGACGCGATCACCGGCGCCTTCGACCGCATCGACATGCGTGGGGTCGACGGGGTGTCGCTAAAGGAGAAGTGGCAGGATGGACCGCAAACCTTTCTCGGAATCCTGGTGGACGGTTTCCCGAACATGCTGATGGTGATGGGCCCGCATGCCGGGCTCGGCAACTTCCCGCGCGCCGTCGAATACACCGCCGATTGGGTGACGGGGCTGATCCGCTTTGCGCACGACCGCGGCGTGACCCGTATCGAGGCAACCGCGGCGGGTGCCGTTGCGTGGACCGACCACGTGATCGAGGCGAGCGAGGGCTTGCTGTTCACCGAGGTGGACTCGTGGATGACCGGCATCAACCGTAATGTCGAAGGCAAGCAGGTCCGCCGGATCATGCGCTACAGCGGAGGCCACCCTAAATTCCGCGAGCGCTGCGATACAGTGGCGGCAGTCGGCTATCGTGAACTGTCGCTGGCTTAGTTGACACAACGCCGGCCTACGCCCGCGAAAGTATTTTTGGGACCTGGTGGAACCCAACGAAACAAGGAGCGCTCCATGGATGTCGGCCTGATGATGGTGTTCGCCAGCTATGGCTGGGACGACTGCTCCGACGCACGCGTGTGGGACGAGGAGATCCGGCTGGCGCGGCTCGCCGCCGACCTGGGCTTCGACTGCCTGTGGTCCGCCGAGCATCATTTCAACGACTACTCGTTCGTCCCCGACAATCTGCAGCTAATGACATATTTGACAGCGCTCTGCCCCAATATCGATCTGGGCACCGCGGCCGTCATCTTACCGTGGCACGATCCGCTGCGGGTCGCCGAACAGGCTGCGGTGCTCGATATGCTGAGCAAGGGCCGGGTGCGCCTCGGTCTCGGGCGCGGCCTAGCGCGGCGGGAGTTCGCCGCATTCCGCCTGAGCATGGACGAATCCAGGGAGCGCTTCGACGAGGCGGCGCCGATGATCGTAAATGCGTTGAAAACGGGGTTCATCGAGGGCGACGGCAAGTTCTACAAACAACCGCGCACCGAGATCCGGCCGCGCCCACAATACTCCTTCGACAGTCGCATCTACGCCGTCGCATCAAGTGAGGACTCGATCGATTCCGCCGCCAAACTCGGCGCCCATATCGTCATGTTCGCCGATCGTCCATGGGAGATGCGACTGCCGGCCATCGAACGCGGCCGCGCACTGCACCGCAAATATCACGGCACCGAGCCGCCGCAGGTCATGCTCACCGAGTTCTGCGTATGCGGCACCAATCTTACCGAAACCGAGGAGGAGGCGCGCCGCTATCAGGGCAAATTCGTCGAGAGCAACTTCTATCACTACGAATTCCTCGGCGAGCACTTCAAGACGGTGAAGGGATATGACGCCTATCAGCAGAAGGCGGAGATCGCCCGCAAGGGCGGCCTCGACGGTGCCGTGGCTGGCTTCATGCAGGCCGCAAGCTGGGGAACACCCGACAAGATCCTGCGCGGGCTCGAAAAGCGCCGGGAGATCATCGGCAACTTCGAACTCAATGTCGCCTTCCGCTTCGGCGGCACACCCTACGAGATAGCCGAGCGCGGCCTGAAACTCTTTGCCAAGGAGGTGCTCCCAGTGCTCAAGGCACAATCCTCGACCAAGGTTCGGGAGGCCGCCGAGTGAGGCGTTCAATCGCAACCACGGCGGCGCACTTTCATACTCTCAAACGTCGATAGGAATCCGAAATGTCGGCACGCACCTCAGAACCGGCAAAATTTGATGTGATCGTGGTCGGCGCCGGGGTTGGGGGTCTCTACGCGATCTATCGCGTACGCAAACTCGGCCTCAAAGTCCGCGCCTTCGAGGCGGGTGGTGGGGTCGGCGGCACCTGGTACTGGAACCGCTACCCGGGGTGTCGCTGCGATGTCGAAAGCATGGAGTATTCGTATTCCTTCTCGGACGAGCTGCAGCAGGAATGGCATTGGCCCGAACGCTACGGCACGCAACCCGAGATCCTGCGTTACATCAATCATGTGGCCGATCGCTTCGATCTCAGACGCGACATCGAGTTCAACACCCGGGTCAAATCGGCGGTCTTCGACGGCAACACAAACACGTGGACCGTAACGACCGACAAGGGCACTGCAGCGAGCGCGCGATTTTGCGTTATGGCGACCGGGAACTTATCGACACCTCGGACGCCGAGCTACCCTGGTTTGGATAGCTTTAAGGGAAAGTGGTATCACACTGGCCTATGGCCCCATGAAGGGGTGGATTTCACGGGACTGCGAGTAGGCGTGATTGGAACCGGCTCGTCGGGCGTCCAGTCGATACCCATCATCGCAAGGCAGGCGAAACATCTTTACGTTTTTCAACGGACAGCCAACTTCAGCCTTCCGGCGCGCAATGTGCCAATGGAGCCCGACAAAGAGAGCGTTCACAAAGCGCACTATTCAGAGCGCCGTCGCGCCGCTTTCGACACGCCATTTGGGATCGCCGGGTACCCGACGCCCGTCCAGTCCGCGCTCGATGCAACCGATGAGGAGCGGCTGCGCGCATACGAGGCAAAATGGGCGGAGGGCGGCAGCATCAGCTTTCTCTATTCATTTACAGATCTGTTGGTTAATAAGGCGTCCAATGAAACAGCGTCAGAGTTCGTGCGCCAAAAGATCCGCTCTACGGTCAAGGATCCGAAAGCAGCTGAGCTGCTATGCCCCAATGATCATCCAATCGGCACAAAGCGGCTCATTCTCGATACCGACTACTACGAGACTTACAATCGTGACAACGTCACGTTGGTAGATATCCGAAGTAAACCGATCAAAGAAATTACGCCCAACGGATTGCGCACCGCCGATACCGATTACGGGCTCGATGCGATCGTTTTTGCAACTGGCTTCGATGCCATGACAGGGGCAATGAAAGAGATCGACATTCACACGGATGCAGGAATGTCGATCGGAGAGAAGTGGCAACACGGCCCGCGCACCTACCTTGGGATCATGGTCGCGGGGTTCCCAAACCTCTTTATGATTACCGGCCCGCAGAGCCCTGGCGTCAAAAGTCAGATGATCTTGGCTTGCGAACAGCACGTCGGTTGGATCGCTGATTGTATGCAGTACCTGGGCGATCATGGGTTCTCGCGCATCGAGGCGGAGGAGGATGCCGAAGACGCTTGGGTGCAGCACAACAACGCGGTCGCAGACCGTACGCTCTACCCATTGGCGAACTCATGGTACGTCGGCGCCAACATCCCGGGGAAACCCCGTGTGTTCATGCCGTATGTCGGCGGCGTCGCCGCATACAAGAAGAAATGCGACGAGATCGCGGCCAAGGGTTACGAAGGCTTTCGTTTCGATGTCGGCGTTGAAGAGCAGCGGTTTGCGGCGGATTGATCTTACTGATGACCTTCTGCTCGCGGTCGCTTGACAACGGGCGCTGACGACCCCGCGCAACTGCACCGTGACCGGTCGTCTGCTGACGGCTCGGCCGCCGCACGCGCGCATTTCTAGGAATACAGCTAATATCCGGGTCTTGGATTGAGCGGCCTCAACCGCCCCAGAACTGTTTCGTGGCCAGCCTAGCGCCCTCAGCTATTGCCCAGAGTTTGGCCCACACAACGTCGGGATCGACGGCAGCCTGGCCGACCCAGGTGCCGAAGCCGCAATCGCTGCCGGCGATGACGTTGTCACGGCCAACGAGGTTGGCGTAGCGGGCGATCCGCTGCGCGATCAACTCA
>Ga0306923_10004896_pt1 | contig 12924 bp, 10 predicted proteins | sample sta12Can44000108_FD_203841 | JGI IMG/M metagenome (GOLD analysis project Ga0306923, IMG submission 203841) | Lab enrichment of tropical soil microbial communities from Luquillo Experimental Forest, Puerto Rico - statanox.12C.anox.44.000.108 (v2)... | ecosystem: Environmental > Terrestrial >... | reverse complement strand
TGACCCTGCCCCCTGGAACGCCCCCGCTTAGAAGCTAGGATCCGTCGAGAGGAGACGGACGAATGCGCAAGGGACGGTTCAGCGAGGAGCAGATCATCAATGTGCTCAAGGAGCACCAGGCGGGTATCCCAGTCCTTGAGTTGTGCCGCAAGCACGGGATCAGCGACGCGACCTTCTACACGTGGCGCACGAAGTATGGCGGCATGGAGGTGTCGGACGCGCGCAAGCTGAAGACGCTCGAGGAGGAGAACCGCAAGCTGAAGAAGCTATTGGCGGAGTCGATGCTCGATGTGGCGACGCTGCGCGAGGCTCTCGGAAAAAACTTCTGACGCCCAGTTCCCGGAGGATGGTGGTGACCTGGGCAATCGACGAGAAGGGCTATTCGCAACGGCGCGCCTGCGCGCTGATCGGCATTGCACCGAAGACTTACCGCTATGTCACCTCGCGCCCCGATGACAGTGAGTTCCGCGAGCGGCTGCATCGCCTTGTCGCCGATCGCCGCCGGTTCGGCTATCGGCGCCTGCATATCCTGCTGCGGCGCGAGGGCGTCGAGCTGAACCACAAAAAGCTGTTCCGGATTTACCGGGAAGAGCGATTGATGGTTCGCCGCCGCGGCGGCCGCAAAAGGGCATTGGGCACGCGAACGCCAATGGCTCTGCCACAGGGCCGCGACCAGCGCTGGAGCCTCGACTTCGTCTCCGACGTGCTGGCCGACGGGCGACGCTTCCGGGTGCTTGTCATTGTCGACGACTTCACCCGCGAGTGCCTGGCGCTGATCGTCGACACGTCGATTTCCGGCCGACGGGTGGCACGCGAGCTCGATGCTATCGTCGCGGCCCGCAGGAAGCCGCTGATGATCGTCAGCGACAACGGCACCGAGCTCACGTCGCACGCCATCCTGTGGTGGCAGCAGGAACGCGGCATTGGATGGCACTACATCGCGCCTGGAAAGCCGGTCCAGAACGCCTTTGTCGAAAGCCTCAACGGCCGGTTCCGCGACGAGTGCCTCAACAAACACGTGTTCCATGGCTTGCCAATGGCGCGGCGCATCATCGAAGCGTGGAGGCTCGATTACAATGCCTCCCGGCCCCACACCAGCCTCGGCGGCCTGGCCCCGAACGAGTTTGCAGCCCGGTCCCAAGAGGACCACAACCAGAACGGATTCTGGTTATGAGTGAGGGTAACAAAGGGGCAGGGTCACCTTGTAGAGGACGGAGAATCGTCGGTTGGCTGTTGCGGTCGGCAAGACGAGTGCTGTTGCGGCATGAGCGACCGGAGCAAAAGCACAACTGACGGTGCCGGCAAGCCCGCCCACCAGAAACGTGCGCCGCCGAATAGACGTCCTCTCTCGGCCAGGGCACAATCGAAACATTGGTGTGGCCTCAACTTCTCATAAGGCCCGAAGCTATTCCTCGTAGATACGGTGCCGAGACGCCGTTCGTTGGTGCTGGGCGCGGCGAGACGTTAGAAGGGGAAGGATGGTTGCCCCAACCATGTGCCGAGAGGTCAAAGCACAGGGCGCCAAACGACGTAGGAGTCAGCGGCACCTGTCGGAAAGCACCCCGAATCGCCTGCGGCAGTGGAATTCACAAATGGCGGCGGGAGAGCGATACTAATTTTGCCAAACGAGTTTAGCTGGAGTTCTAAGGTGGCAGGGTCGTAAACCTGTTGGGAACGCCGAAAGCACCAACTCCTCGTCTAGCCAACGAAGTGGCGGGCGCGGATAATTTGGCTCACAGTCGTTGACTGGCGAAGCGCATATCACGCTGGTGGCTTAGGCGTTTCGTGCCGGGCCAAGACCCAGTTGGAAAGTGGCCCCGGGATGTCCGCCCGTGGCGCTGTTTTTTCCCTGGGTCGGTAGCGCGATCACGTTGCAAGCGGCTGCGTCCGGGCAGACCAATATATTCCCGGTCATCGCCCATCGCCTTCGCCTTTCGGTAGCGACGACGAATAACAGCAGGATCTCCAGCACCGAAAGGTTAGTACCGAGCAAAGCTGTCGAGGCACTGCCGATGAAGTTGCGGATCGGTAATCGGGCCGCACTCCTTACGCATACGCGCCTGGCGGAACGCCGGGCTTTCCTTGAGCAGCCTTTCGTACTGTGCGCTCTCCGCCACGTTGCGTTGCGGCGACCAGGATGGTGAAACATCACCCGGGCTGGTCTGCGGGCCGTTGGTTATCACCTGGGGTCCAGCCGGCGGCGGTACATACCGGCTCTGCGGGGCATAGGTCCCCGGTGCTGGGCCGTAGGCGCCCGGCGGAGGGCCATAGCCATAGGCGCCGGGTGGGGGGCCATAAGGGCCTGGTGGCGGCCAGTAGCCCATCTGCGCGTGCGCTGCCGGCAAGGTCGCGATCGCAGTCAGGCAGACGGCGGTAAAGGCCAAGCGTGCTGCACTTTTGGTGATCATTATTGTTCGCCTCCGTGCGTTACTGCATCGCGTAAGTCGAGGTCGCGACTGGGCTATACCATCAGTTTCCTCGAGCGGATCGTAGCCCGCGTCCCTGTTACCACATTGTTGCAGCGAGGTTACACCGCTAACGAAATTGTCCTCGCGTGCGCCGACCAGACCTGACGAACGCTACAAAAAGGCGCAGGCTTCCATTGCCCCGAGCGCGCCCGCAGGGGGAGCACCATGCGGGTCAAGGTCCGGGGGATGGACCTAAATCTTATCGCGTTCGGGGCAACACATAGATGCGTTTTGCCCATGTAAATTCAATCAGAGAGTTTACATGCGTAGCCCGGAGTTCGGCTCGGGGTTGGCAGCGGACTATTGGGTTGTGGACCTACCAGCCGCGTGACTGGTAGTCGGCCACCAACGATGGCATGCGAGGACGCAGAACTCTTACAAGGTGTTCAGCGGCGCGCTTCGCGTCCGCCGCGGTCAGCCCGTTCCCGGCGAGCAGGGTTTGCGCAAGATCGAGATCGACTGCACTTGGCCGCCGTACCGACCAACGTGGTCCGGCCGGTCGATCAGAAACGCGGGACGATTGTCCGGATCGCCCGCCGAGTGATGCAGTCGGGTGGATTGGACCAGCAGGTGTTCCTGGATCTGTTTATCGAGCCGCCGCCAGTCGTCGGGAGCCCTTAGATGATACGCACCATGCGGCGCCATGTCCGGACGTGTGCAGGTTTTGGGACGCCGGCAATAACGGGGGTCAAGGCACGCTCAGCTGTGTCGACCAGTCGGTATGCATTTCCGCTGTTGGAGGTTGACCGGCAGTGCTACGGCGGTTTCGATGCTTCTCAGTTTGTGAATGAACGGACGATCGGGCCCCGAACTGCCCCGAGAAAGACGAACTCGCTAACGATGATAGTCAAGGCCATCCATAGAGTTTGCGCTTTCAAAACGTCCGGCGGGGCGAGTAGCCTTTATCCGGCGATAGAGCCCAGCAAATAGGCCGCACGCCAGCAAAGGGAGGAAGAAATGGGAATGAAGCGAAATCCGGGACCGTTCGTCACGGCCGTGCCGCTGCTCGTTGCTTTGCTTGCCGCCGGGCCGGCATTGGCGCAAAAGCCGGGCGGCGTTCTCAAGATCTACCATCGGGACAGTCCGGCGAGCATGTCCATCCTCGAAGAGGCAACCAACTCGACCGAGATCCCGATGATGGGGGTCTTCAACAATCTCGTCCTCTATAAGCAGGACGTAGCGCAAAACAGCCTGCAATCGATCATTCCGGATCTGGCCAGCGATTGGTCGTGGAACGAGGACGGCAGCGAACTGACCTTCCGGTTGCGCCGAGGCGTTAAGTGGCACGACGGCCACCCTCTCAGTGCCAATGACATTAAATGCACCTGGGACCTCCTCCCCGGCAAGACGCACGACAAATTGCGCGCCAATCCGCGCAAGGCTTGGTATCAGAACGTCGAAACAGTCACCGCTGACGCTGATCTCACCGCGACGTTCCATCTGAAGCGGCCGCAGCCGGCGCTATTGGCGCTGCTAGCCTCGGGCTATGCGCCGGTCTATCCCTGCCATGTCAGCCCTCGCGACATGCGCCAGCATCCGATCGGCACCGGTCCATTCACATTCGTCGAATTCAAACCGAACGAATACATCAAGGTGGCGCGCAATTCCGATTACTGGAAGAGGGATCGGCCATTCCTCGACGGCATCGAATATACCGTGATACCGAGCCGCTCGACTGCGATCCTGTCCTTTATCGCCGGCAAGTTCGACATGACCTTCCCGTTCGAGGTGACGGTGCCTTTGCTGCGGGATGTCAAGAGCCAGGCACCGCAAGCGATCTGCGAGCTGGTTCCGGCCAACGCCAGCGCCAATCTGATCACCAACCGCGATGCCCCGCCGTTCGACAATCCCGAGATACGGCGGGCATTGGCACTGGCCCTGGACCGCAAGGCGTTCATCGACATCCTTACCGAAGGGCATGGCGACATCGGCGGAGCCATGCAGCCGCCGCCTGAAGGCGTGTGGGGGATGCCGCCGGACATGCTAGCGAGCTTGCCCGGCTACGATCCCGATGTGCAGAAGAACCGCACCAAAGCCCGCGGCATCATGGAAAAGCTCGGCTACGGACCCGACAAACGGCTCGAGGTCAAGGTGTCGGAGCGGAACATTCCTATATTCCGGGATCCGGCGGTCATTCTGATCGATCAGCTCAAAGAGATCTACCTCGACGGCGAGCTCGACCCGATCGAAACCGCCAACTGGTTTCCCAAGATCTATCGTAAAGATTACCAGATCGGCCTCAATCTCACAGGTGTCGGTGTCGACGACCCCGATGCGCAATTCTACGAGAATTACGCGTGCGGCTCGCAGCGTAACTACACCGGGTATTGCAATCCCGAGCTGCAAAAAATGTTCGAGCAGCAATCGAGGGAGACCAACCAGGAGAAGCGCAAGCAGCTAGTCTGGGAGATCGACAGAAGATTGCAGGAGGACCAGGCGAGACCGGAAGATTGCAGGAGGACCAGGCGAGACCGATCGTCTATCACCTGCGGTTCGCCACCTGCTGGCAACCGCGGGTCAAGGGCCTGAGGATGATGGTCAACAGTGTCTTCAACGGCTGGCGCTTCGAGGACGTTTGGCTGGACGTGTAGTTCGGCGCGCGGGTACTCCGCGCCATATACCATTGGTTCGACATGTGGTAGCCTCCCTCGCATTATCGCCTTGTACCAGAGCCCATAAAGGGTCGGCAGCGATGTAGCGGCGGGGTCTTTAGGCCCGCGTCGAAGAACAGGAGGCAAATGGCATGAAGCGGGACATTCGCGTGGTCGCGGCGGCGGGAGCTTTACTCGTCGTCCTGTTCGCGGCCGGGGCGGCCGATGCGCAAAAGTCGGGCGGCATCCTCAGGGTTCCCTGGTTCGACAGCCCGGCGAGCATGTCGATGCACGAGGAATCGACGGTCGCAACCAATCGGCCGATGATGGGGGTATTCAACAATCTGGTGTTGTTCGATCAGCATGTTGCGCAGAATAGCCCGAAATCGATCGTCCCCGACTTGGCGACGCGCTGGTTATGGAACGAGGAGGGTACCGAGCTGACCCTGCCTTTGCGCCAGGGCGTCAAATGGCATGATGGCAAGCCGTTCACCGCGAAGGACGTCAAATGCACCTGGGAACTACTGCAAGGCAAGGCGAGCGAGAAATTGCGTATCAATCCGCGCAAACCCTGGTACGCCAACCTCGATGAGGTGACGACCAACGGCGATGATGAAGTCACCTTTCACCTAAAGCGGCCACAGCCCTCGTTTCTGACATTGCTCGCGTCGGGCTGGTCGGCGGTCTATCCGTGCCATGTGTCACCGCGCGACATGCGCCAGCACCCGATTGGCACGGGCCCATTCAAATTCGTGGAATTCAGGCCCAACGAGGTCATCCGCGTCGCGCGTAACCCGGAGTACTGGAAGAAGGGCCTGCCTTTCCTCGACGGCATCGAATGGACGATCATCAAAGACTTATCGACGCGCACCCTCGCCTTCATCGCGGGAGAGGGCGACCTGCTGTTCGGCGTGACGACCCCGCAACTGCCGGAAATTAAGACCCAGGCGCCGCAGGCGGTCTGCGAGGTCGTGATCGGCAACGTCAGCCGCAACCTGCTTGTCAACCGGGATAAATCGCCGTTCGACAACCCGGATCTGCGGCGGGCGCTGTCATTGAGCCTCGACCGACAGGCCTTTATCGACATCCTCTATCAGGGATCAGGCGCGGTCGGCGGAGCGATGCTGCCGTTGCCCGAGGGGTTGTGGGGTATGCCGCCTGAGGTGCTCAAAGCTCTGCCCGGGTATGACCCCGACGTGCAGACGAACCGCTCCGAAGCCCGCCGGATCATGGAGAAGATCGGTTACGGCCCGAATAAGCGGCTGCCGATCACGGTGTCGACGCGCAATGTCTCGTATTACCGTGACCCAGCAGTCATCCTGATCGATCAATTGAAGGAAGTCTACATCGACGGCGAGCTCGACACGGTCGACACAACCAACTGGTATCCGAAGATCATGCGCAAGGATTATGCGGTGGGCCTTAACATCACCGAGAGCGGGCTCGACGACCCTGATCCGCTGTTTTACGAGAACTACGTGTGCGGAGCGGCACGCAACTACACCAGCTACTGCAACCCCGAGACCGACAAGCTGGTTGACCGGCAGTCGATGGAAACCGACGTCGGGAAACGGCGACAGCTAGTCTGGGAAGTCGAGAGGAAGCTGGCGGAGGACGATGCCCGTCCGATCCTGTTCTACGCCCGTGGCGCTGCTTGCTGGCAGCCCCAGCTGAAGGGGCTGACTTTGATGGTCAGCAGCATCTACAACTACGGACGTTTTGAAGACCTCTGGCTGGACAAGTAATCGCGTCGGAAGATGCGGCCCTGGTCAAGTCGCCAGCGGATGAGGAGAGGACCGTAGTCTGACTCGCCCTGTACCAGAGCTCAGCAAATAGGCTGGACGGTACAAGACAAGGGGAGGGAAAGGGCAATGAAACGGCATCTGGGAGCGTTCGCAGTAGCGGCACCAATGCTCGTTGCCTCGGCCGCTGCAGGACCGGCATTGGCACAGAAAGCGGGCGGGCTTCTGAAAATGTTCAGTCCCGACAGCCCGGCGAGCATGTCGATACTCGAAGAATCCACGGTCTTCGCCGAAGGGCCGATGATGGGTGTGTTCAACAATCTGGTGATGTTCGACCAGCACGTGAAGCAAACCAGTCTCGCCTCGATCGTGCCCGATTTGGCCACCGGCTGGTCCTGGAGCGAGGACGGGACCGAGCTGATATTGCCACTCCACGAAGACGTCAGATGGCACGACGGCAAGCCGTTCACGGCTAACGACGTCAAATGCACCTGGGACCTGCTGACCGGCACGTCGAGCGAGAAACTCCGCATCAACCCCCGTAAGTCCTGGTACAGGAATCTCGAAGAGGTCACCACGAATGGCGATTACGAGGTCACCTTTCACCTGCAGCGGCCACAGCCCGCCTTTCTCAATCTGCTCGCTGCGGGGCAATCGCCGATCTACCCTTGCCACGTTCCGCCACGCGACATGCGCCAGCATCCGATCGGCACTGGCCCGTTCAAATTCGTCGAATTCAAGCCGAACGAGCGCATCAGGGTGACGCGCAACCCGGATTACTGGAAGGCCGGCCTGCCTTATCTCGATGGCATCGAGTACACGATCATCCGCAACCTGTCGACGGCGATATTGGCGTTTGTCGCCGGCAAGTTCGATATGACCTTCCGCTATAGTGTGACGGCGCCGTTGCTAAAGGACGTGAACAGCCAGATGCCTCAAGCGATCTGCGAGCTAGCACCGCTAGGCATCAACCGTGGTCTGATCGTCAACCACGACCGGCCTCCCTTCGACAGCCCCGATCTGCGGCGGGCAATGGCGTTAAGCCTCGACCGCAAAGCGTTCATCGACATCATCACCGAGGGGCAGGGCGATATCGGCGGCGTCATGCAGCCTGCGCCCGAAGGGCTGTGGGGCATGCCGCAGGAGATGCTGGGGGCGCTGCCGGGCTATGACCCCGACGTACGGAAAAACCGCGCCGAAGCGCGCCAGATCATGCAAAAGCTCGGCTACGCCCCCGATAATCGTCTCAAGGTCAAGGTGTCGGCGCGCGATCTCCCGTTCTTGCGCGATCCCGCGGTGCTTCTGATCGACCAATTGAAGGAGGTGTACATCGATGGTGAGCTCGAGACGATAGACACCACCAACTGGTTTCCCAAGGTCATGCGTCGGGACTACACGGTCGCGCTTAGCCCGGCTGGAGGCGGACCCGACCCCGACCAGAACCTCTATGTGACCTACGGGTGCGGTGGCGAGCTGAACTACAACGGTTACTGCAATCCGCAGGTAGATGGGCTGATCGATCGGCAATCCATCGAGGCCCACTCCGAAAAGCGCAAACATCTCGTCTGGGAGATCGAAGGGAAGCTGGCCGATGACGGGGCCCGGCCGATCATCTTTTACGACCGGCGCGCGACTTGCTGGCAACCCTATGTGAAAGGGCTGACTGTCATGGTCAACAGCATCTTCAACGGCTGGCGCATGGAAGACATCTGGCTCGATAAGTAACGGCGCTCGGAACAGCTCGCAGGAAGTGACCACCGACCGGATCGCGTCGTCGCTGGCCCGCCCGCCGGCATTTGCGAATGACATTTGCGTTCTCCTCGCCGAGCCCGTCATACTTTGCAGGATCGAGCCGTGCGTCCATGCAGGTCAGAATCGCAAAGCCCGGCGCGGGCCGCGGCCTGGGCCGGTCCTTGTCACCGAAGCTTCATGAGGCCAGGGCCGTTGAGCGCGCGACCGGACGCACCATGGAGGTAAACCCCCGCCTCGCGCCTAGGCTTTTTGTTGGGTCACCCCGCGCAATGTCGCTTATTGGCACTGAGCTGCCGAGCGAGGATATCCGCGCATCGGTCGGCGATCAGAGGCAAACCGGACTCATCGCAGACACCGTAGAATCGACTCGAATGACCATAGCGGAAAGCAACCTCGCACCAGTCGACCTCATTAAGCGCAGCCGTACATTCCGCGGATCAGTCCGAGGATCAGCACCAGTTCCGCAGATTGGTCGCCCTTGCGGCTACGCATGATGATCGGAGAGGTCGCCTTCCCTCGCGATAGGCCGACACCGAGGGCGGCCGGTGCTTTCACGGTGCAGCACGCGCTGCCGCGAATTAGAACGGTCGTGCATGAATGATGCCACCTCCGGTTGGAGCTCGTCATGCTTCCGGGGATGAGGGGTATCAGCGGCCGCGATGGCGTTAGCAGCCAGGCCTAGATGGACCGTTTGGGTCATCAGGCACGTAAGTGGGTCACTGACCGGGATTGCTCGCTTTAAAGCCCCGGTAACGGAGACAAGAATGCTCCGGGAGATACAGACGGGGTTGTTGGTTAGGGCGATCGCGGGCGCGTGTGATACAGCAGCTTTCTGGAAATGGTGTCGATGGCCTCGTTATCCGCTCCCGGATGTGATCTTTGCAAGATGGCCAGCGGCCGGTTCGAGCGTCACCTGCACGATTATCAGGCCGCTTGAACTAGTAGCAGCTCGTTAGCCGTCGCGCTCACTTAGACGCACGGGGCGACCGGATTCGTGGTGCCTGCGAACTTCAGCTCGGAGGGCAACTCGACGAACTCGTTGTAGGTGGACGCTACTCAGCGCGGAGAACGCTGGTGGCGCGTTTCAAACTACAATCGGCCGGGGCTCCGGAGCTGGTCCCGGTCGCGTCGACGCTAGCTCCGCGTGACGCCCCGTTTTCGAGATCTCGCCGGAGCGCCTGTCGGGAGATGTCTCATGTCAGATCCGCCACTCAAAATCAGTCCAGCTCTTGCCGATGCTGCTGAGATTCCGGCTGGCGGTCCGGCGCTGGAAGCTACCTGGTCAGGGCGAGTCCCACTGCTAGAGGCTGTCGAGCATTGGGATCCTCGCTTGTGGCGGCGGCTCGATGATATTGTCACGCCTCCGGGGACGCGTGGCAAACCCCGAGCACCTTTAGTGCCTTCTTCGGGTGGGTCGGTGCCAAACGAAGATGGTCCAGAGTGGCTCGATGCTGTTACTCTCCTCAAACAGAAGACCACATCGGGCGGTGGATATAATCTCCAAGTTCTGGAGATTGGGGACCCTTCTACCCCACCGCTAACCGCGACGGACGGATGGATAGAAACTATCGTTCCAGCGGAAGTAGATTTCGCCAATTCGCAAATCCTCAGAAATCAGAGGGTGTTCGCCGCATGGGTAAGCTCGGGGCAACCAGAACGAGCAGAAAAACCGGAGCCGCCCCGCCGGACGGTCGATAAGGGCGGGCGCCGGGCCAAGTTCCACTGGGACGAGTTCTGGGTCGAGGTTTGTCGGATTGCCAACACGCCAGACGGATTGCCCGAACAGCGCGAGCTCACCAAGCACATGCTCGAATGGGCTTCAAGCAACTGGCCGGATTCTCCCGACGACAGCACGGTAAGGGCCAAAATAGCCGCCTTGTATCGAGCTCCACGCCGCTAAAGCGCCAGCGGCTTCGCCGACCCATCAGTTTTCAGCGGTTCTTAGCGGTTATCCGCAGGCATAGCCGGGCGTATCGCGTCTGATCCCCTCGCTCATTCGCCGTGGTCGCGGCGAACACCGTAAGAGCAGCGATGACGGAAACCACCCAGCGGCAGCCCGCCAGCTGCGATCGCCTCTACGATACGGCCCGCCAGGCAGCCTGCCGGCTTACCATCGGGGTTCCGAGCCTCCATCGCCTGATCAACACTGGTCTGATTCCGGTCCGAAGCCTTAACGGGCGGTGCATAATCGCCAAGGTCGTGGTCGGACAGTTACTGGCGAGTGCCTACGAGATCTGGCCGCCAGAGCTCCGGCCGCACTACAGCGTCACGGAATTGCGCAGGCTGAGCGGTATCACCGTAGAGGAGGTCGCGGCGCAGCTGGGCCTCGGCCGCACCGCCGGGTACCAGGCCGTTCGCAACCGCCAGATCCCGGCGAGAAAACTTCCCAACAGTGACCGGTGGGTCGTCCCGGAGGATGTGGTCGCGCAGATGGAGGCATATGACCTCGCAAATTTGCCGCCTGCGCCATTGTCCGAGGATGGTTGTCGGTCCCCCGCGCCGTATTGCGAAAGGGAGGGCCCGGTGAGCGCCAACGAAGCGGTCGGGGAAGACGATGATGCGTGATGAGGCAATCCGCAAAGCGGGCAGCTCGAACAGGGAACTCAGGGACCGGGAACACCGGGTCTACCCAAAAGATGGAGAACTAAAGGATCGGGAGGCGATGAGTGATGAGAGAAGCCAGGGCCGCACCCGCTCCGATCCGGGAGCCGGGCCACGAAAGGCCTGCGCGCGCTATACGGCGCAGTGCAGAGCGCTCCGCCGGTCGATCGTCGTGCTGATTAGAAGCTGGGTTCGTGACGGCGTCGTCGCCAGTCCCAATCAAGTAGCAGCTGAACTCAATCGACGCGCCGTCCCACAACCAAGGGGGAAGAACGGTTGCCAGCGAATACCGTCGTCGAGATGCTTCGGGAGGCACAAAGTCCGCTCGCCAAGCTCGATCATCCTCGATGGCGCTATCTGACCGTGCTTGAGCTCGCCCGCAAACTCGGGGTTGATCGTAAGCGAATCTACTATGCGGTCGAACGCAGCACGCTCGACTGTTGGCGTTTTGGCCGCAAGATCTTCTTTCCACAAATGTCGTCGAACGAGCTGTTCGCAAGCTCCGAAAACGTCATCGAGTCAATATGATGGAAGGCTTCATGTACAAGACCCTGGTCTCGACGGGGGCGAGAGCGCCACCGCGTCCCACGTGCGATCCTCAGAGGTCGGCCTATCATGTGCGTAATGCACTGATAGCAAAAATCAAATCACGTTTGAATACGGGGGTGTATAAATTGTCCGAGTTCTAGTGGTATTCATTCCACTATGGTTTAATACGCGGACTAATGATACAACTCCGTACGAAAAACCCTGGTTCCGTACTAGAGAGTTACTCGTACAGGAGAGAGGATGTCCTCACGAAGGAACCGTCGACCGGTCAACCCCTCACAACCTGCCGCACTCGCCGTCGATCCGGAGACCTTATCGCCGCCGATGCGGCGCGCCTGGGAACGCTATCGCGAACCCGACGCGATCCAACATCGTCCTCAGGGTGATGGTGCCCATCTTTACGCCCGGGTTTCCGACGACGATCAGGCCGGGCCCGGGCGAACCTCCATCGACGAGCAGATCCGGTTTTGCGAAAAGGTGCTCGTTGGCACCGAAATTCCGATCGTCGGGAGATGGCGGGACGAAGGTCACACTGGCGTGTCGCGTCTGAGCGAACGACCTATCGGTCGCCAGTTGTTCGCGGCGGTAAAGAGCGGCGAGATCGTCGTTTGCTATCGCCTCGACAGGTTTTCGCGGAAGACGCCGTTTGGGCTGGCTGATGTCGACGCGTTGCGGCAGCGCGGCGTGGGGCTCTTTATCGCCGCGGATCATCGCTGGATCCCGCCCGCCGGCAACGAGCTTGACCCGATAGATGAATTTAACCTGCAGCAAGGCATCGTTCTCGCGCAATTAGAGCGCGATCTGATCGTCTCCCGTACCAACGCAGGCCGCCGTGCTCTGCTGCAGCGCGGCTATTGGCCCTGGGCAGCGGCGCCCTACGGCTGGAAGAGAGTACATGACGGTATCGGGTGGAAGTTGGTGGAGGATGATTACGAGCAGAAGGCACTAGCTCTAATGCGCCGATGTTACCAACGGGGTGCCTCAGCTCCGAAGATTACGGCGGCGTTGAATGAAGCTGGATTTCGTAATCGCCGCGGCGTCAGATTCGAATATTCCGCAGTGTATGTATTACTGCGAAAATATGTCATTCCCGAAGCCGGGACCAAGTCGGGGGCCGGCACGAGATCGACCAGGGCCAAACCAAATGGCAACCCTGCAATTGGTGCCGCTTCGTCCTCTGGCGTCTCCGCCGTGGTGCAGCAGAAGATCCGTGACGCCGAA